>MWVX01000002.1_pt1 | contig 158824 bp, 132 predicted proteins | sample 1047311 | NCBI WGS metagenome assembly MWVX01 (sample SAMN06349984, study PRJNA376086) | soil metagenome | isolation source: MtG-4 sample Antarctic (ecotone) soil | place: Antarctica | collected 2015-01-13 | reverse complement strand
TCGTCGCTGCCGACATCATCAAATTCTGTGAGTAATAGTCGTGCTTCGGCGGCAACTTCTGCCTCTGTAATTCCATATCTTCGTGCCTCTTCGCGCCAATTGGTCGCCTGAATATCTAAATCAATCGCCTGCTTCGGTTTGCCTTCACAACGATCAAAACACTCTTTAATCGCCTGCACATCGCCGGAAAGTGCCAGTGTGATTAAGGTTTTAGCAATCGTTTCGGCAACGGTTTGGTCATCAGCATCCGGGTTAGTTTCGGCAATTTGTTGCCTCAATGAATCGGTTAATTTTGTAAGGCGCGGACGCCCGGCACTGTTTCCGCTCTCGCCTTTGGAAAAGCGATTGCCGATTTGGTTGCCGGGCGCAAATTTACCGTCCGCCGTTTGTTCACCGTTTGTTTTTTGTGAGTTTGCCATATCTTCACCTTTAGAAATGCCTGCTATATTCGCCCAGCGATGCTTCGATAAGCGGTTTAATTTCCTGGTCCGGTGTTACGTTTTCGGCTGAAACTTCGCCGATTTCAAGTTTTCGCCGAATATCAGTTACCGTGATTCCGAAGTAACTTTGACCCGGTCCAACTCCATTGATGATTGCGGTTTGTTCGCCCGGATGCATTCCCGCCTCTCGCAGCGCGCCTCTGACATTGTTTAGGTTGGTTTGAAATGTCGTGCAGGCTGTCAGATATTCGTGCAGACTTTTGGTAAACGATTCGAGTTTTACGTCAACTACTTTGTGCGAATCGGCGATGACTTTCAATCGCGTTTGCAGGTTGAGTAGATGAGCCTTTCGGTCGGCTTCGGCGTTTGTCTGTTTGACTATCTCCGCCGCTTGTTGCTGTAATTCCGCAAATTCGAGCGCAGCCCGTGCGTTTGCTAAATCCTGCGCGTTTAGTTTTGTGTTTCCAGCGGCAACCGCTTGTTGAATTGATTCAATTTTTGCCTGTGCCGCTTCTAGTGCGGATATTTCTTTTGTTTGTGTCATTTTTTAGCTGCCCCTCCGTGTTGAAATGTGCCAATCGACGCTAAACGTAAAAATTGGGTTAGTTCCGGCGATTGACCAGGAAACTCGCAAGTTTTCGCTAAACGGGGTTGTGATATTTATAATTTCGCGCCCCGCCGCCGTTTTTTGCGCGAAAGTTCCGATTGTGTTGTAGTTGATGCCGCCGTCGAGCGTGTCTTCGATTAAGACGTTTAGCGTCGGTGTTGTGCCTGATGCGGCGGTTACATTCAATTGAGCGCGGACGCTTTCGCCGCCGGGCATCCGCACATCGCCGCCGTTTCCGTTTGTTGTTCTCGCTAATGATTCAATTACTTTTGCCATTTTATTTATTTTTCTCCTCTAAATTTAAGATTTCGACTGACTTGGTTATCCGTTCCTGTGGTGATAAAACGTCGCTCGAGACGCTTTGTTTTAATCCGGCTAGTCGCAGGCGGTCATCCGCCGATAGTCCGTTTGTCGGTTTTTTGCTGTTTTGGTAAATTCCGAGCGAGATTTTTGTTGTCGCCGGAAGTTGCGCGTATAACTCTGGTTGGTTTTGCTTTGCTTTGATAAGAAGCTCCATTTCGCTATTCGTTTCAAATTCATTCATAATTTTATTTTTCCTTGCCTCTGTGAGACGTCTTTTATTGGTCGAGCCTTGCCTTAGTATTCCTAGAATCCATTTTCTAAAGGAATGTTTTCACCAAACTTCTTAAATACGTCGTTTCGCAGACGCGCAACCTCTGTTAAGCCTTCGCGCCACTGATTCACGCCGTGTTCGATTCGTTCTCTGCATTGTTCAAGCGTCAAGTCTTTAGTCCGCTCGTCCATTTGTTCCGGCGTTTCATCCATATAGAATTGTTCAAACGCTTGGGTGAAGGTAAAGCCGCGTGTGCGCTTCTTCTCAAATTCGGCTGCATCGTATCCGATTATTTGCCAAACTTCGCGGACGGTAACACATTGCGTCGCGGCGCAGTCGGCTAGAAGGTCGTTGAAATAATCCGTCCACTCGGTTTCATTCATCGGCGGCGGCATCAGTTCCCACAGGCTTGGCATTTTCGCGTCTATTTTTTCGCGTAAATCTCCGCCTGAAAACGGGCTTGTAAATTCGTCAGTGATTTTATAGAAAGCCTTTGCCGCGCTTTCGGGCAATCTCACGCTTTGGTCAAGAATCCGTGAAAGCCGTTCTTCCTTCCAACGGTTGACGGTTGTTTCGTTTTCTTTTATTTGCTGTTTCGTTTCGTTAGTCATTGTATTTTTCTCCTTTATCTGATTTCTTGTTTTTGCTCTGCTATGTCTTTTTTTCTCAAAATTCGATTTGCCGCTTACCGCAATCCGGGCAATCGTCTAAAATAAGCGGAATCCTAGCCGGGCAAAACTGGCAAGCGTAGGAATCTCCTGCCGCTTTTTCGTTGGTGTTTGGGAAGTGTGGGGCAGTTTCCCTTTCTTCGGTTTCTAAAGCCGTTTCTGCGTTATAAGCGTTAAAAGCGTTAAAAGGTTCGTCGGTTGAATCTGTTTCAGAACTTAAAACGCTTATAACGCTTATAACGCACGGAAACCAAATTTCTTTTGCTCTGCCTTTTGTTTCTTCTTTTTTCGGTTCGGCTAATCCGTTTTCAAGCAATAGCGACAAAGCCGCGTTTAGTTTTTCGTTGCTTATATGGCGGTCAAATAAATCTCGAATTTCGGTTCGGGTTAATCCCTTTTCTTGATTTTCTTTTAATGCGGTTAAAATCCTTTCCGCCGTTTGGTTATCTAATCTTTCGCCAAAAATATAACGTGCCGAATCTTCCGAGTATTGCCAGACGCTCAAAGCGGCTTCTAAATGCGCTTTCTCAATCAGCGGGCTTTTATCAAGCAAAGCAAAAATCAGAGAAAAACGTAAAACATAAGGCGATGCTCTTTGTGTTATTTTTGCCAGAAAGCCGAAACGTGAAGTTTCAAGCCGTTCATAACTGGACGCCCAAAGACGGCTTGCCTCAATCGAGAAATTCATCTGCCCTTTTTGTTTCGCAAAATCGATTGCGTCTGAAATTCTGTCTTGAAGCCGTCCGAGTTCGCGTGCCGGGACTTCCGAGCCGAACGGTAAAAATCTTGCCCTCGCAACGACAAAGTTTGCTAGTCGGTTAGCGTAACCGTTTGCCATTTCGCCTTCGCTCAACGTTTCGCGGTATTCGTTTTGCGTGATATGTCCAACGATAGAGACGTGGGCATCGGTTGTTTTGAGCGGTGAGTTTTTTGTTACACTTTCCGCGTTTCCGGTGTCCCAAAGGGTTCTGATAGTAGATGACAGTATATTGCCGTCTCTGCCTTGCACGCGCAAAACTTGCACGAACTCGCTTTCGACAACTAAAAGTCGTTTGTCGGAAACACCGCCGTCAGTCAGAATCTCTTCTAATTCGCTGGTTTCTTTATTCTTTTTTTGAATATATTGCGCGTCCCGGATGCGATAAAGTAAGCCTTCACCGCTTGCCAAACCGCTTGCCAAACAGTTTTTTTCGTGGTCTGCATCCAAACCTTTGTAAACTTGCCGAACGCGTCCGTATGAAGTTCCTTTGCGTCCCTGCGCTGTGTTCCCGACTAAAACGATAAAGAGATTCGTAAAATGCTTATCGCCTTCCACTTGATAAAATGCCGTGCGTCCGATGATGTTTCCGAAATAAGCGAGAAACTGGACAAGCAAAGCCATCGCGCTGGCTTCGGTATGCGGTTCGACAAGACGGACAAAATCACCGGCTAAACCGTGAAAACATTTTTCATTCGGCACGGGGAACGGTTTGATTTTTGTTTCGGTTGCTTCAAATTCGGTTTTAGTCTTTTCCGCGTTTTCACGGCTTGGAAGTTTTCCGTTTGGCAAATTAAACGCCGCTAAAATATCAAAGTAATTACAACCTTTTAGACATTTCACGCTTTTTGAATCCAGCGCGTAAAAAAGTGAACTGTCGCCTTTGCCGTTATGCGACGGGCATTTCATCTCATACGTGCCGCGTCCTGTGTTTTTCGCTTGCGCTTCAATGCGTCGGCATAGTTCGGCGTGCCTGTCTTCATGAAACTCAAAAACCAGCGTTTCGCGCTTTGTGTTTGCGTTTGCGTTTATGTGTCCGTTCGCCGCAAACGAATCAAGCGGCAAGTCCGTCCAGTTCAAAAACTCGCCGTTTTTCATATCAAAGACGTAAGGCGCGTCTTTTGCCGCAATCGCGGGAGCATAAAACATACGTGATTCGTCTTTCGCGCTTTCATCAAGCGGCAATCCGGTTTTTTGTTTGGCGTATTGCCACAACGCCTGAAAGTCTTTTGCCGGAATCGGACAAGCAAGCGGCACAACTACTCTAAAGCGTTTTTCCGCGTCCGGGTTTGTTTCAGTCCGGCGCAAATGTGAATGTGTTGAATGGATTACGTAAGCCGAGTTTAACGTTGCAACCTGCGTTATAAGCGTTTTTAGTTCCGGCGCGTTTTTGTCAATATCCAAAGTAAGCATTGAAACTTCTCGCACGTTTTCTTTTGACCGCTTCGCGTGGTCAAAAACGGCGGGCGCGAAAAGCAAGCCGTCCTTAGCGGCGCGGATTTGCGGTTGTCTGAATTGTTCGCAAAGCTGCTCCCAGCTTCGCTCTACCATTTGTGGAACGGTGTCGCGTTTGTGTTTGAAGAAGGACAGTTTGAAAGTTTGCATTAGCGTTTTTGCCTCCTCTCAATCTGGTTCGCAAGAATCTCTAAGCTCCGCTCGGTCCGGCAATCGGCGCAAAGCGGCATAAGTCCGAAGCGGTAGCCGTCGAGCGGGCGTGAGTGATGGCAATCGCCGCAGTGGATTATCTCCAGTATTTTTTTCGGTTGCTCGGTTACGAACAAATCCAGTTGAATTTTGTTGTGCGTTGGTGTATCATTTTTCATGGTGATCAGTCTCCTTTTGGATTGATTTTCGTAGTGTTTTTTTTAGTTCGTATATTTGCCCGCTGTTTGTCGCAGCGGGTTTTTCATTTTTGTTCATCGGTTTCTCCTTTCAGATAATTCATAAAATCGGACATCATAATTAAAACTCGCCGGGAGTTTCCCGGTCTTACCACTCGCAGCTTTCCCGCTCGTATTTCGTTTCGTAAGAACGGCTTGCTCAAAGTGCTAATGTTGCTTGCCTGTTCGACACTGACGGCGATTTGGTCTTTTGCTTCTGTAATTGTTCCTGTCATTTTTAGTAAATCTCCTTTCGTAAGAATCATAATTTGCTATTTTCTTTCGTATTTGATACGGTAAATATCTCCACATAACCAAGTATATGTGAGTATTAACGAAATACAAGAAATTATTTTACTTGGCATTTAGGATAAATAAGATTCGTGAGAAAATATAAAAAAGGCGAAAATATTAGCATTTGTCCCGAATCACTCAGGCGAATTATTGACGGCGTTAATCATCTGCCTGTTAATGCGGACGAAATACTAGGAAAACTTATCGAGTTAGCGCAGGTCGTCGTAAATTTGGATTTTGATAAATTTCACGCAGAATCAAAATTTTACCGGGCGCAAGTAACTAACTTGAATCTAGAAAAAGAAGTTTTAGATTATTTAATCGGAGAAATGTCGGGAGCAATTATTTTGGGTTTAGTAGCTCAAAATTTTAATGAATTGATATTAGCAAAACCTGTTTTGCAAGGGATTGCTGAAATAAACCGGGAAGAAAAAGAACAATATGGCAAAAATGCTTTTTCAAGGACACCTCATAATTTGATATACAGCGCACTCGCCTTCAATCAGGGTCTAGGCGGTATTCGTTTTTCTGCCACGCTGAAATTGAGTGGTGGCAGTTTTATACGCCCAAATCTTTCGGGTTTGCCGTTAGTTTTTGAATCGGAAAATATTCCGCCCGAAAGAATCCGTAAATGTCCTGTCTGCCAAAGTATCTTTTGGGCGAAAAGGTTTGACGCTAAAACTTGTGGAGAAAAGGAATGCGTCAAAACTTTGGGTGGGAATAAATACCAAAGCGATAATAAAGACAAATTAAACGAGAATAAACGCAGAAAATACTATGTAGATAACGACATAGAATATTGCCCGGTATGCGTCTTTCCTTTAAAAAACCACGATGAATTTGACGATTGCCCAACAATCAAAAGGAGCAAAAATAATGGCACTTTATAAACGCCCGAACAGTAAATTTTGGTGGATGAAATTCACGTTTGACGGCGAGCTTGTCCAGCAATCAACAAAATGCTCAAACAAACGCGATGCTATGCAGATTGAAGCCGCTTACAGGCACGAATTAGCATTAGGGCGAATCGGCATCGAGCCGAAGGCGAAAGCTCCGACATTTACAAAAGCGGTTGAAGATTTTCTGGTCTGGTCAAAGATTGAACACGCCGAAAAATCAAATACATACAAACGTTATTACTTTTCCGGCGAACTCCTAAAGAAATATTTTGGCAATGTAAAAGTTGATAAAATTCAAAAGAAAGATGTCGAAGATTTTATTGTTTGGCGTTCGTGTCAAACGTCGCGCAAAACAAAGGATTTTATCACGCGAGAAACAATTAACAACGAACTGCTTACTTTGAAAATCATTCTCAAGCGTCTGGTCGAATCAAGGATTTTGCGCGATAGTCCGGCACGCGGCGTAAAGCAGTTAAAAGCAAACGACAGAAACTTTCACGTTATAACCAGCGACGAAGAAAAACTTTATCTTCTCGCCGCGCCGCAGCCGCTCCAGGACGTTATGGTTATAATGCTCGAAACGGGTATGAGATGCGGCGAAGTGTATCGTGTCCGACGCTCTGATGTTTCGCTCGAAAAAGGCTTTCTGCAAGTCGTTAAAGGCAAAACCGATTCATCTATCCGGCAAGTTCATTTGTCGGACCGAGCGCGAAAAGTTTTACAGTATCGAATGGAAAAATTCAAAGGCGAGAATCTTTTCCCGCAAAATGATATTGACGGTCGCGCCGCAACCTTAACCTTAGACAGAAAGCACTTGGAAACAATCAAAACCTTAAAAATGAAGTTTCGCCTGTATGATGCCCGGCACACATTCGCCAGCCGCGCCGTCGAAGATGGAATTGACTTACTTGTCCTTGCCTCTATACTCGGGCATAGTAATTTAAAAATGGTGATGAGATACGCGCATCCGTCCGAAACTTTCAAAGCCGACGCGATTCGGAAAATGGAAAGCAGCAAAAAAGCAAAAGCAGTCTAAAAAGTGTTACAAATGTAACGGTCAGCTACATTATTAGATACAGCAAAGTATTTTTGTAATCCTTAATACAAGGTAAATGCAATAAAACAAACAATTTATAGTATTATTATAAATCTATACTTATGAATCAAACATATATTAACGAACTAAAAAATCACATCGGCGAAGCGGTTACGCTCAAAGGCTGGCTTTATAATTCGCGCTCAAGCGGAAAACTGGTCTTTCTGCAATTGCGCGACGGAACGGGAATCGTGCAATGCGTCGTTTTCAAAGGAAATAGTGAAGAAGTTTTTGAAAAGGCAAAAGCGTTGGGTCAGGAATCTGCCTTGATTGTTCACGGCTCGGTCAAAGAAGATACGCGCTCATCAATCGGCGTGGAAGTTGATGTCAAAGACATCGAAGTTTTGCAAAACGCTACTGATTATCCGATTACTCCGAAGGAACACGGCACGGAATTTCTGATGGACAACCGCCATCTGTGGATACGCTCGAAAAAGCAAAATGCAGTTTTGAAAGTCCGCCACACGGTCGTCAAAGCGACTAGGGATTTCTTCGACAACAACGGTTTTATATTAGCTGACACACCGATTTTCACGCCCGCTGCCTGCGAAGGTACGACGACGCTTTTTGAAGTTGATTATTTTGAAGACGACAAAGCGTATCTGACGCAAAGCGGACAGCTTTACAACGAAGCGACTGCCGCATCTCTGGGCAGAAGTTATTGCTTCGGACCGGTTTTTCGCGCCGAAAAATCAAAGACGCGCAGGCATTTAACGGAGTTTTGGATGGTCGAGCCGGAGATGACTTACGCGCACCTGGACGATGTAATGACTCTGGGCGAAGGATTGATAAACTTTATTGTCGAAAGAGTTTTAAACGACCGGCAGGAAGAATTAAAAATTTTAGAACGCGACGTTTCAAAATTAGAAACAATACCGCAAAATAAATTTCCGCGCGTTCATTATGACGAAGCGGTAAAACTTCTACAGGAAGGTTTTGCCAATGGTGAACTCGAAAACAATTTCGAGTGGGGCAGCGACTTCGGCGCGCCGGACGAGACTTATATTTCAGCGCAGTTTAATCAACCCGTCTTCGTTCATCATTTTCCCGCCGTTATCAAAGCATTTTATTTTGAGCGTGATAAAGAAAGACCTGAATTAGCTTTAGGCGCTGACCTTCTCGCGCCCGAAGGTTATGGCGAAATAATCGGCGGCGGCGAACGCGCCACAAACTTGGAATTTCTTGAAAAACAAATTACCGAACACAATTTGCCGCGTGAGTCGTTTGAATGGTATCTCGATTTGCGTCGCTTCGGCTCAGTTCCGCACGCCGGTTTCGGAATGGGCGTCGAACGCGCAACGGCGTGGATGTGCGGCATCGAGCATGTCAGAGAAACAATTCCGTTTCCGCGAATGCTTTATCGTCTAAAACCTTAACAGCTAAACTGCCGCAGATTTGAAGTTATAATTTACTTAATTTGTTTGGTGAATACGGGTAAAAAACTTATGGTTTTACCTTAAATGTCATTTTCTCGACTATTTAGAAATTACCTTAACAACTCATTCAGCGAAAATTGTCAATACCGCAATTTCCGGCGGAACGAGAAATCGGAACGGCAATATACTTACGCCGACGCCGCTGGTTATGAACATATCAACGTCGTTTTCTCTAACAAATCCGAAAGCGTATTTTTGCCCGTAGCTGGAAGGTATAATCGGCGAGCCGATAACCGGAAACCACATTTGTCCGCCGTGCGTGTGTGCTGCCAAAATTAACTTCAAATCTTTTGAGATTGGCGTCGTACCGGTAATTACGGGCAAAATATCCGGGCTGTGTTCAAGCGCAATTACGTCGCCCGCGTCTCCGTTTTTCTGCAAAACTTCACTTAACTCTTTAGAAAAACCTTCCCAACTGATGATTTTTAACTGGTCTTTTATTCCTAAAACGCGCAGTTTTTGACCGTCTTTTTCAATCGAGACAACTTCGTTTTCGAGAACACGGTAACCGATTCGATTTAGCTCCGTCCGAACCGTTTCGCCGGCGTCGCGCCAATCGTCGTGATTGCCCATAACGGCGAAAACTCCGTATCGAGCTTTAAAGCCTTGCAGATTATCGGCAATTTCTGCCATCGGCATTTTTAATGAATTTTCAGCGTCTTTGTTTTCCGACAGATAATCGCCCAAAAGCACAACCAAATCGGCGTTTTGCTCGTTTGTTTGGCTGACAACGCGGCGAATTTTCTCCGTATCAACGCCGTGCGAGCCGCCGTGAATGTCAGAAATCAAAACAATTTTTAAGCCATCAAAAGCCGGATTCCAATTTTTTATTTTTATTTCCCGCTCGTTGACGACCAGACGAAAAGGCTCGATAAAATAAGCGTACGCGAGACATAGAAAACCGGCTGCAAAAACATTCGCAACGGCAAAATTTATCTTTGTCCAATTGGTTTTCATTTAATTTTCGGCAAACAAGCGCAGCACGGCGATTTCCGGCGGAACGCGAAAGCGCACGGGCGGACCGGTGGTGCCGACGCCGGTTGTAACAAAAACGTGCTTTCCGTCAACAACCGCTTCGCCCGCCATAAACCTAGGGTCATTGACAAAGGCAATCGCGCCGTAGAGCGGAAATTTAAACTGCCCGCCGTGCGAGTGTCCGGCAAGCATCAGACTGATTTCCGTTGGGGATTTTAGAAGCGAATCCGGGTTGTGCGTGAGTGCAATTATGTTTTCTTTAACAGGAATTTTATCGAACGCTTCTAGCGGCACGCGACGTTTTTTCCAATAATCTTCGATTCCCCAGAGCCAGACACTTTCGCCGTCTATCTGGATTGGTTCGACCTGATTTTCAAGAACTTTTATACCCGCGCGCTCAAATTCTCCACGCACTTTTTCCTCGTCAAACCACCAATCGTGATTGCCGATGATTGCGTAAACCGCGTATTTCGCCTGCAAACCTTTGAGATTGACGGCGATAGTTTCACTCGGCATTTTCAACTCACCGTGCATACCGCTTTTTTGTGAAACGTAATCGCCTAGCAGAACAATTAAATCTGGATTCTGTGCATTGGTAAGCTCGACCAATTCTCTGATTTTTTCTTCCGTAATATAATTTGAACCGCCGTGAATGTCGGAGATTGCAACGATTTTTAAGCCGTCTAATTTCGCGCTCCAATGCGGGATTTTCAAATCTTCGGAGTGGACAGTCAAACGTGCCGGTTCGATAAAATAAGAGTAAGCACCGACTAAACCGAGAATATTTAAAATTATGGCAAACACCAATAAAATTCTTTTGAGCAGCAACTTCATAGTTTCTTTGTGCTATCGCGGGAAATTACTTTTTCGGAAAATACTCGCTCCATCTTTCGTCAACAAGTTTCACAATATCTTCACGCGGCTCGACCTCTTTTGGATACCAAGGCTTCATGCGTGCGTCAATGATAATCGGCGCGTCGTAGACGATGTGATTGTTTTGTATTTTTATTGTTTTGGCATAAACGTCAGTCGAAGGATTAAACCGCGTCCACGTCGCCCATAAAAAATTTTCGGGCGAGAGCGCGAATTCCGCGTTGTCGTGCAGAACGACGAATTGGAAATCATCGAATTTCCCCGATTTTGCGATTCTCTCGGCTTGCGTTTCGTCCGTTTGATAATCGCGTCCTTCGACGACGAGACAACCGCCGCAAAAAACTTCGGCGCGTTTTATGCCGAGCGGCAATTCCCTGCGAAATTCTCGCTGCAAATTCCTTTTTGCTTCGCCGACGCCGACGAGCATTGCTTTCGAGCCGTGATTTATTTTGCCCGAAGCATAATCTAAAGTATCAAACGAAGTGCGGTCAAAAATAAAAAAATCGCTCGCCCAATCGACGCGCGCTAAAATGTATTCAAACAACTGTTTGAAATCGCGCAAATCCTGCGCCTTGTCGGTCAGCATCAAAAATTTTGTCAGCGACAATTGACCTTCACCCAAAATGCGAAAACCTGCGCCGAGCGCTTCGCGCGCGTATCTTTCCTTGACGACTGCCGCCGCGAGCGAGTGAAAACCGGTTTCGCCGTAGCTCCACAAATCTTTGACCGCCGGCATCACGAGCGGAAAAAGCGGGGACAACAATTCCTGCAAATAATCGCCGATAAAAAAATCTTCCTGACGCGGCTTCCCAACAACAGTTGCCGGATAAATTGCGTCTTTGCGATGAAAAACCGCATCGGCGCGAAAAACCGGATAATCGTGAACAAGCGAGTAATAACCGTAATGGTCGCCGAACGCGCCTTCGGGTCGGCGCTCGTGCGGGGCAACGCGCCCGCAAATCGCAAACTCGGCTTCGGCAATCAGTCGATGAAATTTAATCGAACTTTCAATTGTTTTTATTCGCCCACCGTTCTTCTCTAAAATTCCCAATGTCGAGAGCGGATTTTCGACGGTTTCGATTTTTTCGTCCGCCAAAACTGATGCTAAAACTAATTCGGGAACGTCTTCGGGCAAAGGCGCGATTGCCGACAACATTAATGCGGGCGCGCCGCCTAAAAAAATTGTAACCGGCAAAGATTCGTTTAATTTTTCGGCTTCACTGTAATGAAAACCGCCGCCTTTGTGGATTTGCCAGTGAATTCCTGTCGTCTCGGCGTCGTAACGCTGGATGCGATACATTCCGAGGTTGTGTTTCCCCGTTGTCGGGCTTTCCGTATAAACGAGCGGTAAGGTTATAAAATGTCCGCCGTCTTCGTGCCACAATTGCAGAAGCGGTATTTCTTCAAGATTCGCCGGTGCTTTATAAACTTCCAAAATCGGTGCGCGTCGAACTTTTTTGGTTCCTAATTTCAAAGCCGAAAGAGCCAAATCACGATAATTCCATAATTCTTTCGGTTGCGGCGGCAAAAGCACTTCAACCATCTCCACCGCTTTTTTTACTAATTCCTGCGGCTTTCGTCCGAAAGCCAAATCAATGCGTTTTGCCGTTCCGAAAAGATTTGTAACAACCGGAAACTTTGAATTTTTGACATTTTTGAAAAGTAAAGCCTTTCCCTGCTCGTCAATAGTGCGGCGATGGATTTCCGCAATTTCCAAATATGGATCGACTTCCGCTTCGACTTCAATCAATTCGTTTTCGCCGCGCAGCGTTTCGAGAAACGAGCGCAAATTTTTGTGCATATAAAAATTAAACCACAAAATTACACGAAGAACACACCGAGAAAAATTTTCCTTTGTGTATTCTTCGTGTTTCTTCGTGGTTAAATTGTTTTAATTTTTGCGCAAAGTACTGTTGTTTAAATCAAGCTGACTTGCCGGGATGATTTCGACTTTTTGATTTGGAAAACGCTTTTTCAAATCATCGGCAAAAACTTTGTAATCGCCGACAATAATAATATCACCGTCGTATAAATTGCTCGATGCAAAGTTTTTGACTTGTTCAGCCGAAACGCTGCGGACACTTGTCATATAAGCATTCAATTCGTCCGTGTTCAAACCGAAAGTATAAAGCTCGACGAGTTTTGCGGCTAAACCGTCGGTCGTCTCCAGACTGCTGCCGAATGCACCGGTCAAAGTCAATTGGCGCGGAGTCAATTCGGCTGCTTCGACGTTTGTGCTTCCGAGTCTGCCGATTTCGGCGACGACAAGTTCGACGACTTCAGCGGCTGTTTCATTTTTCGTCTGCACGCGCACCAGCAAATTCGTCTGTCGGTCGCGCGAAGACAGACTGCTTCCCGCGCCGTAACTCAGCCCGCGTTTGATGCGAATTTCCGCATTGAGCCGCGCCGAATAACCGCCGCCGAGAACCGTATTGGCAACTGTCGAAGGGTAAAAAGCCGCATCGGTCGCGCATTTACTGTTCGGACAAGCAACGCGCCCGATGCCTAGTTTTTTCGCATAAGTAACTGCTGCTTGTCCCGTATTCGGAAGGTCGATAACTAGAAATCTGCCGGCTATTTCTTTTCGTGAAAGGCTCGTCGGACTGCCAATCGTCGGAACACTGATTCTGTCAGTTTCGGACGCATATTCCTTTTCAGGCTTTATCCAATTTCCAAAGAACTTTTTCGCCAGCGCGTTCGCTTGTGCACCGGAGATGTCGCCCGCAAAAATCAAAACAGATTGATTCGGCAAATAATTTTGACGATAAAATTTGGTAATGTCGGCGTTTGTAATACTTTTCAAGCTTTCCGGCGTTCCGACGGCGTTATGCTCGCCGAATGTGTAGCGGCTGGCGACAAAACCTGCCAGACTTCCAGGCTGTTTTAAGGCGATGTTCAAGTCATCGTTTGCCTGCGTTTTGTAAAGGTCGATTTCATTTTGGGCAAACGTCGGATTTAAGACGACATCGCTCATAATCGCCATCGCCTGTTCGAGTTTGTCGGAAGTTACGTTGATACTGACGACGCTCGAATTCCAGTTTGCCCGCGAGCTGATTCTACCGCCGAGAAACTCCATTGCTTCGGCAATCTGAGTCGCGGTGAGCGTTTTCGTTCCCTGTGGCAAAAGCGCAGCCGTCATATTTGCCAGTCCGTCTCTACTTTCATAATCCGCTCCGGCGGCATTAAGAAGAAGCGAAACGGTAACGAGCGGCACGTTTTTGCGCTCGACGACCGCAATTTTCAGATTGTTCGGCAATTGACTACTCTGAATCGCTGGAATTTTCAATTCTCGCGGCGCCGAGGCAGGAGGCGGCTGTTCCTGAGCGAATGCAAAGGGAATAAAAAATGCAAAATTAACGATAAAAAAAACTGCACTTTTTCCAAGATTTTTAAGTTTTGAATTTCTAATTTCTAATTTCATTTCGCACTCTCCTCGTTGACGTAGTAAATCACCACGCGGTTATTGTCCGCAAAGTATTGTTTCATAACTCGCTGAACGTCGGCGGCGGTAACGGCTTGAAGTTCTTTGATTTCCGTATTTACATAACTCGGATTGTTCGCATAAATTACTCCGTTGCCAATGGCAAAGGCTTTGCCGCGATTTGTTTCGAGTCCGCGCAGAGCGTCAGCGACAATGCTGTTTTTCGCTTTTTCGAGTTCTTTAGCGGAAACCGGCGCGTTCTGAATTTTCTTGAGTTCGGCGAGCAGAGATTTCTCGCCTGCCTCCGGTGTTTTACCGCTTGCCATAACCGCCGTAAAATTGAGCAGACCTTTGTCGACTCGCTGGTCGACGCTGAACGACGCTTCCTGCGCGATTTGTTGTTTATAAATCAATTCCTGATAAAGCCGCGAAGATTCGCCGCTCGACAAAATCGACTGAGCTATTTTCAAAGCGGCGATATCCTTGCTTTTCGAGTCGGGCGCAAGATACGTGATGGCAACTGCCGGAAGCGGCACGTTCGGCGCTTTGATTGTCAAACGTTTTTCCGTCGTTCTTGTCGGTTCGATTTCGCTGACTCGCGGAATCGCGCCGTTTGGTCGCTGGATTCGATTAAAATACTTGTCAACCCAAGCATCGAGTTGAGATTGCGCGAAATCGCCGACAACAATCAACGTCGCGTTGTCAGGACGATAATATGTTTTATGAAAGCTTTGCGCATCAGCCGCCGTCGCCGCCTGCAAATCTTCGATTGTGCCGATAGTCGTACGTTTATACGGATGCCTCGTGTACGAATTTGTTTGAATCGCTTCGTAAAATCTACCGTACGGCTGTGCCAGAACGCCTTGTCGAAATTCTTCCTGAACTACTTTGCGTTCAGACAGGAAATTTGCTTCGTCAACATTCAAATTTGAAAGACGTTCGGCTTCCGCCCACAAAATCGTCTCCAGGTAATTCGACGGCACGACCTCGTGATAAGCCGTTACGTCGTCGGAAGTAAAAGCGTTATTGTTGCCGCCGACATCTTCGGTCAGGCGGTCAAATTGCTCGCTCTTTAAATTCTTCGTACTTTTGAACAACAAATGTTCGAACAGATGCGCAAAACCGTTGCGCCCGTTCGGGTCATCTTTCGAGCCGACGTTGTACCAAACCTGCACCGTGACGGTCGGGCTGGAATCGTCACGAACGGAGACGACTTTCAAACCGTTTTTCAAATTCCGCTCTTTAATATCGAGCGGCGCGATTTTCGTTTGCGCCAAAGCCGTTTGAAAAGCGGCTAAAGCGAAAACAAAGCATAATAAAACTGCCAATGTTTTTCGCATATATTTTTCCTTTTTGTGATATTTCGCGCGATGCATTTTCAACCGTAAACAAGTTTTAGATGTTAGATTTTTAAGTTTTAGATGTTAAGAAATTTCTCTCCGAGCTTTTCGCACAACATTTTGCTCGCCTTTGCAATCTTAAATTTTTACCGCGCAAAACTATGCAAACGTTATGCTAAGAAAATTTAACTTTAGTTGTAATCGTAAAAGCCTCTGCCCGATTTTCGTCCGAGCCAGCCGGCGTCGACCATTTTTACGAGCAGCGGACACGGTCGATATTTCGGGTCGCCCAAACCTTCGTGCATTACATTAAGAATTGCGAGGCAAACATCCAAGCCGATAAAATCTGCTAAAGTTAATGGTCCCATCGGATGATTCATCCCTAATTTCATAATGCCGTCAATACTTTCTTTGGTAGCGACGCCTTCATACAGCGTGAAAATCGCTTCGTTTATCATCGGCAGTAGAATTCGATTTGCGACAAAGCCGGGAAAATCCTGACAATCGAGCGGCGTTTTGCCCATCTTCTCCGACATTTCTTTTACTTTTTGATATGTTTCGTCAGACGTGGCGATGCCGCGAATGACTTCGACGAGTTTCATCAAAGGCACCGGATTCATAAAATGCATACCGACAACTTTGTCCGGTCGTTTTGTCGTTGCCGCGATTTTCGTAATCGAAATCGAAGAAGTGTTCGAAGCCAAAATGCAATCCGCGCCGGTTATTTCGTCCAATTTTTGAAACAATTGTTTTTTGATTTCAAAATTTTCCGTTGCCGCTTCGACGACGATAAAACAATCGTTCAAATCTTCGAGATTGGTTGTCGTTTTTATACGCCCGAGAATATCGCTTTTTTGCTCGGCGGTCATCATTTCTTTTTTAACAAAACGGTCGAGACTTTTTTCAATACTTGAAAATCCTCTTTTTACGAAATCTTCGCTGATGTCGCACATTACAACTTCGTAACCTGAATTCGCGGCAGTTTGAGCAATTCCGTTGCCCATCGTTCCCGCGCCGATAACTCCAAAAATTTCACTCATTATTTTTCAAACCTTTCCCGTATTTTTTTATAAAACCTTTATTAAAAAATAGCTAAAACCGACGCATAAAACAAACGAGCAAAAAGAAATACCCTTTTGCTCGTTTGAAATCTTTACAGCAAAAAATGAAAGAAAATCTCGAATCTTTCGCTTTTCGCGTATTTAGTTTTTGCTTCCGGTTACTGCCAATTATTCGGCGGAGGAGGCGGTGTGTTAAACATATTCTGCTGTTGCTGTCCGCCGCCGCTCAAGTAAAATCGCTTGCCTTCTTCGCCGAACAAAAACCAGAGTCCATAAACGCCGAGTGCCGTTCCGAGCGGAATCGAAAGCAGCGAGACGATGCTGGCGACGATGCCCCAGGTTCGCGCTTCGGCTTTTTCTTTCAACAATTTGTAACCCGCCATAAGATTTACTCCGGCGAGAATCAATACAATCGGCGCCAGCACAAACGCTAAAACTATAAAGACAGTTGCCATCATCTGTTCTTCGGGTCGATGCGCGTTGGCTCGAAAAGCCATTCCCATCGCGCCGTAAACCAAACCGATGATGATGCCTGCAAATGCCTGCAATCCACCTTGTATAAGATGGAAAATTCCGAGAAGTTTATTGTGATCTTTTGCTGTCATTGTTTTTCTCCAAAAAATTAGCGATTAACGTAACCGAATAATACTTCAAATTACGTTAATCGCCAACGAAAAGTTTACGTTCAATTTCAAATTATGAAATAAAAGATACGCTTTTATTTCATAATTGTTAATTCGTGATTGATTTAATCTCTTTCAACCGCCATAGCTACTGAGTTTCCGCCGCCGAGACACAGCGCGGCGACGCCTTTTTTCGCGCCTCGTCGTTTCATTTCATAAAGCAGAGTGGTCAAAACTCGTCCGCCGGAATTTCCGATGGCGTGTCCGAGTGCGACCGCGCCGCCGTTGACGTTGACCTTTTCCATCATCAGACCGAGTTCCTGCATCACGCCGAGTGCCTGCACGGAAAACGCTTCGTTGAGTTCAAAAAGATCAACTTCCTCCATTGTCCAACCGGCTTTTTCCAAAACATTTTTCACGCCTTGAACAGGCGCCATCATAATATATTTCGGCTCAATGCCGGAAGTTGCGTAAGCGACAATACGTGCGAGCGGTTCGATGCCCAATTCTTTTGCTTTTTCCGCCGAAGTAACGACAACCGCCGACGCGCCGTCATTGACGCCCGGCGCATTTCCCGCCGTTACGGTTCCGCCGTCTTTTTTGAATGCCGGTTTTAATTTGCCGAGCGTTTCCACGGTCGTATCTTCACGAACCGATTCGTCGCGGTCGAAAACAATCGGGTCGCCTTTCTTTTGCGGAATTTCAATCGGCACGATTTCGTCTTTGAATCTGCCTGCTCGATGCGCTTCGGTCGCTTTGCGGTGCGAATTATAAGCGTATTCATCCTGATGCTCGCGCGTAATTTGATATTTTTCAGAGACAACTTCGCCCGTGTTGCCCATATGCCAATTTTCAAACGGACACCACAAACCGTCGTGAACCATCAAATCAACCGCTTGCTGATTCCCCATACGAAAACCGTCTCGCGCAGTCGGCAGAGCGTAAGGCACGTTCGACATCGATTCCATTCCGCCGGCGACGACAAAATCCGCGTCGCCCAATTTTATCGCTTGCGCCGCCAAAGCAACCGCGCGAAGTCCCGAGCCGCAAACCATATTCACCGTCAGCGCCGAAACTTCCGGCGGCAGTTCGGCTTTTAGAGCTGCTTGCCGCGCCGGAGCTTGTCCAAGACCAGCTTGCACAACGCAACCCATAATTACTTCGTCAACTTCTTTTTTATCAATTCCGGCACGCTTGACCGCTTCTCTTATCGCAACACTTCCCAAATCCGTCGCCGAAAACGACTTCAAACTTCCCTGAAATTTCCCCGTTCCGGTTCTCACCGCACTAATAATTACTGCTTCCTGATTATCTGACATTAAATTTCCCTCTTTGATATTTGTATAAAAATTAGCTTTTCTTTTATGATAACAAACATTTCGGACAAACAAAAAAGCGAGTAATTCTCCACGCTTGGGCATTAAAATTTTATCTTATTCCTCACCTATGTCTTCGTTCCAAATTTCAGGATGTGCCGCAATATAATCGCTCAGCATCTCGATACATTCTTTTGAATTGAGGTTTACAACCTTGACGCCGTTTTCTTTGAGCCATCCGATTCCGCCATCGAAGTTTTCCGCTTCGCCGATAAGGACTGTTCCGATTTTGAATTGGCGTATCAGTCCCGAACAATACCAGCACGGCGCGAGCGTCGTGACCATAATTTTATCTCTGTAAGTTTTCTGTCGTCCGGCTTTGCGAAAAGCGTCTGTTTCGCCGTGAACCGAAGCGTCCGATTCCTGTACCCGGCGATTATGTCCGCGTCCGAGAAGATTTCCTTCGCCGTCGAAAAGAGCCGCGCCGATTGGAATTCCGCCTTCTTCTAAACCAATTCGCGCTTCTTCAATGGCGACATTCAACATTGCATTGTAATCGAGTTTTTTGTTCATATTCGGATAAAGAATTTAAGTTGCAGATAATTTTACGATTTATTTCAAACGAAAATTTTGTGTTAATCTCAATTGTAAAGGAGAAAAGAAGGTGTCGCAAAATTTTCAGGCGGGCGATTATTTAATTTTTCAAATCGAGAGCGGTTATGGGCTTTTGCGGATTTTGGCGATTGAGGAATACGCGGGTGATAAAATCTGGCATTTGGCGGCGTATAACGAATTTTTTCTCGACACTGGAACGGCGGACGCAGCGATTGAAAATCCGGCGTTGCTTTCGTTAAGCCATCCGCACATGGCTTTGACGAATCGCGCTTTTGAAAGCACGCAAACGGCGCGAATGACAAGCAAACCTTTAACCGAATTAGAATTACAACCGTTTTACGATTGGAAAAACAATCCTCACGCGCAAGTTTCCGACCGTTCAGTTCGATTGATGCTGGGTTTAAGATGAGCGGTTTTTGATCTGTAACGTTCAGTAAATGATAAATGTTCAATGGCAAATTTTTAATCTTAAACTTTTCGTCGTTTTAATTCCCTGTTTATCAAATCGAGTTCGCGACTGACCTGACCGACAACGGCTTTATTTTCCTGCGCGCGGCGAATCAAATACGGAATCGTATCCTGCACCGGACCGTATGGAACGTATTTCGAGACGTTGAAATTGTTTTTCGCCAGAATATACGATAAATTGTCGCCCATTCCGTAAAGCTGCGAATAATAAACGTTCGGGTGATTCGGCGTGATATTTTTTTCGTTCATCAGGCGAGCGAGTAGTTGGACGCTTTCTTCGTTGTGCGTTCCGGCGACAAAAGCGATTGTTTCCACATTTTCAGCGCAGTATTGCAGAGCCGCGTTGAAGTCACGGTCGGTTGCCGCTTTGTCGGATTGAATTGGCGACTCGTAATTCATCTCTTCGGCACGGTCGCGTTCCTTTTCCATATACGCACCGCGCACGAGTTTGACGGCAAGAAGATAATTTTTCGCGCGCGCTTCTTCGTGCGATTCTTTTAGAAATTCAAGCCGGTCTGTGCGGTAAAGCTGGATGGTATTGTAAACAATCGGCTTTTCCTGATTAAATTTTTCCATCATCTCGACGGCGAGATTGTCAACCGCATCTTGTATCCAGCTTTCTTCAGCGTCAATAAACACGGGCTGTTCGAGTGAATGCGCATAAGCGCATAGTTCTTCTACGCGCTTGCGGGCGTTTTCCCAATCGGTAGTTTCCTGTTTCAATAATTCCTTGTTTGAACTGACTTTTTCCAGCAGGGCAAAATCCGCCAAACCCGTAACTTTGAAAACCGCAAACGGAACGGCTTCATCTTCTTTAGCTCGCGTAACGGTGCGGTGAATTTCGTTTTTCGTGCTTTCAAAAACCGTTTCGTCCGATTTGCCTTCAACCGAATAATCAAGAATTGTGCCGATGTTTGCCGCGCCGAGCTGGTCAATCGTCGGCTGGCATTCTTCGATTGTTTCGCCGCCGCAAAACTGTGGAAAAATCGTTCGTTTGATTATTTTTTTCACCGGTAGATGCATACGAAAAGCCATTTTCGTAAAGCGCGTTCCGATGCCGGTCAAAAACGGCGAGTTAATCATACGAAAAAGACGGTATTTCTTCTTCAAGTCAAGATTCGATTTATCGGAAAACGCCGTCGCCGTGTCTTCAAAATTTAATTTGTAATCGTTCATTCGTTGCTTTAATTGTTGATAATATCGGCTAATTCCGCAAGCGTCTGACGTGAGAATTTGATGCGGTCGTAGATTTCGGCAAGTTTTATGCGGCACTCTATTGAATCAATTTTAAAGACTTCGTTCAATCCGATGTAAATAAATATTTTCCAACTGTCATCGGTTTGCCGTATAAAATGTTCGACCATCGGCTTGTCCTGTGAAACCAGAATGTAATCGGTCAAAGTCGGGTTAAACATCCGGTAGCGCGTGAATTTATTCGTGCGGTCAAATTCGGCGGTCGAATCGGACAAAACCTCGATAATGACCGACGGATTCAAAACGATGTCTTTGTGTTTGTCATGATAATCCGGCTCGCCGCAAATAACGACCAAATCCGGGTAAGAAAACATTCCTTTCGTTTTTTGATTCGGTTTCTGCGCGAACGAACCGCTTTTTATTTTCGTGTCTTTCGTCCGCACGCGACAATCTTTGCCTTTCAATTGAAACCTAAGCTCGGCAGCCAGGTTCACGCTTATGTCGCCGTGGTTACCGCTCTCGCCCGCCATCAGATAGATTTGCCCGTCAACAAATTCGTAACGTTCGTCGCTCGAACGGTCAAGTTCCAGATACTCTTCAACCGTACAAGTTTGATTTTTTTTTTCCTTTAACTTTGCCAGCGCCATAGTAACTGATATTACAACAAAACAAATAAAAATTAACGTCCGTTTGCTTCTTTTCAAAATTGCTTTATCATTTTTGTTTTTACCCAGAAAAAATTTTATGAGCAAAGGATTACCGAAACGAAGCGAGAATTATTCCGAGTGGTATAACGAACTGGTCAAGCGCGCAGACCTCGCAGAAAACTCCGCCGTGCGCGGCTGTATGGTGATAAAACCTTACGGCTACGCAATTTGGGAAAAGATGCAGCGCGCGCTCGATGATATGTTTAAAGCGACCGGTCATCAAAACGCTTATTTCCCGCTTTTCGTGCCGAAATCTTTTCTCGAAAAAGAAGAAGAACACGCCGAAGGTTTTGCCAAAGAATGCGCCGTTGTAACGCATTACCGCTTGAAACCAAACCCGGACGGCAAAGGTTTAATCGTTGACCCGAGCGCGAAATTAGAAGAAGAGTTGATTGTGCGCCCGACGAGTGAAGCAATCATCTGGAATACTTATAAAAACTGGATTCAATCGTGGCGCGATTTGCCGCTGCTTATAAATCAATGGGCAAATGTCGTGCGCTGGGAAATGCGAACGCGCCTGTTTTTGCGAACGGCGGAATTTCTCTGGCAGGAAGGACACACGGCGCACGCAACCGCGCAGGAAGCGATTGAAGAAACAAATAGAATGCTCGGAGTTTACGCGGCTTTCGCCGAAGAATGGATGGCAATGCCGGTTATAAAAGGCGCAAAAACGGCGAGCGAAAGATTTGCCGGCGCCGAAGAAACGCTTTGTATCGAGGCTTTGATGCAGGACGGACGCGCTTTACAGTCGGGAACGTCGCATTTTCTCGGACAAAATTTTGCTAAATCTTTCGATGTGAAGTTTGTCAATAAAGAAAATCAATTGGAGTTTGCGTGGGCGACAAGCTGGGGCGTTTCCACACGCTTGATGGGTGCGCTGATTATGGCGCACTCCGACGACCAGGGTTTAGTTTTGCCTCCAAAACTCGCGCCGATTCAAGTCGTGATTGTCCCGATTTACAAAGGCGCAGAAGATTTGGCGAAAATTTCGGAAAAGGTTAATCCGCTTTTTGAACAATTAAAAGCGGCGGGAATTTCCGTCAAATACGACGATAGCGACAACCAGCGTTCCGGCTGGAAATTCGCCGAATACGAATTGAAAGGCGTCCCTGTCCGTCTTGGAATCGGTTTAAGAGATTTAGAAAACGGCACAATCGAAGTCGCGCGCCGTGACACTTTGACAAAAGAAAGTCGCTCTTTAGATGGAATTGCCAAATATATTAAAAACCTCCTAGATGAAATTCAATCGAATATTTATCAAAAGGCTTTAACTTTCCGTTCGGAAAACACCTTCGCCGTAGATTCGTGGGAAGATTTCAAAACCCAAATCGAAAAAGGCGGCTTCATTCTCGCGCATTGGGACGGCACTGCGGAAACGGAAGAAAAAATCAAGCAGGAAACCAAAGCGACGATTCGCTGCATTCCATTTGACGCGAAAGCGGAAGAAGGCACAGACGTTTATTCGGGCAAGCCTTCAAAACAAAGAGTCGTTTTCGCGCGGGCTTATTAGTCAAAATCGTTTTCATCATCCGGCATATCAATTTGCTCTGGAAGCTGTTTTGGAAGTACTAAAATTCCTAAAACGTCCGAAAGCGAAATGTCCTTTTCGAGCCAATTTGATTTGCCTGTGGTTTTCCAACAATATAATTCTCCGTTCGCCTCAAAAGCTCTTTTTTCAGCTTGAGCGACTTCTTCCGTATTAAAAATTTCGACATCAAATGCTAAATAAATTGTTTGTTTCAAACTCATAGCACAAATCCTTGGTTGGTTTTCATAATTTCGTATTCATACTGTTTTGCCAATGTTTCATAATTTAAGAAATTGACTCGCTGCCTGATTTCGTCGAAAGAGCGGAACTGAAGTTTATGTAGATACTCGGCTTTTTTATTTTCGTCGGCGACAATTATCACCCGGGTATAAAAATCTTGCAAGTCATTAAATTTATTCAACGAGTTTTGAAAATCGGTTGAGTGTTCAACTTCAAAAAAGCTGTTCGGCATTTGACGATTGTTGAACCAAATAACGTCAATTGTGCTGCTTCTTTTCACTAATGAATCGTGGCTGTATGGTGGAAGTTTCGACATACTTGACACATCTTTCAAAAGTTTGTAGACAAACAGTTTATTTTTGTCTTGATGCGGAACAAAGGTGTCGAAACCGCGTAAGTTATCGATTTCGATTAGCAAACCTTGGTAATAGGAATGATTTTGTTCAAGAGATTCGAGTGTTTGATTTGAATTTTGATACTCACTTAAACCTAGCTCTTTCTGGTACGAGCGTAAAGCCCACAAACCCGGACGAACTTTGAAAATTTCGGGGCGCTCTTGCACAATTCGGCGAATCGAGGCGAAAGGAGTTTTTGTTTTCCACTCGCAATCCTTAATTTTTAAAACCTCAACATTAAGCTGTGCCAGTGTTGCTTGCCCGCCTAGTCTTTCCAAAGTTTGAATGACCGCATCATACTGTTTCATTTTGTATGTTAGAAAAAAATGCGTTTTTTCGTCTGCCCATTTGAGAAAAGGGTTTGGCGCATGTACCAACAAGCTGCATATTTGATTAAGCCGAATGGAAGTTTACCACAAATTTAATCTTTCAAAATTCCGCGTGAAATCACAATGCGTTGAATTTCGCTCGTGCCTTCATAAATTGTTGTGATCCGCGCGTCGCGGTAATATTTTTCGACGTTATAATGACGCGAGTAGCCGTTGCCGCCGTGGATTTGGATAGCGTCGGCGCAGACGCGGTTGGCATTTTCAGAGGCAAAAAGTTTTGCCATCGAAGCGTAAACGCCTGTTTGTTTGTAGTTGGCGTCTTTCATTGCTGCGGCGCGAAAAGTCAGCAGGCGTGCGGCTTCGGTTTCGGTTGCCATATCGGCAAGTTTGTGTTGAATTGCTTGACTCGCAATCCTTAATTTTTAAAACCTCAACATTAAGCTGTGCCAGTGTTGCTTGCCCGCCTAGTCTTTCCAAAGTTTGAATGACCGCATCATACTGTTTCATTTTGTATGTTAGAAAAAAATGCGTTTTTTCGTCTGCCCATTTGAGAAAAGGGTTTGGCGCATGTACCAACAAGCTGCATATTTGATTAAGCCGAATGGAAGTTTACCACAAATTTAATCTTTCAAAATTCCGCGTGAAATCACAATGCGTTGAATTTCGCTCGTGCCTTCATAAATTGTTGTGATCCGCGCGTCGCGGTAATATTTTTCGACGTTATAATGACGCGAGTAGCCGTTGCCGCCGTGGATTTGGATAGCGTCGGCGCAGACGCGGTTGGCATTTTCAGAGGCAAAAAGTTTTGCCATCGAAGCGTAAACGCCTGTTTGTTTGTAGTTGGCGTCTTTCATTGCTGCGGCGCGAAAAGTCAGCAGGCGTGCGGCTTCGGTTTCGGTTGCCATATCGGCAAGTTTGTGTTGAATTGCTTGAAATTCAGCAATCGGTTTACCGAAAGCGGTGCGGTCTTTTGAATACTTTGTCGCTTCGTCGAGCGCGGCTTGTGCGATGCCGTTCGATAGTGAGGCAACGCCGATGCGCCCATTATCGAGCGAACCGAATGCGACGCGCATTCCGTTGCCGACGCCGCCCAAAACGTTTGCTTTCGGCACGCGCACGTCCGTCAAACTCATCTCGTTTGTTTGCGAAGCCCGTTGTCCCATTTTGTGTTCGTGCGAAGAAACTGTAAAACCCGGCGTGCTGGCTTCGACTATAAAAGCGGTGATTTCTTTTTTGCCGTCGCGTTCGCCCGTCGCTGCCATCACGATAAAAACTTCGGCTTGCGCGCCGTTTGAAACCCAAGCCTTTGTGCCGTTCAAAACGTAAAAATCGCCGTCTTCGACCGCGCGTGTTTTAAGATTTGTCGCGTCCGAACCGGCTTGCGGCTCTGATAGACAAAACGCGCCGAGCTTTTCGCCTTTTGCCAGCGGCACGAGATATTTTTGCTTTTGCACTTCGGTGCCGAAACTCAAAATCGGGTAACAGCAAACCGAGTTTGTAACCGAAACGATAACGGCGACCGATGCGTCGGCACGTGCTATTTCTTCGAGCGCGACGGCGTAAGAAATCGCGTCTAAACCCGCGCCGCCGTATTCTTCGGGAATTATCATTCCGAGAAGACCGAGTTCGGCTAAACCGTCGAGTTGCCTGCGCGGAAATTTTTCGGCTTCGTCGTACTCACGCGCGATTGGCGCAATCTCGTTTTGGGCAAATTCACGTATCGAATTTTGCACCATTTGTTGTTCTTCGCTTAAATCAAAATTCATAGGGGAAAAGTAGATGTTTATTGTATTTGAGAACTTAAACTATATGAAAATACATTGTAAAAAACAAATTAACGATTTCGCTGGTTTGACTCGGAAGAATAACCGGCGAAATTGGTATATCATTTGCTTCGACGAGATGTAACTGAAGTTTTTGTATCGTTACAATTCAGAACAAAATTTATTTGGAGGGAAATATGCAAGGTCCATTACGAACAATGCTGGCAGGTGCCGCGGCTTGGAAATTTGGCGGCGGTCTTTTTTCGATGATTATTATATTTTTGCTGGCTTATTTTCTACTCGGCAGTTGCTAACGGAAAATTTTCGGCAGAGGAAAAGTACTCAAATCGAAAACCCAAAGTCAAGTTTTTATAACTCGGCTTTGGGTTTTTAATGTTAAGTTGAAAATTTTCGATTGTGCTGGAAATTTCAGGAAGCTGCCTGCGAAGCGTCGCGCATCAGGAGTTCGAAAGTTCCGGGCGCGACTTTGCGAAAACGGCGGTTGCGGTTCAAAGAGACGGCAATTGAAATGGTCGGATTGTTTCCTTTGAATTCAAACCCGCCGGAGACGAGCAGGTTATAAAGTTCGTTGACGTGCAGCGGTAAGCTAGCTTCGCGCAACAGAAGCGTGCAAGCCTGTGTGATTGTTCGGTCGGTAAAGCGATTGCTTACCGGTTCTAAATTCATATTTGTTGACGGAATGTTCCGCGAGTTGTTGATATATGCCACCGAATTGTTCGGGTAATTATTGTTATATGAAGGTTTTTGTTGGTTTTGATTATTTTGATTGTTCGGCTTAGCGCGCGGCGAGTATCTTTTCAGCTCAACATCCAAATTATAATCGTCATCTTCATACGGCTGCTGTGCTTGCTTTATTTCTTTCCATCTCTTATTTCCCATTCCCATCGTCGCAAAAAGACTGTATATCGCTTCACCGGTTTGCGCCGCGCTGTTCTCCAAAGCCTCGATTTCCTGCCGCAGCGCTTCGGCTTCGGTCTCGATTTCGCTGAGGCGTCCGAGCAGTCGTTTTTGTATGTTGCGTGTCTGCCGCAAGCTCTGCTCTAAGGTAGCGATTAAATTTTCGTTCAACATATCTTCCATTTTTCATTTAACATCTGGCATTAACCATTTATCATTTATCTTTTAATTGCAGCAATCGAATTTGATAAACGTTAAATGCTAAATGATAAATGTTATTTCGCCCTTTCAATCATATAGCTGGGAATTTCTTCCAATGCAACACGATACTCGGTTTTGGGCAATTGTTCAAGATTTTTTATTGCTTTATTTGCAAAAGAATACGCTTTATCTCTGGTTTCGGCAAGCAAGCCAGCATTTTCCAGTTTTTTTAGCAGCATTCGGCGCGAGATTGTTTCATAGTCGCCGTCATGCATAATTCGCTCCAAATCCGATTTGACAGCAGCGTCTTCTTTAACCAGCAAAATCAACGGTAAAGTCAATTTTCCCTCGAGCAAATCCGCTCCCGAAGCCTTGCCCAAAATTTCTTCTTCAGCCGTAAAATCCAGCAAATCGTCCGCCAGCTGAAACGCCGTTCCAAGATTTAATCCGTATTCACGCAAAGCGCTTTGCTCGTCTTCTGAGGCGTTACCTAAAATCGCGCCGATTTCGCAGCATGCTGAAAAAAGATACGCCGTTTTTCGCCGTAAAATGTCGAAATATTCTTCTTCAGTAATATCGGTTTTGCCGAGCGTCGTCAGTTGAATCAACTCGCCTTCGGTCATTTTTCGGGTCAGGCGCGTTAAAATATCCAGAATTTCCAAACTTCTCTCCTGAAGTGATGTTTCAAAAGCCGACATATAAAGCCAATCGCCCATCAAAACCGCTGCCTGATTACCGAAACGCGCATTGACCGAAGCGCGATTTCGCCGCGTGTCGGCGTTATCAATAATATCGTCGTGAACAAGTGTTGCCGTATGAAGCATTTCCATAACGGTTGCAAGACGAACAATATTTTCCTTTGCAGGGTTTCCGCCGCTCGCGTAATTTGATAAAAGCAGCAGCGCCGGACGCACGCGCTTACCGCCCGAAGCACGCAGATAATCGCCCAAATAATTGATAATCTGAATGTTAGAACTCGCCTGCCGCTCGAATTCGGCTTCGACCAACGCCATTTCATCTTTTATCAAGCTGAAAATTTTTTTTGCCGCGATGTTCGGATTTTGGCGTGCAAATTGTGTGCTGAATGTCTGCATTTTAATTGGAACGGTAATTATCAAACTGCATATCGATTCCAAAATCTTTAGCTTTTAGTTTGGCGATTGTGTCTTGCAGCGTGTCGCGGTCTTTGCCGGAAATGCGGACGGTTTCGCCTTGAATCGAAGCCTGAACTTTCAGTTTCGCGTCTTTGATGAATTTGACGAGTTCCTTGGCTTTTTCAATCGGAATTCCCTGCTGGATTTTTACCGTTTGGCGAACCGAGCCGCCCGCCGCCGGTTCGATTTTTTGATAATCGAGAGCTTTCAGCGAAATGCCGCGCTTTAGCAGTTTGCTTTGCAGAATGTCGTTCATATTTCGCAGGCGCGTGTCGTCTTCGGCTGATAAGACAAGGTCTTTGTCGGCAAGCTCGACCGTCGCCTTGCTGCCTTTGAAGTCAAAACGCTGCGAAACTTCCTTGAGCGTTTGATTCAGTGCGTTGGTAATTTCCGCGTAATCGGTTTTTGAAACAATATCGAATGAATTTTCTTTTGCCATAATTTAATAATAATGCAAAATTTAAATTTAAGAATTCAAAATTGCGGATTTTTTTTGAATTCTTAATTTTGAATTTTTAGTTTGAAAAACTTTTCAAAATTTTCAGTCGTCTGTTTTGCCAATTCTTCGAGTTCGATTTCGTAAAACTCTGCCAGAAATTTCGCCGTCTGAACGACAAAACTTGGCTCGTTTCGCTTTCCGCGAAACGGTAAGGGCGCGAGAAACGGGCAATCGGTTTCGATGAGAAGTTTTTCCACAGGTACAACGCGCGCCGCTTGGCGCAAATTTTCTGCTTTTTTGAACGTAACGTTTCCGGCAAACGAAATCAGAAAACCGATGTCCATCAAATCTTTTGCCATTTCCGCCGTGCCTCCGAAACAATGCATAATTCCGCCGCGAAATTCTTTGGCGGAACACTCGGAACGCAAAATTTCGACCGTATCGTCGTCGGCGTCGCGCGAGTGAATTATAACGGGCAAATTTAATGTTTCGGCAATGCGGATTTGTCGGCGAAAAACTTCTTTTTGAACGGGGCGCGGGCTGTGGTCGTAATAATAATCGAGTCCGATTTCGCCCCAAGCAATGACTTTCTTACTTCGTGTCGCCAAATCAATCAAATGCTCTTCGGCTGCGTCATCATATTCTTTCGCGTCGTGCGGGTGAACGCCAATTGCCGTGAAAACATTCGCGTAATTTTCCGCGCAAGCAACGGCGCGTTTAAAATCCTCTGTATGCGGATTTCCCGTTCCGATGTTGAGCATCATTTCGACGCCAGTTTCCCGCGCTCTTTCAACAACCTCGTCGCGGTCGGCATCGAACGCTTCACCGTCAATGTGGCAGTGTGAATCGACGAAAATCATCTTTAGAATTTAACAATATTATTAACCTTTGACGAACTGGCAAGTAATATAAACGTTTAACACGCCGTTTAAAACTTGGGTGCGGATTCCGGTTGCGCGCATTCTCAGTGCGCCGCCCGCATTTTGAACCGGAATGACAAAAGAAAGTTTGTCGGTTTGCAGAATTTGAATCGGGTTAATTTTTTTGTCGAGCGAGCTTTGCACGATTTTCGTTATAAAGCTGCTGCCGATGCCGTTCGTGCCGCTTAAAATGACGTTCAGAATTTTTGCGCGCCCAACGAGTGTTTGTTTCGCCGCGTCGAATTCGAGTTCGATATTCGTTTCGGCACTGCCTTGAAAATCGACGCAGCCGATAAACGGCGGATTGTATGAACCGTTAAAGGCAATCGGCGCGTATATTTTCCCGTCGCGGAATTTTACGGCGGTTTTTACGCCGTCAACCTCGCGCTGCAAGCGAATTGATTCATCGCACAAAGGATTTTTGATTTGCAGATTGCTTTCCTGAAAACTCGAAACTGCAACAATCGACTTTGAACCTTGAACTTTGAACTTTAAATTATTTTCCGCTATCGTAAACGAAGGCTGTTTCAGATTCGTAAAAATCGCGTCCAGCAGCGCGTCGAAAAACCGTTCGTTTAATGAAATGGTTACTTCCGCCGTTTGCGCCTGCATGGATGATGCGAGCAACAGGCAGGAAAAAATTAAACTCAAAATTTTTTTCATAGGGATATTTTCAGATTACAAGAATTACACAGATTGTTTTGATGCTTTTTATATTCCTAAATCGCTCTGCCAAAAATTATTTTTTTCGGTTTTGTAAAATTAGCCTTTTATCATTTTTCTTAAACTGCAAAATCCGTTGTTTAATTTTTCTACAAACCGCTTCGCACAATATCGTGCAATCTTAAAAGTCCGACGCAAATTTTATCTTCGCCGACGACAGGCAAAACGTTGATTTGACGCGGACGATTTTCCATTAATTGCAAGGCGTCAAAGGCAAGCATTTCCGGCGCGGTGACAGTTGGCTTTCGTGTCATCATTGCTTGGGCAGAAAGTTTTTCTAAATTCACCGCTTCGGTTTTTTCAATTGTGCGGCGCAAGTCGCCGTCAGTGATAATTCCGACGAGTTTGCCACCCGCGTCAACGACGTTTACAGCGCCGAGCGCATATTTTGAGAGATTTTTAACGACTTCGAGCCAGGAAGCCTGCGGCGAAACGTTCGGGCTTTCGTGCATCAGATTTTTTACTTTTAGCGTCAGACGTTTGCCGAGTCTTCCGGCTGGATGATTTAGCGCAAATTCTTCAGCGGTCAGATTTTTCACCTGCATCAAAGTCATCGCCAGCGCGTCGCCGATTGCCAAAGCGACGGTCGTCGAAGTCGTCGGCGCTAAGTTGAGCGGACACGCTTCCTGGTCAACAGATGCGTCGAGAGCGACATCGGATTGGCGCGCCAGCGTTGATTCGAGATTGCCGACAATCGAAATTAAACGAACCTTCCGCTCTTTTACGGCGGGCAAGAGCATCAAAATTTCGTCAGTTTCACCGGAATTTGAAAGCGCGATAACAACGTCGCCGCCGGTTACGACACCCAAACTTCCGTGCAGAGCGTCCGACGGGTGAACAAAAACGGCAATCGTTCCGGTCGAAGTCAAAGTTTGCGCAATTTTCTGGGCGATAACGCCGGATTTGCCGACGCCGAGAACGATTACTTTACTGTCGCAGCACGACAGAATTTCAATTGCGCGCTCGACGCTTTGTCTGTTCAAACGCCTCGCCGTGCGTTCGATTGCCTGCGCTTCGATTTTTAAGAATTCGACGACTTTAGAAAATGTTTCGCTCACGCAGATAAATTTAACACAGGGAGAGTGTACAAACCAGGAATTTAGCTGCGAACAAATATGAAAAGACGCGGACAAAACACGCTGTTGCTTTGTTGAGTTTTCTTCATAATCAAGAGAAATATAATTCCCCTTTTTATTCTGAGAGTAGAATTATATCCTGCGTCTGAGTTGTCTGCGAAACGGCGATTTGGCTTCCGTCCGCTGACCAATCAAACCAATTAACATCGCCCTCGCCGAATCCCGAAATTTCCTGCCCCACGCTGCCGTTTGTCGGCAAAAGAAAAAGATTGGCTTTTTCGCCCGTGTAGAAAATCTGTGTTAAAAATCTTCCGCTCGGATGCCAACGCATCCGCCGTTCGGTTATTTTTGCGGGAAGATTGATTTTACCGGAGAACGCTCCCGTCTCGTTTGAGACTAGACCGACGCGCCAGAGATTATCTGCCTCTCGATCCAGAAAATAATACGCAGTTAATGCCCCGTCGGGTGAAACCGTCGGATACGAAGCCAGCGTTTCGGTCAATTGCGTAATTTTTCCATCAATTAAATCATAACGCCAGAGCGTTTTATTGTTTAGCCCGCGCTGAAAAATTACGGATTGACCGTCGGGCGTAAAATTCGGAAAAACATCTTCCGTACCATCAGTCAGCGGGCGCACGTTTTTGCCTTCGGAATCGGCGATGCGAAGAGCGTGCTTTCCGTCGTCGGTCGAACAAAATACAAGCGAGCCGTCAATCGGCGAAACGGATATGCCAAAGCTGACATCGGCATTGACCGTCAGTTGCGCCGCGTTTGTTCCGTCCTTTTGCACACGCCAGATTTCGCGTTTTCCGCTTGCGTTTGAACTGTAAAGAACACGCTCGTCAGCTGTCCAAGCGACGTTACGGATAATGCCCGATTCATTATAAATTTCGCGGGTTTGCAAAGCTTTTGTTTTTTCATTGAAATCGGCAACGCGAATGTGCGAAATCGCTGTTTTCTGCACGGTAAGGAGTTTTTCGCCAGCGCTTGCCAGCCACGTATAACTGCTTAATTCTTTTGTTACCTGCCGCGTCTCGCCGCTTTTTTGTGAAACAGCCCAAATTTGTCCCTGCCAAGGGTTCGTTTTGTAAGCCGTAAAAGCAAGAGTTTCCGCGTCAATCCAGGCGAGATGCGCAACAAAATCCCAGCGCTGCTCGCTGATGAATCTTTCGCTTCCGTCGGACGGATTAATCAGTAGAATTCCCGATTTTTTTGCGCCATCCGAAAGTTTCTCCTCGACAATGCAGGCAATCTCACTTCCGTCGGGCGACCAAGCAACAGGACTCAAATCAAAATTGGGAAATGAGCGTTGTTCATACGCCGCTCGAACCAGAATTTGTTTGTTCGCACCGTTTGAATCGGCGATTCCGAAATGCGTTTCTTTTAACGCGCCCCGCGATTCGGTGAATGCAAAACGCCTTCCGTCGGGCGATAGACTTACCGCCGCGCCGGTTTTTATTTCCCTTATTTCCTCAATCGCGCCGCCGAGAAGCGGGACGCGCCAAATCTGCGGGTCGCGCATATCGCCGCCGAAAACAGTTGCATAAATCAAATTGCCTTCGGGCGAAACGGTGAGACCGACATATTTTACAGCTTTTACGGGCAAAATCTGCGTTTGGCTTCCCGTTTCGATATGCCTGAGCCAGAGGCTTTCGCCAGCGTCTTCTATTTGTGAAAAAACAGCGTATTTGCCGTCGGGGGTGAGAGTTGCATTGGAAACTTTACCGCTTGCTGTCAGTTTGGCGAATGAAAATTGTTTCCTCTCGACGGTTTTTCCACTTTCCCAAAACCAAACTCCTGCAAGAAAAACGGTCAAAACAACTCCAAGACGCGAATAAAAAATAAAGGGTGATGTTCTGAAAACAGATTTTCGGCTTTCGTTATCTTCCAACCTCCGACGCGGGTGGATTATTTTTTCCGCCGGAATTTCATCCCCGCCTTCCTCTGCTATATCTTCCTCAATCAAAACACGTGAAAACTTATGGCTTTCTATAACGATTTCTTTTTCGTCATGTAACGTTTGCACATCGGCGACGAATTTATAACCTTTGCCCGGAACCGTAACGATAAACGGATGTTCGTCTTTTTTCTCGCCGAAGATTTTCCGAAGCGCGGAGATTTGAACCGTCAGATTATTTTCTTCGACGAATTGATTAGTCCAGACTCTATTGAGCAATTCTTCTTTGCTTAAAATCTGCCCGCGATTTTCCACCAGAGTCAGCAGCAAATCGAAGGTTTTTGAATTCAGCGCGACCGCCTTTCCCCGTCTGAGCAGAAGACGTTTTGCCGCGTCAAGCTCAAAATCCGCAAACGTAAATGTTTGTTCCTTAAGTGTTTCCATCGCTTTAGGAAAATTTAGCAACTTTTAGCCGCCAAATTAAGGACTTTTAATACCGCTTCTTGCCAGAATGCACGTCAAGCAGATGGTTGTATTTTGAATTTTCTACAAGACGAGATTTTGCCGTTGGCAACCGAATCGTAGCAGAAACGCCCGTTTCTGACAATAACTTCCGGTTTGAATTAAAAAAATAATGACCAATAAACGACGAACCGAAATAACGGTCGAAACGCACACAATCACGATTATACGGACGCGCAACGCAAAATCGGTTTATTGCGAAATATGCCGAGCGGAAGTTCACGTCTTCTCGCTGCCGGAAATAATTTCCGGTTTTTGCCTTGAAAACGCGGAAATCAAACAACTGTCTCTCGCGGGCAAAATTCATTTCGTCGGCTTGACCGAAATGCTGTGCGGCAATTCGATTGCCGATTACTTTATAAACAAATAAAACAAAAAACAAAAAGGAGCAAAAACAATGAAAAAACTACTGATGATTACACTGATAACAATCGTTTCAACCTTCGCGGCTTTTGCGCAAACGAGCAAAGACGAGCAGGAAATTTTGAAAATCAATGCGGAATATGAACAAGCCGAAATCAAACGAGACATCGCGTTTTTTGAGCGAGTTCTCGCAGATGACTATATTTACGCGGGTGAAGGAGGTCAAACAAGAAACAAAGTCCAGACTTTGGAAATGTTCAGAAAAGAAAAAGAAAAGCCGACTTACAAAATAATCGCGCTCAAAACCGAGGATGTAAAAGCCAAAGTGATGGGCAACACGGCTATTTTGACCGGCGCTTGGATATTTACGTCCGCTCCAGCAACTGATGAAAAAGCCGAACCGCACATGGACAAAGGACGTTACACGTCAGTTTTGGAAAAACGTAACGGAAAATGGCTATTTGTCGCTGAGCATGTTTCCGAAGCACAGCACGACCGGAAATTGATGGAGCAGCAAGTTCTGAAGGTGGGAAAGGAATACGGCGAAATGATTAAAAATCAAGATGCTGCGGCTGTCGAGCGAATTCTTGCCGATGAATATATTTACACAAATGAAAAAGGCAAAGTCCAAAACAAAACGGAAAATTTGGCAAGTTACAAAACTAATCCACATAAGTTTGAAACTTTTGAAATCTCCGACCAAAAAGTGCGTGTTATCGGCAACGGTGCGGCGGTAGAAACCGGAACTGTCCGCTATAAAGGAACGAACAAAGACAACAAGCCCTTTGATGGCAGCGAACGCTACACAACAACCTGGGTCTGGCGCGGCGGACGCTGGCAAGCCGTCGCCGACCACGTTTCGGAGGTTAAGCAGTAAGACCAAAAAGGCGGGCGCGAATCCGATTTTTGATGTCGCCCGCTAAAATTTACTTTTAAGGAGAAAGCAAAATGAACGAACAAGAAAAAGGCTTTACGCGCCGGCAGATGTTAGAAATGGCTATCGGGTTCGGCGGGCTTGCTTTGACGGGCGGAGTCGGTTCCGTTTTCGCGCAGGAGATAAAACGTCAGCTTACGCCTGAGCAAATCATGGGACCTTTCTACCCGCTAATCAGACCGCTCGACCATGACGCAGACCTGACCGTCATTAAGGGTAAGCGGGGACACGCACAAGGGAAGATGATTCACCTGACGGGCAGGGTTTTGAATCGCAAGGGTGAACCCGTGCGGGGAGCTAAAATTGAGCTTTGGCAGGCAAACACACACGGGCGTTATGCTCACGCGACCGATTCCAATGCAGCACCCTTAGACCCGAACTTTCAGGGCTACGGTGTTCAGTTCACCGATGCTGAAGGGCGCTATCGGTTTAAGACAATTAAGCCCGGTGCATATCCGGTCAGTCCTGTAGTCATGCGCCCACCACACATCCATTTCGACATAGCGGGAAAAAACGACCGCTTAATAACACAAATGTATTTCCCGAACGAGCCGCTCAACGAGAAAGATTCTATTTTCAATGAGCTAGGTTCGGATAAGGATGCGGCGCTTGGTAAGGTTCTACCACCGACTAAAGAACTTGAATCGGACTCACTCGTCGTAGCTTGGGACATTGTTCTTGAAAGAGGCTAATTGTTTGGCTTTACAGAAACTGAGTTTTAATTACGCCACGCCGAGCAAGTCATTGGACGTGAGGCAAAAACAGCGACTTTCTTATTTACGTTGCGTATAAAATGTTTGCTTTCGCTAGCTGGTTTCCGCCAGCGTCAACTCAATCGTTAGACGACAGGTCAAAGCGACGTGGTAAGAGCGACTAACTCGCATTTCCAGAGGAGCATTTTAGATATGACAACTAAAAACATCGTTTCCCTTCGTGAGGAAAATCTGAGTTCTGCAGCAGAGTCACTCGCACGCGCTTTTCATGACGACCCGTTACAAGCCTACGTGTTCCCCGACGCGGCGGAACGGGCAGCCCATTCGCCCGCACATTTCGCGCCGTTACTGCGATACGGAATGCTGTTCGGGGAAGTGTTGACAACACAAGGCAGACCATTAGGCGCAGCCGTTTGGCTTCCGCCTGAAACATGGGAAGTTACGCCTGAACGCGCGTCAGCGGCTGGACTTGACGATTTGCCTAACGTCTTAGGCGAAGATGCGGCTGAACGTTTCTTCTCGGTGCTGGGAACGATTGAACCGTTTCATCACCGAGATGTTCCACCCGCTCACTGGTACGTGATGGTAGTTGGAGTCTCGCCCGAAGCGCGTGGGCAGGGATTAGGACGGGCTTTGCTCGAACCAATCATGAATCGTGCCGACGCCTCAGGGCTGCCTTGCTACCTTGAAACTGCCCAACCTGACAATGTTGCCTTCTATGAATACCTTGGCTTCAAGAAGGTTGTAGAAGTAGTAGAACCAAAGAGCGGACTGCGGCTGTGGACGTTCCGTCGTGACCCTCCCGCACTCGCGCCCATCATCGTCTAACAAATCATTGGACGTGAGGGCGGGACAGCGACTTTGTTATCGCGTCGCCTGTCGAACTTAAACTTGCGTATTGCCGTGTTCCGTGCCACGTCAACTCCACCGCTATGCGCTTCTCTTTTGACTGCCAGGAGGAAAACTATGTTACGAATTTTAATCATATTTGCCTTTGCCGTTTTGATGTTTTTTGGCGCAACGGCGAAAGGTCAGAATAACCGCCGAATATCGTCAAGCCCTTATTTGTTTGTATGGGCGGGCGATGCCGACAGAAAAGAGAGTGATTTTCTCGCGGTGATTGATGTGCGCCCGAAATCAAAACAATACGGACGAATCATAACAACTTTGCCGGTCGGCGCGGTAAAAAACTATCCGCACCATACTGAACACGAAATGCCAGTCGGCAACATTCTTTTTGCCAATGGATTTGGTAGCGGACAAACTTTTAGATTTGACCTTTCTCGACCGACCAAGCCGCGTCTTTTGGATTCTTTTATCGTCGCGGGCGATTATATGCACCCGCATAGTTTTGTGCGGCTTCCCAACGGAAATGTGCTTTCCACTTTGCAGATGCGCGGACATCACAACGAAGAACCCGGAGCGTTGGTTGAACTCGACCCAAAAGGAAATGTCGTCAGAATTGCCGATGCCGCCGACCCGAAAGTTGAGAAATTTATCCGTCCGTATAGCTTGGCGGTTGTTCCCGCGCTTGACCGCGTGATTTTGACAAGTTCGGATATGCACGAAAAAGAGAGCAGCCACGTCGTTCAAATTTGGCGACTGTCGGATTTCAAATTGCTCAAATCAATTTATTTGCAAGGCGCGGAAGGTAGTGATCCGGCTGAGCCGCGCGTTCTTTCGGACGGGCGGACGGTTTTGGTTTCGACATTTAGCTGTGGTTTGTATCGCATTACAAATCTCGAAAGCGAAAATCCTTCGGCGGAATTCGTTCACGCTTTCGGCGGCAAAAATTGCGCGTTGCCTGTCGTCGCGGGAAAGTTTTGGATTCAAACCGTTCCCGCTTCCCGCGCCTTAGTCAGCTTAGACGTATCGAATCCGTCAAAGCCCGTCGAAGTGAGCCGCCTTGTTTTAGGCGAGAAAGATAGCCCGCATTGGATTGCGCTCGAACCGAGCGGCGAGCGAATTGTCATCAGCGGCGGCGGTGATACGCTCGAAAGCCGAGTCTTGATTGCAAAGATAAATTCCCAAACCGGCAAGTTGAGTTTAGACGAAGCGTTTCGAGAGAAAGACGCAAAACAAGCGGGAATCAACTTTGACCGTGAACTTTGGAAACACGGTAAAAACGGCAGAGCAATCCCGCACGGCGCGGTTTTCAGTCGTCCGTAATGCAAAAATCTTTGCTATCTACAACGCGCCTAACGAGTCATTGGACGTGAGGGCGCGGGCAGCGACTTTGTTTGGGCGTTGTCCGTTACCTTTAGCTTGCGTGGTGGTGGTTTCGCCCTACGTCATCTCAACCGTTAGACATCTATCGAAATATCTGCGGAAAGAGTTATTTATGATTAAACGTATAATTTTAATTTTGCTAATCCTTGCCGCACTCGCGTCCGGCGCGTTTGCTCAGAAAGAACGCCGAGTTTTAATACAGACGCGCCTTGAGCCGCTGATTGAAAAGACGATGCGCGAAAACCAGATTCCGGGCTTTGCCATCGGCATCGTCGAAAATGGCAAGGTCATTTATGCCAAAGGCTTCGGTGTTGCGAAATTAGGTGACGGTAAGCCGGTTACTTCCAAATCTCTTTTCCATATGGCTTCGGTTACAAAGCCTTTTGTCGCCGCCGCGATAATGCAGTTAGTCGAGCGCGGCAAGATTAACTTGGATGCCCGCGTAACCGAATATTTACCATACTTTCGGCTGAAGGATGAACGGTTTGCGGCAATTACGGTGCGCCAGATGTTAGGTCATACCTCAGGAATGCCTGATGTCGAAGATGAAGGTTATCACTGGGACAAACCCGAATATGACGACGGCGCGTTGGAAAGGTATGTCCGAAGTTTGACCAATTTGTCTTTGATTAGCGCGCCCGGCGAGAAGTTTCAATACAGCAATATCGCCTTTGAAGTTCTCGGCGACGTGATTGCAAAAGTGTCGGGCGAGAGTTTTGAGTCCTACGTGCGGCGAAACATTCTCAAACCGCTTGGAATGAAACACAGCACTTTGTTGATACGCCAAGCAAATCGGAAACTGTTGACCACTCCGCACGTTCAGGGCGAATCGGGCGTAACGGTCAGTAAGGTTTTCCCTTATAACCGAGCGCACGCGCCGAGTTCTACTCTTTACTCCAACATTGACGATATGAATCGCTGGGCAATGACAAACTTAAATCGCGGAGAGCTAAACGGCAGACGAATCCTCAAAGCGTCGAGTTACGATTTATTGTGGAAACCGCAAGCCGATGTCGAAACCGGTAGAAAAGCCGGGTTGGGTTGGTTTCTGAGTCAGCGTAACGGGCATCAGTTGCTCACACATCTAGGCGTGGATGTCGGCTTTAATTCATTGATTGTTTTAGCGCCTGACAATTCAATTTCAATTGTCGCAATGAGCAATTTTTCCCCGAACGAAAATCATTACGTGCGTGATATTGTTTTTGCCGCAATAGACTTGATGTTAAGCGAAAAGAGGTAGCTGCGAAAGCGCAAACCAATTCTAAGGCGGGACTCAAAACGCGCCCGTAAATTCAATCTTAATTTGCTCTGGTCTATACCAGAAAGGAGAAACACAAATGTCTTTGAATCAATATCCTAATCTTATTGAATTATCAGATTTCCAATTCCCGGTTTACGCAAGCGCGGGAACTGAACAACAGGCTCAATCAATTGCCGTGCGCTGCCGAAATGCCCATAAATTTCTCGGCTCGGCGCTGGAGTTTGAGCCGCAAATGCGCGTGCTGGTTCTCACGCCGGAACACTGGAGCGAATACGCTACATTTCCGGTTTACGGGATGGCGCACTTCACCGACGAGCGGACGCTGGCGGTAGCAGGTCAGGACAACGGCTTCTGGCAAAGTATGACACCGCCCGCCGAAGCCTTGCCGCCCGAAGCGGCGCAAGCGATGAAAGCCGCGTATGGTCAGCCGGACGGCTCGATTAATCTTTCGCCATTCTTCGACCTGATCGCTGTGCATGAGTTGGGACACTTGTTTCAGCTACAAGGAAAATGCCAATTGCCGCGCCTTTGGTTGTTGGAACTGTTTTGCAACATCTGTCTGCACGCCTACACGGTTGCCGTAGAGCCGGAGCAATTGCCCGCTTTGGAAACTTTTCCGCAGATGGTCGCAAACTTGGGAGTCGCCGAATTGCGCTATCGCAGTCTGGAAGATTTCGAGCGGTTATACACAGATGTCGGAGCGCAAAACTACGGCTGGTATCAATGCCGTCTTCATGTCGCCGCAAAGCGTATTTACGAGGCGGGCGGAATTGAAGCGCTGCAACGCCTGTGGAAAGCCTTTCTGCAATCGGATGAAAAGCTGTCTGATGAGCAATTAGCAGCGCGTTTGAGAGAAGATGCGCATCCCGAAATAGAGCGCGTTTTAACCGCTTGGTCTGTTTAGCGGCGAGAATGGTTAAGGTTTTGTCGCTTTGCGTTTCATAACTAAAACGCAAAAGGCAGATTTTTCGACGTTACCTTTGGCTTGTTTGTTGTTGGCGCAACCATCGGTTTGATAGTGAGGAGTTTAAGTAAGGCAGTGTATGACGCAACATAATTTTATCGTTAGATGCCTTGTTAGTTTAAGAGGAGAAAATCAAATGCGTAGAAAATTAAATCAAATGAGTCGGCGTGTCCTGCTCGTCGCAATGTTTCTATTTGGTCTTCAGTTTGCGCTGGCGCAAAAAACCGACACGCCCGCCAAACCGACAGACAAGTCGCCGCATAAAAGCGAATTCGTCACGGCTAACGGTATCAAAATGCACTACCTTGATTGGGGCGGCACAGGCGATGTGTTATTGCTGCTTACCGGATTTCGTGACAATGCCCATGTCTTCGACGATTTCGCGCCGAAATTCACTGACCGCTTCCGCGTTATTGCGCTCACCCGACGCGGTTTTGGTGAATCTGACAAGCCGCAGACAGGTTACGATACCGCCACTCGCGTTGAGGATATACGGCAATTTCTCGACCGGATGAAAATCAAAAAGGCTAACATCGTCGGGCATTCAATGGCGGGCGACGAAATGACTTTGTTCGCGTCGTTATATCCAAAGCGCGTGAAGAAGCTCGTTTACCTTGACGCGGCTTACGACCGCAGGCGCAATGCGGAACTGGCACTGACCGACCCAAGCACTCCGCCGATTTTCAAACGTCTCGTCCTTGAAGTGCAAGATTCTCCCGATGCCGCTCAAATTATTGTTAGCGATATGCCGCCGCCTAATGTGTGGGAACAATACAAAGCAATAATCAAAGCGATGAGTACATTTCACCCAGATTACACGAAAGTGAAAGCTCCCGCGCTGGCTTTTTACGCGACGCCCGAACATCACCTTTATTTGTCGCCGCAGATTGATGATGAAGCACGCAAGAAGGGGGATGATTGGTGGATAAAAAATGCTGTTCCCTACACGCGGGCGAACATTGAGCAATTCCGCCGTGATGCGCTGCGCGGGCAAATCTTCGAAATGAAAGATGCGAATCATTACCTTTTTTTAGGAAAAACTCAAGACGAAGTTATTCGCCGAACACGCAAATTTTTGCTTGAGTGAAACGTTGACAAGCCGTGCATAAAAAGTCATTGAACGCGATGGCGCGGGCAGCGAGAAACTCGAAATACAAATTCAAATTAACAGTGAGGAAAAAATTATGAATAGAACATTGAATAAAACATTACTAACTCGGCGCAGTATAACTTTTATTATACTTGCTCTCGCCGCTTTGATGCCTGTTATGCGGCAAAACGCTTTCGCTCAAAGCCAATCTCAACAGCAGAAGGCAGCAGCGGCTCGCCCGTTCACCATCGAATTTTACTACAAAGTCAAATGGGGACACTTTGACGAATTTCTTGAACTTTATAAAAAGAACCATTATCCCATTCTCCAACGACAAAAGAAATTGGGGCGCATTCTTGAAATGTCAGCCGCTTACCCGATTAATCACGCCAACGAAGCCGCGCGGTGGGACTTTCGCTTCACCATCGTCTATAAAGACGCTGCAACTGCGCACGAAGATTTCGATGATTCTGCAATCATCAAGGAACTATATCCCGATCAAGAACGGTTCAAGAAAGAAGAACAGAGGCGGTTCGAGCTTCTGCTTGAGCATACGGACGTTCCTCTTTTCATAGAGGATTTTAAGAAGTGGTGAAGTTAAATGCCGCTTACCAAGAGGTTTTCATACGCAAGACTTTTCGCATGCAGCATTGAAATGCTCATGCGGAAATGCTCAAGCGCGCAGAAAGGTAGGTTTTATGGAAACATTACAAACTGAAACTCAAACACAGTTGCCGCAGAAAGGAAAACTGCTTCGCATTCTCGGCGTGACTTTCGGTTTAGCAGTGGTTATCGGCGGAACAATTGGTGTCGGGATTCTTCGCTCGCCCGGCGCGGTTGCCGCCCAGCTTGGCTCGGTCTGGCTTATCATTTTGGTCTGGACTCTCGGTGGCGTTTACTCTTTGCTCGGCGCAAACTACACGGCTGAACTTGCCACGATGATACCGAAAGCGGGTGGACCTTATGTTTATGCACATCGCGCTTACGGAGATTACGGCGGTTTCGTTGTCGGTTGGAGTGATTGGATGCTCAACACTTTAGGTCTCGCCTTCATAGCCATCGTTTTCGGCGAATATGCAGCCGCGCTTTTTGCGCCGGTTTTTCCGGGCGGTGCGATTGTATTTAGCGTTTCGATATTGATTCTGCTGACGAGTTTGAACTGGATTGGACTGCGAGCTGGAAGCGAAACGCAAAAGTTGACAAGCCTTTTGAAAGCGATAGCTCTGCTCGGATTTGTCGTCGCTTGTTTCGTTTTTGGCGGGCAAAACGATTCGGCAAGCGCGGTGCAACCGACGGCTGCCGCGCCCGCAAGTTCTTTCGCGCTGTTCGTCGCATTTATTTTGGCTTCACAACTTGTGTTGAGTGCTTACGATGGCTGGAATTCGGTAGTCTATTTTTCCGAAGAAGATACAAAACCGGAACAAAACATTCCGCGCTCGCTCTTTGGCGGAGTCTTGTTGATTATTGTCATTTATCTGCTCGTCAATCTGGCTTTGCTTTACGTTTTGCCTTTATCGGAAATGGCGGCTTCAAAATTTGCGGGAGCAGATGCGATGAGCTTGATTTTTGGTGCGCGAGGCGGTCAAATCATTACGGCGTTGGCATTGCTTTCGATAATCGGCATCATCAACGCAATGTTGATGTTTGTTCCGCGCATTCTGCTCGCTTTGGGGCGCGACGGTTTGTTTGTTTCCAAAGCCGCGACGGTCAACAAAGGCGGAACACCCGTCTTTGCATTGGCGATGACGGTTCTGCCCGCGATTGTTTTAACGACCATCGGGTCATTTGAATCACTTCTGGGAATCTCCGGGTTTTTCGTCGTCACGAACACTATTTTGCAGATTGGTTCCTTGTTCATTTTGCGACGACGCGAGCCGGATTTGCCCAGACCGTTTCGCGCTTGGGGTTATCCATTCGCACCATTTGTGATGTTATTGTTAGCCATTGTTCTGTTTTTCGGATACATCGTCAGCAATCCATACAGCAGTCTTTATGCGGTTGCGGCATTGGTAGTAAGTTACCCGATTTATCGTTTGGTAAAAATAAACCATTAGGTTGATGAATTCTTTTTACGCGCCGTCAAACAAATCATTGGACGTGAGGGCGCGCACAGCGACTTTATTATCGCGTTATCTTTTGTCCGTCAGTTCGCATTTGGCGGTTTCCGCCCACGATAACTCGGTTGTTAGACGGCTAAACCATCAAGATTACGTTTTAGAAAAGGAAAAAGGAAAAGAATCAAGCCTATTGTGAAAGGAAAATAAAGATGAAAAACAAAAGTATCCAGAATGTGGTGCTTACCGCATTGATAATTATTGGAGTTTCCGTTGCGGTTTTTGTCGGAGCGCGGGCGCAGGTTCGAGAACAGCAGGAAAAGAAGAATGTGATGACCTCGACTATCGCGTTTGTCAGCACGCGCCACGATCCCAAGTCGAATCTCTTCGCTTCCCAAATTTATCTGATGAATGGGGACGGCACGAACGCGCGGCGCATAACAGAGAACGAATACGCTGACAATTTCCCGACCATTTCGCCGGACGGAAGCAAGATAGTATTCGACAGCAACCGTCTTCGGACAGCGGAAGAACCGCTTAACACTTCACACCTGTTTCTGATGAATACGGACGGCACCGGGCAGACATTGTTAACGCGGGGCAGCTCCGCTACGTGGTCGCCGGACGGCAAGAAAATTGCCTTTCACGCATCGGCATCCGGCACGGGTCGCCCGACTAAACCATTTCCGGGTGCTGCCACTATTGACAACGACATCTTTACGTTGACCGCGGGCGATGTTCTCAAAAAAACCGACAAGCCCAAGAACATCACAAACAGCCCCGAAGCGATTGACGAAGACCCGGACTGGTCGCCGGATGGTCGGAAGATTTTATTCACGAGCCATTTGGTCGCCGATGATAAACTCGATTCCGCAACCGCCGAAATCTACGTTATGAATGTGAACGGAAAGGGTAAGCGAGCGCGCCTGACCAATAACTCCGAAGAGGAGCGTGCACCCGCCTGGTCGCCGGATGGCAAGCGTATTGTCTATGCGTGTCGGAAAGGCGGCACTGATTTTGAGATTTGCGTAATGAACGCCGATGGCACGGGTCAAGTCCAACTGACCGACAATACGGTGGGCGACTTAACTTCCTCGTGGTCGCCCGACGGCAAGAAAATTATCTTCCACAGAACGATGGGTCAGGTAGTTGGCGGATTCGAGCTTTGGTTGATAAACAGCGACGGCACGGGCGAGGCGCAGATGACCGACACGCCCGGTCTTAATGGATTTCCGAACTGGGGCGAAGTCCGCGTCCCAAAGGAATCTCGTTAGATGCTTCGCGTAAAAGCATTTCAACTGCGCCTTAGTGAAGTTGAACAAACGCTCTCTATTTCCCGCAACGATTGGTATTCGAGGGAAACTACGCCGGATAAAGGAACAAACTTTATGAAAATCGAAAACGAAATAGAAACTGAAAAAGCCGCAAAGTTTTCTTTGTCGAAGCGGCACTTGATTTTCTTTCTGGTGTTGTCCGCGCTTCTTGGCTGCGCCATTCTGCGCTCAAGCATTGCTACGCGGCTCGACAGTTTTACGTTTGACGAGGCTTATCACATCGGCGCGGGCGCGGCTTACGTGCAAACCGGCGATTTTCGCCTTAACCCCGAACATCCGCCGCTCGTCAAATTGTGGACGGGTGCGTTTGTATCCGGGGTTTACGAGCTTTCTCCGTATCGCGCTGTTCAGGATAAAGGCGACGAGCGCAAGTTTGTCGAAGAAGACGTTTATAACCGCAACGACCCGGATTTGATTCAAAGCCGTTCGCGGGCGGCGATGTTCGCTTTGAACGGTTTGCTGCTGTTTTTGTTTGCTTTGGCGGCGCGGCGTGTTTTCGGGGATGTGATTGCTTTAGCGGCGACGGCTTTTCTGGTGATTGACCCGACCGTTGCCGCTCATCTTCCCGTCGTGATGACGGATTTGCCTGTCGCATTGCTTTCGACAACCGCCGTTTTGCTTGCCGTGCAAGCGTTTCGCTCGTGGCGAGCGGTTGATTTAGTTTTAGCCGCAATTGCTCTCGGATTGGCTTTGAGCGCGAAGCATTCAGCCGTGATTACAATGATTGCCGTTGCCCTCATCGGAATTGTAATGGCAATTTTTCTTGTTAAAGACGCGAAAATTCTTCTTCGTCTGAAAAGGCTTGGAATGGTCGCGGCAGTTTTAATCGGAGCGGTAATCGTTTTGTGGAGTTTTTATTTGTTCCGTTTTAGTGAAAGCCCAAATACTAGCGATGAACAATTTAATCGCACTCTGGCAGAGAAAATCAGCGACGTTAAATCCCCGATTTATCGCGCCGGATTGAATGTTATGGCAAACGGGCGCCTTTTTCCTCGCGCTTACACGTGGGGAATGGCGGACACGATTCGCGCCGGCGCGGAAGGTCGCGTCGCTTCCGTTCTGGCGTTCGGCAATCTTTATTATGGCAAAGCGCCTTTTTACTATTTTCCGGGCATATTCGCCGTCAAACTTCCGCTCGGTCTGCTTTTTTTAACTGCAATCGGCGCGGGTTTCTTGATTATGCGGCGCATCCCGCGCGAGTTTGTCGCGCCTCTCATCGGTTTATTCGTTTTGTCACTTCTGTTTTGGATTTTCTTCGCCAAAGGTTCTAGTTACGGCGGAATCCGGCACGCGCTATCCGTTGTTCCGCTCTTGGCTTTGCTCGCGTCGCTGGCGGTTTACAAAGCAGTCGAATCCAAATCATATCTTTTGCGCGGCGCGATTGTTGTCGCCTTGATCGCTGCCTCAATTTCGGCAATTCCAGTCGTGCGTCCATGGGAGTATTTCAACGAAACCGTCGGCGGCACGGCAAACGGTTATCGCTATTTCAATGATGAGGGAGTTGACCTCGGTTTACGCTCGAAGGAATTAGTCGAGTATTACAATCAAAACATTAAGCCTACGGGCGAAATACCCTACGTTGCTTATTTTGGGTCATACACGGAACTGAAAAAGCGCGGACTAGATTATTTGGCAAAAGACATAGAAAGAGACCGCGAAAAATTGAACAGTGAATTTATCACTGGAACAATTATCCTCGGAGCAGGTGAATTTACACCTAAGTTATGGTGGGACAAAAAGACTTTTCGGGAAACGACTCCAACAGAGCGGTTCGGCAATTTATTTGTTTTTCGCGGAACATTCAAAACGTCGGAACTAAGGGTATCCGGTTTGTACTGGGGCGCGATTAGCAGAATTTATACGGACAAACCGGAAACGGATCTTGCAATAAGAATGTTGTCCAAATCCGTCGAGATTGACCCGCGTGCTTTTTTTGCAGCCCTTGAACTCGGAAATCAGTATCTGAAAATCGGAAACCGCGAAGAAGCTCTCAGAGCTTACCGAATCGCCAAAGAAAATGTCCCGCCGTCTGACGAAACCAGCGAAATGCTCGCGCGGCAAATCGAGCGCGTCGAAACCGAGCCGCTCGAACAAATTCAGTCGCTCAGAAATCCGGGAATTGAATAAGGAATTTTCAAAAACAAATTTTGATGAAATTCTTTCTATTCAACTTTCACAAAATCCGTTCCCGTGCGTCCGAAAGTTTCGGGATGATACACTTCTTCGGCTTTCGCGGCGGCACGGATGAGCTAATTGCCTATTTGAAAATCCCTGCCTTTGCTCCAGCCAACTAACATTTCTATTCGCGTCCGAAGAAGTTTTGAATTAACATAAAGCGTAAATTTATGCGCCCCTACCAATGTCAAATTAAATGAGCAACACTCGCGACAATCATTTTCTAGTTCTATCCGGTTCGCGGGTGTGGTTGTATTTCGTATTGCTTTGGTCGGTGATGGTCGGTGTGCGAGCCGAACAATTGCCCGTGCGGGTTTATACGACTGCCGACGGGCTTGGCAGCAGCGCGATTACACACATCATGCGCGACTCGCGGGGGGTTCTCTGGTTTTGCACGCGCGACGGCTTGAGCCGTTTTGACGGAGTTCGTTTTACCACTTACAGCATCGGTCAAAATCCGTCTTATCCGACAATCAATCACATTCTGGAAACGCGCGGCAGCGTTTATTTGATAGCCACCAACGGAGGCGGTATTTACCGCTTTGACCCGAACGCCGTTTCATCGCCCGTTAGTCCAACGTCGGACGATACCGACAACCGTGTTACGCTCAACGCCGAGAAAGTTAGCGATATTAATTTTCCACTGTTGTTTGAAGACCGGGCGGGAAGGCTCTGGGCTGGAGGAGGCGGACTGTATCAGCTTGAAGAAACCGACAATCGCCTTTCATTTCGTCAAATTGAAATGGGTTTGCCCGTGAAGCCGGGGGAAAATTTCGTCATCAGCGGATTTAATGAAGCGCGGGACGGCAGCCTTTGGCTAAGGAGCGGAGAAAGCGCGACGCGCCGTTTGCCGGATGGTCGGACGATTCAATACATCCTTCCCCAGACATCGGGCGACGATTTTGTAACGGCGTTGGAAGAAGACCGCGAGGGAAGAATTTGGATCGGGCATGTCAGGGGATTTTACGTTCTCAATCCCGAACCTCTCCACTCGCTTTCCGGTTTGGGTCAATATACGGCGCGTCCTTTACCCGCGCCAAAAAACAACGTTAACAATCTCGCCTCGGACAATTTTTCGCGCTTGCCGGAGGGCGAATCAGCTCATTACGCCAACTCGGACGGATTATCCGACAATCCGGTGACGGGTTTGCTGAAAGCCTCCGACGGACGGATGTGGGTTGCCGACAACCGGGGCTTGACCGTGTTCGACGGCGAGCGTCTGCAAAACTTCGCCGACACACACGGAATAATAGAGAAAAGCGGCGGGGTTCTGGCTGAAGACATTGAAGGCAATCTCTGGGTCGGCAACCAGAGCGGCGGCGCGAGAAAATTATTGACCAACGGGATGACCACATTTGATAAATCGGACGGCTTGGGCGAGTTGCGTATTCACTCGATTTATGAAAATCAAAATGGCGAATTGTATGTCGTGAACGGCAATTTTCTCATCAGTCGCTTTGACGAAAAAGACTTCGACACAGTGCGTCCCAATCTGCCCGCCGATGCCAGATTCACCTGGACGTCAAACGTCGGCTTTCCCGACAGCCGAGCCGATTGGTGGATGCCGACAAATCTGGGGCTTTATCGTTTTTCAGGCATCGGGCAATTTGAGGAACTTGCGCGGCGGCAGCCCGTCGTTTATTCCACAAGCAACGGTCTAAAAAGCGATGATACCTATCGCGTGTTTGAAGACACAAGCGGCGACATCTGGATTAGCACTCGTTCGGGACACACAGTGCGAAACGGTCTGACCAGATGGCAACGCTCGACCAATACCTTTCACATTTTTACGGAAGCGGAAGGATTGCCGCCTTTTATCGCGGCTTCGGCGTTTGCCCAGGACAAAGCGGGAAATCTCTGGATGGGCTTTTACGAAGGCGGAATGGCGCGTTACGCGGATGGTCACTTCACCATTTTTACGACGGCTGACGGCGTGCCTGCGAGTTTTATCACGGGGCTTTATCTTGACCGGGCGAATCACCTGTGGATTTCTTCCGCGATGGGCGGACTGAGCCGCATTGACGATCCGACCGCGCCGCAACCGAAATTTGAAACTTACACGACTGCCGACGGACTTTCGAGCAACAATGTCAGGTGCGTTGTCGAAGATTTGGCGGGGAATATTTACGTCGGAACGGTGCGCGGCGTGGATCGCCTCAATCCGGCGAACGGGAATATTCGTCATTACGGGTTGAGCGAAGGGCTGGCTGATGATTTTGTCAACGTCGCTTACCGCGACCGGAAAGGCGCGTTATGGTTCGGCACGCCGCGCGGATTATCGCGCCTTCAGCCGGAGCCGGAGCGTGTGCGAAGCGTGCCGCCAATTTTGATTAGCGGGCTGCGCGTCGCCGGAGTCAAGCAGCCGGTTTCCGAATTGGGACAATCGGAAATTCACGCGCTCGAACTCGATTACACGCAGAACAATCTGCAAGTGGATTTTTTTAGTCTCAACTTCGCTCTCGGCGAAAATATCCGTTATCAATACAAACTCGAAGGCGCGGACGCGAATTGGAGCGAGCCGACGACGCAGCACGCCGTCAATTATCCGAACATTCCGCCCGGCGATTATCGTTTTCTCGTCCGCGCCGTCAATTCGGACGGCATCGCGTCTGCCGCGCCCGCTTTTGTGCCGTTCACGATATTACGTCCCGTTTGGCAGCGCGGCTGGTTTTTGGCACTGGCGATTCTGCTTTCGGGTGCGGCGATTTACGGTTTTTATCGTTATCGTTTGACCAAACTGCTTGAAATCGAGCGCACGAGAACGCGCATCGCCACCGATTTGCACGACGACATCGGGGCGAGTTTGTCGCGGATTGCGATGCTCTCGGAAGTCGTCAAACGGCAAAACGGCGCGGCGAATCAGGCTTCGGTCAAACGGCTGACGCAAATAGCCGATAACGCCCGCGATCTGGTGGATTCGATGAGCGACATTGTCTGGTCAATTGACCCGCGCCGCGATTCGCTGTCGAGCGTTCTGGCGCGGGCGCGCTCGTTTGCCGCCGACACGCTCGGCGAGCGCGGCGTGAAATGGAGTCTGGAAGCCGCGCCCGAATTGGGCGAAATTTATTTGTCGTCCGAACAACGTCGCGGGCTTTATCTGATCTTTAAAGAAGCCGTCATCAACATCGCCCGCCACGCGGAATGTCAAAACGCGCGGCTCAAAATCAGTTTGAATCATCAAAATTTAATCGCCGAAATTGCCGACGACGGCGGCGGTTTGCCAAAACAATCAAATGGAAATTCGCGCGGCGGACACGGGCTTGAGAATATGCGAAAGCGGGCGGCGGAAATCGGCGGACAACTTGAAATAAATTCGTCCGAAAACGGCACAAAATTGATTTTGACCTTGCCACGAACCAAAACTAAAAGCATATCTATGCTTTTTCGGCGGCGGCGAAATAAGGTAGAGTGAAAGCGACTTACCAATGATTGAAGCAAAACCAATTCAAGCGGCGATTATCGAAGACGACACAGTAGCGCGTGAGTGTCTGTGTTTGTTGATTGACGGAACGCCCGGCTACAAATGCGCGGATGCGTTTGCCTCGGTCGAAGACGCGCTCCGCAAAGGTTTTGCCGTCCGCCCCGACGTGCTGCTGCTCGACATTCATCTGCCCGGAATGCTTGGTTCGGAAGGCGCGAAAATCTTTCGCGCGAAATATCCGAAAATGCAAATTCTAATGCTTACGATTTACGCCGAGCAGGACAAAATTTTCGAGTCTATTTGCAACGGCGCGTGCGGTTATCTGCTTAAGAAAACTCCTCCGGCGCGGCTGCTCGAAGCCATCAAAGAGGCGCATGAAGGCGGCTCGCCGATGACGCCTGAAATCGCCCGCAAAGTCGTTACACTGTTTCAGCAAACCGCCCAATCCGAACAACCCGAAGAACATCTCACGCCGCACGAAATCCGCCTTCTCAAAGTTTTCGCCGAAGGCTACAGCTACCAGGACGCGGCAGAACAATTCCACGTTTCGATTCACACCATCCGCAACTACATCCGCAGTATTTACGAAAAACTTCACGTCCATTCAAAAAGCGAAGCCGTCAGCAAAGCTCTCCGCTACCGTTTGATTTCGTAACTCACCTTACGCGATGTTGGTTTTTGTCGCCAAAGGCGAGCGGACAATATAGCGTAGGGAAAGCGAATGCAATGAGCGCATCCCTACGTTGATTTGAAGAAAGATTTCCGACGCTGAAAGTGTCGAACAAACTCAATACTGATTGTTGCTCACTTTCAGCGAGCAAATGAATGTTGCAATCAAACGTAGGGATACATTCGCCTCCGGCTCATTTCTCCCTACGCTATATTGTCAGTCGCCTTTGGCGACAAATAAAAAGATCAACCTTCGCGTGAGTTGATTTCATAAATAGTCTGCCGTCAGTTATCCGCAGTTCGTTGTTTTCGTTCTGGCAACGGACTTTTTTGTTTTCCATTCCTGCTTCTCAATCGAACAACTAACAACTGACAAAACAGCATATCTATGCCTGCACAAGCCGCCGCGTTTTCCGTATCCTAGTGGCGAATTTGACAAACAATCAGTTCGCAAAAAATAAACATAGGAGATTTTTATGAAAAAACTACTTGCAATCACGTTGTTGACACTCGTTTCAATCGTTTCGGCTTTCGCGCAAAACGGCGCGGGCGAACAGGAATTGATTCGGCTTCAGCAGGAATTCAGAGTGGCAATCGAACGCGGCGACCGCGACGCGCTCAATCGGTTTATCGCCGACGACTTTTCCAACCGCAGCGGAGGGAACAAAACCGGGCTAATCGAGAATAGTTTGAAAGACTTCAAAGAAAGACAATCCAATCCCAATCTGAAGAATTTCACCTACACGCCCTTCGACTTCACGGTGAAGTTTAAGGGCGCGGATATGGCGGTGATGCGGTTTAAGGTCGCCGATAGAGGGCAATTCAAAGGAAAGGATTTTTCAGATTACCGCCACCGGACGCTCGTCTGGATGAAGCGCGGCGGACGCTGGCAAGTCGTCGAAGCCGACAACTCGCCGTTCACCGACGAACAAACATTAAGACAAATCGAACGCGAATGGGAAGACGCGAATAAAAACAAGGACAAAGCGTGGTTTGAACGCACTTACGCCGACGAATATACCGCGATTAACGCTGTCGGCAAAATGTTCAACAAGACGGAAGACATAGCGGATACGCTGTCGAACACCAACACCGTCACAAGCGCCGAACTTTCCGATGTGAAGGTGCGCGTCTATGGCGACACGGCTGTCGTAACAGGTCGTCTGCATCGGATCGGCAAAGACAAAAACGGGAACTTTGACCGGAATTTTATGTTCACCGACACATTCGTCAAACGCGACGGTCGCTGGCAGATAATCGCCACGCAAGCAACATTCGTCGCGCCGGAGACGACGACGAAAAATTAAATTACTAAAAGAAGGAGCATAACAATAGATAAAATTAAGAACTTGATTATCGTTTTCTTCGGCATAACGGCACTCGTCGGATTAATCGGCGCGGTCGTCCCGACAACTACACAAGGGCAAGGCGGCGGTAGCTCGAAAGATGTCAATGTCGTCAACTCGCCGACGGTGCAGGCGCAGCAGTCGGGCGCGTGGAACGTCGGCATTACGGGAGCGCCGACGGTTAATATTGACAGCACGACGGCAAATCCGGTTTGGGTGCGCGACGTGAACGATGCCCGGCAGCCTTATCTCAGTCAAACATTCGCCGACTTCACGGCTGGAGCAGCCACGGCGAGCGGCACATTCGCAACTGTTCCGCCGGGCAAGCGGCTGGTTGTCGAGCATGTTTCCGTCTATGGCGGCATCCCTGCGGGACAGAAATTATTCGCGCTTATCACCCGCGAGAGCAACACCAATCACGCGGTAGTGCTGCACCCGCAGGCAAACTTTCCAGCCTTCGGAGGTTCCGACCAGTTCGTCGCCAGCGAGGAGATGAAACTCTATTTCGACGCAGGCAAAACCCCCGGCGCGTTTGCGAACCGCAATTTCACGACAGGCAGCGGCAGCCTCATTTTCGCAATCTCCGGCTACCTCGTGGATGTGCCTTAGCCGGGTGGATGACTCATTTGCAATTTAGAAAGTAAAAACAAAAGAAAAATAAGGAAAATTAGAGAGGTAAAAATTATGAAAACAAAACAAACATTAGCAAAAACACTCGCCTTGGGTGTTGTCGTCGGCGTTCTCATCGGGTTCGCCGTGTGGAACGTCAATCGGGTTAGCGCAATTAAAGAGGTTGACGGAAAAGTCCAATTCGGGATTGTCACCTTGCTTCCGGCAGTCCAAAACGCCCGGCTCAATTTAGTCAGAGTTGACGGTGACGGTTCGGTTGTGAATGACCCGAATCTAAGACCTTGCCGCGTCCAAATCAGGTTTTACGACGCGAACGGACGAACCTTTGGAACGCCCGACACATTTAATTTACGACCGGGCGTTGCCGTCAGCCGCCTTGTTATCCCGCAGGGCGGAACGGCAATCGAAGGCGGATTTCAATTTCGCGCCGAGGTCGGCATTGACCCGGAAGACGCGACGCGGCGCAATCGCTGCACCGTCGTTCCGACAATGGAAGTGTTCAACAAACAAACCGGCGGAACTTTGTTTATGTATCCCGGACTGGCGGAAGGTTTTAATCCGCAGCCCGACCCGCCGGGACAGAATTAAATAATCAAATCTATCGTTTAGAAACGGGCGGCAATCCGTTTCTAAATGATTTTAATTTATTCGTTAACTGAAATGGAAAGAGAAAACAAAATGAGACGGTTAATTTTACACATCGCGTTAGCAGGATTTTTGTTTTTGCCTTTTTCTGCACACGCGCAAACGGAGAATTCCGCCGACGCTGAGGAACTCGTCGCGCTTTCAAACGAATGGATGCAGGCGTTAGAGCGCAAAGATAAAAATCGTTTGGAGCAAATTATTCATAAGGACTTTTTTATTCTCGGAATGGTAGATGACGATTCGCCGACTAACCGCGAACAGTGGCTGAAAAACGGCATTGAAGATTCCGACTGGCTCGACTTTCGTTACGACAATATGCACGTCACGACATTGGGCGATACGGCTGTCGTGCGCTCGACGCTGGATTTTACCGCCGAACGGCGAAGCGGATTTTTTAGAGGTCAGCACGACCGCGCCGCTCGTAGATGTTTGGGTAAAGCAGGACGGCAGATGGCAAGTTATCAGAAGGTATCCCGCGCCCTGGACGGTGGCGCGTTGGTTTGACCGCGCCGCCGGCTTTCTTGTTGGAGTTATCGGAGTTATTGTAGTGATGATTTTGGCGTGGCTCTGGCGGAGGCGTTCACGTCGGACAAAGGCAGTTGTTTGATTTTCTTCGGTTATAAAATCCGCGTCGTAGAACAATAACGAGGTGAATATGAAACTTTCTTTTTTAATAATTTTGATTCTGATTGTAGCGGCATCCGCCGTTTCGCAGACAAAATCCAAATCTTCCGTAACAGAGGAAGTTAAATATATCAACCGGATGAGAAGTGAAATACAGAAGGCGGAGAACGCGCCGAATGACATTGAGCCGCTCAGACGACATTCCGCCCCGGACATTGTTTTAATTCCCGACGGTCTGCCGCCCGTCTCAGGACTAGAAAATGCGCTTAATCTGATGCGGCAATTGTGGGTAATATTTGAGGTAAAAACGGAATACCACAGCGAGGAAGTGCGGATTAACGGAGATACAGCCATTGACCGGGGCTGGGCAAAAGAAATTTTAAAGAATAAGAAAACCGGCGAAATCACGGAGAATACGGCAAATTATTTATGGATTAGCAGAAGAAATGAAAATGGTGTGTGGAAGCAAACGCACGTTATTTGGAATAAACGTGCAAAATAATTCTGTAACACGCCCGGAACAAATCATTGGACGTGAGGGCGCGCACAGCGACTTTATTATCGCGTTATCTTTTGTCCGTCAGTTCGCATTTGGCGGTTTCCGCCCACGATAACTCGGCTGTTAGACGGCTAAACCATCAAGATTACGTTTTAGAAAAGGAAAAATAAAAAAATCAAGTCTATTGTGAAAGGAAAATAAAGATGAAAAACAAAAGTATCCAGAATGTGGTGCTTACCGCATTGATAATTATTGGAGTTTCCGTTGCGGTTTTTGTCGGAGCGCGGGCGCAGGTTCGAGAACAGCAGGAAAAGAAGAATGTGATGACCTCGACTATCGCGTTTGTCAGCACGCGCCACGATCCCAAGTCGAATCTCTTCGCTTCCCAAATTTATCTGATGAATGGGGACGGCACGAACGTGCGACGCATAACAGAGAACAAATACGCTGACAATTTCCCGACACTTTCGCCGGACGGAAGCAAGATAGTCTTCGACAGCAACCGTCTTCGAGTTGAGGAAGAACCGCTCAACACTTCACACCTGTTCCTGATGAATACAGACGGCACCGAGCAGACATTGTTAGCGCGAGGTAGTTCCGCCACGTGGTCTTCAGACGGTAAGAAAATCGCCTTTCATGCTTCGGCATCAGGCTCGGGTCGCCCGACCAAACCATTCCCCGGCGCAGCCACGATTGACAACGATATCTTCGTGATGAACGTCAACGATGTTCTCAAAAAAACCGCCCTGCCCAAGAACATCACGAACAGCCCGGAGGCGATTGACGAAGACCCTGACTGGTCACCGAACGGACGGAACATTATATTCACGAGCCACCTCGTCGCCGACGATAAACTCGATTCCGCTACCGCCGAAATCTACCTCATAAAAGCGGACGGTAAGGGTAAGCGAGAACGGCTGACCAATAACTCCGAAGAGGAGCGCGCTCCCGCCTGGTCGCCGGACGGCAAGCGCATTATCTACTTGTGCCGGAAAGGTGGTACTGACTTCGAGATTTGCGTCATGGACGCGGACGGCACGGGTCAAATACAACTGACCGATAACACGGTGGCGGACTTAACTTGCTCGTGGTCGCCCGACGGCAAGAAAATTATCTTCCACAGACCGGTGTCTCGGGGCAGATTCCAGCTCTGGACAATCAACAGCAACGGCACGGGCGAGACGCAGATGACCGATACGCCCGGGCTTAATGGATTTCCGAACTGGGGCGAAGTCCGCGTCCCCAAAGAATCCCGTTAGATACTTCGCGTAAAAGAATTTTAACTGCGGCTTAGTGAAGTTGAACAAACGCTCTCTGTTTCCCGCAACGCTTGGCATTCAAGAGAAACTACGCCGGATAAAGGAACAAACATTATGAAAATCGAAAATGAAACGCCAACTGGAAAAGCCGCAAAGTTTTCTTTGTCGAAGCGACATTTGATTTTCTTTCTGGTGTTGTTCGCGCTAATTGGTTTCGCTGTTCTGCGCTCAAGCGTTGCGACGCGGCTCGACAGTTTTACGATTGACGAGGCTTATCACATCGGAGCAGTCTGCAACAACGCGGTGCGGTTTATGAAATGGGAAGGAAAAATAATCCGTGTTTAGCACAATAAATAAAAGAGGAAAATGCTATGAACAGAATAATTTTTTTAATACTGCTGAATTTACTGTTTGCAATTACCTGCACTCAAGCGCAGGATTCCATTCCCCCGCCATGCAGCGAGGAAATCGAAGAAAAAAACAAGGCTCTCGCCCGACGGTTTTACGAAAATGTCTGGTTTTCAAATAATCCGGCGACGATTGACGAAATCTTCGCGCCTGAATACGTCGCCCACGACATTGGCGACCGGAAAGGAATTACCGAACCATCCGACGAGCAAAAGAAAATCGCCGCTTTCTTCTGGGAAAACGGCAATATGACCGGGAGCATTGACTATCAGATCGCCGAATGCGATAGGGTGGCGACGCGCTGGCAGTGGAAATTTCAGCCGACGACCTGGTGGATGAAAATATTGGGCGGACGCGAGCAAATTCCGATTATCAATGTGTTTCGCTTCAAAGACGGAAAGATTGCCGAGGTTTGGAATCACCGCCATGATATTGACACCCCTCGGGGAAATGTTCCGTTTGTTAAGGGTTTGCTTATCGGTTTAATTCCGAGTCTTGTATTGCTGGTTATCAGTTTTTTGCTGTGGCGCAAATTACGAAGGCAAAAATAGAAACGCCGTATGGTATATGAAATCGAAAATAAAATGATAGATGGGAAGACCGCAAAGTTTTCATTGTCGAAGCGGCATTTGATTTTCTTTCTGGTGTTGCTTGGTTTGATTGGCTTTGCTGTTGTGCGTTCAAGCGTTGCGACGCGGCTCGACAGTTTTACGATTGATGAGGCTTATCACATCGGCGCGGGCGCGGCATACGTTCAAACCGGCGATTTTCGCCTTAATCCCGAACATCCGCCGCTCGTTAAATTGTGGGTTGGAGCTTTTGTTTCGAGTTTCGGCTATCAACTTTCTCCTTACCGCACTCTTCAGGACAAGGCGGATGAGCGCAAGTTTGTCGAAGAAGACGTTTATCTCAACAACGACCCTGATGTAATTCAAAGCCGTTCGCGGATGGCGATGTTTGCTTTGAACGGCTTGCTGTTGTTTTTGTTCGCTGTGGCGGCGCGGCGCGTGTTCGGAGGTGTGATTGCTTTAGCCGCCACCGCTTTTTTGGTGATTGACCCGACGGTTGCCGCTCATTTTCCGGTGGTGATGACTGATTTGCCCGTCGCACTGCTTTCGACAATCGCCGTTTTATTGGCTGTGGTGGCGTTCAAAACGTGGCGGACGGTTGATTTGATTTACGCCGCCGTCACTCTCGGATTGGCTTTGAGCGCAAAACATTCAGCAGTTATCACAATGCTGGCGGTTGCGATTATCGGAATCTTAATGGCAATTTTTTGGGCAAAGGACGCTGGCGTTGCCGTTCGCCTGCGCCGTGTCGGATTGGTAGCGGCGGTTTTAATCGGAGCGATGATTGTCCTGTGGAGCTTTTATCTGTTCCGCTTTAGCGAAAGTCCGGCAACTTCCGAGGAACAATTCAACCGCTCTCTGGTAGAGAAAATCAGCGATGTTAATTCGCCGCGCTACCGAGCCGGTTTGAATATTATGGTGCGCGGACATCTGTTTCCCCGCGCCTACACTTGGGGAATGGCGGACACGATTCGCGCCGGGGCGGAAGGACGCGCCCGCTCCGTTTTCGCTTTCGGCAGGACTTACAAAAAAGAACCTTTCTATCTTTCCTTGGGTATGATTGCCGTCAAACTCCCGCTCGGTTTGCTGCTTCTGACGGCAATCGGCGCCGTTTTACTAATCATCCGCAAAATTCCGCGAGAATTCTTTGCGCCTCTGTTTGGCGTGATTGGTTTAGCCGTCCTTTTTTTGATTATTCTTGCCACAGGCTCGGCTTACGGCGGAATCAGACACGCGCTTCCGGTCGTTCCGCCACTGGCTTTATTGGCATCGCTGGCAATTTACAAGGCAATCAAATCCAAGTCTTATTTTTTGCGCGGTGCGGTCGCCTGTGCCTTAATCGCTGCTTTGGCATCGGCGATTCCTGTTCTGCGCCCGTGGGAGTATTACAACGAAACCGTCGGCGGCTCGGAACGCGCCTATCTTTATTTTGCCGATGAGGGAATTGACGCGGAACTGCGCGTCAAGGAATTGGTGAAATATTATAACGAGAACTTAAGACCCGCAGGCGAAATACCTTTCCTCCTCTATCCGGTTCATCAAGCAGAAAGGAAAAGGCGAGAACTTGATTGGGTTGGAGAAAATCTCGAACGCGACGGGGAAAGGCTGAACAGTGAAATGGTCAGCGGCACGATTTTTATGGGTGGGAGGCAAGTCCGCGCCAAGCCCGCTTTCCGTGACGCGACTCCGATAGCGCGGTTTGGAAACTTGTTCGTTTTTCGCGACACGTTTCGTGACCCTGACACAAAGGTGTTCAGGCTTACTATGCGTGCAAGGAACAAAATTTACACAGCCGAGCCGGACATCGAAGGAGCGATAAAACTGTTGTCCGAAGCCGTCGCCCTTGACCCGAAGAAGTTTCACAACGCGGTGGAACTCGGCAATCAGTATCTCAAAGTAGGAAAGCGCGAAGAAGCATTGCGGGCTTACCGAATTGCCAAAGAAAACGCTCCGGCAGATGACGCAATCAGCGAATTGCTCACCCGCCAAATAGAGCGCGTGGCAGCCGAACCGCTTGAACAGATTTCGCCGCTGCGAAATCCAAAGATTGAATAAATTCGTGAGTCTGGAGCGGTTGGAAAAATAAGGCGACAGCCCGAATCACAGGCAGCGATAGTGAAAGATGTCGTTCCGTTTCCGGCGTTCGGGCTGCCGCTTTGTTTCTTCGGCGGGATTTCAAAAGATATAGAAAAAGCCGCCGATGATATAAAATCTCGACGGCTTTTTCTTAATTTGCCATTATTCAACCTTCACAAAATCCGTTCCCGTGCGCCCGAAAGTTTCGGGATGATACATTTCTTCGGCTTTCGCGGGCGGCACAACAAATTGTCCGGGCGTGGTTGCGCGCGTTACATAAGTATATTTATAAACGCCTTCCCACAGCAGAGAGCTAAACGCTTCGGCGCGTTCGTCGCGGAAATTCTGATGTTCAAACCACGTCCAACGCCAGTTGTAAAACCCGCGTCCGTAGCTTCTGCTTCCGTAATCGATTACTGAAGAATTTCCCGCGTCGTCTTGCAGAATTGTTTCCGTAACCGCAAGTTCAGGATTTAGAATTTCCAAGCCTGCGGGCAACGGGTCAACCAGCGCAACGTGATAACGTCTTGCGGAAGCAACCATTGTCAGAAGAACCCGAACGCGCGCGCCGGATTTGATTGTCCAACTTCCGTCAGCGTTTTGTTTCACGTCTTCGGCATTGTCAATCGCTTCATATTTTCGCAAAACGGTGAAACCGTAATCGGCGGGCGCGAGTTTCAAATTGTTCGGCGCGTATTTCATACCGATTCGATAATAAAGCCGTCCCCCGCCTTGTTTGTCAAAAATTAGATTTGCCGCGCCGTTTTGTTTCGTCAAATAACTCATCGGAATAGTCAAAAGATTTGAATCAAGCGAGCGTCCGACGAATTTTTGCTCGCCTGCATAAGCGTTTCCGAGCCAAACGCGCGTGACGAAATCAGGTGTAATTTTTTCATATGCATTAAAGTATTTATCCAAAGCCAGCAAAATAAACACGTTTTCCTGAGTATTTTCCCAGCGTCCTTTTGTCCGGTGGTCGAGCAAACCGCGCACGAGCTTTGGAATTAAATCGTTGTTCGCATCGGCTTTCAAAAGCGCTTCGAGCAGAACGCCGTCGGCGCGGCGGTTGGAATACATAATCAACCATTCGGCATCGCCGTAATCGGTAACGAAATTTGCGGTTGAAGCAGTTTCGGTTGTGCGATTCATCAAAAAGCGTTTTATGTTTTCGACTTCCGCAACGGAATTTTTATCATCGGCGAGAACACTTAAAATCCAACCGATTGCTTCAAACGGCATTTTTTCAAGCGCCGCTTCAGCCAATAATTTCCTGGCTTTCGCCGCGTCTCGGTCGCCCATCAAATTGCGAACATAAAGCGCGTAAGCTGAAATTGTCCAGCGAACCTGCGGCGATTTGTGGTTTTCGTCGAAATGCTTTTCGATGTTTTTCAAATAAGGTTTTACTTTCGTCAACATTTCTTCCGGCACTTGATAGCCTTTCGCCTTCGCCAAAACCAAAGCGTGAGCGACGTGCGCCGTCACAAACGGAAATTTGTAGCGTTCTCCGTCGCGTTTCCACAAACCGAAATAACCGTCGGCGTTCTGACGCGATTTTAGAATCTCGACATCTTTTGCAAAACGCGCTTTGAGTTCCGCATCCGAAGGCATTTCCTTTGCTTTGAATGCTTTTAAAACGTCCTGCAAAGCCGCGACGGAAATCATACGTGAGGCGACTTGTTCCGAAGATTCAAACGGATAAGTTTGCAGATAAATAAAAGCGTCGGTCAATTCCTGCAACTGCGTCGAACTCGTCGTAACTTCCAGACCGCCGAATTGCGGAAAGACATCTTTCGGTGCTTCGATTGGCTGGACAATCGCGCCGTTTTCGTCGGTCGTGCCGTAAGTCGCAAACGCTTCGGTTGTTGCCGGTGTCCAAACAGGCAGATTGATTTCCGCCGCGTCCGAGAATTTGCCCGATGTTACCGCAAATTGAAAACGCGCCGTTCCAGCCTTCATCGCCGACACGGGAAAACGAACTTCCACGCGGTCATTTGCCGGAACGACAACTTTTTTACCGCCGCCGTTTGTTAATTCGGCATTGGTCGCCCGAACCGCAACGTCAACCGTCAACGCATTATCAGTTTGATTTTGGACGACGACGGGCAATTCAACTCTATCGCCGAAATTCATAAAGCGCGGCGCGGACGGGCGAACCATCAAAGGCTGTTTCGCCGTAATCGAGCTTTCGCCCGAACCGAAGCGTTTTCCCGCGTCAACCGAAACCGCCATTATGCGATAACGGGTCAGATTGTCGGGCAATTTTACCGGAACTGTCGCTTTGCCGCTCGCATCGGTTTTGACATTCGGCGCAAAAACGGCGAGCGCGTCGAAGTTTTGGCGGAGATTGATTTCCTTTTGAGCTTCAGTTGAAAGGTCGTTATTATCAGCTCCGTCAATTTGAAAATTGTTTGACCTGCCTCTATTTCCACCGACTTTCGCTTTGGAAATAACGCCTGGAGATAAAACTGCTAAAGTATCAACCGTTGCCTCTGCCGCCATTCCGCTTCCCATACCATTTCCGTATCCACTACCAACAGCAATAAAATTCGGGTCATCAAGAATCACATTTTCGCGCGAATGATAATCCGTTACGCCTGCTTCACGCTCGGTGTAAAAAATATCGAGCGGATTCGCCATTTTATAACTCGTCAAAGCCAAAATTGATTCGTCAACCACGACAACGGCGACTTCGCTGTTGGCGACAGGTTTACCCGAATTGTCTTTCACTTCGACATTGATTGTCGTTTCGCCCGCTGGTTCGAGCGTTTTCGCTTGCGGCTCGGCGGAAACGGTTAATTTGCGCGAAGCCGTCGAGATTGGCAGATTTATCTCGCCCGTCGCAAACGCGGGACGTTTCGTCAGTTTCGTGTCAATCTCGCCCGCGTCGTTTGTCCTTTCGGACGCGCCGACCAAATCAACTTGCGCGTAAACATTCGGCAGATATTTTTCTTCAAGCGGAATCCTTAAAACCGTCGAAGATTCCTTCATCGAAAAGCGTTCGGTTTTGACGATGCCGTCGCGCCGCAAAGTCAAAACGCCTTCCGCCGGAACGAACGGTGACTGCACGAGAATTTCCGCCACATTGCCCGCCGCGTAATCTTTTTTGTCGGGAATCAGATTTGCTTCTTCCATTTCAACCGTGCGCTTCGGCTCGGTTTTTCCGCCCGCCACCCAGACAGTCAGTTCGCTTTCGTTCGGTCGTTCTTTATCATCAAAAACGCTTGCCGTTATCGTGTAGCGTCCGCCGCCTTTTGCAACGAAGTCGCATTTGGAAACGCCGTCAACTGATTTTATTTCGCAATTCTGCTCGTCAACAATTTCCTCTTTCCATTCGCCTTTATCAAACGTCCAATCTTTCAGCCGCGCCGAAATTTTCACATCTCGATTCGCCATCAATTTGCCGTCAATATCGGTAACGATTGATTCGGCAACGATTTTTTCGCCTTTGTTGACAAACGTGCGCGGTGTTTTCAGACCGACGTAAAGCTCTGACGGATGCACGAGCAGATTCGTCGTGCTTGACCACGTTTGCCGATTGACATCCTGCACGCTTACCGAAGCCGAAACATTATACGGGCGCGGCGGATTTGCCGATTCAAAATCAATTTTCAAAAGATGTTTCCCGCTCGCGTCGGTTACGCCTTTGAAAGTCTGCGTCGTCGTTTCGCCGTAATTATTGTCGTAACTGCGCCACCACGGAAACCACTTCCCGAACGTAAAATCCGAACGATTCGGCGGTGTGTAATTGGTCGGCGTTGACCTTACCGTCCAATTCGTTTCGGCATTCGCCAAACCGCCGCCCGCAAAATACTTCGCTTCAACCGAAACATTTGCCGATTGTTTGACAAAATAAGGTGCTTCGGTTTCGTTCTTCGCCGTTACTTCAAATTCGGGACGACGAAATTCCTGAATTTGAAAAGCGTGCGAAAATTCATTTCCGGCTAAAGAACTATTGGTTTTTAATTCAATGCGCGAATAACCGAGATTAGCGTTGTCGGGCAATTTGAATTTGAAATCGAATGCGCCGAAAGCGTTTAAGTTGGTCGTGCCTTTGGCGATTTCATTGTCGCGCGAATCTTTGACGGAAAACGTCAAACCGCTCGCTTTGTCCGCAAGCTGCGCGATGTCGCCAAACTTTCCGCTCTCGTAAACGCGAATGTAGCCTTTGACCGAAACTTCTTCTGTTTCCCGCTCGCGTCGGTTACGCCTTTGAAAGTCTGCGTCGTCGTTTCGCCGTAATTATTGTCGTAACTGCGCCACCACGGAAACCACTTCCCGAACGTAAAATCCGAACGATTCGGCGGTGTGTAATTGGTCGGCGTTGACCTTACCGTCCAATTCGTTTCGGCATTCGCCAAACCGCCGCCCGCAAAATACTTCGCTTCAACCGAAACATTTGCCGATTGTTTGACAAAATAAGGTGCTTCGGTTTCGTTCTTCGCCGTTACTTCAAATTCGGGACGACGAAATTCCTGAATTTGAAAAGCGTGCGAAAATTCATTTCCGGCTAAAGAACTATTGGTTTTTAATTCAATGCGCGAATAACCGAGATTAGCGTTGTCGGGCAATTTGAATTTGAAATCGAATGCGCCGAAAGCGTTTAAGTTGGTCGTGCCTTTGGCGATTTCATTGTCGCGCGAATCTTTGACGGAAAACGTCAAACCGCTCGCTTTGTCCGCAAGCTGCGCGATGTCGCCAAACTTTCCGCTCTCGTAAACGCGAATGTAGCCTTTGACCGAAACTTCTTCCTTGGGGCGATACATTTTGCGGTCATCGAAAACAAACCAGCGAAGCGAATCGTTTTCTGGCTTTTTATACCAATTTCCCGCTTCCTGATTATAATAATCAGTATTTTCTGGCAAAAATGCTACATCTTTACCGCGCTTTGCAATCAAAACATTTTGCTGTTTAGCTTGTGCGTCAGGCAAGGCAAGTCGCAAAATTCCGTTCGCGGAGGTAGTGTTTGTTTGCATCGCTTCGATTGTTTCGGTTTCGGCAAAGTTTTCTGAGTTGACCAAGTTTACCGAATCAGACAAGTTTTCGGTTGGCGCGAAGCTCGTTAGCCATTGCCACCAGGATTGACCGGAAACCGTTTCATTTTGATTTTCTACCGACTGCCGACTGCCGACTGCCGACTGCTTCCCGCCATTTGGATAAATCGTTAAATTGACTCCGCTCAAGGGTTTTCCCGTTTTCAGTTCCGTCGCAAAACCGACTAGCTCTTGATTATCAACAAACGCATCAAGTCCGATTTGCGTCGCCTGAACCCAAGCAAAAATACGCGAATTATAAGTCCTGACATTTACGGCTTTGCTCGAATTTTCAATCGGTTCGATGTCTACGATTAAATGTCCGAAACCGCCGTCTAAAAATTGGCTCAAATCAATACGCGTTTCGACCATTTCATCCGGTTGACTTTTTATCGAAACAATTTTGTCGGAAACTAATTTGCCCGGAATAGCCGGACGTTTCGTGCTGTCGTCGTAATTGATGCGTCCCGCATACGCCTGAAACTGCCACCAATCCTGCGACTGAACCGAATAAATTTTCGTTTTGAACGAAGCATGATTTGTCGAATAAACCGAATACGCGGGCTTCGAATTCGGGTCGAGCACGACGAAATTTCCGCCTTGCGAATACAAACCTTTTTCAGCCGCGGTCGTCTGAAAAACGGCTTTCGCGTCTTGTCCGAGCGTTTGCCCGAATTCGTCTTTTAGAGAACCGCTAACCGTTACGGTAAAGGTCCTGCGCGGAGTTTTGTAACCCTGAATGCTTATTGTATTTCCGTTTGGAACAATATCTAAGCCTTCAACATTCGGCTGGATTTTCACCAGTGATTTGTCAAAAGTTTTTTCGTCAATCGGGTTGGAAAATCGCAATTGAAAAGTCTCTTGCGGGTTGCAGGTTTTTTTGTTTTCTTCATAACCACAATAACTATTTACAAATTTCATCGCGCCGAAAGTTTTGAACGAAAAACTTTGCGCCTTTGTCGTCGTCAAACTTCCTTCGGCAGACGGCGTTCCCTTTTCGATTGTGACTGTGATTTGCGAATCGGCGGGCAAAGCGTTTTCCGTCAAACCGTCGGAATTTACTGCACGTAAAGCCAGCCAGCGTCCGGGCTGAACATTTTTTACGTAATAAGAAATGCTTTCGTCTTTGGCAATTTCTTCTGGCGTGGCGAGCCGAATCGGAATTTTTTGTTTGCCGGCAACGACGGAAATTGTTTTGATAACCGCTTCGGGGTTTATTTCCTGGTCAAAAGAAACGAATACAAGAGCGTCGCGTCTGGTCGTTTGATTTTCGGGAATTTTCGTTTCAACCGTCGGCGGCGGAGTTTGAAAATTCCAGACGACATCTTTTTGCAAAACTTGACCGTTGGCGGATTTTGTTCCGGCGGGAATTCGCGCCGTAAATTTCGTCGCCATCGGAAAACGCTTCGCCGCGTCAAACATCAAAGTTTTCGTCCCTAACCAACGCCACTTTCCTTCGGGCATCGGAGTTAATTGAACAGGAACATTCCGCCCGGTTTCTTCCTGCGAAGAAACGGCAACCATCGGTTGGGAAAACGTGACATTTAAATCGGGCGCGAGATTTACCGCGCCTTCGGGCGAAAAGCGTATGACTTCCAAAGTTTGCGAATTTGCATCAATTTTCGGCGTTCCGCGTCCGTCTTCTGAGGGAAACTTTACGTTAATCGTTTTTCCGGTTTTCGGCGGCGGCAAACTTCCCGCTCGTTTTGCAAAATCGGTTTGGTCAGCTTTATCAATTTTAATTTCCGGCAGTCGTTTCAAAAGATTCGAGGTTTGATTTTCGCTTAACGCTTCACCGCTTGTCGGCAGGGTTGTTTGACGATTTTCTGCGCCTGCCGCGCCTTCGCTCAAGCGGAATTTCAGACCGTTATCAGATGTTTCATTCATATTTGAAGAAGCAATTTTGCCGCGCCGAACCTGCGCTTGCGTCTGCAAGACAACCGGCGAAATCAAACCCAGATAAATCGCAAAAATCAATACAAAAGATATAAATTGTTTCATCTTAAAATGTTCCTCGACACCCGCATCGTTTGAGCGTGTAACCTTGCAAAAGGTTGTGCCGCACGTTTTTTCTGTTTTAATTATTTTTCAATCGGCATTTGTTTTTCCAGAAACTTATCCGAGTTTTGAACGTATGAAAAAGCCGAATCTTGCAGCTGCGCGCATTATAGAACGAGTCTTTAAAACATTGATTCGCGCTTTCGCAAACTGAGCTTTTAGACACGGAAAGAAAAGGTGATTTATTGAAAGTTAGTTTAGAATCTTGATTTTTATATGATTATGCGAGTTGTTTTTTGTTATTTTTATAAATTATTTTTAACGGCTGTGCCGACTGCTTCGTCTAAATTGCTAAAACCTTTTTGTTTCAAAATTTTCGCCAAACCGAAGTTTACATCGCGCGCGAAACTAAAACCCTGGTAAATAAATCCGGTGTATGATTCGAGCAGACACGCGCCCGAAGTGATTTTCTCGAACGCATCCTGCGCCGAAAATATTCCGCCGACGCCGATAACCGGTAGTTTGCCTTTCGAGTGTTTGTAGATTTGTTTGATGACCAGGTTCGACGGATTTTTAAGAGGTTTTCCGCTCAAACCGCCGCTTCCGATTCGTTCGATTTCGGTACGGTTTGTTTGCAGACCTTTTCGTGAAGTTGTGGTATTGGTAGCGATTATTCCCGCCAAATTACGTTTCTGTGCAATATCGACAATCGCTTCGATTTCGGTTTCCGACAAATCCGGCGCGATTTTGACGAGAAGAGGCAGAATTTTTTTATTTTGCCCGCCTAGTTCGGAGTTTCTCTTTTGCAGTGCGCTTAAAAGCTCTTCCAAACGGTCGGCTTTTTGCAATTCTCTTAAATTCGGCGTGTTCGGGCTGGAAACGTTGACGGCAATATAATCGGCGATTGCAAATGCCAAATCGAAACTTTGCAAATAATTTTCGATGGCATCATCAATCGAAACGTCTTTATTTTTGCCGATGTTTACGCCGAGAACACAGTTTGGATTCGCTTTTTTCAATCTGCCGACAACTTTTGCAGTTCCTTCATTGTTGAACCCGAGCCGATTTATCAATGCTTTGTCTTCATGCAACCTGAAAAGGCGCGGTTTTTCGTTTCCCTTTTGCGGGTTGAAAGTTACGGTTCCGACTTCGACAAATCCGAAACCGAGCGCAGCTAATTGATTAACGACTTTGCCGTTTTTATCAAATCCGGCGGCGACGCCGAGCGGATTTTTGAACGTCAAGCCGAAGCGTTTTAATTCAGCGAACTCTTGGCAAGCAAATTTTTGCCGGAAAAAATCCTGCGCTGCTTTTGATTTAAGCGCAAATTCTAACGATTTGATTCCAAATTCGTGCGCCGCTTCCGGCGACGTTTTGAACAGAATCGGACGAATTAAATTTCTGTATAATTTCGACATCTGAAAAACCGGTAAATGATAAATGATAAATGATAAATGTAAAAGATGCTTTGAACTTTGAACCGCTCTTTGTTACGATTTGCCCAACGGTATGGCTGACGAAATTAAATTGGTTGAAAAATCGAGAATAATGGACGGCGTGCGTATAAAGCGCGCTTTGTCTCGCCTGGCGTCGGAGATTGTTGAAGAAAATCAGGGCGCGAAAAATTTGTATCTGGTCGGAATTCGCAGGCGCGGTGTGCCGATTGCCGAACGATTGCGGGATAAAATCGAAGAACTCGAAGGCGTGCGCCCCGTGTTCGGCATTATCGATATCACGCTTTACCGAGACGATTTATCAACTGTCGGCGCAAATCCGATCGTCAACCGCACGGAACTCGACACAGACATCGAAGACAAAAACATAATTTTGATTGACGACGTGCTTTATACAGGACGCACGATTCGCGCTGCGCTTGACCAGTTAATGGACTTCGGACGCCCGAAACGAGTCCAGCTTGCAGTTCTCGTCGACCGCGGACGCGAACACCGAGAACTGCCGATTCAAGCGGATTTCATCGGTAAAGTTGTGCCGACGAAAAAGACTGAAATTATAAAAGTGATGCTTAAAGAATATGACGACATGGAAGCAGTCGGGATTTTCGAGCGTCCGACGGAATAATATGTTTGATGAAATTTGAAATCGCGGGCGAAATTACGCAAACTGAAACTATTGCCGTCGGGCATTCGATTCGAGTTCTGGCTTTACTGAATAAAAGATATGGCAAAGGACGTTGGCTAAAGAAAAAGGGTATTGCAACTGTTAAATTGACAGACGGCAGTTTTCGCATTGCTGAAATTCACTGGTATGAAGCGCACGGCATTGGTAAGAAAGATATTAAAATTAAATTTCCCTTTTTAGATTGAAATTTATGAACAAAGAAACCGCTCAATTTGTCGTTTGTCTGAATAATGAAGGCTATCTAGCTTCGCTCGAAATCGGTAAACTTTACCGAACGATTCCCGACGAAGAAGCCGAAAAAATCGGCGGCTTGCGCGTCGTGGACGAAGACGGCGAAGACTATCTTTACGACGCTGAAATGTTTTGCCCGCTTCAGGTTCCGCCGATTGTCGCGCAAACTTTGATTTCTATCGGAAAGTAGCTTTTGGAAAGCAAGGTAAAATGCCTTGCTTTTTTATTATCAAAAATGGACAAACCGTTTCGCCGCAGAGATTTACTCGGAATCCGCAATCTTTCTGCCGAAGAAATTGTCGGTATACTCGACACGGCGGAAAATTTCCGCGAGATAAACCAGCGCGAGATAAAAAAAGTTCCGACCCTGCGCGGCAAAACCGTTATAAATCTCTTTTTTGAGGCTTCCACGCGAACGCGCACATCGTTTGAACTCGCTGCCAAACGTCTTTCCGCCGATGCGGTCAACATCAGTGTTTCTTCTTCAGCGGTTACAAAAGGCGAAACTTTGATTGATACTGCCTTAAATCTCGACGCGATGTCGCCCGATTGTATTGTCGTCCGTCATTCGAGCGCGGGCGTTCCGCACCAACTCGCCAAAGTCAGCCGCGCGGCAATCGTCAACGCAGGCGACGGCGCAAACGAACATCCAACACAAGCACTGCTTGACGCGATGACAATCCGTGAACATAAAAAGAAAATAAAAAATCTGCAAGTCGCAATCGTCGGCGATATTTTGCATTCTCGCGTGGCGCGTTCAAACATTCATCTTCTTACGAAACTCGGCGCGTCCGTTCGCGTCGCCGGACCAAAACCGCTTGTGCCGACGAATTTCGAGTATCTTGTCGAAAAAAATTTATCCGTTGCAAAAAATGTCGAAGAAGCAATCGAAGGCGCGGACGTAGTAATGATTTTGCGAATTCAGAGAGAAAGACAAAACTCCGCTTATTTCCCGACTTTGCGCGAATACGCCATCCATTACGGCTTAACGCAGGAGCGCCTCGATCTGGCAAAAACCGACGCGATTGTTCTGCATCCGGGACCGATGAATCGCGGCATCGAAATCGCTTCAGACGTAGCAGACAGTTCGCGCTCTCTAATTCTTGACCAGGTAAAATACGGCGTCGCCGTGCGAATGGCGGTTTTGTATCTGGCAACGGGCGGCAATCCAAGCAATGCATGAACCAATTACTTTATATCGTCTGGTCGGGGCAAAATAATTTGCTTTAATCGAGGCAAGCGTTTTTGCGGCTTTTCCGCCATGCTTGATTGAACAACCCATTTTCTATCCGGTTTTGAACGGAGAATACGCGATGCAAATAGTCCGCGATTGGAATGCTAAATGCAATGAAGATAAAATCGGCTATGTTACGAAATTTAAAATCCGTAAAGATTTTTTGGATAAATACGAAGTGAGAATTGTCGGCGGTAAAAATCACGAAGAATATTGGATTCCGGCTGAAGATTTGGAAGAGTTTAATAAAAATCTCATCGGAAAGATTGAAATGATTGCAGAATTTAGAGGTTAATTTTGAAAACTATATTTATCCTTTTATTAACTATCAGTTGTTCGCTTTCCTGTTCAAAAACCGACGCGCCGTTGAATGCTACTGCGGGAAAAGCAGAAATTCCCAATCAATCAAACTCGACAAACGCGGCTGAACTTATTCCGACACCGACAAATACAACACCGAAAGTCAAACTTCCCGTGCCGAAGATTAGCGATTTCTCCATCGAAACGTTTTTCAGACACTCGACGCAAAAAGATGAAAAAATGAATATGCTGCCGCCGTTTCAATACGGCGAGCTTTCCTTTTTCATCGGGTCAAAAAAAGTTAAAACGGGCGATTTCGTAACTGCTATTCCGCTCCAGATTGACGATAAAAATCTCTGGCTGAAAATCAAAAAAATCAAGACAGTTCCGTTTCTGGATTGCGATCGGGAAAAAATCGGCACGGAGGTCGAATTTGAAAAGATAACCGACCGGCGCTTGCTGGAAATGGACGCGGCTGCGGAGCGTTCGGAAGAACAGCCGTTTGAGTTTTTCGTCTTTTATCCAGGCGTGAAAAATGCTAAAAAATTGAAACAGGCGGATTTGACCAAAAAAATGCTGCCGGAAAACGTCAACATCCAACAAGTCGTCGCGGCGATTGATTTGAACGACGACGGAAATCCTGATTTGCTCGTCAGCAGCTATTGTTGCTACGATTCTTCGCAGTGCGACTGCACGGTAAAACACCAAAACATCAACTCCAAGTGGAAGTATCTGGGCGGCTCCGAGCCTTGTTAGACGATGAAACTTTTAATTACAGGCGGTCATTTGATTGACCCGCAGGAAAATCAAAACAGCGGAAAGAATCTTTTAATCCAAGACGATAAAGTCGTCGCTTGGCTCGGTCAAAATGAAACTGCGCCGAAAGACGCGGAAGTTTTTGACGCAACCGGTTTGATTGTCGCGCCCGGTTTTATTGACCTTCACGTACACTTGCGAGAACCCGGACAGGAACACAAAGAAACTATTCGGTCGGGCTGCGCCTCGGCGATTGCGGGCGGTTTCACATCCGTTTGTCCGATGCCGAATACTTCGCCTGTTAACGATAACGCTGCAATCACACGCTATATGATTGAGCAAGCGGAACACGCGGCTTTGGCAAATGTTTTCCCCGTCGGCGCAATTACGAAATCTTCGGACGGAACGGAGTTAGCCGAAATGGGCGAGATGAAAGCGGCGGGCGCGGTTGCCGTCTCTGACGACGGGCGACCCGTTCCGAATGCGGGAATGATGCGGCGCGCGATGGAATATGCGAAGGATTTTGATTTGCCGGTGGTTGACCATTGCGAAGACAAATCTTTATCTTCGGGCGGCGTGATGCACGAAGGAAAATTATCTTTGCTTTTGGGTTTGAAAGGAATGCCCGCGCTTGCCGAAGAAATTGACGCGGCACGCGACGTTTTGCTGGCGAAGGAAACCGGCGCGCACATTCACATCGCTCATATCTCGACAAAAGGCGCGATTGATATTGTCCGCCGTGCAAAAAACGAAGGAATTAACGTAACGTGCGAGGTCGCGCCGCACCATTTCACATTAACCGACAAATCGGTCGAAGGTTATGATACGAATACGAAAATGTCCCCGCCTCTGCGGAGCGAAGAACATCTGGAAGCGATTCTCGAAGCTATCAAAGACGGCACGATTGATGCAATCGCAACCGACCACGCGCCGCATCACGCGGACGAAAAAGCTCTCGAATACGACCGCGCGCCGTTTGGAATCACGGGACTTGAAACGGCTGTCGGTTTAGCCTTTGAACGGTTGATTCACACCGGAATTATTGATTTGGCACGGCTTGTCGAATTATTTTCAACAAATCCGGCGAAAATTTTTAGATTAAAAAATCGCGGAACACTAAAAGTCGGCTCAATCGCCGATTTAACGATTCTCGACCCTGATTTAATTTGGACTTACAAAAATGCCGATTCAAAATCAAAATCAAAAAATTCGCCGTTTGACGATTGGAATTTTACCGGCGCGGCGGTTGCCACGCTTGTCGGCGGAAAAATCGTTTATCAAAATATAAAAAATAAATAATGACGACGGCTTGCCGCTGCCGTTACGCAATGCGAAGGACGACAATCGCTCCGCGCTGCAGAAGCCGCGAAATTTAACATTTGTCTTTTGCTTAAAATTACTTCGTAATTGCGTCTGTCCATGCAGCCGGATTCGCGCCCGCCCGTGAAATTTGTTTGGATAATCGGCGGCGTTTGCCCGAAAACAAACGCCGCCGGGAAAATTATGCAAAGTTTTGAAAATATGAGCTATTTCATTTCTTTTGTTTCCTCCAAAAATCCATTCGTCTATGGCAGTTTTCAATTGACTGTAACCGAATAACTAAGAAGCCCGCGCTTGTGCAAGAGCGTAGATAAGTTTTGCGTCCTTGCTCAAGGGCGGGCTTCGGGTTTGTGTTCGCACAACTGAAAATTGTTACGGCGATTTCAGCGACGCGGTCGTATAAAATTCAGAAACAGATAATTGGCGACATTGCGTCCGGCGGATTGTCAGGAGTTTCCTTCGGTGGCACTCACGGCAACGTACAGCCAGTCATGACATCGGACGCTGTTGCAACTAAAAACTGCAATTTCCTGGAGCGGGAGCGTCAATCCGAAATGCTCCGCCGGGAGGCACGTCGAAGTATGTTGCCCATAACTCAAGATTTACGCTGCCTTCGTTGCGGGCTATATGCACGTGACCTTGACCGCTGTCGATAAAGGCTTGACCAGCCGTGTAGGTGCGAACCGTGCAGGTCGGATCCTCACTATCATAGAAGGACATCTGACCGGATTTTATCAGCATAACCACTGGTCCCCCGGGTGGCTGTGCCAGCCGGTATTTCCGCCGGGCGCAATGACGATTTGCTGCATCACCGTTTCCCGTGCGTTATTTACCTGAATAACCTCCTGGCTCTGCCCCTTAACCTTGAATTTGATGTCGGTCGGATCCGCAAAACTTGCCCTGGCGAAAACGGGCGCGCTCAGGATTCTGAACGAGGGCGTTAAAGCAGCCGCGACGGCAAAAACTCCGAGCGACGAAACAGCCAGTAATACTATGGTGGCGACGATTTTTTTTCAATTGATTAAACAATTCATGTTTTTATCTCCTTAATTTTTTATTGAAAGAAAAAATTTTCTCTCTACTTATTAGCGCGACAGTTATTGAAAACAGAGGTCAAAATATTATGAAAAAATTGACTTTTCGGTTAAAACGGCTTATTTTCGTGATTAAAAACAAGTTGCTCGCGACACGGGTGAGGTTTGATAATGACGAATAAGGCGCATCAGGCAAGCGAGATAACGGAAATGTTACGCGATTGGAGCGACAATCATCGTGCTGATTCGGCGGATGCTCTGCTCAAACTCGTCTATACGGAACTGCACCGGCAGGCACATCGTTACTTACAAAAGGAGCGTAGCGGACACACGCTCCAAACCACTGCTCTGGTTCACGAGGCTTATCTCAAACTCATTAAACAAAAGAATGTTTCATGGGAAAGCCGTTCGCATTTTTTCGGCGTTGCCGCCACAATGATGCGGCGGATTTTGATTGATTACGCGAAAACCAAACATCGGTTGCGACGCGGCGGCAACCGCAGCGATTTGCCCATTGAAAATGCTTTGACGATTAGCGTCAGCAATACCGATTTCGATCTTCTCGCGCTCGACGAAGCGTTGAATCGGCTCGCCGAGAAAGAAGCGCATCTTGCCAAGGTTGTCGAACTCAGATTTTTTAGCGGATTGGATGTCGTCGAAACGGCGCAAGTCCTGGGCATTTCCGAATCAACCGTCAAACGCGATTGGGCAATGGCAAAGGCTTGGCTGCATCGTGAGTTGACTCGATGAGAAGAAAAAGGCAGAAAACCTAGTACCGATTGGAGCGCAAGCGTCCTTGCTTGCAATGAGCGCGGAGCACGAAAAGGCGCGTTGAAAATAAAGTCGCTGAAAGATGAACGCCTGTTACGCCGATTTTCAAGCGACATTTGCAAGCGGGGACGCTTGCGCTCCAGTCTTAAAAAGATGGCTGATAAAAACTGGCAAAAAGTAAGAAAAGTTTTTGATTCGGCTCTGCGTCGCAAGCCCGAAGAACGCCGAAAATTTGTCATTGAAACCTGCGGCGGCGATAAAACTCTGCTCGCCGAAGTCGAATCGCTTTTATCATCGCTCGGCAGCGCAGAAAGTTTTATGGAAACGCCCGCCGTTGCCAAAGTCGCAGACGTGATCGAAGCCGAAACCAGAAAACTCGAACGTGGGAAATGTTTTGGGCATTACGAAATTATCCGGCAAATCGGCGCGGGCGGAATGGGCGAAGTTTACCTCGCACAAGACAAAAAACTCGACCGACGAGTCGCCGTCAAAATTCTCAACGAAAAATTCAGCCGCGACGAATCAAACCTGCATAGATTCATCCGCGAAGCGAAAACCGCGTCCAGCTTAAATCATCCGAATATTTTAGTCATTCACGAAATCGGCGAATCGGACGGCGCGCACTACATCGTCAGCGAACACATCAAAGGCGTAACCCTGCGCGAGATTTTCAATGAAAAAACTTTGAAATTGTCCGAAGTTCTCGACATCGCCATTCAAACCGCGGGCGCTCTCTGCGCCGCGCACGAAGCGCGCCTTATTCACCGCTACATCAAGCCGGAAAACATTATGATTCGTCCCGACGGGTTTGTGAAAATTCTCGATTTCGGATTGGCGAAACTCGTCGAACAGAAAAATAAATCAATTCTCGGTTTGGAGGATGAAACCGCTAAACAAAATCAAACGGCGAAAGGTGTAATTTTAGGAACAATCAATTATATGTCGCCCGAACAAGCGCGCGGCAAAGAGATTGACGCGCGTTCCGACATTTGGAGTTTAGGCGTGGTGGTTTACGAAATGCTCACCAAGCGAACGCCGTTCGCGGGCGAAACGATGAACGACACGATTGCCGCGATTCTCGCTCGTGAACCCGCGCCGCTCGATGAAAATACGCCGAAGGAATTGCAGCGCATTATCCGCAAGTCTTTGCAGAAAAAGACGGACGAGCGTTATCAAACCGTCAAAGATTTTCTGCTCGACGTAAAGAATCTCAAGCGTGAACTAGAATTTGCCGAAGAATTGGAACGCTCCGCTATTCCGAATCAGGCGAAATCGTCAAACGTCGGCGCGAGCGGGTCGGGCGAAAATGTGACGGCGATGTTCAGAGTCCCGCCTTCGGGCGGCTTTTCATCGGGCGCGGAAACGCAGCCGCCTAAAGGCGGAACTCAAAACATATCAAGCGCGGAATACATTGTCGGAAAAGTTGCAGGTAACAAACGGGTGGTGGCGTTTGGTTCGATAATTTTGCTGGCGTTGATCGGCTTGGGTTACTGGTATTTCTTCAACCGCGCCGCCGTCGTCAAACAAATCGAATCCATCGCGGTGATGCCGTTTGAGAACAAAAGCGGCAACCCTGACTCTGAATATCTTTCCGACGGTTTAGCGGAATCGCTGATTTATCGCCTGTCGCAACTGCCTAACTTGAAGGTCAGCCCGACGAGTTCGGTGTTTCGTTACAAAGGCAAGGAAACCGACCCAAACATCGTCGCCAAAGAATTGGGAGTTGATTCGGTGCTGACGGGCAGAATCACGCAGCGCGGCGAGAGCTTAACCATCAGCGTTAATCTGGTTGACACGCGAAACAGCAAATCGCTGTGGGGCGAGCAGTATGAGCGCAAGATGTCGGAGTTGCTTCAGACGCAGCGCGAGATTGCCGACGAGATTACGAACAAACTGCAATTAAAGCTATCGGGCGAAGGCGAACAGAAATTAGCAAGGAAATACACCGACAATAACGAAGCGTATCAGTTTTATTTGAAAGGTCGGTATCAATGGAATAAACGGACAGGCGAGTCGCTCAAACAGTCGGTTGAATATTATCGGCAGGCGATTGAGAAAGACCCGAACTACGCGCTTGCCTTTTCGGGTTTGGCTGAAACCTACCTTCTATTTTCGGGTTACGATGTCGCACCTGCGAACGACAGTATGCCCTTGGCGAAGGCGGCTGCTTTGCGGGCGTTAGAGATCGACGATTCATTGGCTGAGGCGCATTCGGCTCTGGGATATTATCTGACCCGGTATGAATTTGACCTGGATCGATCGGAAAAAGAGTTTCGCCGTGCCATCGAACTCAAACCGGATTATGCGACCGCGCACCAATGGTTTGCTGCAAATCTCACGGTGGTCAGACGTTTTGACGAGGCTCTTGCCGAAATGAGACTTGCCGAGGAGCTCGATCCGCTTTCGCCCGACATCGGCACGGATCTCGGAGCCACGTTGGTGTTTGCCCGCAGATACGATGAAGCGATCGCCCAACTCAAGCGCACGCTTGTTCGACACCCGAATTTCTCCCGAACCCATAGTTATTTGGGCTGGGCATACGGAGCGAAGGGAATGTATGCGGAAGCTATCGCTGAGGCTCGCACCGCGCTCGAACTAAATAACAGTTTTTTCATAAAAGGATATTTGGCATTATGGCTGGCAAGATCCGGCAACCGCGATGAAGCACTGAAAATTCTTACCGAGTTAAAAAAGGCAGCGAGCGAAGGTTATGTTCGACCAAGCACATTGGCAGTTGTCTATATTGGGCTTGGCGACAAAGTGGAAGCCTTGAACCAGCTCGAAACGGAAGTGTCGAGTCGCTCATTGAATGCCATTTATCTTGCGGTCTTGCCGGAAGTTGACGATCTGCGCTCCGAGCCACGCTTCAAAGCGATGGTGAAACGGATGAATCTGCCGGAATGAATTTGAAAGACTTTGAAGCGATGAAATCTGAACGCTGGCGGCAAATTAGACGAATCTTTGACGACGCGGCGAAGCTCGCGCCCGCAAACCGCGCCGCGTTTCTCCGCGAAAATTGCAAAGCAGACGAAGACTTGCACCGCGAAATCGAATTGCTTTTATCTTCATATAACAATGCGGAAAGTTTTATGGAGCAGCCCGCCGTCGGAAAAGTGGCTGGAATGATGAGCCTATCAGGATTTCTTTGCGCTCTGGAAAGACGCCGATGCGGATATTCCAATTCTGATTGAAGCTAAACAGGAATACGAAAAGTTAAAGTGAAATTTGATGATATAAAGATTTCAAACATATAAACGAAAAGTAATGACCTCTGAGCATTGGCAGCAAATCAAAACAATCGTCCAAAGATAAATATGGCTGATGAAAAATGGCAACAGGTAAGAGAAGTTTTTGATTCGGCTTTGCGCCGCAAGCCCGAAGAACGCCGAAAATTTGTCATTGAAACCTGCGGCGAAGATAAACTGTTGCTTACGGAAGTCGAATCGCTTTTGTCATCGCTCGACAGCGCGGAAGGTTTTATGGAAACGCCCGCTGTTGCCAAAGTTGCGGACGTGATTGAAGTCGAAACAAAGAAACTTGAATCAGGCAAATGTTTCGGGCATTACGAAATAGTGCGGCAAATCGGAACGGGCGGAATGGGCGAGGTTTATCTTGCCGAAGACAAAAAACTCGACCGAAAAGTCGCCCTCAAAATTCTCAACGAAAAGTTTAGTCGGGACGGATCGAATCTCAACCGTTTTATTCAGGAAGCAAAAGCCGCGTCTGCTTTGAATCATCCGAACATTTTGACGATTTACGAATTCGGTGAAGCAGAAGACGCGCAATTTATCGTCAGCGAGTTTATCAAAGGCAAGACTTTGCGCGAGATTTTCAAGGAAAAAACTCTAAAACTATCGGAAGTGTTGGACATCTCGGTGCAAATCACCAATGCGCTTTGCACGGCGCACGAAGCGCATTTGGTTCACCGCGACATCAAACCCGAAAACATAATGATTCGCCCGGATGGCTATGTAAAGGTTTTGGATTTTGGTCTGGCAAAGCTAATCGAACAGAAAAATAAATCTATTCTCGGTTTGGAAGACTCAACTGTTAAGCAGAACCAAACAGCAAAAGGGGTAATTCTCGGAACAATCAACTATATGTCGCCCGAACAGGCGAAAGGCGAGCGCGTTGACGAACGCACCGATATTTTCAGTTTCGGTGTGGTGATTTATGAAATGATGGCGGGCAGAACACCGTTTGCGGGAGATTCGGTGTCGGAAACTTTCGCTAACTTGATAAACGCCGAGCCGCAACCGCTTTCGCGTTTTGCTTCAAACGTGCCTGACGAATTGCAGCGCATCGTTGCCAAAATGATTCGCAAAAATAAAGGCGAGCGTTATCAAATGATGAAAGATGTGCTGGCGGATTTGAAGGATTTGCGGGAAAATCTGTCGTTTGATGAAAAATTAGAAAGGTCGCATCAGCCTGTTAGTGAAAACGAAACCGCTGTCTTGCAAGCGACGACGGGCGGCGCAAACCTTCAAACCGCCGAAACGCAATACAGTCTTTCGCAGACAATCAAACGACATAAACCGCTTGCCGCGTTTGCGCTTGTCGCATTGCTCGTCGGCGTAATCGGGCTTGGTTATTATTTCTTCTCGACGGGAAAAACGGCTGTCGGCGACAAAAAATCAATCGCCGTTCTGCCATCAAAACCTATTAACACGATGAACCGGGGCGAGATTTATGAAGTCGGCATCGCCGATTCGTTGATTAACCAACTCAGTTCGATGAAAGGATTCATCGTTCGCCCGTTGAGCGCGACGCGGCAATATGCGGACATCGCGCAAGACCCGATTGCGGCAGGACGTGAACAGCAGGTTGATTACGTTCTCGCCTCGAATTATCAATTAGCGGGCGGGAAAATCAAAGTAACATCACAGCTTTTCAATGTGGCGAACGGTCAGATTGAAGAAACTTATAAAAGCGAAAAAGACGCGGGCGACGTTTTTGCGATGCAGGACGCGGTCGCCGACGAAATCGGCAGGCTTTTGCTGGCGCGGTTTGCGACAACTTCCACAGGTCCGGCAGCCAAGCGCGGGACGACCAATGAAGAAGCGTATCGGTTCTACCTTCAAGGAATGTTTTTGCTTGACAGAAGTACGGCGAAGCAAAAAGCGGTTGAGGCTTTGGAACAGTCAGTCCGGCTTGACCCGAACTACGCACAGGGATGGGCGGGTCTGGCTGTCGCGCACGGGCTTATTGCCTATTCAGTTAACGCCGATCTTGGCGAAGAATACCAAAAATCGGTCGAAGCAATCAATAAAGCCTTGTCCCTGGATCCAGATGTTTCCGAGGCTTATACCGCTTTGTGCGAAATTAAATATCAATATGAGTGGGATTTCGCCGGAGCCGGACGCGCGTGTCAGCGCGCCTTGGAACTGAATCATAACTCATCCCTGGCACATAATAATTATGCGCGTTTCCTGATAAGTTACCAGCAGCGCCATGACGAAGCCATAGCCGAAATCAAGACGGCGATAGACCTTGACCCGACATCGTTTCATAATCAGCGAGTTTACGCGAACACCCTGTATTTTTCCCGGCGTTATGACGAGGCTGTCGCTCAATATAAACGATTGATGCAAATGAATGAAGAGAATGACCCCACTTACCAGTGGCTGATTAGAACGCTTGAAATGCAGGGCAAGGAAGCGGAAGCGTTTGAGTGGTTGATGAAATCTCCCTCAATGCAAAAAAAGGATGAGGCAACCATTCAGCTTTTCAAGACGGTTTATCAAACGTCCGGCTGGGCGGGCGTTTTGCGTGAGAGGGACAAAACCTCCGGCGAAGGCAATTTTTTCCGCCGCGCGGGTTGGAACGCCAGACTCGGCGACAAGGATAAAGCATTTGAATATCTGGAGAAGGCATATCAACAACGCAATCCATTACTCTATCTCCTTCAGGTAGAGCCGCCTCTTGATCCCCTGCGCGACGACCCGCGCTTTGATGAACTGGTCAAGCGCGTTGGATTGAAGTAAGTTTAAGAGGTTGGTTTTGATTTACGGATTTGCCGCTAAATTTAATGAAAAGCATACCTCCACACATACTGGTTTTTTTAATCATTGCCGGCATATTATTATCCGCTTCAGTGCCGTCTGCTTTCACTCAATCGCAAGCCTTAAACGGACAAATCGAGGGCACGGTGTCTGATGAAAATAACGCCGCTGTGACGAATGCCATCATCACGGTTACGAACATTGAAACGGGTGCGACCAGAACCGTTACAACCGATGAAAGCGGCGTTTATCGCTTTCCGCTTCTTCCGCTTGGAACTTACCGCATCACCGCCGAAGCCGCGAATTTTAAGAAACTCGTCCGCGAAGGAATTACGCTGGCAACCGGACAAACCGCGACGATTGATATTCAATTGCAAACCGGAGGTATAAATGAAGTCGTTACCGTTTCGTCGGATACTTCGGTTGCCGACGCGGGCAAAACCGATCTGGGGCGCGTGATGAATACCCGCGAAGTGCAGAATCTTCCGCTGATTCCGCGCAATCCGTATAATTTAGGGCTTCTCCAAGCCAACGTCACAGGTCGTCCGGGTCGCGGATTCGCTTTTCCCATTATTAATGCCAATGGCTATTTGCGGCGGGTTAATTATCTGATTGACGGCAACACGAATACGCAAGGCAACCGCGGCTCGATTCGTTTTCTGCTGATTTCCGAAACCTCCGTCAGCGAGATTCAATTGGTCACGAACGGTTTTGCGGCGGAGTTCGGCAACACGCCTGGCTTGATTATGAATGTCGTGACGCCTTCGGGAACGAACAAAATCAGCGGTTCGGTCAGTTATCGTTTTCGTCGTCCGTCGTTTTATTCGCGTCCTTTTTTTTATCCTTCTGCCGAAGATTTGCCGGCGAACAAAGCGGATAATTTTACGGCGACAATCGGCGCGCCGATTATCAAAGACCGTTGGCATTTTTATTTTGGTTATGAATGGGTGAAACGCGACGACAAGGCTACTGCCGCGCGGCTTTTGACGATTCGGGAAACGGACATGGCAGACTTGATTGCCGCCGGACTATCGCCTTCGATATTTCCGCCCGCCCTTCCCTTTCTTGATACCGGAGCTTTTTATATTTTTCGGACTGACGCGCAGTTGAATGGCAAGCATCGCCTGACCATGCGATTTAATCATTCCGATGTGCAATCCAAAAACTTTATTCAGGGCGGACTCAATACCTTGGAGCGAAGTGTTGATACGCCCACCGTTGATTATGGACTGGCTGTCCAGCTTGCTTCTTTTACGCCGCAGATTTTGAACGAATTTCGCTTTCAATACGCGCAGCGTGCAGCTGGCAATAAAAGAAATGGATTTTCCGGCAGCGGACCGTCAATCGAGATTTCCGGCGTGGCAAATTTCGGTTCGCCGACCAACGCCGATACGATTTTCCCACCGCGAAGAATAACGCAGATTCAAGACAATCTGACCCGAACAACCGGAACTCACGTTGTCAAATTCGGCGGCGGTTTCAATTTTTATAAGCAAACCGACCGTTCTTTCGTTTTCAGCCAATACACATTTCCCACGATTGCCGCTTACATCGCCGCCCGCAACGGGACAAATCCGCGCAGTTACACAAACTACGTCGAAACCTTCGGCGAGCCAAACATAAATTACACGGCGACTTTCTGGAATTTTTTCGCGCAGGACGATTGGAAACTGACGCGCCGTTTAAAGATTAACTACGGCTTGCGTTACGACCTTTACCAAATTCCCAAGGCAGATTCGACTTCGCCGTTTCCCGCTTCGCAAAAATTCAATGTGGACAAAAATAATTTCGCGCCGCGTTTCGGCGTGGTTTATGCTTTGCGCGAAGGCAGCCGCCCGACAATTCTCCGCGCCGGTGCGGGAATTTACTACGACCAGCCGCTTCTGGCGATGTATCAACGGGCGTTGCTAAATAACGGGAATCCGAGATTTTTCAGTTTTAGGTTTAGAGGAAATAACAACGGAACTATTATTATACCAAGCCTCAATGCGCCCGCGTTTCCGAATACTTTTTCCGGCTCTTTGCCTCCGGGCGCGATGCTGCCGCAACAAAATATTGATACGATTGCGCCTGATTTTGTGAATATGTATGCGATTCACTCAAACGTCCAACTCGAACAGGCGATTACTGAAAATCTCTCGCTCGCCGTCGGTTACGTCCATTCCGCAGGTCGTCATATTCCGGTTTATCGCAACATCAATCCGATAAATCCGGTTAGCTTTCTGGCTGACGGCAGAGGCGTTTTCAGCCCGACAATCAGCGCGGCGACCCGACTTGACCCGCGATTCGACATTATTCAGATGGTCGAGTCCGTCGGAAATTCGCAATACGACGCTTTGACTTTGCAATTAACGAAACGGTTTTCGCGCGGTCTGCAATTCAGCGCGAACTACACGCTCTCAAAGGCGACCGACGACGCGCCCGAACAAAATTTGACGACCGGCAACATTCAGGACTTGGTTTTGTCCGACCCGAACAATCGGCGGCTCGACAAAGGTTTTTCGTTTGCCGACCAACGCCATACTTTTGTGATGAGTCTGGTTTTCCGTCCGCAGTTTAACTTTCGGAACAACAAAACGCTGCGCTATCTTTTCAACAACAACCAATTCGGCATCATCGCCACCGCCAACAGCGGCGAAACATTCAACATCATTTCCGGTTTAGACCTCAACGGCGACGGCAATTTGACTTCGGACAGACCCGTCGGCATCAAACGCAATTCGGGAAAAACCCCGCCGCAATACAATGTTGATTTGCGCTATTCGCGTTTCTTCAATTTCACCGAGCGTTACAAAATGGAAGTCTTCGGCGAGTTCCAAAATCTTTTCAACATCAACAGCATCGTCGGGTTCAACAACGTAAGAGTAATGACGAATCCCGATACCGGCGAATTTTTCGGCGAACTTCCAGATTTCAGAGCGCGTAATCAATCAACCTCGCAGGACAGTCGCCAATTCCAACTCGGCTTCAAGTTTATTTTCTAAATTTGAATTAACCTGGAGCGAAACAAGATTGCGTGTATGGGGCAGTAGCACAATCTTTATACTGATTCTTGAACCGCCCTGGATGTAAAATGATGAAGGTTAAAAAAATCTTCAACCTTTTTCATAGCGAATAAAAAGATGGTTGATGAAAAATGGCAAAAGGTAAGAGAAATTTTTGATTCGGCGTTACGCCGCAAGCCCGAAGAGCGTCGGAAATTTGTCAATGAAGTTTGTGGTGATGATAAAACTCTGCTCGCGGAAGTCGAATCGCTTTTGTCGTCGCTCGACAATGCCGAAAGTTTTATGGAAACGCCCGCCGTTGCCAAAGTCGCAGACGTGATCGAAGCCGAAACCAGAAAACTCGAACGTGGGAAATGTTTTGGGCATTACGAAATTATCCGGCAAATCGGCGCGGGCGGAATGGGCGAAGTTTACCTCGCACAAGACAAAAAACTCGACCAACGAGTCGCCGTCAAAATTCTCAACGAAAAATTCAATCGGGATGAATCGAATTTGCAAAGATTTATCTCGAAAGCGAAAGCGGCATCGGCTTTGAATCACCCGAATATTCTGGTTATTCACGAAATCGGCGAAGCGGGCGAAGCGCATTATATTGTCAGCGAGTTTATCAAAGACAAGACTTTGCATGAGATTTTCGAGGAAAAGACTTTGAAGTTATTGGAGGTTTTGGGCGTTTTAATCCAGATCGCCAACGGCTTTGCACAGCTCACGAAGCGCACAACACGAAAGAGCGGAAAGAAAAGCAAAAAAACTCTGTGTAATCTTCGTGTCGCTTCGCGGTTAATTTTTTGCATGTTAAAATACCAAAAGTTTTTCGATAAAACTATTGGAGAGAATAATAAATGGAATGGTTGGCTGACCCTTCGGTTTGGATTGCGTTTTTAACTTTAACTCTGCTCGAGCTCGTTCTCGGTATTGACAACATTGTTTTTATCTCGATTCTGGCGGGCAAACTTCCCGCCGAGCAACAATCGAAGGCACGTTATATCGGACTGGCGTTGGCTTTGATAATGCGCGTCCTTTTACTGTTCTCGCTGACGTGGGTGATTGGTTTGACCGCGCCGCTTTTTACGGTTTTAGGTCAAGAAATATCGGGGCGCGATTTAGTTCTGCTGATAGGCGGATTATTTCTGCTCGGCAAAAGTACGCACGAAATTCACGGCTCGCTCGAAGGCGAAGAAGGACATAAATCAGCCAAAATTTATCCGTCGTTCGTCGGCGTTCTCGTGCAAATCGCGCTGCTCGATATTGTCTTCTCGCTCGATTCGGTGATTACGGCGGTCGGAATGGTTGACCGCCTCGAAATTATGATTGCGGCGGTCGTCGTTTCCATCGGTTTTATGATGGCTTTTGCGAGCAGCATCGGCATGTTTGTCCAAAAACATCCGACCGTCAAAATGCTGGCTTTGTCATTCCTGCTTTTAATCGGCGTTACGCTGATTGCCGAAGGTTTCGACCAGCATATTCCGAAAGGCTATATTTATTTTGCGATGGCTGGAGAGAATAATAAATGGAATGGTTGGCTGACCCTTCGGTTTGGATTGCGTTTTTAACTTTAACTCTGCTCGAGCTCGTTCTCGGTATTGACAACATTGTTTTTATCTCGATTCTGGCGGGCAAACTTCCCGCCGAGCAACAATCGAAGGCACGTTATATCGGACTGGCGTTGGCTTTGATAATGCGCGTCCTTTTACTGTTCTCGCTGACGTGGGTGATTGGTTTGACCGCGCCGCTTTTTACGGTTTTAGGTCAAGAAATATCGGGGCGCGATTTAGTTCTGCTGATAGGCGGATTATTTCTGCTCGGCAAAAGTACGCACGAAATTCACGGCTCGCTCGAAGGCGAAGAAGGACATAAATCAGCCAAAATTTATCCGTCGTTCGTCGGCGTTCTCGTGCAAATCGCGCTGCTCGATATTGTCTTCTCGCTCGATTCGGTGATTACGGCGGTCGGAATGGTTGACCGCCTCGAAATTATGATTGCGGCGGTCGTCGTTTCCATCGGTTTTATGATGGCTTTTGCGAGCAGCATCGGCATGTTTGTCCAAAAACATCCGACCGTCAAAATGCTGGCTTTGTCATTCCTGCTTTTAATCGGCGTTACGCTGATTGCCGAAGGTTTCGACCAGCATATTCCGAAAGGCTATATTTATTTTGCGATGGCATTTTCAGTACTTGTCGAAATTTTGAATTTAAGATTGCGAAAAGCTAAGTCCGAACCGGTTCATCTACACAATGCTTATGACGATAAGGAAGAAACAAAAGCGATAGAAGCAATTTAATAAAAAATTCTTCGTATCGAAGTTTAACAAAAGAAAAGCCCAACAATTGTAATTTTTGTCGGGCTTTTCTTTTGTTTATAAATCTTGTTCAATTTTTCTTCACAATTATAAATTTGCCAAATCACGATTCACTTTTTCCAACTGCGGGCTGTTTGGAAATTCTTTTTTGAATCTTTTAAATATATTTTTCGCTTCTTCATTCCAACCGACGTTTAAATAGTTGTAACCGAGATTCAGCATTAAAATTTCGCGCCGCGCGGCAACTTTTTCCAATTTCAAAATGCGGTTGTAAAATTCGCTGCTTAAATAATAAAACTTTCTTGACTGGTAGAAGTCGGCGATTTCCGATAATGCTTTCAGATTGTTTTTACTCGATGCGAGTAGGTTATGGGCTTCTTTGATTTCGCTGAAATCCTTCGGCACGCCGCGAAGTTTTTCAGTGATTTCCTCTTTGGCTTTTAACCCGAAGCCGCGGTGAAAATCCAGTCCGAAACCCCACGAATCAGTCATAATCATATTGGGAAGCGATTCGACGCCGTATTTATTGGCTAGTTTCGGATTTTCGTTTAGATCAGCTTTGACGCAAACAAAATTCTTTGAAAGTTCGATGACATCGGCGCGTGTCCAAAAATCTTTTTCCATTTCACGACACGGCTTACACCAAACTGCCGTAAAATCAAGAAGCATCGGTTTGCCGCTCTCGACAGCGATTTTACTGGCTTGGTTAAAATCCTTCAGCCAACTGATTTGCTGTCCGCTTACCGGAAAATTGAAAATAAACAGCGCAGTTAAAAATGACAAAAATACTGCTTTCATAAATCAAATTATAATCTAAAACTTCGCAAGTTGGTATAGTTGGTATAATTTTTGCACTCAGGCTGGTCAAAAGCAAAAACCGAGTGGTTTGTGTTTTGAAAAGATACAATCTCTTTTCAAAAGGAAACTTTTTAAGTTCAGGAGGAATAAAAAAATGAAGGTTAGAGAAATTATGACGAAAAACCCGGCGTGCTGCACGTCCGACAGTTCTTTGCAGGAAGTTGCCAAGATGATGGTCGATAACGACTGCGGCGCAATTCCGGTGGTCGATAATCAAAATCAGAAAAAACCGATTGGAATTATTACCGACCGAGATATTACAATTCGAACGGTTGCCGAAGGACGAAATCCGTTGGATTTGTCGGCAAAAGACGCGATGACATCGAAAGTTTTCACCGTTCGGGAAAATTCAAAAGCGGAAGATTGCTTTAATTTAATGGAAGACAAACAGGTTAGGCGAGTAGCAGTTGTTGACGAAAGCGGCGCCTGCTGCGGAATCGTCGCGCAAGCCGATGTCGCTCAGAATGCTTCAAAAGGCGATACAGCGGAACTTATCAAGGAAGTTTCAGAATAAAAAATGCGAAATACGAATTACGAACGAAGGAAATATTTTCTAATTCGTAATTCGTAATTAACTTTAACACTACCTGCCGGAAGCAAGCCGCAAGCGCGCCTGCGCTCGTTCCAATTTATCTTTTTCAATTTCAAATTCTTCTTCAGAACCTTTCCACGCGCCGAGATTTTTTTCGACGGTTTCACGTTCAATTCTTGCCGCTTCGATGTCTATCTCGCCGGATGTTTCCGCTGTGTCTGCAAGTACAGAAACGTTGTTTGCGCTGACTTCGACAAAGCCGCCGCCGACAACCATTTTTTCCGTGGCGCCGCCTTTCGTATAAGACAAAACGCCTGATTTGAGCGAAGAAATAAGCGGCGCGTGATCGGTTAAAATCCCGATTTCGCCGCTCGTAGTCGGTATGGTAACAATATCTACAGCGTCACTCAATACCTTTTTTTCGGGCGTTACAATTTCTAAATTCAACATAAAATTAATGGTGAATGGTGAGTGATGAATGGTGAATGGTAAGAAATTTGTATTTCATTATCCATTAACCATTCACCACTTACCATTAAGCTGAAGCTGCCATTTTCTGCGCTTTTTCACGCGCTTCTTCGATTGTGCCAACCATATAAAACGCTTGTTCGGGCATATCGTCGCATTTGCCATCGATAATTTCGCGGAAGCCTTTGATGGTTTCTTCCGTCTTGACGTATTTGCCCGGAATACCTGTGAACTGTTCGCCGACGAAGAATGGCTGCGAGAAAAAGCGTTGGACTTTTCTGGCACGAGCGACAGTCAATTTATCTTCTTCGCTCAATTCGTCTAAGCCGAGAATAGCGATAATATCCTGCAAGTCTTTGTAGCGCTGCAGAATACGTTTTACGTCTTGCGCCGTATTGTAATGTTCTTCACCGACGATAGCAGGACTCAAAAGCGTGGAGTTTGACGAGAGCGGGTCAACTGCCGGATAAATTCCGAGTTCGACGATTTGACGCGAAAGCGCGGTAACCGCATCAAGATGCGCGAAGGTTGTTGCAGGCGCGGGGTCGGTGTAATCGTCAGCCGGAACATACACGGCTTGAATTGAAGTGATAGCTCCGACCTTTGTCGACGTGATGCGTTCCTGCATTTCGCCCATTTCGGTTGCCAGATTCGGCTGATAACCAACCGCCGACGGCATTCGTCCCAAAAGCGCGGACACTTCCGAACCGGCTTGCGTAAATCTAAAAATATTATCCACAAAGAAAAGTACATCGTTGCCTTGGTCACGAAAGTATTCGGCAACCGTCAAGCCCGATAGCGCAACTCTCAAACGCGCTCCCGGCGGCTCGGTCATTTGTCCGTAAACCAACGCCACTTTTGAACCTTTGATTGCGTTTTTGTCAACTTTGGTCAAATCAAACGCGCCAGTTTCTTCCATATTCTGGTTGAATTCTTCGCCGTAAGTGATAACTTCCGATTCGACCATTTCGCGCAATAAATCGTTGCCTTCGCGCGTTCGTTCGCCGACACCGGCAAAAACCGAATAACCTTCACGCGCTTTGGCGATATTGTTAATCAGTTCCATAATCAAAACGGTTTTGCCAACGCCCGCGCCGCCGAACAGACCGATTTTTCCGCCGCGTTTGAACGGTTGAATCAGGTCAATAACTTTGATTCCCGTTTCAAACATTTCGAGTTCGGTCGCTTGCTCGTCAAACGAAGGCGCGTGGCGGTGAATCGAAGCGCGTGTTTCGGTTTTGACTTCGCCGAGTTCATCAACCGGCTCGCCGATGACGTTCATCACGCGACCTAAAGTTGCATCGCCGACCGGCACGGTAATCGGACCGCCAGTGTCAATAACTTTCATTCCGCGCACCATTCCGTCCGTCGGGAGCATCGAAACCGCGCGAACGCGACCCTCACCCAAATGCTGTTGGACTTCAGCAACGACGTCAATTTTAGTTTCAGAATCGAAACCTTCGCTCGTTACGCGCAAGGCTTGATAAATCGGCGGTAAATAATCGTGTTCAAATTCCACGTCAACGACCGGACCGATAATCTGCACGATTTGTCCGATGTGATGATTGTTTCCGTTTGTTTCCATTATTTAAATATTTCTCCTGCGTCTATCAATGACAAAAAAGGTATGATAACAAAAGAAAAAGATTATCATAATTTACCAAAAATTTCACAAAGACGGCTTGTGAAATTTGTCGCTTGGGTGAAAGCAGAGGTTTTCAAAACATCAATCTGAATTTGTCAATGAGTTTAAAATCAAACGAACTTACACGATAATAAATTCAATCGAAAATCGCTTTAAAAAATACCAAATGAATAAAATCAAAATTTTATCCGACAATCTGGCAAATCAAATCGCGGCGGGCGAAGTCGTCGAACGTCCGGCTTCGGTAGTTAAAGAGTTGGTTGAAAATTCGATTGACGCTGGTGCGCACCGCATTCAAATTGACATCGAACTTGGCGGACGGCGTTTGATGCGCGTTGCAGACGACGGCGAAGGAATGGCGCGGGACGACGCCGTTTTAGCTTTTGAACGCCACGCGACATCGAAAATAAAGACGCTCGAAGATTTAAGTGCGATTCAGACACTTGGTTTTCGCGGCGAAGCTCTCGCCTCGATTGCTTCGGTTGCAAAAGTCGAATTGATTACCAAAACCGAAGAAGATACGGCGGCAACCAGAGTTTATATCGAAGGCGGAAAGCTGCGCGATGTAAAGGATTTGGCGCGAACTGTGGGAACGACGATTGCCGTCCGCGATTTGTTTTTCAACACGCCTGCTCGCCGCAAATTTATGCGCTCGGAAGCGACGGAAAATTATCATTTAACAAATATCGTTACGCATTATGCCTTAGCAAATCCCGAGGTTTCATTTGTTTTAACCAACAACGGACGCGAGGTTTTGCGCGTTTCGCCCGCTAGAGATTTGCGCGAGAGAGCTTACCAGATTTTCGGCGCGAATTTGATTGAAAGTCTTCTTCCCGTCAGCGGCGGGCGCGAATTCGTCGCCAAAATTAACGGTTTTATCTCCGCGCCCAGAGAAAGGCGAACGACTAGAGATGCGCAGTATTTTTTTATCAACGGGCGTTTTGTGCGCGACAAAATCATCGCTGGCGGTTTGCTTGAAGGCTTTCGCTCGGTTTTGCCGCACGGCGTTTACCCGGTCGCATTTTTGTTTTTGGATATTCCCGTCGAAGAAATCGACGTTAATGTTCATCCGGCGAAAACAGAAGTTCGCTTTCGCCGCAGCGAAGCCGTTAAAGAAGTTATCAGCGAGGCGATTCGCCAAGCGCTGGTAAGTGCAGGAATTGTAGTTGATGCGAAAACGCAGACTCCGGCAATGCCCGATGTTCAAAATGTGCCGATGTCCAATGTTAAAGAATCGAACTTTGACGGAATTTTGCACGGGGCAAATGCAGGTTTTCAATCAAAAATGGAATTCGCGCCCGAAACATCTGCGGAAAATCTCGACGTGCCGGTAGAAAATTTCAAGGTGCAGGTTACAAACGAAAATCCAATATTTCAAAAAGCAAACGAGCAGGAATCAAACGCGCAAAAAACCGAGTCGGCAAATAAGACATCAAATTTTGAAATTCCCGTTTTCTCGGACGAATTCGAACAAATTGCTGAAATAAAATCGCAAAATTCAAACGAGCAAAATCAAATTGCTCAAATCGCAAATGAACTCGAAAACGATGTGCCACTTGCTGACCATTCAACCGCTAATGCCGTTTTGCCGCCGGTTGATTCAGCCGAGAAAATTCCAAAATCAATTGAAGTTGAAAATTTATCTTCCGCAAAAATCCGTCCAATTGGGCAACTGCACGAAAGTTATATTATCGCGGTTGACGACGAAGGAATGCTTTTGATTGACCAGCACGTCGCGCACGAACGGATTCTTTTCGACAAATTTCGCCTCAAGGAAACCGAACGCGCGATTGAATCGCAAAATCTGCTGCTTCCCGAAACTTTCGATTTAACGCCGGCGCAAGCCGCCGCTTTTGCTGAAATTGAAACCGAGCTTGAAAACTATGGTTTCGGCTTGATGCGGCTTTCCGGCAGAACAATTGCGATAAAGTCTGTTCCGACCGATTTGCCGCCATCCGAAGCCAGAAATCTTTTAGCCGAAATTTTAGATACGGTCGAACGCGAAAAACGCGGCGGCGCGAAAGCAACTCTACGCGACTCGATTGCCGCATCTCTTGCCTGTAAAGCCGCCGTCAAAGTCAATATGAAATTGACCACGGAGAAAATGCAGTGGCTGATTGATAAATTATTAACCACATCTTCGCCGACAACCTGTCCGCACGGTCGCCCTGTAATTTTGCGCTTGACAATGAAGGACATCGAGCGCGGTTTTCACCGAACGTAATCAAAGCCGGTTTAAAGTTTGCAGCACTTTTTTGTTTCGCTCAAAACTTTTAACAAAACATCGGACTTGTATTTGATTAATTCTTCCGGCGAATGATTTCTGCCAGTTGCAATTGAAACCATCTTCGCGCCGAGCGGGCATAACCGCTATTATTTCTTTTTGGGGAAAACTGTTTTTTTTTCGCTACTCAATCACTGCTAAAATATCGCCCGCGCTGACGGTTTCACCTTCCGTTGCTCTAATTTCCTTTATAATTCCGTCTTTCGGCGCTTTCATTTCGTTTTGCATCTTCATCGCTTCGACGATTAATACGCCGTCACCCTGTTTGATTTCCGCGCCCTGTTCGACAAGAACTCGCACGACTTTGCCGGGCATCGCCGTCTTTATTTCAGCAGCGCCGCCTTCGCTTTCGCTCGCGCTTGCCGAATGCCTCATCCGTTTTGGGTCGGTTAATTTTATCTCGAAATCCTTCGCCCCGACGTTGACCTGAAACGGTTCATTTGTGTTTTTGTTTGGCGAAACAAAAACCTGGTAAATTTTATTTTCGTGTTTTAAGAGATAAACATTCGGCTCGACTTCCTGCGCTTCGAGTTTATAAACGCGCCCGTCAATTTCGGCGGAAACGTTTTCGCCCGTTTGTTTTAGGATGATTTCGTGCTTTTTGTCGTTTAGCTCGGCAATTAGTTTCATAAAAAGATATCAGATGTTAGATACTAGATGTTAGTTCTGACCTCCGACATCTAGTATCTAACATCTACCTGCGGGTTGATTTTTCGTATTCCTTCTTGAGCAGTTGCATAAATTCCTCACGGCGGTCAAACAATCGTCTCGGCTTGCGCGGTTCGTGTCGTGCCAGCGCGTAAGCCGTGATAATCGGCAGCGCGACGGTTGAATCAACATATGCGACAACCGCGTCGGGCAATTGATCAGGGTCAATTTTCCCCCAGCTTACCGCTTCGCCCGGAGTTGCGCCCGAAAGTCCGCCGGTGTCAGAGCGAGCGTCCGTGACTTGTAAAAAATAATCGTGTCCTTTTTCGTCAATTCCCAGAACTTCCTGTATTTGAGGCTCGGTTTGCAACGCGAAGTTTTTCGGGCTTCCGCCGCCTAAAATAAATATTGCGGATTTGCCGCCTTTTTTCGATTGTTTGCCCGTGTAAATCACGCCGCGTTTTGCCGCGAGAACGATTGAAGCGGTTTCATTCACGTCCAAATTAGGATTCAAAACTAATTTACTTCCCTGCAATTCTTTCGCGGCAATGTTCATTCCGATTGACGAATCGCCCGGCGAAGAAGTGTAAATCGGAACCCCGTATTCGTAAGCGACGGCAAGCAAAGATTTATTTTCAAGTCCGAGCTTTTTCTCGCGTTCACGCACATATTTTCCACACAAATAATGAAATTCAGCGGATGACATCGTCCGTTGGAATTCTTCGCCTTCGATAACGCGGCGGAAAAATTCGTCCGTGTCGAGCAAAACCGAGTAATCGAAAAAGATGTCGTAAATCCGCACGACTTCTTCTTCGCGCAGAATGCGGTCGTCCATTTTCGCATCGCCTTGATGCAGCGACAAGCCGATTCCAAAATGCGTATCGTGATAAAGATTCGCGCCCGTCGAGATAATCCAATCAATAAATCCGGCTTTGATTAGCGGAATAATCGCGGAAATGCCCAAGCCGGCAGGCGTCAGCGCGCCGGTCAGAGTTACGCCGACAGTTACGTCGTCTTCAAGCATTTTGTTGGTAAACAAACGACACGCTTCACGAATCCGCGCCGCATTGTAAGCCATAAAAGATTCGTCAACCAAATCTGCCAGCGTCGTTTTTTTATCAATCGGCGTCGGGTCAATGCGCTTGCCGCTCAAAAATTTACTTTTCTTTTTTGCCATAAAAATTAAATATAAAAACTATTTTATCAAGCCGCCGGAGATTCCGCCGTCGTGTAATTTGTAATCAGCCACACGATAAATATTATTACGCCCGCCGCAAGATAAAAATTACGTGCCGCGCCGACAAAGCCGACGACAAACGGAAGCAGAGTCAAACAAATCGCCACGACCAATTCAATCCAGCCGTGAAAAAACGCCGGAATTATCTTAAATAATCCGGGCGGAAAAGCAGTTAAAACAGTCAAAAGCAAATGAACGACCGCCAGAATATAGGAAATCGATGCGGGTACGCCTTCGAGACCAAAAACAGTCGGAGCTAAAGCGAAAGCGATTATCACGACGTAATCAAGAATACCGTGAACGGTCGAACTCAAGATTTTCATAAACTTATCTCCTCAAATTTAATTTACTCAAACATTTACCGCACAGACAATTTTTAAAATTATCCCGCAACTCTGCCAAAGTTTCCGCTTTCAGTTCAACTTCAAAACACCAGCATTTGCCAATGTTCGCGCCGCACGAAAAATCTTCGCCGCACGATTCGCAAATCAATTTATTGGAAACCTTTTCAAGTTTATTTTCAACAGAATCAGTCGACATTTGAATATAAAAATAGCACAGAATCCAGCGGGTTTATAAATCGCCAAATTCTGTGCCGTTATAAAACCGACTTTTGATTTCTATTTATTCGGCTGCGGCGTAATCCGCAAATACGGTTTAATAGCGTTCCAGCCTTTCGGAAATTTTTCCTGCGCTTCGTCGTCCGAAACTGACGGAACTATAATAACGTCGTCGCCGTCCTGCCAATTCGCCGGAGTTGCAACGCTGTGTTTTGCCGTCAGCTGCAAGGAGTCAACGACGCGCAGAATTTCCAGAAAATTGCGTCCGGTGCTTGCCGGATAAGTTAAGGTTAGTTTGATTTTCTTGTCCGGTCCAATGACGTAAACTGAACGCACGGTCGCCGTGTCGCTCGCGTTCGGGTGAATCATATCGTAAAGATTGGCGACGGTTTTATCCGGGTCGGCAATCATCGGGAAATTAACTGCCGAGCCTTGTGTTTCTTCAATGTCTTTTGCCCAGCCCGCGTGTGAATCGAGCGGGTCAACGCTCAAGCCGATAACCTTGACGTTGCGCTTATCAAACTCGGGCTTGAGCTTTGCCGTCATACCAAGCTCTGTCGTGCAAACCGGCGTATAATCACGCGGATGCGAAAATAAAATGCCCCAGCTACTCCCGAGCCATTCGTGAAAATTAATTGCGCCTTCGGTCGTTTCCGCCGTAAAATCCGGCGCTTCGTCGCCTAATCTAACTGCCATAATTTTATTACTCCCTGATAATTGCGCCCTTGCTAACGCACGGACTTCTGCCTTTTAATATATCGGAACGGTTGAATCAACTTCATCCGACCAAGCCGTAATTCCGCCTTTTAAATTTATAAGTTTCCCGGTAAATCCGCTTTCCTTCAAAGCCGCAATAGCTTTTGCGCTGCGAACGCCGCCCTTGCAATGAAGAATTGCCGGATGGTTTGCGTCTATTTCGCTTGCACGATTGACGACTTGTGCGAGCGGAATCAGTTTCGTGTTTGGAATCCGCGCGATTTCAAATTCATGAGGTTCGCGCACGTCAATAATTTGAACGTCCGCTTGATTTTTGATTAAATCGTTTAATTCAGTCGCCGAAATTTCTTCCAAGATGTCGTTCTTTTCTTCAATCGGCTGATTCAGTCCGCAAAACGCTTCGTAATCAATCAACTCTTTTATCGTCGGATTGTCGCCGCAAATCGGACACGCCGGATTTTTACGAAGTTTCAGTTCGCGGAATTTCATTTCCCAAGCGTCGAAAAGCAGCAGGCGATTAAGCAAAATTCCTTTCGCGCCCAAAATTACTTTTATAACTTCGTTTGCCTGAATCGTGCCGACAATTCCGGGCAAAACGCCTAAAACTCCGCCTTCGGCACAACTTGGCACAAGTCCGGGCGGCGGCGGTTCAGGATACAAACAGCGATAACACGCGCCGCGTTCCGCCCAGAAAACACTGGCTTGTCCTTCAAAACGAAAAATCGAGCCATAAACATTCGGCTTGCCGGTTAGAACGCAGGCGTCATTGACCAGATAGCGCGTCGGAAAATTGTCGGTTCCATCAACAACGACATCGTATTCACGGAAAAGTTCGAGCGCGTTTTCGCTCGTCAAATGTGTATTGTAAGCGTCAATCTGCGTATTCGGATTAATGTCTTGAAGGCGGTCTTTCGCCGATTCGATTTTTGGTCGCCCGACATCTTTCGTGCCGTGAATTATTTGCCTTTGAAGATTGGATTCGTCCACGACATCAAAATCAACGATGCCGATTGTTCCGACGCCCGCTGCTGCAAGATATAATCCAAGTGGTGAACCCAAACCGCCCGTACCAATCATCAAAACACGCGCGGCTTTCAATTTTCTTTGACCTTCCAGCCCGACTTCAGGCAAAATCAAATGACGGCTGTAACGCGCGTATTCGTCCGCGTTGAGTGTCGGCAAATCGGTTTCAGCTTTCGCTTCAACCGCAAAATTTCCGCCCGCAATCGAAGGCACAATCATAATCGTTTCACCGTCTTTAACAGGCGTTACTTCGCCTTCGAGATGCCGAATGTCCTCGTCGCCGACATAAATGTTAACAAAGTTTCGCAAAGCATTTTGGTCGTTGTAAAGATGTTTCCGCAAATCGGTGAATTGTGTTGTCAATTGCGCTAATGCTTCGCCCACTGTCGCTGCTTCAACTTCGATTTCCGATTGTCCGCCGGCGAATTGGCGCAATGGCGTCGGAATTACAATTGTTACTGCCATAAATTTCTCCTTGAAAACTAAAACCTTTTTGAAATGCTGAATCATGAATGCTGAATGATGAATTTTCTTTTCATCGTTCCACATTTATCATTCAGCGTTTTTCTCAATTTTTTCTTCATTAAATTTTGAGCGGTCTGCTTCCATTTCCCACGAGCGCAAATTAGCCGCTTTTCCTTTCAAAACGGAAACAATAATGTAAGACCAGACTGGAAGCGCGTGGTCTAAATCAAACTGCGACGGGACAGCCGGATGGTCGGGATGCGAATGATAATTACCTACTACATCGAGTTTTTTCTCACGCGCGTAACGCTCGCCGCGCAGCAAATCCTTCGGCAAAATCAAACTGCGATTGTGTCGCGCCAATTCTTCTTTCGCGTTTTCAACCGGAAAAATTTCGACAACCGTTTTGCGACCGTCATCGTCGAAACGTCCAATCAGCAAACCGCAGCATTCGTTGGGAAATTCGCGCTCGCCGTGCTTTTCGATTTCCGTTGCCTGTTCCCTTTTCAATAAAAGCATCCGTTTGTTTTAACCATTTTGCAAGTGAAAATTTGTTGTTAAATTTACCGTAATTTTTATAAGCGCACGTTTATTTTGCATCCCAAAAACTTTCACTTAAATATTTGCCGCCGCCATCGCATAAAACCGTAACAATAACGGCTTCGGAATTTACTTCACGCGCAAGACGCAAGGCGGCAAAAACATTTGCGCCCGCACTGACGCCAACCAACAAACCTTCTTCGCGCGCTAATGCCCGTGTCATCACCTGTGCGTCTTCCGTTGCAACTTCCACATTTTCATCCGCCAAATTAGCGTCGTAAATTCCCGGCACAATTGCCGTTTCAAGATGTTTCATCCCCTCTAAACCGTGAAGGGGCGAATCCGGCTGCATCGAAATTGCTTGAATATTCCGGTTAAGTTCTTTTAATTTTCTACTCGTCCCGACGAAAGTTCCCGTCGTTCCCAAACCGGCTAGAAAATGCGTTATGCGCCCGCCCGTTTGCCGCCAGATTTCCGGCGCGGTTGTGTCGTAGTGCGCCCGCCAATTTGCTTCATTGTTGTATTGGTCTGGATAAAAATATTTGTCGGGGAATTCGGCGGCTAACTGTTTGGCGACTGTTTGCGCGCCGTCAGTTCCGTTCATCGGGTCGGTTTCGATGATTTCAGCGCCATAGAGTTTTAAGATTTGTTTGCGTTCAAAGCTGGCGTTTTTTGGCAACGTAAGAATAACCGAATAGCCGCGAGCCGCGCCAATCATTGCGTAGGCAATTCCCGTGTTGCCGCTCGTCGCGTCTAAAATCATTTTGCCTCTTACAAGTTTTCCGTCGCGTTCGCCTGCCAGAATCATTGCCAGAGCCGCGCGGTCTTTGACCGAGCCGCCCGGATTTAGATGTTCGGCTTTTGCGTAAATTTCAACATTGTCGGGTAAATCTTTTGTGACCCGGCGCAAACGAATGAGAGGAGTATTTCCGATTTGAGATTCCAAAAAGAATTGTTTCTCAACGTTAATGTTTGTTTTTTTTTCTAAAATCGCCGCCTTCATAGTCTTTTTTGTGCAAAAGGAAATCGGTCGTGAAATTCGATTGACAAATTCACGACCGACTGAAATTTTGTTTGCAAGCGATGGTTGCTATTTTTTTCGCTCGATTATCGCATACAGTTTCAGCCCGTCTGCTTCCATTCGGTAGCGACAACAAAATCGGTTTTTACGATGCGATATAAACATAGCTTTAATTCTTAAATTTTCGACTTAATACGAGTATAAGTTTCGCGTTGACGTTCGTCAAATTATTCTAAATTCTTTGCAAAATTTAAGAAACCTCCGGCGCGCCTGCAACATTTTTCGAAGCCTTGCCGTTTGACTTTCTAAGGCGCAAAAGATTTAATTTCTTTTCGTCCGCCTGCAAAACTTCCACATCAAGCCCGCGAACGCTGAGTTTTTCCCCGCGCTCCGGCACATATCCGGCTTCGCTCGTAACCAGTCCGGCGATGGTCGTAAAGTCGTCGTCTTCGATTTCCAAACCGAAAAGCCGCTCGATTTTTCCGATTTCCGTCGAACCGAGAACATCAAAATAACCGTCGTCGCCTTCGATTATCTCGATGATTTCCTCTTCTTTAGTATCCTCGTCTTCAATTTCGCCGACGATTTCTTCCAAAATATCTTCGACCGTAACGAGACCGGCAATTCCGCCGTATTCGTCAACCACGACGGCGACTTGGAAACGGTCGGTCTGCATATTTTTTAACAATTCGGCGACTGATTTCGTTTCGGGAACAAAAAAGGCGGGACGCAGCAGATTTTCAATCGTTTGATTTTCCTTGCCTTCTGCCCAAGCATTTAAAAGGTCGCGGACATAAATCACGCCTTCGATATTGTCAATCGAATCTCGATAAACCGGCAGGCGCGAGTATTTTTCTTCGATTATCAAATCTCTGGCTTGTTTGACGGTCGCGTCAATCGGCAGAGCGCAAATCTCGGTGCGCGGCGTCATAACTTCGCCCGCGCGCGTGTCGCTAAATTCAACCATTGTCTCGATTAGCTCGCGATCCTGTTCTTCGATAATGCCTTCGGCTTCGCCCATTTCGATCAAAGCCTGAATGTCTTCGGCGGCATCCTCGCGTTCGGCTTCGGTCGGCGGCAACTGGTTCGGAACAACGGTTTGCTCAATCAGTGAATTGTCTTTGGTGAAAAATTGAAACGGGTCGGCAACGTTCGACAGCAAACCGTAAATCGGGCGCGCAACGGGAAGTAGAAACAAAAGTTTGCTTTCGGGATTTTTCCAAGTGATAAAACGCGGAATAATTTGGCGAAAAGCGATTGAAGCAGTCAAGCCGACAGCCAGAGAAATCAGCAGGAGATTGAGTTTGTCCTGGTAGAAATTATAAACAATCAAGGTTACCAGAACCGAAAAAACAATTAGCAAAATCTGAATTGCTGCCGACAGTGCAAAGCGGAAACGCGGACGATTTTCCAGAATCAGTTGGAGAAACTCAACCGATTTACGTCGCGGACTTTCTTCCAAATCAGACGACAGACGCCGCAATCCGACATCGCTGAGTTGTGAAAAAGCCATATCAATCGTCGCCAGAAAAACCAGCGCGAACAAAATCAATACGGCGATGGCTAACTCAATTTCCATACGTCTTTGTCATTAAACATTTATCGTTTGCCATTTATCTTTTGTCCCGCGATTAAATGTTAATTGTTAAATGATAAACGATAAATGATAAATGTTTAATGACAAATGATAAATTCGGCGGCTTTTTGATCTACCAACCAGAAAAGATTGCCGTTTGCGGGTTTTATATTTTGTGACGGAAATTTCTCCGGCTTGAATTCGCCTTCCAAAACCACGCGCAAAACATCGGCTTTTCCCTCTCCGTTTATCAAAAACATTACATTTGAAGCGTTATTTATTGCTGGAAACGTCAGCGTCAGTCGAACAGTGTTTAATTTTTCTACTGGGTTTGAAACTGCAATTTTTTTCCGCTCGCGTAAAGCATCTGTAAAAGGAAAAAGCGAAGCCGTGTGTCCGTCATCGCCCATTCCGAGCAAAAGAAGGTCGAAACGCGGAAGCAAAAAGTCTGAAGCATCTTCGACAGCGGACGGGTTTCCCCTCAATTTAAAAAAATCTTTTATCTTTTCTTCGTAATCCTCGGCGATTTTTTCCGCATCTCCGATTTGGGTTTGCCAGCGAAAAATTTGATTTTCCGAAATTTGCAAAGGCTTTAAAAGATTTTCGTTTGCCATTCGGAAATTGCTCTCTTCATCATCGGGCAAAACATTACGTTCGTCGCCGAAAAAGAAAAAAACTCTCGACCAATCAATCCGTTTTCTGAAATCTTCAGTGGTTAAAAGTCGGTATAAAGATTTCGGCGTTGAGCCGCCGGCAAGTGCAACCGTAAATTTGCCGTTTTGTTTGACGGCTTCATTGCCGATTGAGATAAATTTTTCGGCGGCAACCCAGCTTATTTCGGAAAGGTCAGGAAAGATTTCAATAGTAGATTTCATTGATTTTCAATCAACCGTATTTTTCCAGTGTCTTCCGTCGTGTTCAAGCAATTGGTCGGCTTCGGGCGGTCCCCAGGTTCCGGCTTCGTAATTCGGAAAATCGCGCGCCGGAATTGCCTGCCAAACGTCCAGAATCGGCGAAACAATTTTCCAGCTCGCTTCGACCATATCGGCGCGCTGAAAAAGCGTCGCGTCGCCCGTCATACAATCAAATAAAAGCCGTTCGTAGCCGGTGCTGACGGTTTTGCCGAAATGTTCCAGATAATTAAAATCCATATCAACCGCACCCATGTTAACGATTGGACCCGGCAACTTCGCGCCGAAATGCAGGGTAATTCCTTCGTCCGGCTGGATATGAATGACGATTCGGTTGGTCGTCAGGCGTTCAATCGAAGTATCGCGGAACAAAACGAACGGCGCTTTTTTAAATTGAATAACAATCGTCGTATATTTTTCCGACAAATGTTTACCTGTTCGGACGTAAAACGGCACGTCCGCCCAACGCCAATTGTCAATCAAAATTTTCAACGCGGCGTAAGTTTCCGTGTTCGAGGCGGGCGCAACACTTTGCTCGTCGCGGTAAGCCGCAACTTTTTTGTCGTTGGTTGCGCCCGCCGCATACTGCCCGCGCACGGCGTTGTGCAGAACGTCTTCGGGCGAGAACGGCTGAATAGCGTGCAGAATTTTCGCCTGCTCGTCGCGCACTTCATCGGCTTCAAAAGAAACGGGCGGCTCCATCGCCGTCAAAGTAATTAGTTGAAAAATATGATTCGGTATCATATCGCGCAGCGCGCCTGCTGTATCGTAGTAACCGCCGCGCTGCTCGACGCCGAGTTTTTCCGCCACCGTTATCTGCACGCTGTCAATAAAATTTCTGTTCCAAATCGGCTCGAAAATACTATTTCCAAAACGAAAAACCAAAATATTCTGAACGGTTTCCTTCCCCAAATAATGGTCAATCCGGTAAATTTGGTTTTCTTTGAGAATTTTGCCGAGTTCGTGATTGAGCTTTTTCGCGGATTCGAGGTCGCGCCCGAACGGTTTTTCAAAAATAAATCTGCGCCAAAACCCGTTTTCCTCTTTACCCAAGCCGTTTTTATAAATTTTTCCGGCAACATTAGCGAAAAGCTGCGGCGGCGTTGCGAGATAATAAAAAAAGTTTTGCGGAATCTCGTGCTTTTCGCAGACTTCGGCGAGCAAGTCTTTTATATCCTTAAACAGTTTTTTGTCATCATCGAAATCGCCGCCCGTGTAGTAAGTGCGCTCTTCAAACCATTTGACAAGATTTTTATCCGGTGCGCCTTCGATAAAGCCTTTCAAATCGTCAATAATTTTTGTGCGAAAATCATTGGTTTCAAGTTCCTGCCGACCAACACCTACGATGGCAAAATTTTCGGGCAAAAATCCTTCTTTCGCTAAATTGTAAAGCGCGGGGAAAAGTTTGCGTTTAGTCAAATCGCCGGTTGCGCCGAAGATAACCATCACGCACGAGTCGGCTGTTCGGTTTGTTTGATTCATTTTGTTATTTTTGCCATACTTAGCGGCAGAATCTAGAGATTATAAAGAAAAATTTGACTTCAATCTATTGTAATCTTCAATTTAAATATTCAACTTTTCACGAAGTTTTAATTCGATTTCATTCATCTTGCCGTTATCAGTTTCGTGGTCGAAACCGCACAGATGAAGAACGCCGTGTAGAATCAATTGTTTTACTTCCGTCGCAAGATCCAAATTGTTTTCCTTCGCCTGCCTTTCGGCTTGTTCAACCGAAATTACAATATCGCCCAGATTGTTTTCGCACGCTTCAAATTCGTTCGATTCAAACGGAAACGATAAAACGTCGGTCGTAGAATTTTTACCGCGAAAAGTTTTATTCAATTCACGCATTTTCCAATCAGAGATAAAAGCAATCGTCGCGGAATTCCCTTTCGCTTCGGGAACGATTTCAATCGCTCGTTCGGTAAATAATTGAAAATCTTCGGCTGCGATTTTGATTTTGCGTTGGCAATTTATGACTTCGGACATTCGGAAAAGATTCGATTTTAGTTTTCAATCAGGAATTTCTTTTTTGCTCTTCCTGATTGTCTCTTTCGTTTGTATGATTTTCGTAAGCCTTAACAATCAACTGCACGAGTTTGTGGCGCACAACGTCTTTGTCGGTAAAGCGTACAAACTCAATGCCTTCGAGATTGCCCAAAATTTCCTGCGCTTCTTTCAAACCGCTGCGCTGACCGCGCGGTAAATCAATCTGTGTGATGTCGCCGGTTACAACCGTTTTCGAGCCGAAACCAATGCGTGTTAAGAACATTTTCATCTGCTCGCTCGTCGTGTTTTGCGCTTCGTCCAAAATTATAAAAGCGTCGGCGAGCGTATTGTGCGTCAAGATAAAATCGTCCGTTACATAAAGCGAATCGAGCGCGGCGACGCTGATGCACTGTGTTTCCGCTTCGCTGATGTATTCAATATTTTTGATAAAACGAGTTGGACAACCACCGCCGTTCTCGTTGTAAATTCGTGCTTTTCGCGTCAATCTAAACGGTTCCAAATATTGAGGCAAGCGAATTTCTAAAATATAAGAGTCGCTCCGATACGGAACTTCTCTGCCGCTGGCAAATCCGGGCTTGCGCCCTTCGGCTTTGCGTTTGCGGCAATAAGCGACACCGCCGAGCGAGCGGACGAGAAAAATTACGTCGTCTTTTAATCGTTCGGAAGTTGTAGAGTATTGTATGCGGCAAGTGCGATTTTTCTGCGTAACGGGTCCGCCGTCTGTGTCCAACAAACCCTGCAAAACGGCAAGACGAACTTCCGCACTGTTGTAAAGATAATCTTCGGGAACAAATTTTGTTGCCGATTTTGTTCCGGCTAAATTCAATTCTCTTAACGATTGCGTTAGCGGATTGCGAACCGGCTCAAATTTATTTCCGCCACGACCGGCAAGCGGATTTGTAATAACGTAATCAATTTCGGTCTTTCGACGAAAATGCAAATTCATACCGGCAAGCGAAAATTCCATAGACGAAACTAATTCCGCGTCAGCCGTGCAGAAAGCGGGTGAAGTTTTGTCCGAGATACAGCCGTCCCCGAGCAGTAAACCCAGCGCATAAGGCTCAATCAAAATTTCTTTGCGGGCGAATTCAACCGGCGCGGAAAGCAACGGCAGTTCGTAACGATACTGATGATTCCGACGAAAATTGCCGAGCATTTCTCGGGTTTCCAGTACGCGCGGCTGTTTATTTCGGCGTTTGTCTTCCATTGTTTTGACTTGCCAGAGATGTTCGGCGCACGCAACAGTACTTGAGCCGTCTGTCATTGTCAGACGATAGACTTTCTTTTTGCCTTGCGGAAAAACACCGACAACCTCAGTTGCTTTGCCGTCAGAACCGATGACTTCATCGCCAATTTTGATGTCGCCCATTTTTCGCCAGCCGTCCGAGGTTAAAAGCAAACTGTCTAATGTTTGCGCCCGACCGCGCATGAATGCCAGCGGCGCGACTTCGATAATGCGTTTTTCGAGCATTTTTGCAACTCTTTCGCCGTCAACAAGGTCGAACAGCGCATCGTAGAGCGGGCGAAGATACGGGTCAACTTTGTCCTGCAAATCGCCGGGCAGAAATCCGAGTTTTTCTCCGGCTTCGACCGCCGGGCGTGTCAGGATTATGCGCGAAACCTGTTTTTGAAAAAGCGCGTTGACGGCTAAAGCAACGGCTAAAAAAGATTTTCCCGTTCCCGCCGGACCAATTCCGAAAACCAGATCATTGCTCAAAATCGCGTCGATATATTTTCGTTGATTGGCGGTTTTTGCCGTAACCTGTTTTTTACCCGACGGGTTAAAGCGCGATTTGGTGAAATAATCTTTGAGCGAATAGGTGCGGTCTTCGGCGATTTGTTTAAAAGCGTCGCGCAGCTCTTTGTCGGAAAACTGATTACCGCCGTCAAAAAGGTCTGAGAAATCATTTAAAATTTGTTCGACGGTTAGGATGTCTTTCGCATCGCCGTCCAGCAAAATTTCGTTGCCGCGTGCGCCAATGCTGATGTCGAGAAGTGTTTCGAGATATTTGATGTTTTGGTCTTGAACGCCGAATAAAGTCTTCAACCCTTGCGGCGGAAGTTCGATTTTTTTTAAGTTGCTCAAATTTGAAAAAAGTTCCTCTTTTTGAAATTTTAATTTTATATGTCGAGGCTACTAAAAGCGTCAATCCGTGTCAATAAAATTAGCAGGAAATCAAGCTGCCGCGCTCGACAAAAGGCGCAGAAATCATTTCGCTCAAGCGAAGCAATTTTTTCCAGTCATTAGGCTCTGTGCTGCGGCTCAAATTATTTCCCGGCTTTGGGCAAACTCAACAAATTCGCAAAAATTCGATATGCGCCCGAAACTCCGTTTGGCAACTGCCGGAAAAAAGAATACGAATTGTAAATATAATTTCCCTTGCCGATTTTTGCGAAAACCATTCCGCCTTTGTTTTCTAATTCTCCAACGTCGTGCGTTTCGAGCAGCGGAGTGTATTTCGCATCAAAAGTCGTGAAATTATAAAGATTTCGCTCCTGCACCCAGCCTTGAAAATCCGCGTCCGTGATTCGATTCGGGAAATTAAAAATCGGATTTGTCCGGTCTAAAATCGTAACTTTCGCGTTTTCATCCGCGACGCGCGCCGTTGTTCCGGCGGTTGTCTTCTGCGTGTCGGTCATACTGGCGGGAAACGGCTGTAAGTTTTGCTGAATGTAGTCGGGACGCTGGTATTGGACAATCAAAGTTCCGCCGTTTTTTACAAAATCAAGCAATTTTTGATTGTTGGCGACAAAATCCGTTCGAGTTTGCGAAGCGCGAATACCGACGACAATCGTATCGAAGCGCGACAAATCGCCGCTTGATAATTCTGTCTCATTTAACATCTCGACGCTCAAACCCATTTGTTTTATTGCTTCGGGAACGTTGTCGCCGCTACCCATAATATAACCGACTTTGACAGACGCGATTTTTAGATCCAAAACGTTAACTTTTGTTTTCGCCTTTGTGTAATAGCGATGCGTTTGGATGTGCGGATAAGCAATTACGTTCATCGTTTCAGCAAAAGTTTCGTTGTTTGCCACCACTTCCGCGCCGACCTCATAACGTCCGGGTTTGTAATTTCGCGGAATGGTTATCATAAATTTAACAGAAGTTTTATCGCCTTTGTTTTTCAAACTAAAACTTTTCGGGTAAGGAACGGCTTGCCAATCGGCGGGCAAACTTAATTTTGCCGTTCCATCCAAACGTTCGGCTGAATTGTTTGAAATGCTTAAAACAAGTTCGTGGTCGTGTGGTTTTTCAATGCCCGAAACGAGAACAAGATTTTGGTCGAATTCCAAAGAAACTCTCGGCACGACGTTCAAATCTCGACGAATTTCGCCGCGAACGTCGTCTGCAAAGCGATATTCGATTGGTTGATTGAGCGAAATTTCAACTCCTTCAATTTCTATTTTTATTTCTGCATTTACAATTGGCTGCTCAAACGGCAAATTTCGATTAGCATCATTTTGCCAGGCAAACAAATCGCTTTTTCTTTCGCTTTCTAACCAGTAAGGCTGCGTCGGCTTCCCATTTGTCGGAACTTTTACGTTGAAATAAGCAGTTTCGTTCGCAGTTTCGCGCCTGAAACCTTGGGTTGTTTCTTTTGGCTTTTCGATTTTTGAAACTACCCAGCTGTTTGGCGCATTTAATTTGATTTCTTTGACTTTGACTTTTTCCCCGGTTGGAAAGAAAACTTTGACGGTTGTTTGGAAAGATTCATCAGGCGCGATAATTTCCTTGTCCGCGAGAGCATCAAGCCGAATTCCCGAAGCAAGTTTGATAGCCTGGGCGAATTCGTTTTCTTTCTGTTCAAGAATACTGCTCGATGCAGCATATTTTTTATCTGGAATCTGAGTATTAACCGGAAGAGCTAAAACTTTAGAAATTTGTTTTCCTGATTTAATTAATTTTAACCCTTTGATTAAATCGGTCAAAAGTTTTTGCGGCGTGTTTGTCTCAAATTCTTTCAATGTTTTTTCAGCAGCTGTTTGAGCTTCTTTAAGATTTTTTATTAAACCTTCATTTTCGGCGACATTCAAAAGTTTCGAAATGCCCGTGATTGAGGTATCAATTCCGTCAAAAACACTTTCCTCCTTTTCAACTCCTGACACTTTGCTGTCCGCCAAATTCAAACCGGAAAATTGGTCGCCCTTTAGTTCCAGACCGCCTTGTTCCTGCGTTTGGTGTTGGCTTCTGCCTTCGATCGCAATCTCGAAATACGAACGTCCGAGCAAATAATCATACGCGCCCGTGTTTATCCTTAAAGTTGGTTGGGCTTCCGAACGAAACCCTTGTTCGATATAAAATTTCAAAACTTGCCAAGGCGTGCCGCTCTCAACACATTGATTTCCATCGGCGGCAGCTTTGACTGCCAAAGGCGAGATGTAACCGGCATATTGATGCTGTCCGTGTCCGTCGGCGGCAGTTCCCGAAAAGCGCGAAATGACGACGAGCGGGCGAAATGCGCGAATGGCGCGAACCGTATCGCACAAAATTATTTTTTCGTCCCATTTTTGCTTTGCTTCCGTTAAAGTTTTCGAAAAACCGTAATCAAAAGCGCGTGTGAAAAATTGCTGTGCGCCGTCAAGTCGCCGGGCTTGTAATAATTCTTCGGTGCGAATCACGCCCAAAGATTCAAACAATTCCGAGCCGATAATGTTTTGCCCGCCGTCGCCGCGCGTCAAAGAAAGATACGCTGTCCGCGCATTTTCGCCGCGAGCTAAATATGCCAGAAGCGCAGAATCTTCGTCGTCGGGATGTGCGCCAATCATCATCACGCTTTTCGTCGTGTTCAGGCGTTTCAAAAGCTGTCCCAAACCGATTGCGCCGTAATCATAAACGGAACGAACTTGCGCGTTTGTTTTACGCAAAGGCAGGAAAAAGCAAAATGAGATTAACCACAGATAAACACAAAACGATTTGAAAATGGTAAATGATAAATGGTAAATGGTAAATGAAAATTTGCGTTCGTCTGTGTTCATCTGCGGTTAAATTTTTCCTAATTTTTTATTATAACTTTTTCTCCGAACGGAAATTCACCGCGCTTGAAAGAACGAACGAAATAAATGATCAAACCGATAACAATCAAAACGACGGCGTAGCGCACTTCTTTTTGAAAATTCGGGCGCATAAAAAGTACATACAAAAATCCGATTATCGCAACCAAAGCCGGAAGAGGATAAAGCCACATCTTAAACGGACGCGGGAAATCAGGTTTCGTCTGTCGCAAAATTATCACACCGACAATTTGCGCCAGAAATTGAATGATAATGCGAATCACGACAAGCGCGGCTATAACGTCAGCCAATTTCAGAAAGCAAAACAACGCAGCGATTCCGCCCATAATCAAAAGCGAAACATACGGAAAATGATGTTTTCGATGAATCTTTTGAAAAATTTTGAAATAGTTTCCGTCCAAAGATGCGGCATACGGCACGCGCGAATAACCTAAAAGCAGCGAAAAGACGGACGAAAACGCCGTCCACATAATCAGCAAAGTTGCGATGATTCCCGCCGTATGTCCGTAGAGTCTTTCCATAAAGACGGAAATTACATAACGCCGTGCATCGCTCGTTGCCGTTTCACTAAAATCTCGCCAGGGAATTACACCTAGAATTGCGATATTCATCAAGATGTAAATCGCGGCGACCAGCGCAATCGAAAGCATTATCGAGCGCGGAATCGTTTTTTCCGGGTCTTTAACCTCACCCGCGAAAAAACAGACGTTGTAATAACCCCAATAATCATAAACCGCAATAAGCAAAGCCGCGCCTAAACCCAAAAAGAAATTGGAATTTAAGACGAAAGCGTCGGGCGGAAAATCAAATGCAAGCGCGGGATTAAAATTCGTCAAGCCCGCAAAAATAATCCAGACGATTGTCAGAATCACGCCAACCCACAGAAACTTGGAAAACTTTTCGATAACCGTAATTTTGCGATAAAGCAGAAACACACAGAACACACAAACACCGATGGCGACAAATGTTCCGTAAGAGGCGGCAAGACTTGCCGACAAATCGCCAAGCAGCGGAATCTGCAAATGAAAATCTTGCGCAAAAAATGTTTTGTCTAAATTCGGAAAAGCGTAAGTCGCGTAGAGCGCGAAACCCAGACAGCCTGAAGCAATCGAAAGCGGCGCGGAAAACGTCAACTGCCAGATAAACAAAAACGACATTAATCGTCCGAGTTTTCGCTCGCCGTAAATTTCTTTCAAATAATAATATGCGCCGCCGCTCTTGGGCATCGCAGCGCCGAGTTCAGACCAGACAAGTCCGTCGCAAATTACCAGAATCGCGCCGAAAATCCAGCCGAGCATCGCCTGCGGTCCGCCCATCGCGGCAATGATAAGCGGCATCGTGATAAAAGGTCCGACGCCAATCATATCAATCATATTCAGCGCCGTCGCGCCGATTGTTCCAACGCCGCGTATCAATTGCGGTTGTTCGGATTGTTCGGAAATCGAATTTTCTTGAGCCATTATTTTACGAAAAATATGTTTTGAGAATTTGATAAAAACATATTTTTATTTTGAGTTTTACCCGAAAGAAACTTTAAATTTTACAATTTTTAAAAATAAAATTTGAGATCAGATTGAAGTTTGAATCAATCGAACAACGCAAATTTTGCTTGAATCAACGTTTAATTTCTTTGTTTTTACAAATAAATTACTCGATGTTCTTTGTCGTCGAGGTCAATTGCCGCGTAAATCCAGTCAATCAGAAAAAGCCCGTAACCATTGACGAACGAAGTCAAATTCAGCGATCGTTCCTGCAAATTTTTATTCGGCAAAAGAGCGTTGAAAGCCGTTTCGATTTGCCGCATGACGACCGCGTCTTTTCGCATCTGAGCTTGTTGAAATTTATTGCGAAGATTTCCGATGTGATAAATAATCTTGCGTCGGCGGGTTGCCAGATTTTCCGCCAATGTCGGTTCAAATTCGGTTAGATTTCGGTCAAGGCGCTTAAGCTGGATGTTGATTTTTTCTTCGACTTCGGCAAATATGTTTGCCATTTCGGGGTTCAGATATTTTTCCGCTAACTGGGGCGCGACATTTTCAATTCCGGCAAAAAAGTCTTTTAATTGCAAATTGTATTTCGTAAGGGTTTTAGCATGTTTCCGTTCGATAATCGTAAAGCTCTGGCGATGAAAAATCGTCGTAACGGGACGCTCCAGAATTCGATAAACCTCCGCCGATTGCGCGAAATAAGCAACTTCCGCCGCGCCGCCGAAATAACAAACGGTCGGCAGCAGATAATCTTGCACGACCGAGCGCAAAACAACGCTCGGGCTGAATCTCTGCGGCTCGCGCGCCGCGATGTCGGCGAGTTCTTCCAGGTTGAATTCCCTTTCCGAATCTTTGACCTTATAAGTTCCTCCGGCGGTTTTCTTGATAGCGTGGCGCGTTTTGTCTTTCGATTGCCAGAAAAGCGGAAAATAATCGGGCGTTATCAAAACCTGCGCGTGATAGCCGTTTTCTTTGAGTTCGTCGCTGCGTTTTATTAAGGCGGAAACAATCTCATCCGATTTTTTTACGGCTTCGACATAAACGTGCGCAGCGAGTTTTTTTAATCGTTCGTCGAGCGGACACAGCAAAATCAAACCGTATTTGCCCAGAATTTTTGCCAATAGTCGTGCAAATGCGTCGCCGTAATCTATGCCCGAAGTCCAAGATTCGCCAACTAATTTTTTTATCTCGTCGGTAAATTCCGTATGCGGCAATTCGTTGAATAGCTGTTCGATTGTTTGATTGATTGAATCATCGAGTTTGACATATCCGACCGGCAGATTTTCACGGCATCTTTGCGGTTCGTTTTTGAGTTTAACCAATTTGCCTTGTCGCCCGATTATTTCCGTCTTTGAAACTTCTTCAAAATCGTGGTCTTCGGTTGCAATCCAAAAAACCGGGACGGCTTTAAACCCGCGCGCGCGCAGACATTCGGTTAATTTTACAGCGGAAAGCGCTTTGTAAATCGTATAAAGCGGTCCGGTGAAAAGTCCTGCTTGCTGTCCCGAAACAACCGCCACACAATCATCCTCGCGCAAAAGATTAAGATTTTTAAAAGTTTCTTCGCTTGCGCCGTTGGCTCGGTTCGCATCTTCCAAAACGTCGCACAGCAAGTTGCGGTCGGTTTTATAATTTGCCAGAACTTCGGGAATTCGCCGCGAAATTTGCGTGTGGGATTCAACCGCGGAAGGATAATACTTTTTTAATTGAAGCGGATTTTTCTGGTATTCCAGAAAAAGCTTCGATTGATTAGGCAGTTCGGAAAAAGGCTGGCTTTCCGTCTGAAAAACGACATCTCTTCCGGTTGGACAGGGACAACTGATTTCTTGCTTCACAAAATTGCTCCTAACTTTTCAGATTATAGAGTTCAAACTTATAACTTCCAAGTTGGAAACAAAGAAAGGACGACGTATTTAACGTCGTCCTTTCTCGAATAACATTTGTTACGGATTAATTTCCGGTTGGTAAAACTCTCGGACGAGTAACCATTTCAGTTGAGGCAGTCGTAATTTTGCGTTCAATGCGGTAAACACCCGCCGAATGTGTTCCGGCAAAAATACGATTTGAATCCGTCGGGTCAAAAGCCATAGACCATACGCGGCGGCTCGGAAGTTTCATATCCTTTGAGTCCACTCTGTTCCAGTTCGCTCCCGCGTCTTTAGAGAAATAAATTCCGCCGTCGGATTCCAGCGCGCTGGAGACGTAAATTTCATCAGTGTTATTCGGATTAATAAGAATACTCGTGAAATTGCCTAGCGGAAGATTTCCGGCGCGGCGCGTCCAGGTTTTTCCTCCGTCGCGGCTGTAACAAAATGTCTGTGATGTACCGACATAAACGTAATTCGGTCGTTTAGGGTCAGTCGTTATCGAGCTGACCGGAACGCTGTCCGGCACCCCTTCCGTCTTTGTCCAGGTTTTGCCGCCGTCGCGGGAGACGATAACACCGGAAATTGATGTGCCGACCCAAATCGTTTCAGGGTCTTGCGCGGTTGAATAGATGACAAAGATATTTTCGTCTATACCGGCTCCCAAAGGAATTTTTTCCCAGCCTTTCGTCATATCGTAAGTGCGATACAAACCCTTATCAGTTCCGGCAAAAATCCCGTTTTTGCCGTCTTCGCTATATGACAAAACTTTAATTTTATTATTCAAAATTGGAATTAAACCGGCTGCGGTCGTAGTCGTTTTTGCATCGGGCGCAACGGTTGCCTGTTCGAGTGCCGAGTTTGTTTTAGCAGCCGTTGGTTGAGTTGCGGTTTTAGACTTGACCGCAGTTGCTTTCGTAGTTTTCTTTTTTACTGGCACTTTTTTCGTCACGGGAGGTTTCGGCAACGTTACCTGTTTCCAAAGGTTGCCCCGGTCGGTAGATGTGAACATTCCGACATTAGTCGCTAAATAAAGTGTGTCGGTTTTAACACGGTCTTGAAGTATTGCAAACGGCGAAACGCGATAAACGTCAATATTTTTTCCTGCCTGCCAGGTATTTCCTCCGTCGTTGCTGACGAAAACAAATCCGCCGCCGGTTTGCGTATTATGCGTCGTTGCATAAATGCGATTCGGTTGTTCAATGTCGGTCGTAACCGAATAAGTAAAACGGCTCGTGAAATTGTCGTTTGTCTGCGCGAAATTCTTGCCGCCGTCATTAGAAACCATCACACCGTAATTATTTGTTCCGATAAATACGCGGTTCGGCATATCCGGGTGAACCGTGATTGAATTGATTTCCAAATCCTTCTGCGTTGTTATTGACCACGACTGCCCAGCGTTTGAAGTCATCCAAAAACCTTCAGTGGTAGCGGCAAAGACAGTTCCCGGCATCGAAGGATGCTGCAGAATATCTCTGGTTCGACGCGATTGCGACGGAATCCCGTTGACCTTTTTCCATAATTCGCCTTTATTGTATGATTCGTAAATGCCGCTGCAAGCCGACGCAATTATGTGGTCTGGATTTTTTTGGTCAATCGTTACGGCAAAAACGTCGGAATCGTCAATCATTCCGTTTTTTATAAGTCGCCAATTTTTCCCGCCGTCAGTCGTTTTGTAAGCACGCCACCACGTTCCGGCATAGATTGTATTGATCGTTCGCGGGTCAATGGCTAGAGCATCGATATTAATCGGCATCGTATCGGATTTAATCTTATCCCAATCGTCACCCGAGTTTTTTGAAATCCACACTCCGTTTATCGTTCCTACTATAATTACGTCCGGGTCAAACGTGGATTGCACCATTGCGTGAATTGATTCTTTTCTTAATTCCTTTGCTTCCTTCCAGGTTGCGCCGCCGTCGGTTGTTTTGAAAAATCCGCCAGGACTTACATGCCTATTTCCCGAAGCGTAGATAATTTTTGAATCTCTCGAATCAACAAACAATTGGTCGAGAACCAGTCGTGGTTGGTTGAAATTAACCAGTAATCTCCAATTAACTCCAGCGTCGGTTGAAGTGTAGATTTGCCCGTCAAGCGTGCTGATATAAAGACGGTCTTTGTCTTTCGGGTCAACCGCGACAACGCGCACATCACCACCGTTTGGTCCGACAACCTGCCAATCCTTAATTTTCAGCGGTGATTCATTATTAGTTACTATTGCAGCAAACGACGCACTGACAAATAAAACAAACATCGTCGTTATCGTTGCTAAAACATTTAGACTAAAACCCATTTTTCGTTCGGTTTTTTCCATCATATATTTACTTCTTTTTTCAGATTTGAACGTTGCGATAGACTCGACAAACGCTATTCAGATGATTTAATTGTGGATGTTTGTTGCATTCAAAACATTAAACAGAGTTTGCAGAAATTTTCGAGGTATTTAACTTGTGTCATTACAAAGATAAAACAGAACTTATCTTACACTAAACTTTAACTATTTCAAACTGTTTTGGGAAAATACATTTAAAAGCATAAGCGAGTGAAATTTCCGTAGAAACGTCACTCGCTTAGGAAAGTTACATCTTAGAAAAGATGCAAAGTTAAATTACTGATCGGGAGTCGGAGCAGGTGTACCAGCCGGAACAATATACAATACTGTTCTAATACCTGTTCCTGTATCTCCGCCTCTTAAGAAGGTTACGCGACTTGCATCAAATTGACGGAATCTGATTGCAGCGCGAATATCTCTTTCACGTCTTGCAATTTGTGCGTCCGTACCATAGTTGATGATGTAACCTTGCGCGGTTGGATCATTGCTCAATCCACTAAAGAACGGATCCAAGTTAGCCTTAATTTCGTCAGGCGTTGCCGCAGTAAACTCAGTAAACGGTGTCGCAACTGGGATTGAAGCAATACCCGCAGTGGTTTGTGCGGTTGTTACGCACGTGGGGCAAAGATCACCACCGATAGTAACTGTAGCGGTTACGTTCTGACCAGCCATTGCCGGAGTGGTTTGAACAGTTATGACAGGCGTTCCCTGACCGCTGACGATTTCACCTTGTGAAACTGTCCAGTTGTAGGTAACGCTTTGTTGACTGCCGCCCGTAGCATTAGCCGTAAAGGTCATCGTCGAACCCGATTGGGTAACTTCCGTTGGACCGGTTACCGACAATTCTGGGCAAGTGCAAACCACAGGTGTAAAGCAATTACAAGCAACTTGTGTCATTACAAAGATAAAACAGAACTTATCTTACACTAAACTTTAACTATTTCAAACTGTTTTGGGAAAATACATTTAAAAGCATAAGCGAGTGAAATTTCCGTAGAAACGTCACTCGCTTAGGAAAGTTACATCTTAGAAAAGATGCAAAGTTAAATTACTGATCGGGAGTCGGAGCAGGTGTACCAGCCGGAACAATATACAATACTGTTCTAATACCTGTTCCTGTATCTCCGCCTCTTAAGAAGGTTACGCGACTTGCATCAAATTGACGGAATCTGATTGCAGCGCGAATATCTCTTTCACGTCTTGCAATTTGTGCGTCCGTACCATAGTTGATGATGTAACCTTGCGCGGTTGGATCATTGCTCAATCCACTAAAGAACGGATCCAAGTTAGCCTTAATTTCGTCAGGCGTTGCCGCAGTAAACTCAGTAAACGGTGTCGCAACTGGGATTGAAGCAATACCCGCAGTGGTTTGTGCGGTTGTTACGCACGTGGGGCAAAGATCACCACCGATAGTAACTGTAGCGGTTACGTTCTGACCAGCCATTGCCGGAGTGGTTTGAACAGTTATGACAGGCGTTCCCTGACCGCTGACGATTTCACCTTGTGAAACTGTCCAGTTGTAGGTAACGCTTTGTTGACTGCCGCCCGTAGCATTAGCCGTAAAGGTCATCGTCGAACCCGATTGGGTAACTTCCGTTGGACCGGTTACCGACAATTCTGGGCAAGTGCAAACCACAGGTGTAAAGCAATTACAAGCAGCAACGGTAACTGTTCTTGTTTGAGTTTTACCGCAAACGCCGCAGCTATCGTCAACACCGGCTGTAATTGTATAAGTTCCAACAGGTGCGCCTGTTAGATCCCAGGATACATTTGCGCCTTGTCCGACAATGCGACCACCTGAAACCGTGTAAACATACGTAAGCACGTCATTTTCCGGGTCAACTGCTGTAGTTCTGACATTAATCGTCATATCGTCGGTGCATGTAGCACCTTCGGCACGAACTTGTCCTTCAGGACATGGCGTTGTAACCGTCGTTTGGCTGAGTTCTATATTAGTAACGTCAGCAAATTGATTTATATCCGGACCTTTTCGTGCATTACGTCGACCGGCTGTGATTTGAAGAATAAAACCATGTGGGTTTTCTGAAGCTTGAAATCCCGGAGGAACACCACTGAAAGTTGTACGATTACCTGTGGTTCCGCCAGGAGCAAAAACTGAAGTCGTTGTAAAGCTATCCTCGCCAAAACTTTCCTGGTCTTGCTCATTAAAGTGACGACGATAAGCCGCACCTAAACTGAACCAGCGAGCCGGATAAACTCTAAAACCTGCAAGACCGTCTAAAGGACTATTTTCAAATGCATTCGGTGTTCGTCCACCGACATAGTGAGTTGAACGAAACTCAAAAATCGGTTGGAAATATCTATTTACCGGGAAATCTAATCCGATACCGGCAATAACTTCGTCAGGACGATCCAAAATGGTAAAGGTTCCGGAAGGAAAGTCAGCTCTTACGCTGCTATTGTAAATGTAACCAATATTAGCGGATAAATTAACCCCCTTGCGAAGACGGGCATCACCAAAGGCGACTAACCCAATATCACCGCGACTATTACTACTAAACGGATTAATGCCGCCACCGCCCGGACTCGCTCCTCTTTGAAGCTGGTTAAATCCACTAGCGTCTGATGCTTGGTCGGCATAAAAGCGGTAGAAGGGAATAAGACCGATTCCATACGGATTATTCGGACTGGTAAAGCGGAATTTTCCACCAATCGTAAATGTGCTGAATGCCGATTCACCGAATGTACGGTTTAGAAACGGAGCATCCGGCAGATAACTAGGAGCTGTTGTAAAGACTGTCGGAACTGTAGTAGTTCCGCCTCCGGGACCCGTAACAGTAGCAGTTTGCAGAACTACGCCAGGCAAAATACCTCCGAAAACCGAACCGATGCCGGGGAAATTAGCCGCACTATTGCCATCGCCGCCCCTTGGCGCGCCAACTGTGGCAGCACCCGTACCAAAACCAAAAATTCTACCAGCTGTAAAATTAGGGTTTTGCAATCCGAAGTTTCCCGCACCACCGCCTACAAACGGAAACACGCCGAACGGCGCCGTTCCGGGTGGGCGAAATACTGCGAAACCAGGGAATTGACTGGTTCCGGCTCCCTGCGGTGCCTGAACGATAGCCCCGGGAATAAAACCGTTAATGCTCGAACCATTAAGAGCAAAACCGGAAAGATTGCGGGGTGAGTTGACTTTGATAGCACGGTAAGCATCCGTATTGAAAAACAACTCTACATGGTCGCTCAATCCAATTTGGAAACTAACCGGAACTTCTGTAATATCAACATTGCCGGGATCGCGGTCATAATTACTATAAGCTGCACTAAAAGTGAACTCACCTCTTCTTAAGGTTTGTCCATCATAAATGGTAAAAAGACCTGTCGGACCTCCCGGAGGACCACCTGTACCAACAGTCGGTGCCGTATTTCTCGGTTCATCCGTAGATCTTAAAGTTTGAGCTGACATTGAAATCATCAATGACAACATTGTAAGCGCAATAACGAACGCTTTATTAGCGAGTTTCATCACATTCCTCCGCCGAAAATAATTTTAAAGATTTTTTCAATTCAATAGTAGCTTTGATAAAAGAGTGCAAAAATGCCGAATCTTCAAACAAGCTACTCAATTATTGCATAGACTAAAAAACTTTCAAATGACAAATATTAAAAAAATTTCAGCCTAATTAATACAATCTAAGCCTCTTAGTTGTAATTTTATACGAGACAATCGAGTAAAAGTCAATAAAAATTTCATTGACTCATACCGAACTTTGTAAAACCTTACTTTAAATTTGTCCGAAAAGCAAGTATTTCAAATAATTACGCGTTATTATTTATCTTATGCGTAAATACCGCGCATTTTCGTGTCAAATGCGACACGGTCGATTGCCAGCATATATGCGGCGGTGCGCGTATCAACATTGTGCAGTTCAGCCAAATTACTTAATTCGATAAAACTTGCCACCATTTTTTCTTCCAATCTTTGATTTACTTCATCTTCACGCCAAAAATAACCCATTCTGTCCTGCACCCATTCAAAATAGGAAACGGTAACGCCGCCGGCATTGGCTAAAATATCCGGTATAACGAATATTCCCTTGTCGTGCAGAATTTTGTCAGCCCTCGGAGTGGTCGGACCGTTTGCACCTTCGGCTAAAATTTTACATTTTATTTTATCGGCATTTTCCGACGTGATTTGATTTTCGGTCGCACACGGCGCCAGCACATCGCATTCGAGTTCAAGCAACTCGCTGTTGCTGACGTAATCGGCTTCTTTATAACCTTCAAGCGATTTTGTTTGCTGCAAATGCGTTAAAACTTCCGGTATATTTAGCCCGTTTTTATTATAAATTCCGCCGCCGACATCCGATATGGCGGTAACCTTATAACCTTTTTCGTGCATCAAGTTCGCGCCGATACCCCCAACGTTTCCTGAACCTTGTACGACGACTGATGTCTGTTCCGGTGTTAAATTAAATCGCTTGATGGCTTCGTTGACGCAAAATAAAACGCCGCGTCCCGTCGCTTCACGCCTGCCCAGAGAACCGCCGAGAGCGACCGGTTTTCCCGTAACCACAGCCGTAACCGTGTGCCGAGCGTGCATCGAATAAGTGTCCATAATCCACGCCATCGTTTGCTCGTTGGTGTTCATATCCGGCGCGGGAACGTCCTTGTCGGGACCAATAAAATCAATTAATTCAGCCGTATAACGTCTTGTCAGCCGTTCGAGTTCGCCGATTGACATCTGGTGCGGATTGCAGATAATTCCGCCTTTGCCGCCGCCGAAAGGAACATTGACAACTGCGCATTTCCAGGTCATCCAAGCCGAAAGCGCCTTGACTTCATCTAAGGTTACATCCGGAGCGTAACGAATACCGCCTTTTGCCGGACCGCGGGCAAAGTTATGCTGAACTCTAAAACCTTCAAAAACTTCGATATGCCCGGTGTCCATTCTGACCGGAATATAAACCTTTAATTCTCTGCTCGGAACACGCATTACGGCGTATAAATCAGCTTCCAAGCCTAAAAGCTGTGCGGCGCGGTCAAAGCGTTCGCTCATCGCTTCAAACGGATTTTTCTCGTCGCTTCCCTTAAATCGCCGCATTTCGTCTGCCATCGGATTTGCCATTTTTAATAATTACTCCACTTGTCTAAAAAATTCTAATTACTTTATTTAATATTTAATAGAAAACATAACAATTAAGAACAAATTTCTTCTAATTTTTCACTCTTCGTTTTTCACTTTCAAAACCTCATTCATTGCGCCGCTGCGGTAGCCGTGCAAATCGAGCGTTACGTATTTAAAACCGAGAGAGCGGAATTTCTCGGCTAATTTTTCGGTTACATTTAAGTTTAGAGCGCGCAGCATTTCGCTTGGCGCAATTTCCAGCCGTACGATTTCTTCGTGAACGCGCACGCGAAACTCTCTAAAACCTAGGAGGCGCAAAATTTGCTCACCGCGTTCAATTTTTGAAAGCCTTTCGATTGTTACCGGAACACCGTAGGCAATGCGCGAAGAAAGACACGGGCTGGATGGCTTGTTCCAAGTGGAAAGACCTTGTTTTTTACTTAATTCCCTGATTTCATTTTTGCTCAACCCGACTTCTATTAAAGGACTTCGCACATACTTTTCCTGCGCCGCCACTCTGCCTGGACGATAATCGCGGGCGTCGTCGGCGTTTGTTCCGTCCAAGATAAATTCGATTTGTTTATCCGTCGCAAGGCTTGAAAGTTTACCGTAAAGCTCAGTTTTGCAGTAATAACAACGATTTGTCGGATTGGCTTGATACTGAGGATTTTCTAATTCGCCGGTTTGGATCGTTTGAAAGTTAAAATTAAAATTTCGGGCGATTTTTTCGGCTTCTTCTCTCTGCGTTTGCGAAACGCTTGGCGAAAGTCCGGTAATGCAAAAGGCATTTTCCCCGATTTCCTGAGTTGCCACCAAAGCCAGATAAGTGCTGTCAACTCCGCCGGAGAAGGCGACCAACACCCGTTGCATTTCGCGCATCAAACGGCGCAAGTTTTGTTCTTTTTCTTCGGCAGTCGGAGTCTCGTTTTGGTAGCTTTGCTGTGGTTTTGCCATTGTTCCCGATGCGGCTCAAAAAAGTTTTATAAGAAACGTTTCCGAGCAAATGCTCAAACTGCAAATCTTATATTAGTGCAATGGATTAACGCAACTACATCGACCAAAAATATTTTTCTGCGGCGCTGAAAAATATAGACGAGTTTGCAAGGCAATGTTAGAATTTTCGTATCTTTAATTTTTCCGAAAAATAAAAAATGAGTTTTGTTTCAACGCTTCAACTTCCCGCCACAAGGCGACAATTTTTTTCCGTCGTTTTTATTATCTTTTTGTGTATCTCCGCCAATTCTGCTCAAGAAGATGCGGAGACGAACGACCCGGTTCAAATTTTCAATCAAGGTCAAAATGCACACGAAAAAGGCGATTATAGAACGGCGCTCAAATTTTACGACGAAGCCTTAAAAATCATCCCCGAGTTTCCCGAAGCCGAATTTCAGCGCGGGAACGTTTTTCTTTTGTTAAATAAAACGGACGACGCCGAAAAAGCATTTCGCCGCGCCATCGCGCTGCGCTCAGATTGGACTTTGCCGATGACGAATTTAGGGGCGCTTCTCGTGCAGAAAAACCAGTTCGTTGAAGCCGAAAAATTATTAAACAAAGCAATCGAAACGGATGCGCAGAACTTTTCTGCTTATTCTGCTTTAACCGAACTGCATCTGAAAACAAAAGCCAAGCCGGAAATTTTAAAAGAATTTTTGACGAAACTCCAATTACTCACTTCAAAGGCAAATCCGCCGGCCTCGGCTTGGGCTTCGCGTGCCGCGCTCGAACGCGTTTTGGGTAATAAAACCGCTGCCAAAGCGAGTTTGGGTCGCGCTTTGGCAATCGAATCAAAAAACAAATCGGCATTGATGCAGCGCGCTGAAATCGCGCTGTCGGAAAGCAACTACGAACAGGCGTTTGAAGATGCGAAAACGCTGCTTCAAACGTCTCCAGATTCGGTTTACGCCAAACTTCTGCAAGCCAGAATTTACGCCGCGCAAAATAACTCTGCCGAGGCTTTGAAAATTTTAGATTTGATAAGGAATTCTTCTCCCGAAGCAACGCTTTTGCGTGATACAATTACGGCAAACAGTTCACAAAACGTCGCCGATTTGGAAAAACAGCTTGAGAAGGACGCAAAAGACGCGATGATTTTAAGTCGGCTTTGCACATTATTAAGAACGGAAAATCCGTTAAAAGCGCTTGATTACTGCCGCCGCGCATCCGAAGCTGAGCCGAACAATATCAATCACGCTGTCGGTTTCGGCGCAGCCTTGGTGCAGGCAAAACAATTTGAAAATGCGGTAACGCTTTTGCGTCGGATTCTCCAAATTTCGCCGGATAATTTCACCGCGCAGGCGAATTTAGCAACAGCTCTATTTGAATTAAAGCGATTTGCCGAAGCCAAAACCGAATATTTGTGGCTGACGAAAAAGCACCCGAATTTGCCGATTGCTTATTATTTTTTGGCGATTTCATACGACAAATTAGGCGAATATGTTGATGCAATGGCAAATTATCAACAGTTTTTGAGACTCGCCGACGCGGCGCAAAACAAATTGGAAATCGAAAAAGTAAATCTTCGCCTGCCGGTTTTGCAAAATCAAATCAAAAAGGGCAACGGAAAGAGAGGTAAAAAACAATGAGAAAAGTAAACGAAAGCAAAAGTAAAAAGGTAAAAGGCAAAAATGTTTCGTTTCTAAAATTTACGAAATTGTTTTCCAATCGCAAATATCTTTATGGTTACTTTTGTCTCTTTACTTTTCTCATTTTATTTTTGCCCTCGCTTACCGTTGCTCAGGAGCAATTCGATACGGACGATGCGCCGCCGCCGCTGAAAATTATTTCAAAACAGGAAAAATCTCTTCTCGATACTGAAACTGACGTTTCAGACCGGACGAAATTGTCTTTGGAGTTGATGGAAAATCGTTTAAAAAAAGCGGAAGACTTTTACGCGCGCGAATCTTATGTTGAAATGTCTAACGAACTAGGTGGTTTCAGCGCGCTGATGGATAATACGTTAATTTTTTTGAAAAATAATGACAACGGCGGCGGTAAAATTCTGAATAACTTTAAACGTCTGGAAATAAATTTGCGAAAATTCTCTCCGCGACTTGAATTGATTCGGCGTGAACTGCCGATAAGATTCGAGTCTTACATCAGAAATTTAATAAAAAGCCTGCGCCAGGCGCGCGCGAAAGCCGTCGAGACTCTCTTTGACGATTCGGTTGTTCCAAACAATACAAAAGGAAATCAAAATGACACGCGACAACCTTAAAATTACACTCTTTATTTTGACGGCTTTTTTTTGCATTTCACTGATTACGTCTTTACCTGCAAACGCGCAGAGACGCAGCAACTTAACGGAAATGGAAGCCGACATGGTGCGCGACGCTCAGGAAATTGACCGCCGCACCGAAGTTTTCGTCAAAGCGATTGACCGCCGTTTTGTTGTTCTAAATAATGACACTTCGCAATCGAAACAAATCGCCAAAGACCTCGACAAATGGGGCGAACTGCCAACCGGAACACGACTTCAACTGCTTACTGACGTTAAAAAAATTCTCGCCGAAGCAATTGACAACATTGACTATGTTGCCGAACACAGCAAACCGGACGAAAAACTTTTCCCGAAAGCCGTCCGCAAACTAGCCGAAGCCTCGCAAAAGTATTTAACGCAGCTCAAATCGGCATTAGACAAAACAACCGACGAAAAAGAAAAAGGTGCAATTCTCAGCTCGATCGAGTACTGCGAACAAATTATCGAAGCCTCTGCAAAAGTCCCAAGAGAAGGTGCAAAGGGAAAAAGTAAAAACTAAATAAAGCAAAATTAAGTAAGGCAAAAGTTAAAAAAATTGCAGAAAATTCTTCATCAGTATTTTCGTTTACCTTGGCAATTTTTTACTTTTTTTCTTTTACCTTTTCACTTTTGCCTTTTTACTTTTTCCTTGCTAATTTTTTCTTTACACTTTTCACAAAATTTTTATGGAAGATTTGAAGAAAACTCCGCTCAATCGAGTTCATAGAGAGTTGGGCGGAAGGATGGTTGACTTCGGCGGCTGGGATATGCCCGTTCAGTATTCGGGCGTGATTGCCGAACATCTTCGGACGCGCGAGCATTCGGGGCTTTTCGACGTTTCGCATATGGGCGAATTTTGGGTCGAAGGCGAAGACGCAATCGAATTCGTTAATCGCTTGACCACAAATGACGTTGCGAAATTGGTTGACGGACAAGCGCAGTATTCGGCTTTGACACGCGAAAATGGCACGGTTGTTGACGATTTGCTGGTTTATCGGTTTGACCAGGGAAAACTTTTATTAGTCGTCAATGCTTCGACCACCGAAAAAGATTGGGATTGGATTACGTCGCACTTAAAAGACGAAAATATAACTTTGACCAATGTCAGCGCGGATTATTGTCAAATTGCGGTTCAAGGAAAAGATGCTTTGGAAATCGTGCGAAAGTTGACTGAGACGAATTTAGACGAAATAAAATATTATCACTTCACGGTCGGCAAAGTTGATGGTGTTGACGCGATAATTTCCCGAACCGGTTACACGGGCGAAGACGGTTTTGAAGTTTATGCGAATAAAGATTATGCCGAACAGCTTTGGAATAAATTTTTAGAAGTCGGCAAATTCGGCGATGAAAACGGAATCTTGCCGTGCGGGCTCGCAGCGCGCAATACTCTGAGATTAGAAAGTGCAATGTCGCTTTACGGACACGAAATTTCGGATGAAATCACGCCGCTCGAAGCTAATCTCGGTTGGATTTGTAAATTAAATAAAGGCGAATTCAGCGGACGCGAAGCATTACAAAAGCAAAAAGAATCAGGTTTAAAACGCAAGCTCGTCGGTTTTGAAATGAAAGACAGAGGCATCGCGCGCGATGATTTCGACGTTTATATAAATGACAAAAAAGTTGGTTTTGTAACGTCGGGTTCACCCGCGCCGTTTTTGAAAAAAAATATCGGCTTGGCTTTTGTGCCGAACGAATTTGCAAATATCGGACAAGAAATTAAAATTGATGTAAGAGGAAAACATCTGGCGGCGGAAATCGTGCCGACACCTTTTTATAAAAGAGAGAAATAATTTTAGGAATTAGATTTTAGATGCCAGGTTTCAAGTAAAACCAGGAAACTAACACCTATCGCCTAATCCTTAACACCTAACAATATGGCAAATATCTTAGAAAATTTACGTTATAGCAAAGACCACGAATGGGTCGCGGTTGACGGCGAAAAGGCGACAATCGGCATTACCGATTATGCGCAGCATTCGCTCGGCGATGTCGTTTATGTCGAACTGCCGAAGGTTGGCGATAAACTTGCCGCACACGACGCTTTCGGCTCGGTTGAATCGGTGAAAGCTGTGTCTGAAATTTTTACACCAATCTCCGGCGAAGTTCTCGAAGTCAACGAATCATTGAATGACGCGCCCGAGGTTGTCAACAACGACTCATACGGCGATGCGTGGATGATAAAAATCAAAATGGACAACACGCTCGAAGCCGATGCGCTGCTCTCGTCAGCCGAATACGAAGAATACCTTTCTAATAATGAATAATGGTAATTAATGAATGGTTAATGAAGAATCTTCTTATCATTCACGATTTATCATTAATTATTCACCATTGAAAAAATGAGATATATTCCAAATTCGCCGGAAGAGCGCGACGAGATGTTAAAAATCGTCGGCTTAAATTCGGCAGACGAGCTTTTTCGCTCGATTCCGAATGACGTTCAACTGAATCGCGCTCTCGATGTAACCGCCCCGCTTTCCGAGATTGAAGTAATTTCCGAAATGGAAAAACTGGCGGAAAAGAATATGGCGGCGCGGAAAACTTCTTTTCTCGGCGCGGGCGCATACTCACATTATTCGCCGACGATTGTTGACCATTTAATTCAGCGCAGCGAATTTTTTACGTCTTATACGCCTTACCAGCCGGAAGTTACGCAAGGAACTTTGCAGTATATTTTCGAGTTTCAAACGCTCGTCTGCCAACTGACCGGAATGGACGTGGCGAACGCTTCGATGTATGACGGCTCGACCGCGATGGCGGAAGCGTTTCTGATGGCGCAGCGCGTAACAAAGCGCGATAAAGTCGTTATCGCCGAAACGGTTCATCCCGAATATCTGGCGGTTGCGAAAACTTACACGCAGCACGGTGATTTGAAGATTGAAACCGTACATTTCGACAAAGAATCAGGACGAATTTTGTCAGACGATTTGGATAAATTAGACGCGCAAACCGCCGCGCTTGTAGTCCAATCGCCGAACTTTTTCGGCTGTGTCGAAGATTTGCAGATTCTTGCGGATAAGGCACACGAGGTTGGCGCACTTTTTATAGTCGTAGTTACAGAAGCAATTTCTTTTGGTTTGCTGAAATCGCCGGGCGCGTGCGGCGCGGATATTGTCGTTGCCGAAGGTCAAAGTTTCGGCATTCCTTTATCTTACGGCGGACCTTATGTTGGACTTTTCGCTTGCAAAGACAAATACGTCCGCAATATGCCCGGCAGACTAGCCGGAATCGCTTATGATGCGAAAGGCAATCGCGGTTTTGTTTTGACTTTGGCGACGCGCGAGCAACATATTCGCCGCGAAAAGGCGACCTCGAACATCTGCACGAATCAAGGCTTAATTGCACTCGCCGCAACTATATATATGGAAACGATGGGAAAGCGAGGCTTGCAGGAAGTTGCAATGCAGAACGCGCAAAAAGCCGCTTACGCTTCAAATAGAATTTCAGAAATTGAAGGCTTTTCACTTCCCTTTTCCGCGCCGAAATTCAATGAGTTCGTCGTTCGTGCGCCGAAACCGGCGGAAGAGATCTTAGCAAAATTGACCAACGAAAAAGGCATCATCGGCGGTTTGAGTTTATCGCGTTATTACGCGAAAAATCCGAACGATTTTCTCGTTTGTGTAACGGAACTTAACACGAAAGAGCAGATTGACAATTTGGTTGAAGGATTAAGAGAAATTTCTGAATAATTTTCAAAATGAGTATTAAAAAAGTTACACAACATCCGACGCAGAATGAAGAACTCATTTTCGACCGCTCGCAGATGGGCAGAGTCGGTTATCGTCTGCCGAATCTCGATGTCGAAGAAACGAACATTGATGATATTTTACCGCAAGAGTTAAGACGCGATGACGATTTAGCAGGCGTGCCGGAAGTCTCGGAAGTTGACGTCATACGCCATTTTACGAGAATGTCGACATGGAATTTTTCGATTGATTTGGGGATGTATCCGCTCGGTTCCTGCACGATGAAATATAATTCTCGCTTAAATGAAAAAGTCGCTCGCATTGCCGGATTTGCTAATCTCCACCCGCTTGCTCCCGAATCTGAAGCGCAGGGAGCGCTCGAATTGATTTACAAATTGCAGGAAGATTTGGCTGAAATCACAGGCTTAAAGGGCGTGAGTTTGCAGCCTGCGGCTGGCGCTCACGGCGAGATGACGGGCGTGATGCTGATTCGCGCTTTTCTCGACAAACGCGACGGCGAAAAATCCAGGGAAAGGCGCGTGATGCTGATTCCTGATTCTGCGCACGGAACGAATCCGGCATCAGCACATCTTGCCGGATTTACGGTCAAAACTATTCGCTCGACTGCCGAAGGTTTGACCGATATGGAGCATCTCAAAACTTTGTGCGAAGAGGGCGGAGTTGCCGGATTAATGCTGACGAACCCGAACACGGTCGGCATTTTCGAGACGAATATCAAGGAAATCTGCGACATCATCCACGAGGCAGGCGGCTTGGTTTATATGGACGGCGCGAATATGAACGCGCTCGTCGGCGTCGCGCGTCCCGGCGATTTCGGTGTTGACGTAATTCATTTAAATCTGCACAAAACGTTTTCAACTCCGCACGGCGGCGGCGGTCCCGGCTGCGGACCTTGCTGCTGTACCGCTGAACTTGAACCTTTCCTGCCCGTGCCGCGTGTTATCAAGGAAGACGAAAATTACAAGTTAGACTTCAATCGTCCCGAATCAATCGGGCGCGTTAAAGCGTTTTTCGGCAATTTTGGAATGATGGTTCGCGCGCTTGCTTATATTCAAACGCACGGCGCGGAAGGTTTGCGTGAAGCTACCGAAGCGGCTGTACTAAATGCCAGGTATATCGGGCATCACCTTGTTGAGGCGTTTGATAAACCGTTTAAAAGCGATTCGATGCACGAAGTGATTTTCTCGCACAAAAAACAATCGCGCAAAGGCGTTCACACTCTCGATATCGCCAAACGTTTGATTGATTACGGTTTTCATCCGATGACGATTTATTTTCCTTTAATCGTTGAAGGCGCAATGCTTATCGAACCAACCGAATCGGTCGGCAGACAAGACCTTGACGCTTTTATCGACGCTATGAAATCTATCGCGCAGGAAACGATTGACGATCCAGAACTCGTCATCGGCGCGCCGCATTCGACGCGCATCGGACGACTCGATGAAGCGACCGCCGCGCGGAAACCCGTTCTGCGCTGGAAGCCCGATATGGAAACTTTGTCTAAATCGGCGTAATGTTTGGCTAATGAAACCCTTAATCTGTCCGCAATGCGGCGGAAAAATTACCGATTATTCGCAATGGGACGGTTTTGCCACGTGCGGCTATTGCGCGACGCGCTTTTTTATCGAACTGGAGAAGCAAAAATCTCCGACGCAAACCGAGCCTGTCTATAAGCGTTTACAAAAATCCAGACCAAATCCGAATGTTTTTATCGTTGCTATCGGCGTTGCTTTAGCAATCGTTGGCGGGATATTTTTTCTGGCGCTTTTGTCCCCGAAATCGAAACCAGAACCTACTCTTCCAAGTTTCGCACAAACTTACTCAACGCCAACACCAACTCCAACTGCCTCGCCGACCGCGACGCCGAACCTGAATCTGCTTCAATTCGGCGGGAAAGGAACGTCAAGCGGTTTGTTTCAAGATGCTGCTGACATTACGGTTGATAAACAAGGCAGAATTTATGTCGCCGATGAAAGTTTGCGCGTCCAGCAATTTGACGAGAAAGGCGAATTTTTGAAAGTCTGGCAGATTCCTTCGCAAACCAATCGTTACCGCCGCGCCCGGACAATTCAAAAGATTGCGGTTGATGATAAAGACCGTCTTTATGTTTTAGTCGGCGGAACAATTTTGGTTTACGAGAACGATGCCAGCGAGCCTTTCAAAACCTTTCACGTCGCGCCCGATTTTATGCAGGATTTCGCGCTTCGCAGCGACGGCAACTTTCTCATCGTCTCCAATAACGGCGAAATTGAAACGCTGCTTTTCGTCAACCAAACCGGCAAAATTACGCGCCGTCTCAACGGGTTCCACACCGAAACCGCCGACGCCGCTTTGTCGCCCCTCGAAACTGGTTTGGCAGCGATTCGACTTGCGGTTGACGGCGCGGGAAATATTTTTTCAGTTTATGCGTTCGGCGATTTGGGCAGCTATCAGCTTAATTATAACCCTGAAGAATTGATGATTTTTCGCTTTACACCCGAAGGTAAATACGTTAACAAATTTGTGCAGAGTATGAATTCGTGCAGCATCGCCGTTGACAATCAAAGCCGCATTTACCTTTCCGACAACAGTTCGATTAACGTCTATTCCAACACCGGCGAGCAAGTGTCAAGCATTCCCGACGTGGGCAGAATAAATTCGTTTGCCCTCGACAAACAAAACAACGTCTATTTCATCAGCGACCAATATGTTTACAAACGTCCCGCCGTTCAATAAAATCAAACCTCATTGCTCATCGAAACCCTTTCCGCGTAAAGTGAACAAATGGAATCAGCAATCCAAAAACTCGCCGTCATTTCATTTTTTGTCATCGGCTTGTCGCACATCTTCCAGCCGCGCGCCTGGGCGCAATTCTTTATTGATATTCGCAGTAAAGGTGAAACAGGCAGCTTTATAAATGCGTTTATCCATTTCCCTCTCGGCGCTTTGATTGTCGCTTTCCACAACGTCTGGCAAGGAATTCCGATGATTCTGACCTTAATGGGTTACGGTTGGGTATTGAAAGGTTTCATCTACTTTGTATTTCCCAAATACGGACTAAAAACTATGTCGCGTGTTTCGCTTGAAAAATCTTGGGAATTCACCGTCGCTGGTTTTGTGTTGATTGGGATAGGCGGTTTATTGTTTCTGTCTTTAATAGGCAAACTGTAAAATAAAGTAATAAGGTAAATTTAACAAAAAAGATATAGAACTGGGTAGAATTCAAGGTATTTTTTTATCTTCAAATAAAATTTGTAAATTGTTTTATGCCGGAATTACGCAATCTGACCGCACAAGCCGAACTGAAAAAGCGTCTGGAAGCTGACCTTGAGCCGCGCACGACTGTTTCGTTTTATAAATATCATTCGATCGAAAATCCGCAGCAGTTTAGAGATGAACTTTATGAAAATCTCGAAAGGCTAGGCGTGTTAGGAAGAATTTACATTGCTGGTGAAGGCATCAATGCGCAGGCAAGTGTGCCGGAAAAGAATTTTCAAGCGTTTAAGGATTATTTGTATTCGATAGATTTTCTCGACGGTGTTCGGTTGAACGTCGCGCTTGATGACGGCGGGAAATCTTTCTGGGTTTTGAATGTTAAAGTGCGAAAAAAGATTGTTGCCGACGGCATTGACGACCCGAATTTTTCGATGCAGCGTCGCGGCGAATATGTGAATGCGGAAGAATTTAATAAATTAACGGCAAATCCCGAAACGGTTGTCGTTGATATGCGAAATTATTACGAATACGAAGTCGGGCATTTTGAAAACGCGCTGGAAGTTCCGTCGGACACTTTCCGCGAGCAGTTGCCGATGACGGTTGAAATACTTGAGGACAAGAAAGACCGAAATATAATTATGTATTGCACGGGCGGAATCCGCTGCGAAAAGGCGAGTGCTTATTTGATGCACAACGGTTTTACACGGGTTTTTCATCTCGAAGGCGGAATTATTGAATACGTGCATCAGGTAAAGAAACAAGGTCTTGAAAATAAATTTAAGGGGAAGAATTTTGTTTTTGACAATCGTTTGGGCGAGCAAATTTCGGATGAAATTATCAGCCATTGTCATCAATGCGGCGATAAATGCGACACGCATCGCAACTGCGAAAACACTGCCTGTCATTTGTTATTTATTCAGTGCGAGAATTGCCGCAAAAAATTTCAAGGTTGTTGCAGCGATGAGTGTCTGAAATTTATTAATTTACCACCCGATGAGCAAAAGGAATTGCGCCGCGCCAAATACAAAAATCAAGATTCTTTTAATAACAGCCAAAGACTCTGGCGAACAAGATTTTTTGACATTCGCAAAAAATAAAGTTTTTAGCGCTGGGTTTTAAATACGATTAGCATTGCTTTTCCTGAAGTTACAATTAAATGAGTGAGCAATTTTTTTTATAAATTTAATGCGGAAAAATAAAACATCGAAACTTTCTCAAGTAACCATTGTCTTTGCGGCTGAAAATTCAGTTTAGTTTTACGTTTATGTTACTATCTCGTTTGTCAAATATTCTATATTTGAGGATTGGTTTTTAAGTAACGAATGGCAACAGGTATTATCATCCACGTTTCGGTCGGCGCGGAAAAACGGACGGAGTTTTTCTCGGAACAAAACGTCCGTATCGGCTCGACCGACACCAGCGATTTACAAATTCACAATGATAAAATCGCCGCTGCCCAAGGCGTGTGGCTGGATTTGGAATTTGAGGATGGCATTTATCGCGTTTTACACTTCGATAAATCCCTTGAATTGCTGCATAACGGCAAACCGCTCAAGCGTTTCGTCGCCATTGAAGACGGTGATGTGATTGAAATTCCGCAAATTGGTGTTTCCTTTTCGTTCTTTTCGCTCGAATCAAAATCGTCATTAATTACTACCAACCGTGAATTGCCGCACATCGCACCGTTTATCGAGACCGCGGCGATGGAATCGGGATTTTCGCCGAAACGCGACGATGCCAAAGTGTTTTTGCGTGAGTTCGCCCGCGAACTTTCGCGTGAAATTTCGTGGGCGACAAAACTGGTCGTGCTGGTAATCGTCGTCGGTTCAATTGCCGGAATTTTTTATCTCGGTTTTGCTTTTAACAAAGAGCTGCAAAAAAATCGTCAATTAGCCGAACGACAAAACGAAATCGTCGGAAAACTGCAGGAACGCATCGCGCAGACCAACGACCAGATTGGAGAAATCGACAAAACAAACAAAGATATTATCAAATCTGTTTCAAACGCTCAGAATCTGCGCGTCGAGTATGGCAACGGCGTTTGCCTGATTTTTGGCGTCTATGATTTGGTTGACCGCAGAAACGGCAAGATGTTGCGCTATCCGGACCCGCAGGATTTTCAGCCAAGTCCGTATGAATCGGAACAGCTGCCCGAAACTGGCAGCGGTGAGCCGACTGCGGCGGCGGCAAGCGTGCCGATGGGCTTGACGACCGAAGGCGGCGGAAGTCCGGTCGAATATGATTTTATCGGCACGGGTTTTCACGTCGGCAGCGGTTATATTGTAACGAATCGCCACGTCGTCCAACCCTGGGAAGAAGAGGAATTGGTCAAGCAAATGATGCGGCAATCAAACGGACGCGCGCGCCTAAAACGTCTGGTAATTTATTTTCCGAATTTTCCGCAGCCGTTTCCTTTGAAGGTTCGTCAATTAGGTTCGGGCGTAGATTTGGCAATCGGTTCGGTCGACGCCAATTTGGTCTCGCCGGACATTCCAGTTCTTCCGCTCGAAGTCGACTCCGAAGCTGTTTCTGTCGGCAAAACCGTTGTTACAATGGGTTACCCGAACGGACCCGACCGTCTTCTGGCGATGGTTGAAGACAATGAAGCGAAATCAATCAACGCCAGATTCGGCGGCTCGCGCCAGGCTTTGATAAGTTTTCTGGCGCAGTCGCGCAAAATCGTACCGCTGACGACGCAGGGCGCGATAACGGATTTGGATGTCAAGCGTATCGTCCACGACGCAAAAACGGCTGAAGGCGGCTCGGGAGCGCCGCTTTTCGGGCAAACCGGAAAAGTAATCGGGGTAAATTTCGGCGTTTTTACCGATAACAACGCGGCGAATATGGCTCTGCCGATTCGTTTTGCCCTTGATTTATTAAAGAGAGTCGGCTGGAAATCGCCCGAAGAAATCAAAAACGAAGCCGCCGCGCAAAACCAAACCGCCAGCGCGAATACAAATACTGCGGCGCAAACAAAAGCGCAATAAGATAATTACGAATTTCAAATTACAAACTACGAATAAAAGAAAATTATCCCGCCATTCGTAATTTGTAATTAAAATGTTTATGGATAATCTCGTTCTCTCAAATATGCTCCATCGTCCGGTGCGGACGCTCGTCAGCGTTTTGGGCATTGCGGTCGGTGTTTTGCTGATTGTTTTTACCATCGGTCTGGCAAACGGTTCGCTGCGCGAGCAAGCGCGACGCGAAGCGAATGTCGGCGCGGAAATTATGTTTCGGGCTTCGGGAAGTTTCGGAGTGAGCGGTTCGGACTCTTTTCGTCTGCCGGTTTCGCTTGCCGAGGAAATAAACCGGGTCAAAGGCGTTCAAAAGGCAGTCGCTATCGGTCAAAACAGCGTTCAGGCTGCCAATAACACCGGGAATCGTTTGATTGAAGGCGTAAACTTTGACGAATACGCAGACATTGCCGGTTTAAGAATTATCGAAGGCAGTAGATTTTCCGAAAACGGCGGCGAAGCAATAATCGATACGGGTTTTCAAAAACAGAGGAAATATAAAATCGGCGACACGATAAAACTTTACGAGCGCGATTTTCGGATTGTCGGTGCGTATGAACCGGCAGCCGGAGCGCGCGTAAAAATTCCTCTTTCCGAGATGCAGACACAGCTCGCCGGCGAAGGAAAAGCATCCGCGTTTCTTGTAAAAATTAAAGAAGGCGTCGCACTCGAACAAGTCGCTGAAAATCTTCAATCAAGATTTCCCGACAACCAGATATTGTTGACCAGAGACTTTGAAGAACTTTACCTGTCGGGTTTTCCCGCGCTCAATGTTTTCTTAAATGTAATCATCGGCGTCGCCGCTGTTATCAGCGCGCTCGTCATTTTGCTGACAATGTACACAACCGTAACCGAACGAACACGGCAAATCGGCATTATGAAATCGCTCGGAATGTCGAATGCCGGAATAGCCTGGATTATTGCTCAAGAAGCGCTGTTGATTAGTTTTTGCGGCGTTGTCGGCGGAATTTTGCTGACCGTAATTCTGCGATTTCTGCTGACTCAAGTCACGACTCTGGAAGTCGAATTGAGTCCTCTGGTTTGGACGATTACATTGATTGTCGGACTCGTCGGCGGCGCAATCGGTGCGCTATACCCGGCTTTGCGAGCGGCAAAACTCGATGCGGTCGAGGCTTTGAGTTACGAATAATCTAAATGACTAAAAGCTAAAAGTGAAAAACTAAAGTTCAAGGGAAAACTAAAAAATAATTCAACGAGTTTTAGTTTTTTACTTTCCTGGTGTGCGTCTGCACGTCAACGCGCTGAATTTTCAAAACAACACGCACCGTATCGGAACGCCGGTCTAAACTTGCCGGAACAAACGGCGCGTAATCGGCAGAATCATTGTTTAAGGCAATTTCCAACTCACGTATGGCGCGGCGGTTGCTCGAAGGCTCGACGACCTCCGAAATCTGCGCCAAACCGCTGCCGTAAACGTCCGCCACGACAACAACTTCATCGTTCTTCATATTCCCGAGCAAAAGCGATTTGGTCAGCTCAATCAATGCTCCATTTGGATTGAGCGAAGGCGAATCGCCCGACACCGAAAGGCGCGCTGTCGCGTAATCCTCCGCGCTTAGTTCTAAATTATTTAAATCCGGCGAAGAATTATTTCTGGCAAGCAAAACAGTCGGTTTGGTAAACGGTTCAGTTCTGGCGATTTCGGTATTTTGTCCCGATCCATTTGCGGCGGGAAACAAAGTCCACAAAAGACTTAAACCGAAAAAGAGCGTTACGACCGTGGCAACTCCGTATGGCATAAAACGCATTTGCAGCCATTCCAGATGACCTTCCGTAAAAATACTTTTTGGTTGTTGCCCGGTAGTTTTAATTTCTTCAGCTACGCGATTTCTGAGCGAATATAATAAATCATTCGGCATTACGGCACGCGGCAAAATGCGTAAATCGTTGCGAATTGTCTGAAAATCCGACAATTTCTGCCGACACAAAGGACAATGGGGCAGATGTTCCTCAATCGCCGCGCACTCCTGCGTTGTCAAAATATCGTCCGTATAAACCGACAAATTAAATTGTATATTTTCGCATTTCATTTTCTTAAATGATGTAGAGGTTAGATGTCAGATGTTAGCAAATTGCTTTAATGATATCTGACACCTGCCTTTGAGTGAATGACTCACTGACCCCGGCTGTTTTCCCGTTTGGGAAAACAACGCTTTGTTCTCGGAAAACTTCGATTGGCGATTCTGCGATTTTCGACCTTTTTGGTTGTTGCTGGTTTTTTCAAATAAAGCCGAAAACTCAAAAATTACTTTTCAAAATTTACTTTGAACTCTTTCGTCACCTCTTGACCTCTCGATTGGCACCGATTGTTTTTAGATAAAAGTGAAACCGGGGCGAGTCAATCATCCACTGTTTGAAGATGTTGGATACCAGATGTTAGTAAAAAAAAACTAGTATCTAACATCTGGCATCTACCGTCTTCTTTCAAATATCTTTCAGCTTTCGCCGCAGTTCTTCGCGTCCGCGCGCGATACGTGATTTCACTGTTCCGACGTTTATTTCGAGCGCGACAGCGATTTCTTCGTAACTCAAGCCTTCGATGTCGCAGAAAACAACCGCCTGGCGAAAAATTTCCGGCAAACTTTGCAGCGCTCGGCGCAAAGCATCATCGCGCTCGCTACGCAAAATCTCTTGTTCGGGGTTGGCGGAATTGCTCGAAAAAGTTTCACTTAAAGTGGTTTCGCTGTTGCCAACCGGCGCATCGAGAGAAATCATTTTCTCTATTTTTCGGCGTTTCCACCAGCGAAAACGGTTGCGCGATTCGTTGATTGCAATCCGAAAAAGCCACGTTTTCAAATCCGCTTCGCCGCGAAAATTCTTTATCGCTTTCAAAGCGCGCAGAAAAGTTTCCTGCGTCAAATCCGCAGCTTCTTCCTGGTTCTCCGTCAGACGATAAAGTAGCGCGTAAAGGTCGGCGGAATATCTGGTTACAAGCGTGTCGAAGGCATCTGCATCACTGTTTTTCAGTCTTTCAACGAACTCTTCTTCGATAGACGAGCAGGCGCGTGTCGCCGTCGCAACATTGGCTGTCTTCTCTTCATCGAAAGTCATTGACTTAGCGAAGAACATCTTCTACCTTTTCCCCTTTTCGACGCGCAATTTTCAAATTGTCTAGTTTGCAATTCCCGCGAACTAAATTATTAGACACCGGTTTTCAAAAATTGTTCCCGAAAACTTAAATTTATTTTCAAACGGTAATTTCAATACGTTTTGCCGCGCGGCGAAACTCTATTCTTTATTGTTTAATCTTTTCAACCTTGAACTCGCCCGTGTTTTACGATAAATTGACTTTTTCGCAAAACAAAAACTTTACGACGATTATATAACGATTAAGCAGTAAAAGGATTGCAAATATTTTAACAATGGCAAGAAAAAAAAGACAGATACCGCAGCAGTTTCAAGCTCCGGTTCAAGAAAACAAAACAAAAACCGTCTACCGCGACGAATTTCAATCAAATCTCGGAAGTCGCGTCGAAGATTTGGGCAGACGAGTTGAAGGCAACAGCAAAAAATTTCTCTATGCAATTGCGGCGCTTGCGCTTCTCGGCGCTTTGATCGGAATTTTTTCTTTGTGGAGTCGCCGCCAAACAATTGCGGCGCAGACCGCGCTGGGCAAAGCGATTGAAACTTCGCAGGTGCGAGTTACAAGCTCACCCGATCCTGCCAACCCCACCCAGAAAACTTTCAAAACGGAAAAGGAACGCGCCGAAGCGTCAATCGGCGAATTTCAAACGGTTGCGGATAAATACGGCGATCCGGTGCGCGACAAAGCAAGATATTTTATCGCCGCCAATCGTTTGTCTATTGACCGCGACGCTGCAACGCAGGAACTAGAAGACTTATCGAAAATGAGCGGCGAAGTCGGTACGCTTTCAAAATTTGCGCTCGCACAGGCGAAAACCGACAGCGGCAAATTAGACGAAGCCGCCGCGCTTTATCAGGAACTTGCCGCGCTTGACAATCCGATTCTCTCAAAAGATACGGTAAATTTTGAACTGGCAAAAATCTACGAAAAGCAAGGCAACAAAGATCAAGCCGCCGATTTGTATTACAACATCGCCAAAGCCGCAAGCGAAGCAAAAGACACCGAAGGCAAACCGATTGTGATGTCGCAGACGGCGCGCGACGCTAAAGAAAAGCTCGAAGCGATAAATCCCGACCGAGCCAAAGAAATCAAAGAACCCGAACCAGAATCGCCGTTCGACATCGCGCCGGCAGGAATGTAATTTTAGTAGTCGGTTGTCGGTAAGATTTATGCAGTCAATAATTGATTTTCTACATCACGTCAAAGATTTTCTCAATCCGAAAATTTTGATTGATAATCTGCTGGCAACTTTCGGCGATTACGTCTATTTCGCGCTGTTTTTTATAGTGTTTGCCGAAACCGGTCTGGCGGTCGGTTTTTTTCTGCCGGGCGATTCTCTGCTGGTTGTTTCGGGACTTTTCGCGGCGGCGGGAAAACTGAAGATAGCTTTTGTTCTGCTGGCATTTTTTCTCGGTTCGGTAATCGGCGACAGCACTGGTTACTGGACAGGCAGAACGATGGGAAAAACGCTTTTCAACCGCGAAAATTCTTTTATCTTTAAGCCGAGCCGTGTCGAAAAAGCAAAAGCGTTTTTTGAAAAACACGGAGTTAAAACTGTAATTTTAGCGCGTTTTGTGCCGATTGTCCGCACGTTTGCGCCGCTCGTCATTGGTGCAACCGAGATGCCTTACGTCAAATTTTTGACCTTTAGCTTAATCGGCAGTTTGCTCTGGATTTCGAGTATGGTTCTGGCGGGTTATTTTTTAGGCGGAGTTGTCGAGCGCGCTTTTGATATAAAACTCGAAGATCATATCGAAAAAGTCGTCATCGTCGTTGTTCTTCTTTCTATTCTTCCGCCGCTCATCGAATTTTTGAGAAACAGATTCGGAAAAAAGGCGGCAGCCGAACAACTTGCAAATCACAATTCGCAAATCTAAGAATCGTTTGGTTTGACTAAAACCAATCGGTAACATAGACTTTGAAAGTCCAGTTTAACGGGGCGTGGCTCAGCCTGGTAGAGCGCACGGTTCGGGACCGTGAGGTCGCAAGTTCGAATCTTGCCGCCCCGACCATTATTACGAAATAAAACGGCTGTCAATGTTGACAGCCGTTTTATTTCGGTAACTGCTTTGCGGACATTTGAATTTCTCTTTTAGCCTAGTGTGCAACAATAGTTCTGCCTGTCTGGTTCGCATTTGCAGACAAGCCGTAATAGAGTGAATCCGCGAGTGTATTATAGATTTAATTAGTCACCGCCCTGTCGACTTATCTTGCATTTATCTAAACTATTTTTAAATTTGTTAGGTTTCCTGTAAAATTTGTTGTATTCTTTCAAAAGAGTCTTATAGAGTTTTACAAAAGTAGTATTTGTTGCATAACAAATTTTATCCGTTCGATATAGTTTATATCAGTATCTGGAAAGTAAATTTGGTTTTAGTAGAAGATACAAATCTGGAAAACTTTCCAATTTTTATAAAGAAAACATTTTTTTATAGTCTCTGCCAGGCTTAACCATAATTTCATCTAATAGAAACTCCGATTATATGAATGCACTTCTTTCGACCGTAGAAAGCAGCACTAGACCGCATCCCCAGATTAAAGGCAAATTTCTTGTAGTCGACAATGAAAAATTTTATGTTCGCGGCGTAACATACGGCACATTTCAGCCGGATAAAGACGAGTTTAATTTTCTTGCGCCGAGTCTTGTCGAAAAGGATTTCTCTCTGATGTCTTCGTTCGGCATCAACTCGGTTAGAACTTATACGGTTCCGCCTTTGTATCTACTCGACTATGCCGAGAAATACAACCTCAAAGTTCTTGTGGGGCTGCCCTGGGAGCAGCACATTACATTTCTTGACGACGAAAACCGCGTAAAAAGAATCGTGAATCAGGTTCGGGAAAGTGTCCGTTCGTGTAAAAATCATCCGGCGATACTGGCTTATACGCTCGGTAATGAGATACCCGCGTCAATCGTTCGCTGGTATGGTCACAATCGAATCGAAGAATTTCTCAAACGGCTTTACGAAGCCGGCAAAGAAGCCGACCCGAACGGTCTTTTCACTTACGTCAACTATCCTACGACCGAATATTTAGATACATCTTTCACTGATTTTGACTGCTTTAACATCTATTTGGAATCGAAAGAAAAACTCGAATCGTATCTGGCTCGCCTGCACAATCTGTGCGGCGACCGACCGATTGTGATGGCGGAAATCGGGTTGGACAGTCGGCGCAATGGCGAAGCGGTTCAGGCGGATTCTTTGGATTGGCAAATACGTTCGGTTTTTTCAAAAGGTTGTGCCGGAGCATTTATTTTTGCCTGGACGGACGAATGGTGGCGGGGCGGATTTGTAATCGAAGATTGGGATTTCGGTTTGACCGACCGCGAACGTCGTCCAAAGCCTGCTCTGCACACGGTTTCAAAGGCTTTTCGGGAATCACCTTTTCCCGTGAGTGAAAATTTTCCGAAAATTTCGGTCGTGGTCTGCAGTTATAACGGCTCGGCTACGATTCGAGATTGTATGGAAGGTTTGCAGAGAGTAGTCTATCCGGATTTTGAAGTTATTGTCGTCAATGACGGCTCAACCGATTCGCTGGCGGATATTGTACGCGAATATCCGGTTCGTTTGATTAACACGCCTAATCGAGGTCTGAGCAGCGCGCGTAATACCGGAATGAAAGCGGCGAGCGGCGAAATAGTCGCGTATATTGACGATGACGCTTATCCCGACCCGCATTGGTTGCAATATCTGGCGCACGCTTTTATGACGACGAATCACGCGGGCATGGGCGGTCCTAATATCTCGCCTGCCGGCGACGGTATAATTGCCGACAGCATCGCTAATGCTCCGGGCGGTCCTGTCCACGTTTTGCTGACCGACGAAATCGCCGAGCATATTCCCGGCTGCAATATGGCATTCCGGCGCGATGCGCTTTTGGAAGTCGGCGGATGCGACCCCGTTTATCACGCCGCCGGAGACGATGTTGACTTGTGCTGGAGAATTCAGCAAACCGGAAAAACGATTGGCTTTCACCCTGCGGCATTTGTCTGGCATCATTGCCGGAATTCGGTCAAGATGTATTGGAAACAGCAAAAAGGTTACGGCAAGGCGGAAGCGCTTTTAGAGAAAAAATGGTCTGAAAAATACAACGGTCTTGGACATCTGAATTGGAGCGGAACGATTTACGGGAAAGGTTTGACTCTGCCCTTAAAGTCAAAAAAAGACTCGATTTTTCACGGCGTTTGGGGAACGGCGCCTTTTCAATCAATTTACCAACCGGCTTCAAACACACTTTCGGCGATTCCGCTGATGCCGGAATACTATCTTTTTATAGCCGGCTTAGTCATAATTTTGCTTCTCGGATTATTATGGCAGCCGCTTTTTCTCGTGCTTCCCGTTTTATTTGCGTCAGTACTTATTCTTTTGGCTCAGGCAGGCGTGAGCGCGTCAAAAGCCGTCTACACGACCGCGCCTAAAACCGAATTTGAAAAACTTTGGCGTTGGGGTTTGACGACGATTCTTCATTTAATGCAGCCGGTCGCCAGACTTTACGGACGTTTGAGGCACGGTCTGACGCCGTGGCGAAGATGCTGCTTTGACAAATTAACACTTCAATTTCTCGTTCCGAAATCTCGTGAATTTTCCTTTTGGACGGAAGTATGGAAATCAAACGAAGATTGGATTCGATTAATCGAGACAGAACTAATCAAATCCACTGTTCGCGTCCGGCGCGGCGGCGAATTTGAGCGCTGGGATTTGGAAGCGAGAGGCGGATTACTAGCCGCTTGCCGCGGACTTTTTACCGTCGAAGAACACGGCGCGGGCAAACAGTTTGTTCGGGTTTGCTGCCGCTTGCGCTATTCAAGAACAGGAATTGTATTGTTGAGTATTCTTTCAATGCTCGCGCTATTTGCCGCATTTGACAGTGCGTTTATTGCAGCAGCAATTCTCGGATTGTTTTCGCTCGTTCTCGAAGCAATGATTATTTTCGACGCGGCGCGGGCGATGCGCAATTTTTCGGCGGCGTTTTTAGCAGAAGAAATTCTTATTTCGCAAATATCGGTGTTCGGTGCAAACTCGGGAGAAGCGAGAGAAAATGCTGGAGCGCAAAGCGTTTTATAAACGGCAATGAAAGATCTAAAAATACTTTGGCGACTGTTTTGTTATTCAGCGAGTTACTGGAAACGGTTTCTGGTTCTTTTATCCGTCGCGCTTTTCGGCGTCGTTATTGAAGTTGCCAAACCGCTGCCATTTAAAATCGTGCTGGACAATGTTTTGACAAGCCAGCCGCTTCCCACATTTATTACACAATTTTTTGGTAACGACGCGCTCTTTTTAAGCAAAGAGCAATTGCTGTGGTGGAGCATCGGACTGGCAGTTTTACTGGCAGTGGGCAGCGCCCTTGTCTCGCTGTTTGTAGCGAATATGACCATTAGTCTGGCTCAACGCCTGGTCTATGATTTTTCGCTTGACCTTTTCCACAAACTGCAGCAGCTTTCGCTTTCGTATTACGGGCGTAACAAAATCGGCGACCTTTTGCAGCGAGTTAATGCAGATGTATACGTCGTTTATTTTGTCGTCGCTCAAATCGCGCTTCCCGTCATTACCTCGCTTGTCTGTCTCGGCGCAATGTTTTACATAATGGCGCAGCTTAACGCGACGCTCGCTTTAATTGCGGCGGCGGTTGTTCCCTTGCTTGGTATCTCGCTGCTGTTTTTTTCCAAGCTGATGACCGAAACAACTGACCGGCAATATAAAACGCAGGGCGAGTTGATGGCTTTTATGCAGCAGACTTTATCGGCTATTAAGGTTGTTCAAGGATTTGCCCGCGAACAATTTATGCAAAAAAAACTTGCCGAGCGAGCCGCCGAATTCGGCAATGCTTACAAAATCGCCAATCAAGTTTCTCTCGGCTACGGTCAACTCTCCGCCTTGATAACCGCTTTAGCAGCCGCCGTTTTGCTCGGTTTCGGAGCGCAAAATGTTTTGAGCGGAAAACTTACGATTGGTAATTTGTTTATTTTTCTCGGTTATCTGACTTCACTCTATACATTAGTCAATTCGCTGACGCTCGCGGTCGGAACTTCTATCATGCTCGGTGCGCGCGGTCGCCGCGTTTTTGAGATTCTTGATTCAGACGAAATCATCGCGGAAAAACCAAACGCGCGTCCGCTCGTCGCGACACACGGCGAAATCTCGTTTGAAAACGTAAGTTTCGGTTACGAAAACGAACTCGGAGAGCCGCGCACCATTTTGCGGGATATTTCCTTTCGCGTGCTGCCCGGACAAGTTACGGCTCTCGTTGGCGCGACCGGCGCGGGTAAAACCACGCTTGTTTCTTTGCTTTCGCGTTTTTATGACCCTTGGGCGGGCAGAATTTTGATTGACGGCATTGACATTCAAAACATCAAATTGAATTCGCTACGTGAAAACATCTCGCTTGTTTTGCAGGAGCCCTTTCTATTTCCGGTGTGCATCGCCGACAATATCGCTTTCGGGCGTCCGGGCGCATCACGCGAAGAAATTATCGAAGTCGCAAAACTAGCGCAGGCACACGAATTTATCTCGCGCTTGCCCGAAGGTTACGAAACCGTTATCAGCGAAGGCGGCGCGTCACTTTCCGGCGGCGAACGCCAGCGTATAAGTATCGCCCGCGCAATGCTCAAAAATGCCCCAATTATCATTTTTGACGAACCTACTTCCGCGCTCGACGCGCATACGGAAGCCAATATCTTCAAGGCTCTATCAACTTTAATGACGGGCAAAACAACTTTTATAATCTCGCATCGTTTATCTACAATTCAGCGCGCCGACCAGATTATCACCTTAAAAGATGGACAAATTGTCGAGCGCGGCACGCACGAGTCCTTGCTTTCGGAAGGCAAGGTTTATGCAAATCTTTACAAACATCAGCACATCGCCGCAATGTAAAAGTTTTGTTTTCCGGAACGAATGCAAAACTTTAAAGTTACAGACGGAAATTAAATTGTTGTCATAAATTGATTAGGTGTGATATTTATTAATTCGGCGTCGGTTATAACAACTTAAATTTTAGCAATTTTTTCCCGGCAACCGTCCTAAAAATTCTAACTTGTCAAAATTAAAAACTTTCCGTATGAAAATCGTTTCGCTCGCTTTCATTTGTATCGTTCTTTGTTTTTCTAATGCTGTTGCCCAAATACCATCACCCAAAACCGCTCAACCTGCTCCGCGACCAACCGCTGAGGAAAGCATTTTTACCCGTTTGAGAATTGTTGGCGCTAGTTCTAAAAACACTGAAGCAAACTCTTTAACGCAGCCCGCCGAGACAAACAAATCGAAAATTACCGTTGAAAAAGCCGACGGCATAAGCGTCGCGTCGCGTTACGCGAGTAAAGACTCACCGGTTTACATTCCGCGCTTCAATGCGCCGCCTATCGTTGACGGTCAAATAAACGAAAGCGAATGGTCGAGCGCAACACTCTTCGGTGAGTTTCTGCAAACGCAGCCGGGCGATAACATCGCGCCGTCCGCAGAGACCGAAGTATTGATGGGCTACGACGAAAAAAATCTTTACATCGCTTTCCGCGTCAAGCAAGACAGAGACACCGTACGCGCGAGTTTAGCGCGGCGCGACCAGGTTTTCAACGACGATTACGTCGGCGTTTATCTCGATACTTTCAACGACCAAAGACAGGCTTACACGATTTTTTTTAATCCGCTCGGCGTTCAAGCCGACGGAACTTTAACCGAAGGACGGGGCGAAGATTACAGCGTGGATTTGCAGTTGGAATCAAAAGGCGTTTTAACCCCGGACGGTTACACGGTTGAAGCGGCAATTCCTTTTAAGTCCCTGCGCTATGAAGCGGGAGAAAATAAACTCTGGGGCATTCATCTTTTTCGCCGCGTGAAACACAATAATAATGAACTTGATTCGTGGATGCCGATTGACCGCAATCGTTCCGGCTCGCTTAATCAAACCGGACATATCACCGGGCTTGAAAACATTTCGACAACGCGCCAGCTTGAAATTATACCGAGCCTTACTTTGAGCCAATCCGGTCGGCGAGTTCGCAGCGTTCTGCCTTCGCAACTTGCGCCGAACGCAATTGATTCGGGACGCTTTGTTGATGAAAACGTCAAAGGCGAAATAGGCTTAACCGCCAAGTTTAGTTTAACGCCAACAACGACACTCGATTTCGCTTTAAATCCAGATTTTGCGCAGGTCGAAGCCGATGCACTTGTAGTTACCGCCAACCAGCGTTTCCCAATTTTTTACCCGGAAAAACGTCCGTTTTTTCTCGAACGTATAGATGTTTTTCAAACCCGGATGAACGTCGTCAACACCCGCGCCATTGTTGACCCGGACGTTGCCGCTAAACTTACGGGCAGACGCGGGCGAAATACTTTCGGCGTGCTTTACGCTTCAGACAACGCGCCGGGCAATTATTCTTTGGACGAGCGCGAAAACTTGCGCGACTGTCAAAAAAAACGGCTCGCTGATTCAAGCATTGTCTGCGGCATCGAGCGTTTTGTTGATAAGAATGCCAACATCGGAATCTTTCGCCTCAAACGCGACGTCGGAAGAGAAAATAATCTCGGCTTTTTTGCCACGACTTACAATTTCATCGAACGTCACAACAACACCGGCGGATTTGACGGACGGTTTCGCCTCGACACGAAAACGAGCGCCGAATTTCAACTCACCGGCACAACCTCGCGCCGATTTTTCTACGACCCGGATTTGGACGAAAACATTTACCGCACGGGCAACGGCTTCGGTTATTCGTATTCGATTGACCGCGCGGAGCGCAATTTAACTCTTCAACTAAATGGCATCGGATTTATGCGGGATTACCGCGCCGATGTTGGATTTACGACGCGCACCGATACAAATCAACATCGCTCGCTCGTTCGTTATCAAACCGAACAAGAACCGAAAGAAAGAATAATTTTCAAGCGTTTTTCAAACGAAAGCGCCGTCAGCCACGACTGGCAGGGACGAATGCAAAACTGGAATTCCAACACGCAGCAAATGTTTGCTTTGCAACGGCAGACAAATATAGGCGGAGGATTAAAATTCGGTTACGAGCGCGTTTTCGAGCGCGAATTCGGAGCAAATCGAACCGCCACGCGACCGGGTGCTTTCTTTGGAACAGATTCGGAACGCTCGGCTAACCGGCGCGAAGTTTACGGCTTTCTCGAAACCACTCCGGTCAAACAGTTTTACGGCTATTTTCTTTTAAGCTACGGCGCGGGACAGCTTGATTACGATTTGGGCGCAGGCGCGAAATACCCGCGCGTCAGTCCTGCCGCGCTTCTCGACCCCAAAAATCCGTTTGACCCGGGCGCGGGCGACCAGGTTTATATCGAAACGGCTTTGCGCTATCAGGCGACCAACGCACTGCAGGTTTCGCTCAACTATAACAAGCAGCAGCTCGTGCGCGATGATACGGGATTGACTGCTTTTGACGACAACATTTTCAACTTCCGCTCAACTTATCAATTTACGCGCAACACATTTGCCCGAACGCGAATTGATTATTCAACCGTATCGACGCGCCTGCGCCCGCAATTTCTCTTCGGCTGGACACCGAATCCCGGCACCGCCGTTTACGCCGGGTATAATGACGATTTTAATCGAAACGGTTACAATCCTTTTTCGGGCAGATACGAACCCGGATTCCGCCAAAACGAGCGCACATTTTTTATCAAAACTTCCTACCTTTTTCGCAACAGTTTTTAAGAATAATTAGTACGTCAGCCTGAATAATGTTTTATGATTGCTAAAAGTCTATACTCGAAAAACTCAAAAAGATATTAAATATGTTACAAATTTTAGGTTCTTAGCGCGACAAAAACGCTTTCACCTTATTTGGGAAAGACTTATGCAAATGAATACTTTACAACAAGTGGACATTCTTAGCTCAGAATTTAGGGCGAATCCATTTCCGTTTTTCGCGCAATTGCGTGCCGAGCAGCCTGTTTATCAAACCGCTCTGCCGGATAAAACAAACGTCTGGCTGGTTACGCGCTATGATGATGATGTCGTTTCTTTGCTGAAGGACGAACGCTTTGCCAATAGCCCCTACAACGGCATGACGCCCGTACAGCTTAACAAGCGACCGGAAATGCATCCGTTACTTTGTCCGCTGGAGCGCAATCTACTGGAATTAGATGCTCCCGACCATACACGGCTGCGGGCATTAGTTCATAAGGCATTCACGCCGCGCCTGATTGAGCAGATGCGTGAGCGGACACAAACTCTGGCGGATGAACTGCTTGATATAGTTGCAAGCAAGGGCAAAATGGACATCATCCGCGATTACGCGCTTCCGCTTCCGATGACGCTCATCACCGAAATTTTAGGTGTGCCAATTGAAGACCGTGAACAGTTTCATAAATGGTCGAAGGTCATCGCATCAGTATATCCGTTTCACAACAATAATTGGCGCATTTTTCCGGCTTTGGAGCGTTTTAATCTCTATTTGCGTCGCTTTTTCAAGATGCGCCGTGCAGCTCCAAAGGATGATTTGGTCAGCGCATTGATTGTAGCAGAGGAGGCTGGCGACAAATTAAATGAAGACGAGTTGCTGGCGATGGTTTTTTTATTGCTTGTTGCGGGACACGAAACCACGGTCAATCTTATTGGCAACGGAATGCTGGCACTTGTCGAGTATCCAGACCAGATGGAGAAACTGCGCCGCGACCCGTCCTTGATTAAATCTGCCATCGAAGAGTTGTTGCGCTATACATCTCCGGGACTTATATCCTCTGAACGCTACGCCCGTGAAAATGTGACACTTCACGGGTTGACGATTCAGCGCGGAGAAGTAGCGTTAGGAGTGATTGGCTCGGCGAACCGTGATGAGACAGTATTCAGAAATGCAGACACGCTGGACATTACCCGCGAAAACACTTAGCATTCGGGCAGGGAATCTATTTTTGCTTGGGCGCGCCGCTTGCCCGTATGGAGGCACAAATTGCTATTAACACGCTGTTGAGTCGCTTGCCTCACTTACGACTGAAAGGCTCGCCGGATCTTTTACAATGGCGATCAAGTCTGTTGTTCCGCGGGTTAGAGTCGTTACCCGTCGATTTTTAGAGAAATGCTAATCAAATTCTTTGCAACCCTAGTAATTTATAAATCAAGCAAATTCGAAAGAAATAAAAATAATGAAAGCGGAAAATTTAGAAATTATCAATTTACTGTTCAAAATCTGAATCTGGGTTGACATTAATAATTTGGTAAATCTATCGGTAATATTTAGAGATGTTGTATCAGCATATAAATTTTAGCGATTAGGCGGAAAAAGATGGCAATTGATTGTAAGTTTCATACAAGCGCAATGTTGCCCGAAGTCGAACGGCTTTGGCGCGAGGCGTCCGACTGGGGTGATTGGTTCGACGATTTGCGCCGTCGGTTTGATGCCGCGCCATTCGATAAACTGTGTATTGTCGTTGCTACAGATACTGAGTCCGGTGAGATGGTTGGACAATTCTGCTTTATCCAAACGTGCGTAATGGTGAACGGCAAACAATTACGCGCGGTGCGTCCTTTCGGAACTATCGTGACTCCGATGATGCGTGATGCCTTCGTTATGAGACATCCGCTCGATTATCCTGCCGGTGCTATGTATGATTGCGCTGTTGAAGAGTTACAAGCGATGGGAAATCAACTCATTTATATGGTTCCTGATCCGCGCTGGACAAGACTTTTTAAGATGTTCCCTCATTTTCAGACCGGTTCATTTCCGCTGTGGAGCCTGCCCGTCCCTCTTAATGAGCCGATGGCTTTGAATAAAGCCTACACCGCCGCTCCTCTCAAAACGTGGGATGAGCGCGTAGAACGGTTATGGGAAAAGTCATCGCGGCTTTATAGTTGTACACTCGTGCGCGATTGCGCGACATTGCGCTGGAAACTCGCTGACCCTAATTTCACAACGACCGCGATCGAAAGAAACGGAGAGTTGGTCGGACTTGTTGCTTCGCGTCATAAGGGCGATCGTCAATGGCTTATTTGCGATATGCTCTGCGCAGATGCAGGTGAATCCATGCATGCCACACTTACTGCTGCGAGCAACGTCGCGCACGAAAAGTCTGTAACGGGAGGAGGCAAGGAAGTAATTCATAAAGTCGCCGTGTTGACAACACCGTTAATGGAACCAGTCGTCCAAGATTTAGGGTTTGCGCGTGATGCTTATGATTTCCCTTTTGTCATTCACATTCTCGACCGGACAATTGCGGTGGAAGACGTAAATCCTTCGCGCTGGTATGTGAGCGCAAATGATTAGGCTAAAGTGAATGAAAAAGTTGCGTATCATTGTCGGCGGATTCCTTGGGCTATTGCCTGCCGGCGGCGTTACGTGGGATTATGTGCAATATCCGGTTGGTTTCGCCGAACTCGGTCATGATGTTTTTTATATTGAAGACACGCGGCTTTATCCGATTTATCAAAAAGCGGGCAGCGATTGGAACGATTGTTCTTCGTGCGTCAAACATTTGCAAGCGGTAATGGAATTCTTCGGAATGCCTGAACGCTGGGCTTACCGCGATGAAGCGTCAGGGAAATGTTTTGGCTTAAGCGAGGAAAAAGTCAAAGAGATTGCACGGACGGCGGACGTTTTCGTGAACATTTCTTGTTCAACTTTTATGCGAGATGAATACGGGCAAATTCCGGCACGCATACTGATTGATTCCGACCCGATGTTCACACAAATTCAGTATCTTTCGGAACAGATATTCACGCCCGGTAAGTCGAATCTGAAACAAACTGTTGACGCGCATAACTATCTTTTTACTTTTGGTGAAAACATCGGCGCAGACGACTGCCGCATTCCGACTTGTGATTTAAGTTGGCGCAGAACGCGTCAGCCGGTTTGTTTGGATTATTGGAAAGCAACTCTGCCCGACAAAAAAGGACTTTTGACAACTTTGATGAACTGGACAGCCGCCAAAAATCTTAATTACGATGGCGAGCGTTGGGGACAAAAAGATGTCGAATTCCGCAAGTTTATTGACCTTCCGAAGGCTATGCCGAGAACCAAACTCGCAGTCGCCGTTGGTCAAACAGGCGAGACCGGAAACGATGCCTTCCCGATTGACGAGGTGAAAAAAAATGGCTGGCTGGTTTTAAGTCCCGATGTTTGCGCTGAAAACTGGATTGATTATCAAAATTTTATTAGAAATTCTTTCGGCGAATTTTCAGTAGCCAAAGAAACTTATGTTAAGGGACGCACGGGTTGGTTTTCGTGCCGTTCGGCATGTTATCTGGCAATGGGGCGACCAGTTATTACTCAAGAAACCGGGTGGTCGAAATTTATTCCAGCGGGAATGGGTCTTTTCGCTTTTGACGATCGGAAAAGCGTCATAGACGCGATTCAACAAGCAACCGCCAATCCTGAGAAACACGCGCGCGCGGCGCGTCAAATAGCCGAAGATTTTTTCGATGGCAAGAAAGTTTTGAGCGCGGTGTTGAAACAATTAACTTAACATTTTAACCGTCTTATTTTTGTAACTTAGGAGTTTTATATGTCTGAATCAGTCTTTCAAAAAGTATCCGAAATTATTGCCGATAGCAAAAACATTTCGGCTGATGAAATTACGCTTGAAACAACGTTTAGAGAATTGGACATTGACTCTCTAGCCGCGCTCTCGCTAGTCTACGATTTTGAAGAAGCGTTTAATGTGTCGATTCCAGATGAAGAAGTAATGAAAATTCGGAAAGTTGGTGACGTGGTCGAAAGTTTGGATCAATTAAACGTTGCTGTCTAGCGAGAAAACCATTATGGAAAAACGTAGAGTTGTGATAACGGGTTTGGGCGTTATCTCCAGCATCGGGAAAAATGTCGCCGAGTTTTGGCGGGCTATTTGTGAATGCAAGGACGGGATTGCCCCAATTCAGTTAGTTGACCGCACAAAATTGCGCTTTCAGAACGGCGCGGAAGTTAAAAACTACAATCCGCTAAATTACTTTGAAAATACAGATTTGGATTTGCTCGACCGTTTCGCACAATTCGGTTTGATTGCTGCACGCGAAGCGGTTAAGGATGCGGGAATTGAATGGACGGACGAATTGCGGCAGCGAACTTGCATCGTAACCGGCACCAGCATCGGCGGACAACACTCTAACGAAAATGCCTTATTTGAACTTTATGGAGAAAACCGCAATCGCTTGCATCCATTAGCTATTCCGCGAATTATGCCGAACTCGGCGGCAAGCAATATATCAATAGAATTTGGCGTAACCGGAGCGACTTTTACGATTTCGACCGCTTGCGCTTCGGGAAATCACGCCATCGGCAATGCTTTTTTAATGATTCGTAGCGGTATGTCCGAGTTGGCGATTGCAGGCGGCAGCGAAACGCCTTTCAGCTACGGCTATCTTAAAGGATGGGAGGCAATTCGTGTGGTTGCGCCCGACACCTGTCGCCCGTTCTCGAAGAACCGGCAAGGAATGATTCTCGGCGAAGGCGGTGCGATGCTCGTTTTGGAAACGCTCGAATCAGCCGAAAAACGCGGCGCGGAAATTTACGGTGAAATCGTGGGTTTCGGAATGTCGGCGGATGCGAGCCACATCACCAAACCGGAGCGAGCTGGAGCTGAACGGGCAATGAAACTTGCGCTTGCCGACGCTGAAGTTGCGCCCGAACAAATTGATTACATCAATGCCCACGGGACAGGCACGGCGGCAAACGACCCAATGGAAGCGGCGGCGATTCGCGGTGTGTTCGGCTCACACACTGATAGACTCGCCGTCAGCTCGACGAAATCGCTGCACGGTCACGCACTTGGCGGAACCAGCGCGATTGAAGCAGTGGCGACGGCTTTGGCGATTAAAAACGGCGTTTTGCCTCCGACAGCGAATTTTGTTGAGCCTGACTCAGAATGCAATCTCGACGTTGTGCCGAATGAAGCGCGCGAAAAATCAATTGGTTACGCGATGTCAAACGCTTTTGCCTTTGGCGGTTTGAATGCGGTTTTGGTGTTTCGCTGCTGGGAATAGACGCTAATTTTTGAGAAGACTTTCGAGTCTATTGATTATTAAAACAAACTTTAGACAGTATTTATGTCAGACGAGCAACAGCGTATTTTTTACGAATTGAAACCGGGCATTAGCTTGCCGGGCGATTGGTTTCCCGGAAAGATTCCCGTCAACATTGAGGTTGGGAAAAACACGGTGCTTGATTCTTCGTTTTGCTTCAAGCATTATTTTTCCGCGCTTCCCGTCGGGCTTCGTGCCGGAAGTAATATTACTTTTTGGCGAACTTCGCTCGCGGCGGAAGAAAACGCTTTGATCGAAATCGGCGATTACACATACATTGCCAACGCCTCTCTGGTTTGTTCGGAGCGAATTTCAATCGGGGCGCGAGTCTTGATTGCCGGCGGCGTAACCGTTGCCGATTCGGATTTTCATCCGGTCAAGCCGGCGGCGCGTCTGGCAGATACGATTGCTCTTTCGCCGGTCGGCAATCGCAGCCACAGACCGATGATTTCGATAAAACCGGTAGACATCGAAGACGACGTCTGGATTGGTTTTAACGCAACGGTATTAAAGGGTGTGCGAATCGGCGCAGGCGCGATGGTTGCGCCGGGAGCGTTGGTTATCGAAGACGTTCCGCCCGGAACAGAAGTCGCTGGAAATCCAGCGCGGGTGGTAAACAGATGAGAAAAAACTTTGTTCAAACCGGTCAGGCAACTGCCCGCGGCGGGCGAAAATTTATCGAATACGATTGGTATTCCGGCGGAATTCCGGCGAATGTCCTGCTTGGCGAAAATATCTATCTCGATACGTCTTACGGGTTTGCGGCGTTTCATTCGAAGCGTAAGGTCGGTTTTGAACTGGGCGAAGCAAGCGGCACATATGATCGCGCATCGTTTGTTGTCGGCGAAGACGGCACGGTCAAAGTTGGCTCCTACACGGTACTAAATGGAACGATTATCGTTTGCAACGACCAAGTAACTATCGGCAATCATTGCTTGATTGCGTGGGGTTCGGTGATTACGGACACTTGGGCTGATTTCGGCAATGCTCCAATTGAAAAACGACGCGAAGTTTTGCGGTTTGCCGCAAAAGATAAATGGCGACGGTTATTGCCGATAGACTCACCGCGCCCGGTCATTTTGGAGGATAATGTCTGGGTCGGATTCGACGCGGTAATTCTGCCCGGCGTAACTCTCGGTCGCGGTTGTGTAGTCGGGAGCAAAACCATCGTTTCCGAAGACGTTCCGCCTTATGCGATTGTGGTCGGAAATCCTTCGCGCTTGGTTCGTTATTTAGATGCGGACGACACTGAAGAAGCACGTCAACAAGCATTGCGGGAGAACATTCTTTGAGAAACGAAGAATTTCAGACAAGGCGTGCGCCTAAGCCGCCAGCAATTGTTGCCCTTATTGATTGGAGTCAATTACTCGAAGATTACCTTGATAATATCGGGGTTTCATTCGAGTCATTTTGTAATGAAACATCGGGCGGGTGGATGTTCGGGTACATTGACGCATTAAAATCAGCAAACATTCGGACAGTCCTTTTCTGTGTATCGGCTCGCGTAATGAAACCATCTCGTTTTCGCCATGCCGCGACTGGTGCGACAATTTGCGTATTGCCTGCGCCGTTTATCTACCGCACGCTTCGGCGAGGCTTACAGAACCCGTATGCTGCTACTGTTGAAGAAGCAGTCGGCAATGTGCGCGGAATAAAGCGTGTCTTTTGGTCGGTGGTTAAGCAATTAGCTTCATATCTCTCGACGCCACCTATTTATCTTGCGCGCGAACTGCGGCGCGAGCAATGTAGTGTCGTGTTGTGCCAAGAATACGAGCATGCACGCTTTGATGTTTGTCTGCTGTTAGGGCGTTTGATGCAGTTGCCTGTCTTTGCCACTTTTCAAGGGGGCAACCAATCACTTAGCCGCATTGAAAAGCTGTTTCGTCGTTCGGCATTGAGGGCGAGTCAAGGCTTGATAATTCCGACACGGAGCGAGGCAGAGCGGGTAAGCGTATGTTATGGAGTGTCTGGTGAAAACATAGCCATAATTTTTAACCCGGTAGATTTAAATGAGTGGGTTGCAGAAGAGAGAAATACGGCAAGGGCTTTGCTTGGAATACCGCCAGACGCTCGCGTTGCTGTCTGGCACGGACGCATTGATTTGCGGCGCAAGGGGTTAGATATTTTACTTCGAGCATGGCAAAGTATTTATCATGAGCGATTGGGTCGAGAACTTCAGCTTTTATTGGTAGGTTCAGGAAATAATGCAGATGAACTACGCGAGCGAATTGCAGAGATGAAGCCGCAAGGTTTAATTTGGTTGGAAAAGTATTTAAATGATCATGCACTCATAAGACGGTATTTAAGCGCAGCCGATGTCTATGTTTTTCCTTCACGCCACGAAGGATTTGCGGTCGCACCGCTTGAAGCGATGTCATGCCAATTACCCGTTGTTGCGTCTGACATTCCGGGTATGAAGGATCTTCTGAAAGACGGCGAAGAATCAGGCGGCTTAATTGTTCAGAAGGGAGACGTTAAGGCTTTTGCTACAGCCTTGGGTCGGCTTTTAGACGACGAGATACTAAGTCGTCAAATGGGCAAAAGAGCACGATTATCAATAGAAGAGCGTTTCTCGGTTGAGGCAATCGGAGTTCAGCTAAGCGCTTTTCTCTATCCCATAAAAGCGAAATTCAATTAACATCAATTAATTTAGATTGTTCAAATGAATAACTCAAAACTGAAAGTTTTAGTCCTTGGCTACATCGTTCGCGGTCCGCTCGGCGGTCTGGCGTGGCATCATCTGCAATACGTTTTAGGACTGAAAAAACTCGGACACGACGTTGTTTTCCTCGAAGACAGCGACGATTATGCGGCTTGCTACAATCCTCTGACCAATGAAATGAATACCGACCCGAGCTATGGCTTGCGTTTTATTGATAAGGCTTTCAAAAAATTAAACTTAAATAATCTCTGGACCTACTATGACTCGCACACTAATCAATGGTTCGGCAAAACCAAAGCGGAAATGCTCGATTTTTTTGCATCAACCGATGTTTTGTTAAACCTTTCCGGCGTCAATCCCATGCGCGATTGGCTGCTGCCGATTCCCAAAAGAGTTTTTATCGACACCGACCCGGCTTTTACGCAAATTCGTCATTTAACGGACGAAAATGCTCACAAACTCGCCGCAAAACACAATTGTTTTTTTTCCTTTGGCGAGAATTTTGACGCCGAGGATTGTTCAATTCCCGATGACGGATTCGATTGGAAACCGACTCGCCAGCCAATTGTGCTTGATGCTTGGAAACTTACCAAAGGTAATAAAAATAATCGCTGGACAACTGTTATCCAATGGGACAGTTATCGAACGCTTGAATACAACGGACAAACTTTCGGTATGAAATCCGCTTCGTTTGACGGATATATAGATTTACCGCAAATGACCACGGAAAAATTCGAGTTAGCTTTGGGAAGCGAAACCGCGCCTGGAGATTTTTTGCAAAGTAAAAATTGGAAAATAACAAATCCGTTAATTCCGACGCGCACGCCCTGGACATATCAAAAGTTTATTCAAAACTCAAAAGCGGAATGGACAATCGCTAAACACGGTTATACTTCGAGCCTAAGCGGGTGGTTCAGCGAAAGAAGCGCCTGTTATTTAGCAAGCGGGCGTCCGGTTCTGACTCAGGAAACGGGTTTTTCAAAATTCATCGAATGTGGCAGAGGGCTTTTAGCTTTTTCTTCAAAAGAAGAGGTTTTAGACGGAATCGAAAAGATAAACAGTGAATACGACAAGCATTGCAAAGGGGCACGTGAGTTAGCTATTAATTCGTTTAGCTACGAAAAAGTGCTCATAAAACTTCTGAATAGTATTTCTGGTTGAGCAAATGGGAATTCTTTGTGAAAGCGAATCCATCAAATACAGATCAAGATAAGTTAGCGGAAATCATCGGTAAATGATTTGTCCAACTTCTTAGGCATAACTTAGATTTTACCAAACGAAGCCAAAATAGGATTTAGGAAAATGGCTCGGTGTCAACTCCAGTAACGTCAATGTCAACAGTGATCGGCAATGAAACGGTTTTACCTAGGCGGGCGGCTTGAATGCGCTGCAGTTCATGAATAGCCTTGAATAAACCCCGTTCAATAGTCGACTCATAACGGGAAAGTTTGGAAAAGGCATTAGCTCCGTTACCATCCCGAATAAAGCTTGCACCAAGAGTAGAAAGGTTATCCGAAAATATCGTAAAAGAGTTGTCTGCTTCATACGACCTAAAGATTGATGCTTCTGTTTGACCTAACCGTTTCAGTCTCCATATTGATGATACGATCCGATCAACAAGAATCTCTTCGAAATCTCCTACCGGAGAAAATTCGTTGTAGAAGCCTTCTTTTAATTTGATTAGAGCTGATTCATCCTCACCTGGAAGAAGAATTTCTTGAGAAAGTATTCCATGCTTTAGAGCATTCATTCGTGAAGCTTTCTTACCTTCTTCCGTTTTCGGACCGGTACTCTTTAATGCATTCTTTCGGTTAGATTCAATTTTCTTCGGGTTTGTCATATCTTTTACTTCTCCTGGTAATTAAGATCGTAGCTGCTAAAATAATGTTCCTTTATTCATGTATTGAACATGATTAAGGTTTTCATCTATGATACACCAAATATCCAAAATTTTATTTACACTTTTAAAGCATTATTGTATGCTTGTTTCTCCAGGTTTTTCCTCAAGTTTATTATTGGATTTTAATAGCAACTAATAGATGGAAAAAATAGTAAGGTTTTGTAACACTTTATTGTTCTAACTTTTATTTTTAGGGAACCATCTAACCCTTTCCTGAATTAACATATCTCTCTTATAGTTCTAATTTGACGACAGCTTAGAATTAACTGTTAAATCTAAGCTAGTTCTAATTTTATTAAATTGATAAAAATCGTACGTCCCTGGAGATGAATACAAAAATAAGTTCAGCAAACAATTGCAATCGTCTGTTTCGATTATGAAAAGCGCTTTCTACGCTTATCAATAGTATTTTGAGGCTTTCTCAAATTGCTGACAGAAGAGAGAGGATAAGTAAGAGAAAAGCAGTCCGGTTTTATTAAGCCGGGCTGCTTTTTATTTTTAGAAGAAGAAATGTTTTTTAAAATTTATACCGATATTGGACGGTGAAATTTCTGCCTGCGCCGTCAACGCCCCAACTCGGATTTCTGTAAAAACGGTCAAAGATGTTTTCAAACGCGATAAAAACGCTCGAACGCTCGCTAATTCGGATGTTTCCGCGCAGGTTAAATAATGCGTAGCTCGGCAGAGACGTGAAAAGCGGCGCGGAGTTTGCGCTTCCTAAAACTCTGGTTTGGACTTGCGCAAGGGTTTCGCCCGTCGGCAGCAAAATCGTTTCGTCGCCTGTTCCGCAAACTCCGTCCGGGTTGTTTGTCAATCCGCGAACGCACGCGCCGCGCCGGAAAAAGTTGGCGATTTGCGAGCGCGAACGAGTCGCGCCGGTGCGTCTGTCCGACAAATCGAGACTTGAAAGACGGTCTTGACGCGCCGCTAAAGTAGTGTAACCTTCAATCCAAAATCTTCTTCCCGCAGGCGCATATTTCAAACTCAAAAACGCGGTCGGCGGCGGCGTTCCGCCTTCGATATTCGGCGGAAGTCCGGTGTCTTTGTCTTCGGCGCGAATGTATGTGTAATTTCCTTGAAATTTCAAGTCTCTCGTGATGCGCGCCTCAAGTTCGGTTTCGATGCCGTAAATTTTTGCCGAAGTAAAATTGGCGCGAACCAAAACCGGTGTTGTCGAAGCCGGAACAAAGACGACGCCGCTTGCCAGTTGACTGGAAATGCGCTGGTCGCCCAAAAATTGTCCGACCGCGCCTTGCGGCAAAATCAAAGCCTGTTTCGTAATGGTATTCGTTAAATCGAGCCGAAATGCCGTAAATTCTGCATCAAAACGTTTATTTGCGTAGCGCACGCCTGCGTCGAAATTATTACTGTATTCGGATTCCTGTCTGGCGACGGGCAAATTGGTTGAAACCGCGTCGCTTCCGGCAGTCGTGCCGATTGTGCCGCCCAGATTTATTGCAGACGTATAATCGACTTCAAAACCGTCGCCGGTCAGTCCTAAAGTTCCCAAATCGGTTACGCTCGGATAACGAAATCCGCGACTGTAATTTAAAGCAAAACGCAAACCGCCAACCGCGCGGACGACTGCGCCGATTCTGCCGGAAAAATCATTAAAGCGTTGGCGGTCGTCGTCGAAAAGTCTTGTGCCGTTCACGAGCGGTGCATCTTCGGCTCTGACCTTATAAAAAGCTCCGCCGTAGCGCAGCGCGCCGGTTATTCGCAAACGGTCGGGAATCGCTTGCCAGGCGTATTGCACAAACACGCCGCCGGAGTCGAAACGTGCTTCGTCCGGTATGCGCGGACGCGATAGAACCGACGTATTTGTTAGTGGACTAAAAGTAAACGCTGGCGAGTCTATTTTTTCGTGGTAAAAATCGCCGCCGACAAGAAACGAATTTCGGAAAGGCAGTTCCTTGTCGAAAAATGTGCTGAATCCGGTCGCCGTTGTTCGCTCGTATTGATGCGTAATGTCGCCGAGCGGATTTCCCTGCCCGCCTTGATTGACTCGCTCTTCGCGCTGGCTGTTGTAAGACGCGGTAAAAGATGCGCTGTCGAAAAATCCGAAGTTTTGTTTAACGTAACGCACGTATCCAAAATCGAGCATCAGATTTCTCAAGTCGGCAATCAAATTTCCGTCGCCGCCCAAAAGCTGGTCGTAACGTTTGCCGCCGTCCTGTTGACTGCGCTGATAATAAAAACTGATTTGCCGGTCTTCGCGCGGCGCATAATTTAAGCGAAACGCGCCGCCGTATTGAGTAAAAGCCGTGTCAGGCAAGCGCTCGCCGTTGATAATATTTGAAGGCAAGCCGAGAAATCGCGTAAACGCCGAGTGTGAATCAAGCCCGTTTGCCGTACGCAGCGTATTGATGCGCCTTGCATTGAGATTCGTGTAACCGCCGAGTTTGGTTGTTCCGTAACTGAAAAACGCTGAACTGCCGAAACTCGTATCCACGCTGTTAAAAAACGGATTGATTTCGCCGTGAAATTCAGGATCGTCCGTGCCGAAAACTGGATTTCTCGTTAAAAGATTGACCGTGCCGCCAAGCGAATCCGAGCCGTATTGCGCACCGTTCGGTCCGCGCAAAACTTCGGCTGACTGCAAATTGCTCGGCTCGTTCAAATTGAAAAACGTATTGATGCCGCCGCGCTGCGCCGAATTTGTATAGCGCACGCCGTCCACGTAATTGACGACGTTTTTTCCTGTTAAACCGCGCACGACAACCGCGCCAATGGTCGGGCTGGTCTGCTGTAGGTTCAAACCGGCTTCTTCTCTGCCGATTTGCGACACGGTTCTGGTTGCACGCTGCTGAATTTCCGTCGAACTGATTATGTTGATTGCTTGCGGAACGTTCTCTCGCTCGGCAGCTTGTCCGATTTCAGCCGTAATGGTAACTGTCGTTTCGCCTACTTCCAAAACAATCTCAACGCTGCCGTTCGCCGCTGACGAAACCGCCACCTGAGTTTTTTCGGTCGCAAAACCTTCTGCCGTAACTCGGATTTGATAATTTCCGGCAGCTAAATTTGCAAACGAGAAATTGCCTGAAGCATCGCTGATGGTTTCGCGCTCGATTCGAGTTTGCGTATTGCCGAGAAAAACGCGCGCACCGGCGACGACTGAATTGTTTTGGTCTTTAACGATGCCTCGGACGCTGCCCTGCGTGCCGGTTTGAGCGGCAGCGGAAAATACTGAAAAAATTGTCAACAGAAGAATAGTGATAAAACTTTTCATACTAAATTTCATAAAACCGAGTTGTGAAGTTTCAGTGTAAAAACAAACAAAATTACTGAGTTTTAAAGGAAAAAGCAAAAAATTTCAAGGTTTTTCGGCGCGGTAATAATTTATATAATTTTGGTAAAACGAATACTTCTCTATAATCACAAAAAGAAAACAATACTTTAGCCTTCTTTCCAATCTACTACCAGCAATCGTTTTTATGTTCTCAGCTTAATTTTAAGACAATGTAATTACTCTGTTTGATAGGTAGCAACGCTGGTCGGCGTCTCGAAACACCGTACTTTGTAAACCCGCACGCGGTCGTCTTCAACGCGCGATGCGATATACTCCAAAATAAAACACGCCAGATTTTCAGCCGAAGGATTCAGTTCTTCATCAAACGGCGGAAGCTCGTTAATATTACGGTGGTCGAGATAATTGACAACTTCATCAGCGGCTTTTTTGAGGTCGCCGAAATCAACCAGCAAACCGATATTGTTAAGTTCCGCGCCGCGCGCGAAAATCTCGATTTTATAATTGTGTCCGTGCAGATTTTCACACTTCCCTTTGTAACCACGCAGTTGGTGCGCACTGGAAAAATTGCGTTCAATCATTACTTCGTAAAATGATGCCATATTTACAAGAGAAATTTCATTAAAATTCTAAAATTATGATTAATAAGTGTTATACATAAACTGAATTACGACAATTGTTGAAACAGGTTGTTTATCTTTAATTGCTGGCTTAAACTTAAATTTTGTAATCACCTCGATTGCATGTTCATTAAATTTTTGACACGGTGAAGGACTAAACAGTTCTACATCGGTAACTTTGCCCGTTTTACGTAAAACGACTCTGAGTCCAACTATGCCAGAACCTTTGCAACCCCTTGCTTTAGGGTTTGGTCTTTTAGTAATTTCCACCTTTTTATCAACCTCGCTAGACTTATAAATTTTGTCCCCGTCGGTTTGTTTTGATTCGATTGAATTTGTTGCTTGGCTTTTTGCCGAACCGACAAAAGCAAAAACCAGGAACAGAACTGTAAAAATAGAATTTTTCATAGTGGTTTCACTCGCTTTCGTAATGGCTCAACGCTTCACCTCCGCTAAACATTTGCGCCACGTCTTTTAATTCTGACGTAATTCTCGTGCGCGGTAAAGAGTTTAAAAAATCTCTGCCGTAGGATTTTGTTTTCAAGCGCGGGTCCAGCAGCGCGATAACGCCTTTGTCAGTTGCGCTTCTAATTAAACGCCCAACGCCTTGTTTTAATGTAATCACGGCGTTTGGAACGCTGTAATCGAAAAATGATTTGCCGCCATTGTCGTCTATAAAACGGGTTCGCGCCGCGATAATCGGGTCGGTGGGGACGGCGAATGGCAATTTGTCGATTATCACACACGAGAGTTGCTCGCCGCGCACATCGACGCCTTGCCAGAATGAAGATGTCGCAAACAAAACAGCATTCGGCGTTTTTCTAAATCTTTCGAGCAGTCCGGCTTTCGACATCGAGCCTTGCACGAAACACGGGAAATTGACGCGCATTGAGACGAGTTCGTAAAGCGCGTTCATCGAACTCAAGCTGGTCGAGAGAACAAAGGCGCGCCCGTTTGTGATGTTGATGAGTTTGACGATTTCAGACGCGGCAAGCTGCGTAAATTCGGGCGTTCGCGGGTCGGGCATCGCGCGCGGTAAATAAATTATCGCCTGTTTTTGATAATCAAATGATGAAGGCGCGAGCAGTGTGTCGGCTTTGCCGTTTTCCAAACCCAGACGGTCTTTGATAAAATCAAATTTTCCATTACTCGAAAGCGTCGCTGAAGTCATTACGACGGTTTCTACTTTATCAAAAAGTTTATCTTGCAAAAGCATCGAAACATCAATCGGAGAGGCGCGGAGAAACATTCCTTTGCCGCGTTTTTCCAGCCAGTAGACGTAATTTTTCTCGGCTTGCGTGCAGACGAATTCAAGGTCGAAACGCGCTTGACGAACGCGCTTGATTAAATTTTCCGCTTCGGTTATTTTTTCCGCGAAACGGTCGAGCGCGGTTTCCAATCTTTCAAGCGTCGTGTCTAAAGCGAAATACGCTTCGCCGAGCGGCGTTGGTTGAATTTCGCCGTTTATTTTTTGCGCGAAAGCGTTCGGAACGAGCGGAAATCTGCCGTCCTGCCCGCGAGTTTGCGCAAAGCGAATCCAAAATTGGTCTGCCAGACCAATCATCTTCGCGGCAAGTTTTGTCAAATCACGGGTTGCAATCGCGTCGGTTATCGGCAAAGCATCGGTGTCGCGCGCCATTTCGTCCAGTTGAAAACTCGACACCTGAAAACCGAAATAATCGGCGGCGATGTCTTCGATTAAATGCGCTTCGTCAAAAATAATCGCTGAATAATCAGGCAAAACGCGCCCGTATTCGTTGCCGCGCAAATTTAAATCGGCGAAAAAAAGGTGGTGATTGACAATTAAAACATCGGCTTCTTCGGCTCTTGCCCGCGTTCTGGTGATAAAACACGGCTCAAAATCCGGGCATTTTTGTCCGAGACAAGTTTCCGATTTGGCATTTATGCGACTCCAGAACGAAATGTTTTCCGGCAGATTTACGAGTTCGCCGCGGTCGCCGGTTTCCGATTCGCGCGCCCATTGGCGAACTTCCTCGAAGTAATCCATCTCGTCCAAGCCTTCCAAAATCGGCTGCATTTCAGCTTTGGCGATGCGGTAAAGACAGGCGTATTTAATCGAAGACATCGCCGCCGATTATTTCGGCTTTCAGGTGTCGAGTTTTCAATTGGACGAAATAGCGCGCGAC
>MWVX01000001.1_pt1 | contig 188397 bp, 167 predicted proteins | sample 1047311 | NCBI WGS metagenome assembly MWVX01 (sample SAMN06349984, study PRJNA376086) | soil metagenome | isolation source: MtG-4 sample Antarctic (ecotone) soil | place: Antarctica | collected 2015-01-13 | reverse complement strand
TGTCTGCTTGTTTGTGCCATTCTTCTTGATGTTCAGGCTTGAACAAGCGGGACAAGTTATTGATTCAAATTGCACACTTGAATTTTAGCTTGTCCTTTCTTTCAAACATCTTTTCTGTTACACGACCAAAATAGCTTTTGGAATAGTCGCGTCGAGCATCTTTCTTCGGAACTGAAATCATCTGAAATACGTGATAGAAATTGTTTGATGGGGAAAGAAAAATGTTTTGTTTGATAAAAATCGCGCGTGCGCTTCCGATGTTTTGTTTATTTATAACGCTTGCCTGTCAAATAAATCTACAGTCTTCCGCCCAAACTAACCATTCGATTTTTTCGGCAACTTCAGAACAGCCGAAACTTTCTGAAATCGCTTCCAAAGAAATAAGAAAAATGCTCGAAAGCGCCGTCGAGCAAACAAGTGTGACAAAAAGCTACGACCCGAATTACACTGTAATCGCATATCCGAACGGCGACGTTCCTGTTGAAAAAGGCGTCTGCACCGATGTTGTCATTCGAGCGTTTCGTCGCGCGGGCGTAGATTTGCAGCGCGAAGTTCACGAAGATATGCGGGCGAACTTCTCAATGTATCCGCGAAAATGGAGCTTAAAATCACCCGACACGAACATTGACCACCGGCGCGTTCCGAATTTGCAAACTTTTTTCATTCGTAAGGGAAAATCTTTGCCGACGACTGAAAAACCGGAAGATTATAAGCCGGGCGACGTGGTTTCCTGGGATTTGAACGGCAAAGGAATGACGCATATCGGGATGGTTTCAAACATTTACAATGAAAGCACGAAACGTTTTTTAATCATTCACAACATCGGCGCCGGCACAAAAGCCGAAGATGTTGTTTTCGATTGGAAAATTACCGGACATTACCGTTATTTTTAAATACAAAATCAAGTTAAAATTTCACTTTCAATGACTGCCGCCGGAATTTACATTCACATACCGTTTTGCCGTTCGCGCTGTTCGTATTGCGATTTTGCAACGGATGTTTTTAAAAATAACGAAACCGTCGAGCGATATGTCAGCGCGCTTTGTTTTGAAATCCAAAATTCAAAATCCAAAATCCAAAATCTTAAAGTTGACACTATTTATTTCGGCGGCGGAACGCCTTCGCTTTTAACGGCGAAGCAGCTCGAAAAAATCTTAAACGCGGTTTATAAAAAGTTTTCCGTCTTGAAGAACGCGGAAATTACGATGGAGATGAATCCGGCGACCGTTTCGTTGGAAACTCTGCGTGATTACAAAAATCTCGGCATAAATCGGGCGAGTTTTGGCGCGCAAACTTTTGATGACTCGGAATTAAAACGTCTCGGACGAAAGCATACTGCTGCCGATGTGCGCGAAACAATCGAGCTTTTACGCGCAGCCGATTTTGCCAATGTCAGTTTTGATTTAATCGCCGGTTTGCCGCGTCAAACTTTGAAAGATTGGAAAAGAAATCTGGACGAAGCATTAAAACTCAAACCTGAACATCTTTCTTTATATCTGCTGGAAATTCACGAAGGAACGCCGCTTGCCGAGCAGGTCAGAAGTCGCCGACAGCCTTTGCCCGACGAAGATTTGGCGGGGGAAATGTATGAATTATTGATTGAAACGGTTGCCGAAAAAGGTTATGCGCAATATGAGATTTCAAATTTTTCGCTTTCAGGTTACGAGTCAAAACACAATTCAAAATACTGGACGTGCGAGCCGGTTTCTGCGTTCGGCGTTTCGGCGCATTCTTTCGACGGCAAAAGAAATCGCTGGGCAAACGAGCGCGATACTTTGAAATATGTTCGCCTTGTTGAAAACGACGAATCGCCGATTGTTGAAAAAAGCGAGGTGAATTTAAGGTCGGAATTTGTTTTTCTCGGCTTGCGCCTAACAAAAGGAATTGATTTGCGCGAATACAAAAAGCGTTTCGGCACGGATTTAATTGAAGAATACGAGAAAGATTTAAGGCGACTTGTCGAAGCCGAATTAATCGAGCTTGCCGAAAATCGCCTTAAATTGACGAGAAAAGGTTTTCTGTTTTCCAACGAGGTTTTCGCTGTTTTCGTTTAACTAACACCTAAAAACTAATCTCTATATTACTGCTTTTCAATCACCGCGCCTTTAATTGATTCGGCGTTTTGCGGAGTTTTTTCCAGTTTTGCCGGATTGAAGCCCAGTTTTTCGACGCGGCGCAAAATGTCTTGATAATTCGCGTCGCTCATCTGCGGCGTGCGGCTCAAAATCCACAGGTATTCGCGTTTCGGGTCGCCGACGGCGGCGTATTTATAATCGTTATCCAAATCTACAATCCAATAATCGCCCCACGTCGCCGACAAAAACGACATAAATTTTGGCGCAAAACGCACTTCAAGTTTGGCGTTCGAGCTGCCTTCAACGACTTTCGCCTGACCTCGCGCGCCGTCGAGCGTGCCGTTTTTTACCAGACATTCGTTGAAAACTTCGACCGCGCCGTCGGCTTTAAGCGTATAAGTAACCGTTGTATTGGCGACGCATTTCTTCTGGAATTTATTCGGGTAACGCGCGATTTCAAACCACTTACCGGCGTATCGGTTCAGGTCAACCGACGAAACCGTTTGCAGCGTCGTCTGTTTATCGGATTTTTTTGGTTGGGTGAAAACGGTTGTTGAAAAAACAAGTAGCGACAATAATAATGCCGACGGCAATACTTTTTTCATAGTAAAATCTCCTTTTCCGTACAGAATCTTAAAACTTTTATAAGCGACCAGTCTGCCGAAATTTGCTTTTCATCGTCGGCAGTTTCTATAATTTTCCTATACTTTAGAATAAATATAAATTTTATGCCGATTTACGAATACAAATGTTTGGGATGCGCCTCTCACGTTGAAAAGATGCAAAAGGTTTCTGACAACCCTTTGGTAACTTGCGAAAAATGCGGCGGGAAACTCGAAAAACAATGGTCGCTGTCCGGCTTTCAATTCAAAGGTGCAGGCTGGTATGTAACCGATTACGCAAATAAATCTGTCGCAACCGTTGAAAAGAATGGAAAATCCGACAAAACTGAGAAAAGCGAAACGGCTGAAAAACCTGCCGTCGCTGAAAAAAATTCTGCCGCCGAATCAACCGCAAAGACTGAAGCCGCATCAAACAAATCGAATGAAACCAGAACGGATTCAAAAAAAGAGACTGTAAAGCAAAAGGAATAAAGCGAGATGAAAAAGATTTCGACGGAGAAAATTGGGCTGGCGAGTTTGATTTTGCTTGTGTTTAGCAGTTTTGCCAATGCGCAGTCGCGGCATAACGCAGCGACAACGACCCACTCTGAAGGAACGATTTTGAGTGTGTCCGCGCTTCGCACAAACGATTCGACCGTGCCGATAAAACCGGAAAATCTCAATCTTTACGAAAACGGCGTCGAGCAGAAAATCAAAAATTTCAGTTTCGACCCGTCGCCGGCGCGCATTGTTCTTCTGGTTGATAATTCTTCGACAGTTCGCGCCGACATCGAAAAATTAAAGAAGGCAGCGACGGAATTCGCTTACGAAATTTTTGAAGGCGACCAGCTTTTTGTTGTCGGTTACGACGAAAAGCCGGAAATCATACAGGAATGGACGGACGACGCGAAAAAAATTGAAGCCTCAGTTGCGACTTTTCGCAAAAAGGGAAATCCGTTTTTGTTCGATTCGCTAAATTCGACCGTCGCCGAAGTTTTACAGCCGCTGATGCCTGGAACCAGAAAAACGACGGTAGTTTTAATCAGCGACGGACTCGACCGCGGCAGCAAAACGCCTTTTGATAAAATTTTGGGCGAACTGCAAAAACAAAACATCACGGTTTACGCTCTGCAAATTCCCGACCGAACCGGCGGCGCATACCGCCGCAATCAACCGAAAGCAGCCGAGGTTATAAATCAATTGACCGAAGGCACGGGCGGAAAAGCTTTCTCGATTGACGAAGGGCAAACCGCCGCGAAATTCATCTGCGACGAGCTGAAAAAAAACCGTTACCTGCTTTCGTATTCTCCCGCAAATACTTCATCTTATGACGCGCGCCGCGTTTTTCTAATCGCCGACGAAGGCATAACGGTGCGCACAAAAACCGCGCAGCCTCCGAATTTGAAACAGTGAAAAAATAAAAAAGGCGGCGGCTCTATTCAGTTTGTTTTTAACAGAATTCGCTTTTGTTTTTCATTACTAAACGGCGACCGGCGCAGCGATTTTTCCCCACGATTGGTAATTTTCGAGTTTTAGATTTTCGTATTTGAAGTTCAATAAACCTTCCAAACCTTTCAATCTTTCCGCGTTTATCAATTCCAATTTCGGTAATTCCAAAGGCTCGCGTTTTAATAATTCTTCGACCTGGTTTAAATGATTTAAGTAGATGTGCAAATCGCCGAAAGTGTGTACAAAATCGCCGACCCGCAAATCACAGACGTGTGCGATTAAATGCGTCAGAAGCGCGTAAGAACTGATGTTGAACGGGACACCGAGAAAAGCATCGGCGCTTCTCTGGTAAAGCTGGCAGTGCAAAACTTTTTCATTTTCGACTTTGAATTGAAAAAGCATATGACACGGCGGCAAATCAACTTGTATTGCTTGCTCCGGATCCCAGCCGGAAACAATCAAACGGCGCGAATTCGGATTTTTCCGAATTTCTTCGATCAAAGCTTTTATCTGGTCAAAACCGTTGTGTTTGGGATAATCGCCGCCGAAACTCCTCCATAAATATCCATAAACCGGACCTAAATCGCCTTTTTCTCGATTAAATCGTTTCGTATGTTCAGCGTCCGCCCATTCTGCCCAAATGTCCACGCCCCGCTCGCGCAAATTTTCCTCGTTTGTATCGCCGCTTAAAAACCAGGCTAATTCTTCAAATATCCAGCGAAACGGTACTTTTTTTGTTGTAACAATCGGAAAGTAATTCTTCGACCTGGTTTAAATGATTTAAGTAGATGTGCAAATCGCCGAAAGTGTGTACAAAATCGCCGACCCGCAAATCACAGACGTGTGCGATTAAATGCGTCAGAAGCGCGTAAGAACTGATGTTGAACGGGACACCGAGAAAAGCATCGGCGCTTCTCTGGTAAAGCTGGCAGTGCAAAACTTTTTCATTTTCGACTTTGAATTGAAAAAGCATATGACACGGCGGCAAATCAACTTGTATTGCTTGCTCCGGATCCCAGCCGGAAACAATCAAACGGCGCGAATTCGGATTTTTCCGAATTTCTTCGATCAAAGCTTTTATCTGGTCAAAACCGTTGTGTTTGGGATAATCGCCGCCGAAACTCCTCCATAAATATCCATAAACCGGACCTAAATCGCCTTTTTCTCGATTAAATCGTTTCGTATGTTCAGCGTCCGCCCATTCTGCCCAAATGTCCACGCCCCGCTCGCGCAAATTTTCCTCGTTTGTATCGCCGCTTAAAAACCAGGCTAATTCTTCAAATATCCAGCGAAACGGTACTTTTTTTGTTGTAACAATCGGAAAGTCTCGGCGTAAATCAAATCGCGTTTGGTATCCGAAGGCAGAAATCGTTCCAACGCCGGTGCGGTCTTCGTGGCGCGCGCCGTTTTGCAAAATATATCGCAGAAGTTCTTGATACTGTTTCATTCGATTTTGGTTTTGTTATTTTTTGGATTTGTTGGAAATTTTAACCGCAAATTTGTCGAAAGCAAACTCGAAAAGTTACTATACTTGTTTGAATTTTCTAAACATAAATTTTATGTCAAACAAACTGGAAGTTAGCTTCAACTCGCCGCAGTGCGGTTTTATGTCAATCGGCTTTGATGACGGCGAGCGCGAGTTTCACACGACGACGGCGCACGCGCCGCACGAACGCGCTCTGCCGGAACTTATGCAAATTTTAACGGCTTTACTCGATAATAATTTGCCTCAAAAAGAATATGTTCTGCGCTGGAATCGAGAGCCGGAAGAATTTGATTTTTGTTTCGTGCGCGAGGGCGAAAGCGTGATTTTGGAAATTTACCAATATCCGGGCGAAACTCGCCGCGCATCCGAACGCGAAATGGTTTTCTCTCACGCCGGAGACTTGCGAGACACGGCGCGAGCGTTTCACGCAACTTTCGCGCAGCTTTACGAAGACAAAGACACGGACGAGTTTGAATTCAACTGGCGACAGCCTTTTCCGCTTGCAGAATTTGAGGAATTTAAAAATAAAATGAATTAGCCGCGAACAAATACAAAGGTTCGCGAGAATTTTCAAACTTCTCATATATTTTTGTGTCTTCTCGGGGCTAAAATCAGATGAAACAAAAACTTTTAGAACTTCTTGCGTGTCCGACCTGTGGCGGCGATATTCTGCTGGTTCACGTCGGTACACGTGAGGAACGAGAAATCATCGAAGGTTTGCTTTCGTGCCGAAAATGCACGCGCGAATATAAAATCGTGCGCGGCGTTCCGCGTTTTGCCGATTTGTCGAAAATCGAGCAGAACAAAGCCGAAACCGCTGAAAATTTCGGATGGCAATGGACGCATTTCACACAGGCGAACGAGAAATATAAATCGCAATTTTTGGGTTGGATTCAGCCGGTTGAACCGAATTTTTTTAAGGATAAAATCGTTCTCGAAGGAGGCTGCGGCAAAGGCAGACACACGACTCTAGCGGCAAATTGGGGCGCGCGCGAAGTCATCGGAATTGATTTGAGCGCGGCGGTCGAAACTGCTTTTCAAGCGACGAGAAATTTGCCCAACGCGCACGTTGTTCAAGCCGACGTTTACAAACTGCCGTTCAAAAAAGTTTTCGATTACGCATTCAGTGTCGGCGTTTTGCATCACACGCCGAATCCGAAAAAAGCGTTTGTGTCATTAGCTTCAAAAGTAAAAAAAGGCGGCGCGATTTCCGCCTGGATTTACGGCGCGGAAAACAACGAATGGATTACAAATTACGTTTCGCCGATGCGCGAACGTTTCACTTCGCGCTTGTCTCAACCGACACTCTACCAGCTTTCAAAACTCCCGACACTCGGCGTCTTTTTAGCCAGCAAATTAATTTACAAACCCGCCAATGCCGTTGCAAAACCGCTTGCCGGCAAACTTTTCTACAACGATTATCTTAACCATTTAGCAACATTCGGCTGGCGTGAGCAACACAATATCGTCTTTGACCATCTTGTTGCGCCGACGGCGTTTTATATTCCGAAAAAAGAATTTGAAGATTGGTGGCGAGAAATCGGTGCGCAAACAGTTGAAATAATCTGGCATAATCAAAATAGTTGGTGTGGATTTGGTAGAATAGAACGATAATTTATGCAGGCGCAACTTTCTAAAGAAATGCAGCAGCACACATACGCCATTATGAATCGCATCGAAGATTCGCATTGGTGGTATGTCGGGCGGCGCGCGATTCTTGAAAGTTTTCTCGAACAGATAGTTCAAAATTCAAAATTCAAAATTCAAAATTCGAAGATTCTCGATGTCGGTTGTGGCACAGGCGGCAATCTTGAAATGTTGGATAAATTCGGCGCTGCGGAAGGTGTTGACGTTTCCGACGACGCACTTGAGTTCTGCAAATCGAAAGGTTTAACCGTGCATAAAGGTTTGGCGGAAAGTTTGCCGTTTGAAGATGAAAGTTTTGACGTTGTAACCGCGCTCGATGTTGTCGAACATTTGGACGACGACATTGCCGGGCTAAAAGAAATGCACCGCGTTTTGAAAACGGGCGGCAAAACTTTGATTTTTGTTCCCGCATTTATGTGGCTTTGGGGCGTGCAGGATGACGTTTCAAATCACCGAATTCGCTATACAAAAAAGCAGATTGTCGAAAGATTAGAAAAATCCGGTTTCGCAATCGAACGCGCGACTTACGCGAATATAACTTTTTTCGCGCCGATTTTGGGCGGCAGAACTTTGATGAAATTGACGGGAATAAAACCCGAATCGGAAAATATTGTCAACGTTTCCGCTCTCAATGGCATTTTCGGAAAACTTTTCGGCGCGGAAAGATTTTGGCTCAAAAATTTTAATTTTCCGTTCGGTGTTTCGATTGTAATCGTGGCGGAGAAAGTTTGAAAATTCTATTTATTGATTGCCCGAAATGGTTTCATGCCAAACACAATCTTCCAATTTACCCAAAGCCGCGCCTGAACTGTCGCTGTTTCTGCCGGTTTTAGACGAAGAGGAAAACCTACGCCCGATGCACGCCAAAATTTCCGAAGCCTTAAACACTTTGGGTAAAACGGCGGAAGTAATTTACGTTGACGACGGTTCAACTGATAACAGTTTCCAAATCTTAAAAGAAATTGCGGCAGAAGATTCGCGCGTTCGCGTTATTTCTCTGCGGCGAAATTACGGGCAAACGGCAGCAATGAGCGCCGGAATTGACGCGGCGCGCGGCGAAATACTGATTCCGATGGACGCCGATTTGCAAAACGACCCCCGAGATATTGCGCGCCTGCTTGATAAATTAAACGAAGGTTACGACGTTGTTTCAGGCTGGCGGAAAAATCGGCAGGATAAATTGATTTCAAGAAAAATCCCGTCGCAAATCGCTAATCGAATTATCTCTCTGATTGGCGGCGTTCCGCTTCATGATTACGGCTGTAGTTTGAAAGCGTATCGGCGAGACGTGATTCAGGATGTAAAACTTTATGGCGAAATGCACCGTTTTATCCCGATTTACGCGAGTTGGGCAGGCGCGCGAGTGGCAGAAATTCCGGTCGAGCATCATGCCAGAACAATGGGCGAATCGAAATACGGCATCTCACGCACGCTTAAAGTGGTTTTTGATTTGATGACGATAAAATTTATGGCGTCGTATCAAACAAAACCGATTTACGTTTTCGGCACGTTTGGATTGATTGCATTTTTGCTTTCGATTTTCGCCGGAATTTGGGCGTTCGTTTTAAAATTCGGATACGGCACGTCGTTTATTTTAACGCCTCTGCCCGTAATTGCCATTGTTTTGCTGGCAATCTCAATGCAGTTTTTTTTGATGGGATTATTAGCTGAAATGCTCGTGCGAACATATCACGAATCGCAGGACAAGACGACTTACGCAGTACGCGAGCGAATTGGGTTTGACGCTAAAAGTTAAAATGCCTCAATTGAAATGGAATGAATATGAAGTTATTGAATGTTTAGGTGTTCTGCCCGAGCAGGAAGAATTTTTTGAATCTCATCACTTTAAATTTGCAAAAGGCGGTTTGATTTTAGAATTGACGATTTACGAATATGAAAGCCTTATAACCTTTTCGCTTTTCAAGCAAACCAGTAACAAACCTTTTCTAACGCTTACTTTTATAATTCGTGATGAAATAAAATTTATAAATGAAAAAGATTCAGCAAGTCTTTTGTTTAAAAACTGTATTCTTGTTTCAGACCGATTTTGGATGTATCAAGGTAATGAAGGCAAGGATTTGTTTGATAAAACTAAATTTGCGACTGAACTTGATATTGAATTGACAGTTTATCCTCATCTTGAATTTAAAGTTATTTAGTTTTTATGTGCGGCATAGCAGGTTGGGCAAATTTAGAAAATAAACCTTCGCAAAATTGGGGCGAAGCCGTTTTGCGTTCGATGTGTAATCGGATGCAGCATCGCGGTCCCGACTCGGAAGGTGTTTGGTTAAACGAATCGGTGGCGCTCGGAATGCGGCGGCTTTCGATTATTGATCTACATACGGGCGAGCAACCTGTCTTTAGCGAAGACAAGCAAACGATTGCCGTGATGAACGGCGAGATTTACAATTTTCGAGAGATTAGACGTGATTTAGAAAAGCGCGGACACAAGTTTGAAACGCAGACCGATACGGAAGTTTTGCCGCACCTTTACGAAGAATACGGCGAGCAAATGGTCGAACATCTCAATGGAATGTTTGCATTTGCGTTGTGGGATTTGCCGAAGAAAAAACTTTTATTAGCACGTGATAGATTCGGTGAAAAGCCGCTTTATTACGGTGTTTTCGATAATAAATTGATTTTTGCTTCCGAGCCGAAAGTTTTGTTGGAAAACCCGAACGTTAAAGCTGAAATAAATTTAAACGCGCTGCGGCAATATCTTTCGTTTGATTATGTTCCCGCGCCGCTTTCGATTTACAAAAATATCTATAAACTGCCCGCCGCGTATCTTTTAACCGTTGAAAACGAAGAAGTAAAAACCAGACGCTATTGGAATTTAAGTTTTCGGAAAAACGGCGGTAAACTTTCAATCGGGCAAGCGGCGAAAGATTTGCGCGAACTGCTTGCCGACTCTGTTAGAATGCGTCTTGTTTCTGATGTGCCTCTGGGAATTTTGCTTTCGGGCGGCGTTGATTCTTCGACCGTTGCGGCTTTTGCGACGCAGTTTTCGAGCGAGCGAGTCAAGACCTTTTCCATTGGTTTTGAAGAAGATTCATTTGATGAATCGAAATACGCGAGACAAGTTGCCACGCATCTCGGGACGGAACATTACGAAGAAAAACTGAGCGTCGAACGAGCGGCGGATTTGATTTCTGAAATCGGCGCGTGGCTCGACGAACCGCTGTCGGACAGCTCTCTTATTCCGACATTTTTGCTGGCGCGTTTTGTTAAAAAGCACGTCACAGTCGCGCTTGGCGGCGACGGCGGCGACGAAATTTTTGCGGGCTATCCAATGTATTTCGGACACAAAATGGCTGGCATTTATGATTCAATTCCGCGATTTTTACGTTCGAGTCTGATTGAGCCTGTCGTTAATAATTTGCCCGTCAGCACGAAGAATCTTTCGTTTGATTACAAGGCAAAACGCTTTATCGCCGCTTCAAAATATGACGCCGTGACTCGTCATCATTTGTGGTTCGGTTCGTTTTCGATTGAGCAGCAAAACGATTTATTAACCGAAAAAGTTTTAGCGCAAAGTTCCGGCGATATTTACGGCGACGCGAAAAATCTTTTGAAAATCTGCGACGCACAAGAGCAAATCGAGCAGATGCAGTTTCTGGATATGAATTTTTATTTGGCGGAAGATATTTTGACAAAGGTTGATCGTGCTTCGATGGCTGTATCTCTGGAAGTTCGCGCGCCATTTCTCGACCCGCGCATTGCCGAATTTGCCGCCGGTTTGCCGCTTGAATATAAGCTCAAAGGCGCGAAAGGAAAGTATATTTTGAAAAAAGCGGTTGAAGATTTGCTGCCCGAAACGATTCTAAAACGTCCGAAAAAAGGTTTTGGCGTTCCGATTGCCGAATGGCTCAAAGGCAACCTAAATGCGCTTCTTCACGATTTGCTTGCTCCAGAGAGATTGAAAAATCAGGGTTTGTTTGATGAAAAGTTTGTGCAAAAACTTATTACTGAACATGAGCGCGGCGCGGCTTCGCATCACAAACAGCTTTGGACGCTGCTGGTTTTTCAGCTTTGGTATAAAAATTTTATAGCCGAAAAATAAACTTTTACAGTTACGCTTGAATTCTATTTTCCAACGGAATTTTGCGTCTTTTCTATATCTGTACAGCAAAAACCTTTAAAATTTTGATCCTTCCTGTAACTCGCTTGACTGGTTTCGTATCGAATAAACCGAAAATCTGCCCTGTTCATCGTAATCGTAACTGTGAAAACTCATTCCCGCTTTTTCGGCAACGTGAATCGAAGCAAAATTATCGTCATCAACGGTTGCAAAAATTTCCGTTAAATTCAATTCATCAAAACCTAATTTGATTAACCGCCGCGCAAGCTCGGTCGCAAAACCTTTTCCCCATTCTTCCTTTTTCAGCACATATCCGATTTCCCAATCTTCCGGCTTTTCGGGTCGAGGACGAAGACTGGCGTTTCCGATATAACGCAAATCATCTCGGGCAAAAACCGCCCAAATTGTTTTTACATTTTGCTGGGCATATAATTTCTCAAACAGTTTTCGCCAGAGACTTTCGGCTTGTTCAGTCGTCATCACGCCTTTATCAACGTGCTTCATTACGGCTTTGTCGGTAAGTAAATCAAGAAAATCCAGCTTATTTTTTTCTCCTTCGTAGTTTTTTAGAACAAGTCTTTCGGTTTCCATAAATAAAAAAGCCGACGTTTTTCGGGAAAACATCGGCTGAAAATTTAGCATAATCTAAATACTTACTGCGTAATGGTAAATTTTCCCGAGCTTTCTTTATTCTGATTTGAAACTCGGTCTTTGATTTTGACTTTTATTTCGTAGTTGCCCGTAGCAAGCGCATTGGTCGGCAAAAGTCTGGCTAAAGTTAATCGCTGTCCGGCATCCGACATACCTTTCCAATCTTCTTTCTGACTCAAAAGCTCTTTGCCGTCTTTTGACAAAACGTAGTCGACATCTACCGCCGGACGAAGCGTCGTCTGGTCGATTCCGGTGTTATAAACCTGCATATAAATACCTACTTCCTGACCCTTTTTATAAACACCGGAAAGGTTTGGAAGAACTTTTGTATCGCCGATAACGAACATTCCGCCGATGTCTTTTTCGGTCGTCGAATAAAGTTTTGAAGCCAGAATAAGGCTCGATATATTGAGTTTGTTTTCCTCAAACTTCGGCACTGTAAAACCGATGCTGCGGACTCCTCTGTTACCCGTTCCGACATCGCGCACGACAACGTCAACCTTATAAGTGCCGGGCGTCAGAGTATAGGCTTTCTGATAAACCGATTTACGGTCGCGCGCTTCGTTTAAATCTTGTTCCGAGGCGCTTGTTATCGCCGAATCTTCAAAAATGCCCGAGCGTTTTCCCGAAACCGCCGTAATACGTCCGAAGATATTCATCCGCGCCGTTTGAATGCCGCCGACATCGGTAAAAGCGAGTTCTTTATTGCTGGCTTGAATGGTAAAAGTCGTAACTACTCGGTCTTCGGATTGGCGAAAGAAATCCACCTGCAAATCAAAATCGAGCGGATTATTATCAATGACGCCGGAATTACCTCCGGCAAGTTCCTGTAAATCACTGAATTTCACCTGGGGCGGACGCTGCAGAGCGGTTATCACTTCAAGGCGGCGAAACGGACTGTCCTGCTCGCGCTGGTAGTTATTGTTGCCCATTCCACTTAGGCGGTCGCCTTTGTTGCTCAGTCCGAGTTGTTCGGCAGTCGTCAAACCCGCGCCCGGAATCGACGCCAGCGCGTCTTTTTCGTTTGGACTACGAGCAATACGATACTCACCCGTTCCGGTCGGGTCAACGAATTCGATTTCGATTCCTTCGCCAACATTATCGAGATGCCGGTAAAACCAGGTTTCAAAAGGATAAGTCGTCGTCGAACCACCGCCTTCATAGGAAGGACGGTCATAACTCCCGCCGGTCGGGTGCGATTCCACACCGTCCGGTTTGCCGAAAGTGATGTAAATTCGCCCGCGGTCAGTTTTCCAGCCTGGAATCCCGGAAGCGAAATGTTCGTTGGCGTAAGCGATTCGCTCGTAATACTGCTCACGGTATTCATTTTCTTCCGTATCGGGATCCGGGTCGCGGCGACGCCAGAAATTTTCGATAAAGTTCTCGCGTTCTTCATCGGTTTTCAAAGCCTTAAACGCTTTTTTCTCATCGCCCGTAATAACGTAAGCGACATCTTTATTAACCCAATCCGTGTAGACTTTTTTTACTTCCTTGCCAACTTTTCGATCTTTAGTAGTCGGGTCTTGACTCGGTTGCTCCTTATCCTTTTGAGCAAAGCCGACTGATACGCTGGTCGCCAAGACCGCAGCCGCTAAAGCGAAATTGCGAATCAAACTTTTTTTAGACATAACGGTAAAATTCCTCATTTAAAACTTGCAATAGAAATTGCTTATCCGCTTAATAATTTGTTTAAATTTTTTGGCTATAAAATTTTTAGATACTAATTCTTATTTGTTCAAGATGCGCTAAAGCCTTTGGCAGGTTGCCTGTCGCGCGGTAAAGAAGCCGTTTTCGGCAATCTCAAACTCTACTAATTTTCCTGTATTTGATTATCGAACACTTGGGCAAAATTTTCAATTATTTTGTCTTCGACTTCGCGCAAACTAAGTTCGCGTCCGAGCAGTTTTTCCATTGAAGTTACGGGTTCGCCTTCGCAGGCGATTATAAAATCGAAAAAACTCAAGTCCGTATTGACGTTCAGCGCGAAACCGTGCGTCGTAACCCAGCGTTTGATGTGAACGCCGATGGCGGCGACTTTGCCGTCCGTCGTGTGAACGCCCGTCAAACCTTCGATGCGAAAGGCTTCGATGCCGAAATCTTTCAGAGTTTTTATCAAAACCGCTTCCAAATCCCGAACGTATTTATGCACGTCTTCGCGTTCGGGACTTAAACTTATAATCGGGTAACCGACGATTTGTCCGACGCCGTGATAAGTAACTTTACCGCCGCGATTGGTTTCAAAAACCGAAACGCCCAAAGTTTTGAGTGCTTCCGCCGTCGCCAAAACGCCGTCCGATTTGGCTCGCCGACCGATTGTAAAAGTATGCGGATGTTCGAGCAGCAGCAGAAAATCTTTTTCGCGCTTTTCGATAACTTCACGTTCGATCTGCTTTTGCAATTCCAAACCGGCGTCATAATCAAAACGTCCGAGACGGCAAACTTTTAATTGTTTTTTTCGCATCTTCAGCTATGATAAAATTTCTCGGGTTAATTTACTATTTAACACAAGTTGCCGATTATCAAAACAAAAAAGATTTTTAACCTCGGGGAAACCTGGAAAAATTTGTGCCGAGGCGGTAAAATCCGGCTGAAATTTACAATTGGTAACAGACGAAAAAATCGAATATGAAAATAAACAAAAAATTTCTGACATTTATCGCGCTTTTCCTGTTTCTCGCGTTTTTAACCGTTTCGACAAACGCGCAAAGGCGTAAAAATACAATCAGACGCGCGACAAGACCGGCTGCAACACAATCGACTTTACTAGCGAGCAGCGAAATAAAAGCTGGCGCGGGAAAAGTTTCGACGCAGATAAAAAACGTAACAAAATTTATTTACGGCTTGGGCGGCGTGGCGCGCGTTATCGAAGACCTCGACCGTGATATAGCTGCGGGAAAAGCCTCGCGTAATGCGGGCGAACTAAACACAAAAAACAAGCAAGCCGTTATAAACACAATCCGAAACTTACGTGCCGGGCTTGCCGCTCTGGAAGTCGAATTTCGCACTAAACCCGCGTTGAGAAATTATCTGTTCCAAATTCAAGGAATTACCGACATCAGCGGCAACGCCGAAGACCAGGCGACAAACGGACGATTTGTTGAATCGGGTAGAACGCTTCTGCTCGTTGTCGAAAAACTTTCCGACACACTCGCGGCTTTGCCATAATGAAATTCAAAGTTCAAAGTTCAAAGTTAAATTTGTTCCTTAAACTATGAATTTATTTCTCCAAATATGGGCGTGCCTGAACGATATAAATTCGTCCGTTCATAATTCCCCATTCAATGTCCTGCGTTTTCTGATTGCCGAATGTATGTTTTATATTCAAGGCGGCTTTCGCCAGATTTCTCGCCTGTAAGTCAGTTAAAACGCGACCTTTTTTGGCGCAAAAATCCGGCTGTTCTTTTAAATCGCCGTTTTGGTCGAAGGCGAGCGCATTTTCCTGTTGCGAAAGCGTCATTACGACGACAGAATTTGATTTCGGATTGAATAAAATCTGTTCGGGGATGCCTTTATTGTCGGGAATTTTCGAGTTATGCCCGCAGACCGCGCTGATATACACCGCGTTTTTGTTTTGCTCGTCGAACGGGTCTTTTGTAATCATCACGCCGCCTCTGTCCATATTGACGCCGACTTGTATCAGCGCAGACATAAAAACATCCGTCTGGCTGACGTAGTTGCGCACGCGCGCTTCGTAAGCGTCGAAATTCCAGAGCGACGCCCAAACTTTTTTCACGGCTTCGATTAATTTTGCATCAGTTTTGACATTCGGCACGCTCGAATAAAGTCCGGCGCCGGAAAAGTTCGGCAAATCTTCGGAATTCGATGAGCTGCGAACAAAGACGCCGCGTCCGCCAAGCTGCAATCTCCATCGCCGAATAATTTCAGCTCTTAATTTCGGTTCGAATTTTCCTTTTTGAAGTTCTTTACGAAATTTTTCAAGCCGCGCGCGTCGGATGCGCGGGTTGTGAACAAAATCGTTGTCGGCAGTAAACTCATCAATTTGTTTGTCGAAACCGTTGTCCTTCATAAACTTGCTATACCAGTAAAAAGGAACGGTAAAACCGTCAGGAACAATGACGCCGACAAGTTTTGCGTTCATCATTTCCCCTAAATTCGCTGATTTAGAACCGTAAGTAATGCTGTCTTTCTTCCGCATTTCCCGCAGCGGCGTGAGGCTTTTGACCATTAAATTTACGGGCGGAACTTGCTCGTCGGGCGATTTGAATTTTTCTTTGATGTCTCCCAGATTCGCCGGGTCGAGATTGTATTTTGTAAGTTTCGCATCAAGTTTATAGACGTATGTGTCGTATTCCTTAAAGAGTTTGTCAGCGTCTTTGATATAAACGTTCGGAATGCCCCAGCCTTTTGCCAGAATATTGACGTGCGAGAGCGGCGTCGAAGGTTTGGCGACGATAATTCCGCGAACGGGCGGCAAACTCAAAGGCAACTCCTTTAAAACAACGATTTCGTTGTCGCCGATTTCAACTGTGTCGTCGAGTTTTTCGATGATGTGTATGCGCCCGACGGCTTCGCCCGTATTCAGCGCTAAATAATCTTGATTTTTGGCGATGTCGCTTTGCAAAACGCGGTCAATGCCCATTTTGGCGGAAACGTCTTCCTGACGAATCGAGTTCGGTTTGTAAGAAACCAGTTCAAAAAACGTTTTGTTAATCGTGTCGTTTGCCAGTTGGATAAGTTCGGCAGTTGCAAGGTCGCCTTCGTAAAGTTCCCACGTAAATTTTTCGACCGTTTTTTGCCAGGCGATTGTGCCGACGACAAATCTGCGGTTTTCGTCAATATAAATCGGTTTATAAACATCGCTGCCTTTTGCCACCAGATAATTCGCCAGCAGAAAATCTTTGTGAAAACGATATTTCTGCGTGTTGACGTAATAAATTTTATTTTTGTCTTTACGGTCAATGACAAACATTGCGTGCGGCAGAGCGAACGGCGTTCCCTGATGATAAGTTCGCGCAATCGAATCGAAATCCGCCTGCGTTTTTATCTCAGTAAGCGAGCGCTTGTTTGTATCCGGCGCAACCGGCATCACATTTTCCGGTTCGCGCGTCGGCGAAGGTTTCTGCGCCATTTGACCGAAAACAAACGATGTCGCCAGAGAATACAAAATCAACGAATAAAAAAAATTTCTTCCTAATTTCATTTTAAATTTCTCTTACAAGTTACAAAAAACGTTTTCGTAAGATTTTAAGCTCGGCTTCGTTTTCCAGACAAACGTCCAAATCACTGATGATTCCGTCTTTTATGCTGTAAATCCAGCCGTGAACTGTCAGGTTTTGCCCGCGATTCCAAGCGTCCTGCACGACGGTCGTGGCGCCTACGTTTAACACCTGTTCGATGACATTTAGCTCGCAAAGTTTATCTGATTTTTTGTTTTTATCTTCAAATTTGGCAAGAATCCGGTCGTAAAGATTCGCCGTGTCCTGAATATGCCGCAGCCAATTGTCAATCAAACCGTGCCTTTTGTCTTCGAGCGCGGCTATTACGCCGCCGCAGCCGTAATGTCCGCAAACGATTATATGCTTTACCTTTAAGGCTTCGACCGCGAATTGCAGAACTGAAAGACAATTCAAATCAGTGTGGATTACCTGATTGGCAACATTTCGATGAACGAAAATATCGCCCGGCAGCAAACCGACGATATTGCTCGCCGACACCCGACTGTCCGAACAGCCAATCCAGGCGTATTCGGGCGTTTGCTGTTTGGCTAAATCAGGGAAAAAATTCGGGCGCTCGGCTTTGATTTTCGCCGACCACTTTTTGTTATTCTCTAAAAGATGTTCTAAACGATTCACAAATTTTTTATTTTAGGTTTTTTATTTTAACACTGCTTCAATCGCATCACACGCCATTCGCGTTCCGTGTTCAGTAAGAACGACTTTGCTTGCTTCTATTGCGTTTGTTTTATAATTCTTATCTGCAAGAATCTCGCGCAGTTTGTTTGCCGCAGTTTGCGCCGAATATTTTTCACGCGAAATTGTTTGTGCCACGCCGATTCGCTCGCATCGGGCGGCATTATCGGGCTGGTCGTGGCTGTAAGGCATAATCAAATGCGGAACTCCGGCGCGCAAAACCTGCGCGGTTGTGCCGACGCCGCCTTGATGAACGACGCACGCGGCGCGCGGAAAAATCTGACTGTAAGGCGCGTAATCATAAGCGACAATTTGCGGCTGATTTTCATCGCCGGTCTTAGTCAATTGCGGCGGCTCGCTAAAAACTCCATAGAGCAAAACAGCGCGGGCATTTAGAATTTTTGCCGCTTTCGCGCTTTCCTCAAAAAAGTTTCCCGCATCCATCACGGCAGCCGAACCGAGCGTAAAAACAATCGGCGGCTCGCCTGCGTCGAGAAATTTTTGCAAATCTTCGGGCATCGTTCCCAAATCGTCCTGACCGTCGTAAAAACAAAATCCGGTTTGCAAAGTTGGACGATGCCAATCCGGTTGCGGCTTGCCTAAAACTTTAGAAAACATCGCCAGATGCAGCAGTTTTGAGTATTTATCCTTGAAAACCGGGTCGTGATTTTCGCTCAGACTGATTTCGCGCCGAAACTGGCGGTAAGGTGCGAGCCAACCAGCGACGACGCAGTGAATTGCCGAATAAATCACGCCGTGGACGTCCGCACCGAGAAAACGAAAATGCTTGAGCCACTGCGCCGTCGGCGGCACAAATGGGTCGTGCGGCGACAGAAAAGAGGCGGGAGCAAGCGATGTCGTTATCCATTTGACGCCGGTTTTTTCAGCAACCGACGCCGCCGGATAAACGACTTCACCCGTAATCAAAACGTCTGCGCCTTCGACGGCTTTCATCAAATCTTCATACATCGGTCGCACGTTGGGCAGCAGAATTTCCCGCAGAAGTTTTTCCGTTCCGCTTTTAGCGTCCATTATCTCGCGCGCAAGTTCCCGGTCGGTTTCGGGATTTAAATTCGGACGAAGCGGAAAAAATTCAAACCCAAGCGCGTCGATTTTTTCTCTGTAAACTTCCAAACTATTGATAGCAATTTCGTGTCCGCGCGTGCGAAGCTCGATTGCCAGAGCGAGCATCGGATGAAGGTCGCCGAGCGAGCCGAAGGTTGATAAGACGATTTTCATACGGGCAGTTTTTTAGTCTTAAATCCTGTTTCCAAAATCTGCTCTATCTTCTCTCGGCATCTTCTCTGTTTCGATTTTTGCAGCTTGTTTTTCAAATAAATATCCGTGTTCGTCTGCAGTTAATCTTTCTTCCGTTTCTTCGTCCTTTCTCTGCTTTACTCTTTCCCCGATTTGAAATCGGACGCTCAAAAAGAAACAAACTGCGCCCGCGACAGCCGAAACAAATACAGCATCCGTATTTCCCTTCCACACAAAAAACGCGGCGACTCCAATCAGAATCACCACCAAAATTTGAAAAGTTTTTTCCATTTTAATTAATCGTTTTTTATTTCCTCACGGGCTATTTCGCTCGCTAATTTTTGCCTGCGGTTCTTTTTAAGAAAGTAACGCATAATCAGATAAATTGGCAAAACGATAAAAATCAAAAACGGCAAAAGCGCAACCGCTACTGTAATTAAAACTAATATGAAACTTAACGCCGCATCGAATCCGCTGCCGAACGAATGCCTGATTTGATAGAAAAAGCCGGATGAGGTTGCAGAGAACGCCGCCGGCGATTGAAGTTTAATTTTAACGGTCGAAAAACTCGATTGATTTTCCAAAAAATGTTTTCTGCCTTCGATTTTTTCAATCCCAACGCGCACGCCGGCAATTTCGCGCTGAATGTTCAAGGCATCTTCGACCGAATTCGACCGCTTCATTATTTCGAGAAACTGTGCTTCGAGCGCCTTTTGCGTTTTTAGGCGTGCTTCAATGTCAATAAATTCTTCGGTAACGTCCTGACCTTTTACGTTTTCTACAATAACGCGGCTTGCTGTTTTGCGGATTTCATCCAAACTTTCGTTAAACTTTGCAGCCGGAACGCGAACTGTCATCGTAACCGTGTCGTGTGTCGTCGCTTTCAAGTCGCTGCTGCTCTGGCTCGATTCGATGACGAAACCGCCTTTGCTTTCTGCTATTGCCGTTATTTTATTCTGCGTTTCGGCGGGCGCGTCGGTTTCCAAAGTCAAATCAGCGTCGCGGATAATTTTGCGTTCGACAGCGGCAGGCGCGATTTTGCTTTGCTGCGCGTCGGCGAGCGAGACTTTTTGCGCAGCCGTTTCATTTTGCGAGTTGCTGCCAATTTCAGCCTGCGACGGATTTGCGTTTGTATTGCTTGAAGTGCTGCTGCACGCCCCAAAAATGAATGAAAACAAAAACAAAAAGAAAACAAAATTTAATTTTTTCATAATTTCTCCACATCGAAGTTTCTTAACAACGATGGTTAGAACGAGAAAATTATGAAGACTTGCGCGCGACCTCCCGAAAACTTTCACCGGCAAAAATAGCGCGCACCGAAGATTTTATACGGCGCATCGCGCGAACGACTTTCGGCATAAACCAAATGAAGAAAATGGTAAAGATTATCAATACAATCGCAATCCCGACTGGCGCGAAAACGGCGAGAAATGTTCCGATAAAAGCGATAATGTCTTCGAGAATCGACAAAATCCAGTTGGAAACCGGTTCGGGCGAAACATTTGCGGTCGCGCGCAGTGCGGCTTTCGTACCGTGCGAAGACAGCGCGAGTCCGCCGCCGAGCAAAGTTGCAACGGTCGCCACACCCGCGTCCATTTGATTTGTCGCTGCATAAGCGACAATCGCGCCCGCCGGAACGCGGATAAACGTGTGAATTACGTCCCATACACTGTCAACATACGGAATTTTGTCGGCAAAAAATTCAATCGCGTAGAGAAATCCGGCGACACCGATAATCCACCAGTTATCGAGAACATCCAAACCGCCCGGCAGATTGGTTGCGCCGAACTTTTGCAGCAATCCCAAAACCGTTACTGTCGCGTAAAGATTTATGCCTGAAGTCCATGCCGAGCCGAGCGCCAAACTCAATGTCGAAAACCAGTCCATCGCAATTTCTCCTTTTCATTTATCATTGAACATTTATCATTTATCAATCGTTTTTGTTAAATGATAAATGTTCAATGATAAATGTCATTCTTCGTCTTCAGTTCCGTCCGATTCTTTTTTGAAGCCGAATTTTTCCAAACGATATTGCAAAGTCCGAAACGTCAAACCGAGAAGTTTCGCCGATTTTGTGATGTTGTTGTCGGTTCTGTCCATCGCCTGCATAATCAGGCTGCGCTCGACATCTTCAAAATTTACGCCGTTCGGCGGAAGTTTGAAAAGCGCGTCTGCGGCGTTCGCAGGCGTTTGAACCGACTGCATTTCAGGCGGGAAATCGTCAATCGTAATCGTGTCGTTTTCGCATAAAAGCGTGGCGCGCTCGATTGCTGATTCCAACTGGCGAACGTTTCCCGGATAGCTGTAATCCTCGAGTAATCGTCTGGCTTCGCTGCTGAGTTTGATGTCGCGCTTTGTATCGCGTGTGTGTTTTTTCAAAAAATAATCGATCAAAATCGGAATATCCGAACGGCGCTCGCGAAGCGGCGGAATTTCGATAGACAAAACATTGAGCCGGTAATATAAATCTTCGCGGAAACGTCCGTCCTGCGACATTTTTAACAAATCTCTATTGGTTGCCGCGACGACTCGTACGTCAACGTTCAATTCGCGTGTTCCGCCGACGCGCCGAATTTGTTTTTCCTGCAAAGCTCGCAAGATTTTCGCCTGCAAAGAAATGTCGAGTTCGCCGATTTCGTCCAGAAAAAGCGTGCCGTCGTCGGCAACTTCAAACAAGCCTTTTTTCTCGCCGACCGCGCCGGTGAAACTTCCCTTTTCGTGTCCGAAAAGCTCGCTTTCCAGAAGATTTTCGTTGATTGCGGCGCAGTTGACGGCTTGAAAAACCTGGTCGGTTCGCAGAGAATTTTTGTGAATCGAGCGCGCAATCAATTCTTTTCCAGTTCCCGATTCGCCGCGAATTAACACGGTCGAATTCGATTTTGCCACCTTCAAAATCAGCTTTTTCACTCTGTCCATTTCCGGCGAATCGGAAATGATTTCTGCGTCGAGCGTCGAGAGTTTCTTCAAAGCACGCGAAATAGTGTCGAGCAATTTGTCGCGGTCGTAAGGTTTCTGCAAATAATCAAACGCGCCCAGACGCAGCGCGTCAACGGCAGAATCAACCGTTCCGTGCGCCGTAAGCAGTAGGACGATAATTGATTTGTCAAAATCCGTTAAATTTTTCAACAAATCAAGCCCGCTCATTCCCGGCATTTTGAGGTCGGTCAAAACAAGGTCGAAATGCCGGTCGGCGACAAATTTCATCGCCGCTTCGCCCGAAGATGCAGTCGTTACGTCGTAGCCTTCGCCCGACAAAATAACCTCCAAAATCTCGCGCTGAGATTTTTCGTCATCTACAACCAAAATACTTTTTCTCGCCATAGTTTTATTTTGCCACAAAAACAAGGAATTAGCCGCGTTGTTCGCGCAAATCTGCGGCTAATTTCCCGCCTTTGGTAATCTCACAACAAAATTTGTTCCTTCATCCGGCTTTGATTCAACCACAACCGTCGCATTATGAGCTTCAACGATTTTCTGCACAATCGCTAAACCTAAACCGGTGCCGGTTTCTTTAGTCGAAAAGTATGGCTCGAAGATTTTCGCCACGTTTTCTTCAGAAATTCCTTTGCCTGTGTCTTCGATTTCTATTTTGATAAATTTTACGTCGGGCGAAATTTTCACGTTCAAAGCGCCGCCCGCGCCTTCCATCGCTTGCACGGCGTTGATAAAAAGATTGTTGAAAACCGAGCGCAAAGATTCTGCGTCGCCCAAAGCTCGCGGCACGTCTTCGTGTTCGACGAGGCTGATTTTTATGTTTTGTTCGGCGGCTTGCGCTTCGACGATTCGCAAAGAATCTTCAACCACCTTTCGCGCGTCAATCGGCTGCAAGTTCGCTTTTGTCGGGCGCGAATAACTTAGAAAATCGGTAATTTGCTGATTGATTCGTCCGACTTCTATCTTCAATTGCGAAGTTAAATTTTCAAAACTCTCTTTTTTCTGCGTGTCTTCCGGCGCGAATTTCGCCCGCAAATGGTCGAGTGTTAAGTTTATATAGTTAAGCGGATTGCGGATTTCGTGAGCGATTGCCGAGCCGAGTCTGCCGACGACAGCGCTCTTTTCCGCCTGTTGCAACTGCGCTTCCAACTGGCGTGTTTTCGCCAGCTCTGCAATCATTTCGTTGAAACGTAAAGCAAGTTGTCCGATTTCGTTTGTATTGCTGCTGCTGCTGACGCCGTCTTTTACACGCACATTCAAATCGCCTTCAGCTACGCGACGCGCGGCTTCCGACAAATGGGCGATTGGGCGCGTGAATCGCCAGACGAGAAAAACAGTTGTTGCCGTCGAAAGCAGCAAAATCAAAAGCGTATAGACGAGCGGTCGAGCAGCACGGCTGACGGCTTCTTTTTTGTCGTTTTCAAGAATCACCATCACATAAAAACGTCCGTCGCTGGTTTCAATCGGAATGGCGTGCGCTTCGTCGTCGGCGTCAGATTTTTTTTCGATATTCGGAAAAAAATTGCGGTCTTCGCCTAAACGTTCTGAATTTTTTAGCGGCGGTAAATTTTTAATATCTTTCAGATAATGTTTTTGAGGATTGTCATTTTTGTCGTAATAAGGCTTGTATTCGGGATTTAAACTGTCGTTGATTTGCCAGTTGTTGTCGATGACGATAATGTCTTTTATCCGTTGATTGGTGCGCGCTTCAAAAGCCGCCTGACCTTCGCGTTCAACAAAATCTTCGAGCCGATCTGTCGAAGACATACTGTTAAAACCGAGTTGCATACCTGAAACTAAAGCCTGCGTTTGTATATCGAGCAGATTATTGTTTTCCCTCTGCGTTTTGAGATTCAAATAATACTGCACGCCGAGCATAGCAACTAGAAGAACCGCCAAAATCACCAGAAGTCTGCCGCGAAATGTGTTGAAGAAATTCACTTTTAATTTTGTGTCCTTATGTTTGCTTTTACTTTTGCCTTTTTACTTTTATTTATATTTTCTTGCCGTTTCGATATTTTGAATGTTATAGTCTTATTTAGCTTTTGAAGCAAAGTTTTTGGGCAACCGAAATTTTTCTTTGAGTTCAAAAAAATATTAACTCTCCGCCCGAAGTTCTCCAGAAATTTCAAATAAAAAGAGGATATAGCCGATGTTTTTTGCTGATAAAAAGTTGTATTTTAAACTTTTGTCCGTCGTTTTTGTAACTCTTGTTTTCTTTTCCGCAACCGCTCAGGCGCAAAAAAAGAAAACTCCCGCCGCTCCTGCAAGTAAAACTCAAACTTCCAAACAGACCGCAGCTAAAAATCAAACAACCGACAAAAAATTGACGGCAAAGCAAATTGCCGAAAAGCAAATCTTATCAAAAGAAAAGCAAACCGCTTCAAAAACAGACAAAAACGCCAAAGGTAAAAAAGGTAAAGTCGCAACCGACGACAAAACCATTGCAGACAAAGACACAAAAGACAAAAACGCTAAAGGTAAAAGCGCAAAAGATAAAAATGCGGACGACAATAAAACTAACAGCGCAAAGGCTCGTCAAGCCGAGTTAAAAAAACAAGCCGAAGAAAAACGGCTGGTGGAGATTCGCCAAGCAGCAGAAGAGGCAGCAGCAAGAAGACGCGAAATAGAAGAAGCGCGCCGCCAAGCCGCTTTAGAAGAAAAACGCCGACGCGAGCAAGCCGCGCGCGAAGCCAGAGAACGCGCAATAGCTTTCGAGCGCGGGCTTCACACCGAAACCGTTCAAAATATTGCCGCCGATGATACTGAAGGCGAAGATTTGGAAGTGCGCCGCGCGGCGGTCGCGGCTCTCGGAAACAAAGCCGGAATGGTTGTCGTTTTAGAGCCGCAAACAGGAAAAGTTCTGTCAATAGTCAATCAGGATTGGGCGATTCGCAAAAGCTACAAACCGTGTTCGACGATAAAACTCGTAACGGCGATTGCCGGACTAAACGAAAAAGTCATTGACGATTACGACGGCAGTATTACGACACGCCATTTTCCGATGAACTTAAGCGACGCGCTCGCTTACTCAAACAACCGATATTTCCAAGTCGTCGGCACGAATTTCGGCAACAAAAAAATGCTTGGCTACTCGCAAATGCTCGGCTTGGGACGACCGACCGGCATCAATAGCGACAGTGAAACCGGCGGGCGACTTCCTTTCGGCAACAGCAACGCGAAGGTTTATTCGCACGGCGAAGATTTTGAAGTTTCGCCTCTTCAGCTTGCCGTTCTTGTTTCAGCTATTTCAAACGGCGGAAATATGGTCGTTCCGCATATTCCGCGCACCAAATTTGAAAAGACGAATTTTCGTATGACGACACGCGGCACGATTAATCTTCCGCCGCGAGATCTTCTCGGCGTCGTTCCGGGAATGATCGGCGCGGCGAGCTATGGAACAGCCAGACGCGGTGTCGATTCATCGCTCGGAATTGCCGGAAAAACCGGCTCGTGCATCGGTCAAGGCACGTGGCTCGGGCTTTTTGCGTCGGTTGCGCCGGTTACAAATCCGAAACTCGCCGTCGTCGTCATCACGCGCGGACAAGCCGAACGCGGAAAATCTGCGGCGGCGGTAGCGGGGAAAATTTATCGGGCATTGAGTAATCGTTTGAAGGAAAAAGGCGATAAGCTTATGATTGCTGCCCAAATTCCGATTCCACTAAAACCGCAGCCGAAGATTGACGCCAAAACCGCCGCAATGTTTGACGATGAAGACGGAGAAGGCGAAGATGTGGAAGCCGATAACGACGCGTTCAGCAAAGGAAAAAAGGGCGGCGCGGACAATGCCGTTAAAACTCAAACAGTCCCGAATACTGAAATTGCCCGGCGAATAGAGAAGAAAATTGAAAAACCAGCGAATTTGTTTTCTCCCATTGTTATAACGGTGAAAAAGGAAAAACTCGAACCCTTGAGACTCGAAACCGTAAGAAGGGAAAAATCCGAAATGACGCGCCCGCGTATCGTGGCGCACAAATAAACAGCTAAAAAAACAAATGCAGTAAAAATTCAACTCTTCGGTTTGATTAATTTAATCGAATCCTGAAGAGTTACATTTTTCTCAGCGAAATGCTTTCTTCTCTTGCATCCTAGCTTGACACGAGCGCAAATTTTGCGTGATTATTTAGCTTCAATTATTGTTGGACAGAATTTTATTCGCTGACTTTTTATCAGATTAAAATAGTTTGTGAAACCCGAAAAAGTAGCAACTTTTTTTCGGGAGGCAACATCTGAATTTCCGCAAAACGAGCAAACGTTTGTCGGTTTCGGATTTTGCAGAAAGTAGAAAAGAACAGTTTGAAAACGCTTGGAGGAGAATTTTAATGAAAACCATTTTTAGAGCATTAATGCTTGGATTTTTTATGACGGCTTTGACCGCTGTTTCCGTCACAACCACATTTGCTCAAGACCAGACGGCTGAAAAACAAGCCCTTTACCAAAAATATACAGACAATTACAAAGGTACGATTGATCAGCGGCAGACGGCTATCGATGCAGCAGAGCAATATATCGCAAAATACGGCGCTAATGCCGAAGATAAGGAACAGGTAGATTACTTTAAAAAGGCGCTGCCCACACTCAAAAAAGCTGTTGCCGACGAAAGAGGCAAAGTCGCACAAGGCGCTCTTTTTACGCGCTTCGATACAGCCGTTAGAGCTAATAATACCGCCGACGCCTATTCCGCCGGAAAAGAAATCCTTGCCCAAAACCCTGATTTTGTTGACGTTTTACTAGTTCTCGCTTCGATGGGTTATGACCAATCGGTTCTGGTGCCGCCGGTTGATACTTATAACAGCGATGCGGTTAATTACGCGAGAACGGCAGTTCAAAAAATCGAAGCCAACAAACCTTCAACTACCGGCGACTGGGGCGCGATAACTTACGCTTACAAAAACGAAAAGTTTGCCGACGGTAAAAGTAATGCTCTTGGTGCGATGAACTACAACATCGGATACATTATGTATTACCGTCAAAATCAGAAAAAAGAAGCAATTCCATATTTTTATAAGTCTTTGCAATACAACTCGCCTGCAAAAAGCAACCCGCTCGTTTATCAGGTAATCGGCGCATCTTATTTTGATGAAGCGAAACGCCTCAGCCAGGAAACCGATACGAAATTGAAAGCGGCGGGCGGCAAAGACACCGACGAAACAAAGGCTCTCTACGCGCTGGCAAAAGGAAATGCCGACCGCGCCATCGATGCTTACGCCAGAGCTTATAAAATTGCCGGCAGCAATCCGGCGACGAAAAAAGAATATAAAGATGGTCTTTACAAAGTATTGCAAGACCTCTACAAATTCCGCTACGACGGCAAGGTTGAGGGTTTAGATGCTTTCGTTGCAAGCGTTATGAATAAGCCGATGCTTGACCCGGCAACGGCAGTAACGCCCGTAGTTGAAGCAACTCCGGCAGCAACAACTTCTTCGATGTCGGCAACTTCAAACACGACAGTTGAGGCTACGCCGCAAACATCTGGCAGTTCAGCAGCAAAACCCAGCACATCGGGAACGGCGATGTCAAAAACAACGACAACGAGCACTTCTGCTGATGGAACGGCTACGAAAACGACTGTGAAAACTAAAACTACGGTAAAAAAACCTGCGCCGAAAAAGAAAGGAAGGCGTTAATTTTTCATCCAGCTATAGATTGAAAATTTTGGTCGGGCGCAAGATTAAATGCGTCCGGCTTTCTTTTTTAGCCGAAAGTTCTTAAGATAAGCGTTTTATGTCAAACAGTTTTGCAAGTTTAGAACTACTGCTCGGATATACGTTTCAAAATATTGCCTTACTCGAACGCGCCGTAACACATCGCTCCTGGGCATATGAAAAAATCCCGTTCGGGGACGAGGAAGATATTCGCAGCCTGCAAAACGAATCGCTGGAATTTGTCGGCGATTCGGTGCTTGGATTAATCGTTGCCGAACAGCTTTTTACTCTTCATCCCGATGCCAGCGAAGGCGATTTGACATTGATGAAACATCATCTCGTCAGTATGGGAACGCTGGCGAAAATTGCGCGCAAACTCGATTTTGGCAAATTTATGCGCATCGGACGCGGCGAGGAAAAAACTGGCGGCAGACGCAAACAAGCGCTTCTGGCAGATATTTTTGAAGCCATTGTCGGCGCGATTTTTTTTGACAGCGGTTATATTTCGGCACGTGCCTTCGTCAATCGTGTTTTTGCCGAACAGTTTCGCAGCGCAACGCCGCGGAGTTCGCTCGATTACAAAACTCTTCTTCAAGAAACTTTGCAGGGCGATAAGCGTCCCGCGCCGATTTATAAACTTATAAAAACTGCCGGACCGCCGCATGAATTGACATTTTCTGTAGAAGTCGCCTGGGACACTGGGAAAATAAATGCTCAAGGCAGTTCGATAAAATCAGCCGAAACGCTGGCGGCAAGCCTGGCTTTGAAAAAAATAAACAAAGAGAAGAGCAAGAACGTAACAAAGAAGTGAAAAAAAGTATTTTGTAAATCACACCGATTATGAGCAAAAACGTGGAAACAGTAGTTGAACCGACAGTCGAAGACAAACCAATCGGACCGCCGAAGAGCATTGCGCGCGAGTATTTTGAATCGTTTGTCGTAACGCTTGTAATGGCGATTTTCGGAATGACGTTTATCTTGCAAGCCGTCACGGTTCCGACCGGCTCGATGCAAAATACGATTCTTATCGGTGATTATCTTCTGGTCAACAAATTCATCTTCGCGCCCGGCGGCGAACCGTTGCCCTTTCTGCCTCAGCGCGAAATTGTGCGCGGCGATATAATCGTTTTCAAATATCCGGGATTTCCCGATAATAAAGCGAAAACAGAGGATGAAGGCGGAATGCCATATCAAATGAATTTCGTTAAGCGAGTAATCGGTCTGCCCGGTGATAAAATTGAATTTCGCAACAATGAAGTCTATATCAACGACCGACTTTTGCCCGAACACCGCATAATGGGCGATGCGCCTTTAATCGGCGGCTCGCTTTCGAGAGAAGCGGCTTTAAAGACAAAAGATTTTGAACCGCGTCAACCCGACCAAAGTTACGACGTCTATTATTCCGAAAGGTCACTCAAAGGCGGCTTGCGCGAGCGTGATTACCCGTTCGCTGCCGAAGGAAAGCCATACATTGTTCCCGAAAACAATTACTTTATGATGGGCGACAGCCGAGACCAGAGCCTCGACAGCCGTTTTTGGGGTCCGGTCAGCCGTGATTTAATCATCGGACGCGCCATGTTTGCTTATTGGTCGTGCGACCGCAGCGCGAGCAATGGAAGCACTTTCGGCTGCCTGACGCACCCGCGACTCAGTCGCATCGGAAAATTGATTAAATAGTGGTGAGTGGTAAACGGTAAGTAGTAAGTTTTTCTTCACTTGGCACATACCGCTTACCGTTTACCACTAAAGATGATTTTTAAGTTCAGTGATGAAGTCGCCAACGCTTTGAAAGATAAAAACCCCGTCGTCGCGCTTGAATCAACCGTTATCGCACACGGTTTGCCCTTCCCGGAAAATCTCGAAACCGCCCAAAATTTAGAAAAAATCGTCCGCGAAAACGGCGCGACTCCGGCGACAATTGCCGTTTTTGACGGTGAATTCTGTGTCGGATTAAACAAAACTCAAATCGAGCGACTTGCCACCGATAAAAATATCCGTAAAATCTCGCGCCGCGATTTACCCGTCGCAATCGGCAAACGATTAAATTGCGCGACAACGGTTGCGACCACTAGTTTTATAGCTTATCGCGCCGGAATTAAAATTTTTGCGACGGGCGGCATCGGCGGCGTTCATCGCGGTTTTGCGTCGGACGTTTCGGCGGATTTGCCGGAACTTGCGGCAACGCCGATTGTCGTCGTTTGTTCGGGCTCGAAAATTGTTCTGGATTTGCCTGCGACGCGCGAATGGCTCGAGACAAACGGTATTTGCGTTTTGGGTTTTGGGTGCGATGAAATGCCTGCTTTTTATTCAAGAAAGAGCGGGCTTTTTGTTGACGAACGAGTTGAAACGCCGAGCGATGCGGCAGAAATTGCAAAGGCGCGTGATGAATTAAAATTAGCGAGCGCGATTCTCTTAACCGTTGCCGTGCCGCCGGAGTTTGAAATCGAAACTGAAGAGCTTGAAAATATTTTGGGCGAATCGCTTCGATTAGCCGATGAAAATAAAATTTGCGGCAAAGAAATAACGCCGTTTTTGTTGTCACAAATTTGTGAAAGAAGTGCGGGCAAAACTTTAGCAGCAAACATCGCGCTTCTGAAAAATAACGCCCGCGTCGCTGCTCTGGTTGCTTCCGAAATGTCTCGAATCTAAAAATACTTTTGGGAAACAGACCTTAAATCTTCGTATTGTTTTTAAATCAATCAGAAAAATTTATTGGAATTTCCAAACTCGGATAGCATACTGTGTAAATTGGGACGAAATATAAAATCGCATTACCTTCGGTTTTTTCTTTCACACGACTTTTTCAAATGTTATGATGTTTCTCAGACAGAGTTTTTCTGTTTGCGGGCATCAAAAGCATTACACAAGTATTTATAATCTCTAAAGGGAATTTTATGGCAGATATAGACGCATACAAAGATAAATTCAGCGACAGCGGGAAACGCATTTTTGAAACTGCTTTGGACGAATCAAAAAAACGCGACCAAAATTATGTGTCCATCGAGCATGTTCTTCACGCGATTGCCAGCGAAGAAACCGAGCTTTTCAATTCGACAATGCGCGATTTGGCGGTTGACCCGCGCTCGGTCAGGTTGTTGATTGACCAGCGACTCGAATCGAGCCGCCAGCACATGGGCAAAGGTTTTCGCATCGCGCCTGAAACGACCGACCTTTTTAAACGCTCGATGGATAGAGCGCGTTCGCAAGGTCGTCGCGTAATCGAGGCGAGTGATATTTTTTATGTTTTGTCGAATGACGAGCGCAGGATTTTAAATGACGTACTCCAAAGCTTGGGCGTGCCGGCAGATGAAGTCGCGCAGACAGCGCGCGCGCGCATTCGTAAAATCGAAAAAGAGGAAGAGCGAGTTCGCAAGAAATACGAATTACCTTCATTTTTGAAACATTTCGGCGTGTCCTTGAATAAATTGGCGCGTCAAGACAAGATTCCGCCGACAATCGGGCGCGAAAAAGAAATTCTTCAGATGATGGAAATCCTTTCGCACCGCGAGCGGTCGAATTCGCCGATGCTGGTCGGAGAACCCGGCGTCGGAAAAACTGCGGTTGTCGAAGGTCTTGCAAGAATGATTGAATTAGAGCCGGAAAAAGTTCCGGCGCGCCTTCGTGATGCTCACATCGTTCAACTGCAAATGGGCGGACTCGTCGCCGGAACGATGCTGCGCGGAATGTTTGAAGAACGCATCAAAGGCATTATTGACGAAGTAAAAGAGAAAAGCGACATCGTTCTTTTTATTGATGAAGCGCACACGATTATCGGCGCGGGCGCGGCGATGGGAACGAGTTCAGACGCGGGAAATATGTTTAAATCCGCACTGGCGCGCGGCGAACTTCGCATTATCGGCGCGACGACCTTGACCGAATACAAAGAATACATCGGCGAAGACGAAGCGCTCGCGCGTCGTTTCCGTCTGGTAAAAGTCAACGAGCCGACAATCGAAGAAACAAAGGAAATTCTCTTGGGTCTGCGCCCGCGACTGGAGAAAAATTATTCGGTTACGATTTCCGATGAAGCGATAAATACCGCGCTTGAGATGTCGCCGAAATATATTCGCAATCTGCATTTGCCGGACAAGGCAATCGGCTGGCTCGACACCGCTTCTGTCAAAGTCGAAATCAACGAACCGGCTTCGATGGTTGTTCGTGCCGAACACATTATCGAAGTTATCTCGCAGGAATCGCATATTCCGCAGGATATGATTTTCAGAGAGACGACCGACCGTTTCTCCGTTATGGAAGATACGATCGCTAACCGTATCATCGGGCAGAAAGATGCGGTCAAAGCCGTCGCTCAACGTCTGCGTTTGAACAAAGGACCTTTGAAGGAAAATCATTACAAACCCGACGGCGTTCTGTTGTTTTTGGGTCCGACGGGCGTTGGTAAAACCGAACTTGCCAAAGCGGTTGCCGAATTTATGTTCGGCGACGAGGAAAAAATGGTCCGCATCGATATGAGCGAATACGGTGAAGGCACGGTCGGCATTGAAAAACTTATCGGTATGCCGCGCGGAATTGTCGGTTCGGAACGCGGCGGGATTTTGACCGAACAGCTTAGGGAAAATCCATACACGGTTTTGTTGCTCGACGAAGTTGAAAAAGCCAATCCGTATCTGATGAATATTTTCCTGCAGGCTTTTGACGAAGGCTGGCTGACGGACGGGCGCGGCAAGAAAGTTTATCTCTCGGACGCTATCGTTATTATGACTTCAAATTTAGGCTCTGAAAATTTCAAAAAATACGAAAAGCCTTTGGGATTTGGAATGAAATCGCGCGGCGAGATAAAGCAAATCAAAGGTGATGTAATGAAAGCCGCCGAAACCAGATTTTCGCCGGAATTTAGAAATCGAATTGACGAAATCGTTATTTTTTCACCTTTGACGATGGACGAAGTTCGTGAAATCGCACGGATTTATCTCGGCAAGCTCAAACGACAGATGGAAAAACAGGGAAAAGTTGTCGAAATCACTGAAACGGCGATTGATTTACTGACGGAAAAAGGTTTCTCTCCGGCTTACGGCGCGAGATTTTTGAAGCGGCACATCGACGAGAAGGTAAAACTTCCAATTACAAACGCATGGAAATCATCAATGCGATTTTCGGTCGATGTCGAAGACGGCGAAGTCTTCGTCAAACCGGCGGACACTTTTAACCTAAATTAAGTTTGAAAGAAGTTCTTGTCTGAAAAGGCTTTAACGATTATTATTCGTTAAAGCCTTTAATTTGGAGAAATTTCGATGAAGAAGTTTTTACTCTCTGTAACTATCACTTTGTTTTTTTGCTGTCTAACTTTTGCTCAAAACACTGAAAAAGCCGAAGCAATTCTAAAACACGCTGTCGAAAATCTCGGCGGCGAACGATATTTACAGGTAAAATCACAAATCGGGCGCGGGAAATACAGCATTTTGCGAGACGGCGCGCTCATCTCGTTTCAAACTTTCGTTGACGTGATAGTTTTCCCCGACAAGGAACGCACCGAATTCAAATTCGGCGGAGAAAAAACCGTGCAGACGAATGTCGGCGACGCAGGCTGGATTTTCGACGGCGCGGCGCAGGTTATCAACGTCCAGTCGAAAGAGCAAATCGATAATTACCGGCGCAGTCTTCGCACGAGTCTCGACAATCTTCTGCGCGGCGGCTGGCGCAAAGAAGGTGCGAAATTACAAACGGCAGGGAAACGACAAGCCGGTTTAGGAAAAAGAAACGACGTTGTAAAACTCGTTTTCGCCGACGGTTTCGCGGTCGAGTTTGAATTTTCCGACGAAGGATTGCCGGTCAAATCCGTTTACAAACGCAAAAATGCCGAAGGCGAAGATGTAGCGGAAGAAGACCGTTACGCGCAGTTTGTTGATATACAGGGCATAAAAACGCCGTTTATCGTTGACCATTTTTCAAATAAACAACAGACGAGCCGCGTCAATTACGAGTCGGTCGAGTTTAATAAAACAATTTCCGATTCAATTTTCGCGCAGCCGAAAAGCCCGAAAGAATTGAAAAAAGATTTAAAATTTTAAAAAGGACGAGAGAGGAAATATATTTCCTTTCTCGTCCTTTCTACTCGCTTGTCATTGCTGCTTCCTAAATAAAAGCAAAATCAAACTGTTCCAGGTGAATCGATGCATCACTCGTTACGTCAATGTTTCCGAGATACGCTTCAATTTCTTCCAAAACAAGACTTTCCGATTCGCGCAAAGAGAGCGCTACGTCCGGGTGAATTCTCAGAGTCGTCTGCCGCACATCGTCAACGCTTTTCGCCAGCCGTCGGGCTTCTTCCAGAATTTCAAAACAAACGGTTTGCGGCGATTTCACCCAGCCCGCGCCTTCGCAGTAATCGCACGGCGCGCACATTGTTCTCTCTAAAGATTGTTTGACGCGCTTGCGAGTCATAATTATCAAGCCGAAATCGTTGAACGAAAGAACTTTTGTCGGCGATTTATCACTCGACAAAGCTTCCTGCAAGGCTTGCGAAACTTTATGGCGGTTGCGGCGGTCTTCCATATCGATTAAATCAAGGACGATAATTCCGCCCAAATCACGCAGTCGAATTTGGCGCGCGATTTCGTCAACCGCCTCCATATTCGTTTTTGTAATCGTATCTTCGAGCCGATTGCCGCCTCTGCCGACGAATTTTCCGGTGTTTACGTCAATCGCTACAAGAGCTTCGGTTTGATTTATCACCAAATAACCGCCGGATTTGAGCCACACGCGCGGCTTCAAAGCCTTGTCAATTTCCTCTTGAATGCCGTAAGCCTCAAGAATTGACTCGTCGCGCGTGTAAAGTTTGACGCGGTTGACCATTCGCGGCTGAATACGATTGACGAACTCGATGGTGCGCAGATATTCTTCTTCGCTATCAACCCGAATCGCCGTAAATTCTTCGGAAAGCTGGTCACGCAAGAGACGTTGAACAATGTCCAAATCCTGGTGAACCACAGCGGGCGATTTCGCTTTGTCCGCAGTCTTTTTTATATCCTGCCAGGTTCTAACCAAATATCGGGCGTCGTCGCGCAAATCTTGTTCGGAGATGCCGATGCCTGCGGTTCTAACGATAAAACCGCCGGTCGGAACGTCTTCTTCCTGTTTAATTTTTTGAATCAGAGTTCTAAGTCGCGCGCGTTCGTTAGAAGATTCTATTTTGCGTGAAACGCCGAGATGTTCAATCGTCGGCATATAAACGAGAAATCTGCCGGGCAGCGCGATGTGCGACGTGATGCGCGCGCCTTTTTTGGCAATCGGTTCTTTAGCGATTTGGACAAGAATCTCCTGTCCTTCGCGCAGCAAATCGCTGATTGTCGGCTGCGGCGCACGCGGCGGGCGCGAATCGCGTCTGTTGTTGACAATGCTGCTTTTACCGTTACTACTACCGCTTGTTTGATATTCGGAAGCAGTGTTTTCCTGCTCGCCGTCGCTTACTTGACTGTCGGTTTTTGCATATTGTCCTGACGGGCGATTATCGCTGCCGACACGACGCCGCCCGCGACCGCCGCGCCGCACAGCCATTTCCGAAATATCGCCCGTTTCTCTAACGCTTGCTTCCGCATCGCCGAGCGTTTCGGCTTTAGCCGTTTTTTTGCCGCCGCGATTCTTTTTTCTATTTGTCTGGGCGGTAGTTCGTGAAGCAGTTTGCGTGTTTGAAGATGAGTCTTCGGCGTTTTCTTGTGAATCCTTTGCGTTGGATTTTCTTGATTTCGAAGCTCTGGGCTTTTCAGTTTTATTTTGCTCGGATTTGTCTTCGGAAGATTGGTTTTGCGATTGAGCCGTTTCGGTTCGCGGCGCGGTTTGTTCTTTGGCATTTCTGCCGTCTCTGGAATTTCTGTTTCTGCCGCCGCGACCGCTGCCTCTGGTTTTTGTAGCCTGCGCTTGAATTTCCGGTGTGTCGTCATCGTCGGCAATACGCTCAAAACCGCTCGGCGCGGCAGCCGTTTCTGAATCAAACAGCGAGCCGACTTCCGCCATTGACGCACCTTCCATATCAAATTCGACGGCGCGCACTTTGTCAATTATCGCCTCCTGCATATAAGCGTCCTTGAACATATCGCCGGTCGTCTCTTCGTCGTCGACAATGCGCTCAAAGCCCGAATCTTCAATTTCAAAAATCGGCGCGCTTTCCTGTGTTCGCTCTTCCGTATCCTTTTTGTTCTCTTCTGACGGAAACAATTCTCCAGCTGATTGCTTTTCCTCGGCGCCCGTACTTTCGTTTTGCAATTCTCTTGATTTATTGCCGCTGCGACGCGAACGGTCACGCCTGCCTTTCGGCTGTTCTTTGACAATAACTTCTTCATCGGGAGCATCGGTTATTTTTGTAAAAGTAGAAACTTCTTTGTCTTCGACAGTTTCGGGAAATTCAAAAATCTCCGTATTTGTTTCCGCCAAAGGCTCAGCAATCTCCTGAGCCGCTTCTATTTGTTTTTCGCGTTCGAGCCGCGCTCTCTGAATTTGGTCGGTTGCTTCGCGCGCCACTTCTTCGGGTGTTAACTTCCTCGATTTTTCCATCACGATGCGCTCAATTTCCTCTTCTTCATCAAAAAAGTCCGAAACATACAAAAACGCATCGCGCTCCAGACCAATTTCGACAAAAGCCGACTGCATACCGGGCAAAACCCTCTGCACGCGACCTTTATAAATGTTGCCGACGATGCCGGAATTTTCTTCACCGCGCTCGATGTAAAATTCCGAAACGCGCCCGTTATCGAGTATGGCAATCTTTTTTTCCCGCCCGTTGAGGCTGATTATCATTTCTTTCGACATATAAATTTTTTAATTAATGTTGTTTGTCAGGGTTTTAAATTAGAAAGTTCAGGTACATCGGAAAAATTAATTTTTTTGCCGACGCCTGACTGCTGACCGCTGACTGCTTGCCTCGAAGATTTTTGGAAGATGAACGTGCCGGATTTGGAATTTTCTCAGACCGAGCCACAGGCTCAATCGTTTGAGTGGGATTTTGCGTTTTTCAAATGATTTGTTTTGTTTTTAGAGTTTTTTCTAAAACAATCGGAACTTTGAGTTTTGCCACGCAGGAATCTCGTTTTTTCAAAAGCGATTCTGTTTTAACCGCTTTTCCAATGCAGGGAGCGCAAAAGTTTTTCTTTCAAACGCGCTCGAACCTGCCTAAAATTTTCTCTTTCAATAAAATAAAATATTGTAGAAATCCTTATAATCCTTTACGTTCGCCTGGTTCGTCGAATCGGCTCGACTAAAAAATCTCAAGCAAACCCGGTTAGTATAAAGGGTAAATGGTCAATAGTAAATGGTAAACGGCAAATAACAGCAAAACTTTCGTAAAACAGTTCAATTTTTAGTCGTTTCCCAGCCGCGCAAGTTTACGACGCTCTCGGATTTTTTGTTGTTTTCGACATTTACCATTTATCGTTTACCATTTAACATTTAATTTATGGAAATTTATTTTCAGCTTATCAAAGACGCGGAAACGTTGCGGCGGGCTTGCGAGCAGCTTAAGGGGGAAGACGTTCTCGGGTTTGACACGGAGACAACCGCGCTTGACCCATATGAAGGCGAGATTCGGCTCGTCCAGTTAAGCACCGGCAAAGAGACACAGGTTATTGATTTGAAACCATTTGCCGAGGCGGGTGATTTGCGGACGATGCCGGAACTCGCGCCGCTTCGAGAAATTCTTGCCGCGGACCGTCCGGTGAAAATCGCGCACAACGCAAAATTTGATGCCAAATGGATTTCTCATCATCTCGGCGTCGAACTCGGCGGCGTGTTCGATACCTTGCTCGCCAGCCAAATCATCGCCGCCGGCGACCAGGACCGCCGCCACGGTTTGGCGGAAGTTGCGAGTTATTTTCTCGGGACTGAACTCGATAAATCAGAACAGGTCAGCGATTGGAGCGCGCCGGAACTGTCGCACGCGCAAATTGAATACGCGGCGCGCGACGCGGCGACGATGATTCCCTTGCGCGAAAGAATCGTCGAAAAATTAAAAGCAGACGAATTGATAAAGGTCACAAAACTCGAATTCGACTGCGTAGTGCCGATTGCCGCAATGGAGCTTACAGGTTTTTATCTCGACGCGGCGCGCTGGCGCGAAGTTCTCGAAAAGGTGAAAAAATCGCAGGTAAAAGTTGCTGACGAGCTGCAAAATCTCCTGTCGGCAGGTGTCGCGCAAGGCTCGCTTTTCGGGCGTTCCGAGATAAATCTCGACTCTCAGACGCAGGTTACCGACGCCTTGAAAAACTTAGGCGTTCCCGTTCCTGAAACGACGCGCGGCTGGCAATTGCAGCCGCTTGCCGCAGATTATCCGGTTGTCGAAAAACTACTCGAATATCGCGGCGTCGCAAAATCTCTGTCGAGTTTCGGCGAAAATATACTGGAATTTATCGAGCCGAAAACCGGCAGAATTCACGCCGACTTTCGGCAAATCGGCGCGCCGACCGGCAGATTTTCCTGCTCAAAACCAAATATTCAGCAAATACCGCACGAAGAAGAATACCGCCGATGTTTTCGCGCCCCTGAGGGGAGTAAATTGATAATTGCTGATTATTCGCAGGTCGAATTGCGGATTTTAGCCGAGTTTTCCGGTGACCAGAACTTTATCAACGCTTTTATTTCCGGCGAAGATTTTCACACGACCGCCGCCGCGCAGGTTTTTAACATCAAGCCGGAAGAAGTTACATCCGAGCAGCGTTCGTTTGCGAAACGCCTGAATTTTGGCGTCGTTTACGGCATCGGTTCGCAGCGTTTTGCAATGATGACGGGTTTGAAGCAAACCGACGCCGAAGATATAATGCGCCGTTATTTTGCGACGTATCGCGGGCTTGACGCCTGGCTCAGAGATGCGGCGCGACGGGTCGTAACCGATAGAATCGCAAGAACGGCAACCGGCAGAATGATGCGTTTTCGGTTTGATGAGGAAGACCGCAAAGCGATTTCTCTGGCGCAGCGCAACGGCAAAAATATGCCGATTCAAGGGACAAGCGCGGATGTTCTAAAACGCGCTTTGCGTCTGCTTCACAACGAAATTCGCGGAACTTCCGCTAAATTAGTCAACATTGTCCACGACGAAATCATTGTCGAAGCAGAGGCGGGCGAAGCCGAAATCACTGCGCAGAAATTAGAAAAAGCGATGTGCGAAGCGGGCAAAGAATATATAAAACGAGTTCCGGTCAAGGTTGACGTTTCGATTGCCGATGAATGGACAAAGTAATTCAATGTTTATAAAAAGTCGTTATTCTAAATTTTGCATTCTAAATTCATACGGACAAAACAGATTTTCCATAAAAATTTAGAATTAAATATGTAGAATTTAGAATTTGTTCGGCTGCATCAATTGAGCGAATAAAAACTTATTTCTTCAATAATCTTCGGCAAAATCTGCAGCACAAAATCAACTTCTTTTTCGGTGTTGTATCTTCCGAGCGAAAAGCGTATTGCGCCTATCGCCGTGCTGTATGGAATGTTCATCGCCTGCAGGACGGCGGATGCCGTGTGATTTTCGGCGTTGCAAGCCGACCCGGTTGACACGCAAACTCCGGCATCGTTTAATTTTGCGAGAATCGTCTCGCCGTTCAAATTCGGAAAAGAAATATTTGCAGTATTCGGCAGGCGTTTTTCGCGGTCATTTGTTCCGTTCAGGCAAGCGTTTGGAATCATTCGCAAAATTTCGTCTTCTAATTTGTCGCGCAGCCGGCGAACAATTTCCATTGCAGAAAAATCTTTAACCAACTCTGCTGCCGCGCCGAGTCCGGCGATTTGGTGAACGGCTTCGGTTCCGGCGCGGCGCGAATTCTCCTGTCCGCCGCCGATTTGAATGGCGGGCAATTCCAATCCGTTTTTTATATAAAGCGCTCCGACGCCTTTCGGCGCTTGAAACTTGTGTCCCGAAACTGAAAATAAATCTATTTGGGTATTCTTCAAATCAATTGGAATCTTGCCGACCGCGTTCACGCCGTCAACGTGAAAAATTGCATCGGAATTTTCTTTGACGATTGCCGCAATTTCTTCGACCGGAAAAAGTATCCCGGTTTCATTATTGGCGAGCATTACGGAGACGATTGCCGTATTTGCGCGCAAAGCATTTTTCAATTCCTCTAAATCTAAAAATCCGTTTTCGGAAACTCCGAGCCACGTTACGTCAAAACCTTTTCTCTCTAATTTTTCGCACAATTTACGGACGGCTTCGTGTTCGACGCCGGTTGTAACAATGTGTTTTTTATTCGGATCGGCTTCGAACGCGCCCAAAATCGCCCAGTTGTCGCTTTCCGTTCCGCCGGAAGTGAAAACGATTTCGCGCGCCTCATTTGCGCCGAGCAGTTCGGCAACTTTCTGGCGCGAGTTTTCAATCGCTTTTCTGCTTTCGCGTCCGAAATTATAAGCGGACGAAGGATTGCCGTAAAATTCGGTTAGGAATGGCTTCATTGCCTCGAAAGTTTCCGGCGCAATTTGCGTCGTGGCATTGTTGTCAAAATAAATCATAATTTTAATGGTAAATGGTAAATGGTTAATGGTAAATTGAAGACACTTTTTTTATTTACTTTTAACTATTTTCAAAATCGTGAACGCAGTTTTAAAGATTATCGAAGCCGGCGGAAAAGTTTGGGAAATTGAGTTGCTGCCCGATAACGTTTACGGCGTCGGCAGAGCGAAGGAAAATGCTATAGTTCTCAACGACAAAAAAGTTTCCCGCCGCCACGCGCAAATTGTCTTTTCCGACGCAGGAAATTATAAAATCGTTGACGGTTACACGGCAAACGGCGAAATCGTGAGAAGCGCCAACAGCATTTTCGTAAACGGCAAACCGACACTGGAAAAAATTCTCGAAACCGGCGACCGAATCCTTATCGGCGAAAGCAAGCTGGAGTTTCAAAAAGTCGGCAAAGCAAAACCTTCTGAGAATCGTGAATTTGAAAATCAGAAATTTGAAAATCGAAGCGTTGAAAACCGAGAAAGCGGCGGCGAGATTTTTGCAAATGCAGCGAATTTCCCTGTGAAGTCGCCGGAAGCTCCGTCGCGTGTCAGTTACGACGACAAACCGCTCGGACACACCCAGCTTCTTCTTTCGGCGAACGAAATTATTGGTAATAATTCAAATATTTCAATAGCGAGCGCGGCGGCGACACCCGGAGAAATTAAAGCTCTGCGCCGTAAAGCAAAGTTTTTAGAACTGCTTTACGAAATGAGTAAAACACTTGGCACGGTTTTTGACTTGAAAGAAATTTTTCTAAAAGCGACAGATTTGATTTTTCGCGGAACGCCCGCCGAACGAGTCGTCGCCCTGCTCGCCGAAGAAGATTCGAGCGGCAAAACGTCGAATTATAGACTTGTTCCAATTGCTCTTAAAGCTCGCGATAGAGCCTTGAGCGGTTTGACCGAAAAATTGACCGTCAGCCGAACAATAACCGAAAAAGTTATGCGCGAAAAAGTCGCGTTGCTGTCGCAGGACGCGCGCACGGACGAACAGTTTCGCGGCGCAGAATCAATAGTCTTACAAGGCGTTCGGTCAACGATTTGCGCTCCCTTGATGACCGAATCGAAAATTCACGGTGTGATTTACGCCGACCGTTTCGACCCGTTTTCAGCGTTTAGTTCGGAGGATTTAGAGCTAATCAGCGCGGTAGCGGCGCAAACGGCAGTTTCGGTCGAAATCTTTAAAGCGCACGAACGTCTGGCGCGCGAAGAAATAGCACGTGCAAATTACAGTCGTTTTATGCCGGAATACGTTGTCAAACAGTTGCTTGAAAATCCTGATTCGTTTAAATTAGGCGGAACAAACCAAACGATTACGGTTCTTTTTGCCGATATTCGCGGCTTTACGGCTTTTTCCGAAACGGAAAAACCGGAAAAAGTCGTCGGACTTTTGAATCGTTATTTCAGCCTGATGTCCGAGATAATTTTTGCGCACGGCGGAACGCTCGATAAATATATCGGCGACGGTTTGATGGCACTTTTCGGCGCGCCGCAAGCGACGCCCGGCGACGCAAAAAATGCTCTGAAATCAGCCGTCGCAATGCAGAAACGGCTTGCAACTTTGAACCTTGAATTGGAATCCGAAGCAATCAGCCCAATAAATATCGGCATCGGGCTTCACACCGGAGAAGCGACCGTCGGTTATATCGGTTCTGAAAAACGCTCTGAATATACGGCAATCGGCGATACGGTTAATCTTGCTTCGCGGCTCGAATCAAACGCACGCGGCGGACAAATTTTAATCAGCGAAGCGACGGCGAAAGCGGGCGGAAATTTATTTCCGCTGCTTGCGTGCCAGCCTTTAAATGTAAAAAATCGCTTGCAATCAGTCTCGCTGTTTGAGGTAAAATGGAATTGAACTAAAATCGGTTGTAGTTTGAGTCGAATCAAAGCGGCTTGAATTTTTCGGTTTGAGAACTTAAGTTGTTATGTCTGCAGCGGGGAAAATCACGTCTATGATGAGAATTTCATCACTCAAAAAATTGGTAACCGATTCGATGGCGATTGACATGGGAACGGCTAATACGATTATCGCGGTAAAGGGACGCGACATCGTGCTTGACGAACCGTCCGTGATTGCCGTCAACGAATTGAGCGGTGAAATTACTGCCTACGGACGCGATGCGCACGATTTGCTTGGACGTGAAGGGCGCGATATAACCGTGCTTGCTCCGCTGAACGGCGGCGTGGTTGCCGATTTTGAACGAACGAAAAAAATGCTCGCGCATTTTGTCAGAAAATCGAAAAGCGGCGGCTCGCAAATGTCTCTGCAAGCCGTAATGAGTATGCTTGGCGACGTAACGCACGTCGAACAGCGCGCGCTCCTGAACGCGGCGGAAGACGCTCACATCGGCAGAGTTTTTATGATGGAAGAAGGTCTGGCGGCAGCATTCGGGGCGGGCGTCGTGCCGCGTGACAAACGCGCTTCGGCGGTTATAGATTTCGGCGCCGGAACAACGAATATTGCCATTGTCGCCCGCGGAAACGTCGTTCATTCGCGTTCGGAAAGAATCGGCAGCAATGAAATAAACCTGGCTTTGGCAAATCATCTGCGGCGGCATCGAGGGCTTCAGGTCGGAGAGGAAACGACGGAAACTATCAAAACTACGTTTGCCACCGGCTTTATGCCTGATGATGTTTCCAAATCAATCGTCGTGCGCGGGCGCGACGTACAGACGGGAAGTCCGGGCGCGGTTGAGATTACGACGGGCGAAATCTATCCGGTTGTTGAAGGCATCATTCGCCGCATCGCACAGGTCATCAGTGACACTTTGACCGAACTCAGACCGGAAGTCGCATCCGATATTTACGATCGAGGAATTATTTTAACCGGCGGCGGTGCGCTTCTCGACGGTATCGATCAGTATCTCCGTAATTTCGTCAATCTGCCCGTAACCATTGCCGACGAGCCGCGTTATGCCACTGTACACGGGCTTTTAAGTATGTTCGACGAGCCGGAATTGCTCGAAAAGGTTTCGCGTAACGAATTTCATTTTTTACAAAACTCGGAAATTCCGTTTGAAGCGTAAAGCAATTTATAGAATTCACATAGTTTATAGCGTTTGCGGCATTGAAATAAAGATGCTGTAAACGCTATAACTTTATTTACCTTTTAGTATGAACTTTTTCGAGTTTTTAAAACGTCAAATTATAATCGCGCGCGTCGCCGGTATTCCGGTGCGCGCCGATTACCGTTGGTTTTTCGTACTGGCTTTGATGTCTCTGATTACGGCGAACACAGTGAATTCGCTGACCGAAAATTTTCTGGCGAGTTTGTTTTTCGGTTTGATGACGACTCTTATTTTTTTTGTCTCGATATTTCTGCACGAATACGCGCACGCTTTTGTCGCGCGGCTCGAAGGCATTCCGGTTGTGGAAATCGTTCTTCATCCGTTCGGCGGTTTGACGCGCCTCCGGTACGAGCCGGAAACGCCGCGCGCCGAGTTTCGCATTGCGATTGCCGGACCGGTTGCGAGTTTTTTGCTGGCGCTTGTTTTCGCCGGTTTGATGGCGGTTTTTAACTCGTTTGGCACGAACGTTCTCGCGCCTTTGTTTTTCACGCTCTGCCTTTTGAATTTTTTGCTCGCGGTCTTTAATCTTTTCCCCGGTTATCCGCTTGACGGCGGCAGAGTTTTGCGAGCTTATCTGTGGCGGCGCGGAACGGATTTGAATGAAGCGACTGCTTTGACTGGACGTTTCGGGCAAGTAATCGGCTTTGTTTTAATTGGCTTCGGCGTTTTTGTCGCGCTCGTTCGTGCGGATTTTTTCACCGGATTCTGGACGGTTCTGGTCGGTTTGTTTCTTTTCGACTCGGCAAAGGGAATTATCCGCCAAGTCAAACAAAGCGAAAAACTTCTGGTCGAAGATGTAATGTCGCTTCCCGTCGTGGTCAAACCGGAAACGGATGTTCTGCATTTTGTGGACCATACTTTGCCGCTTTATCGTCATAAAATTTTCCCGGTAGCCAAAGACGGTCAACTTTATGGTATTTTAACTCTGGAAGATTTGAAAAAATTGCCGCGCGACGATTGGCACAAAACACAAATACAAACGATGATGCGCCCCGTAACGCCGGATTATTTTGTCGAAACCGATACATCTCTGCTCGAAGCTAAAGAATTGATGCGCGCTAACGGCATCGGCGCACTCGGCGTGCTTGACGCAAAAGGCAATCTCGTCGGATTTCTGCAAGGCAACAAATTTAAATAAAAATCGTACGTACATTTTACAGGTTGAGGAGAAAGTATGCTAGCCGTTGTTGGCGCGCTTGTCGCAAATGGTCTAATCACAATTTTGAAGTTTATTGCCGCTTTCTTTACCGGTTCGTCCGGTATGATGGCGGAATCTTTGCACTCGCTGGCAGACACGACCAATCAGGTTTTTTTGCTTCTCGGTTTAAGGTTTTATAAACGTCCGGCGTCGGAAAAACATCCGTTCGGCTATGGCAAGGAGCGTTTTTTCTGGTCGTTTATCGCAGCGATTTTTATTTTCGGAGTCGGCGCAACATATGCAGTTTACGAAGGCATCCAAAAAGTTCTGCACCCGCACGAGATTGAAAATCTGTCGTTAGCGTATTGGATTTTGGGCATTTCCTTTGTTCTGGAAGCCGGTTCGATTGCTCTGGCACTTTATCAGGAAATAAAAGAGGCGCATCACGAGGGTTTGACTTTTGCCGAATATTTGCGCGAATCGAAAGACCCGACGGCGAAAACCGTAATCTTTGAAGATTCCGCCGCGCTTGTCGGAATCGTTCTTGCCGCCGCCGGACTATTGCTCGGACAATACAAGGTTCCGCCCGCTGAAGGTGTGATGTGGGACGGCATCGCCTCAGTTTCAATCGGTGTAGTTTTAGCAATCGTCGCATTTTCGCTGGCGCGCTCCTCGCGCGGTCTGCTGCTGGGCGAAGCGGCGACGCAAAAAGATGTCGAAGCGATTCGTCAAGCGATAAAATCGCATCCAAGCGTTGTCGAAGTCGTCGAGCTGTTAACAATGCATTTAGCGCCGAAACAAATTCTGGTCAATGCGCACGTCAATCTCAAAAATGAGTTGACCAACGAGCAGATTGTAAAAAGCATCTTCGAAATTGAAGGAAATATAAACGAAGCCGTTCCGAAAGTTGATAAGATATTCCTTGAAACGTCGAGTTTGGATAACAGCACAGTCAAAGAAGTTATTCCGCAGCACATCGGATAAGATTATAATTACGAATTAAAAATCATTTCTCACATTCGTAATTCGTAATTCGTAATTGAAATGTTTTTGAGCGATTACATTCCGAACATAAACACGGTGCGAAACGCGCTGGATTTCGCGCTGGTTTTTGCACTTGTTTATGTTTTGCTCAAACTCCTGCGCGGAACCCGTGCCGTGCCGACGGTTGTCGGAATGATCGTTCTCGGGCTTTTGTATTGGTTCGCGGTCGCGCAGGATTTAGCGACACTTGAATTTGTTCTTCGCTCCGCCGTATTGTATATCGGCGTGGCAATCATCGTTCTTTTCCAATCCGAGATTCGGCAGGCGTTAATTTATTTCGGCAATCGGCTGCGTCTTCCCGTAGCGCTGCGCGGCGGTCGCGGTGCTTTGGGCGAAACGATTTACGACGAAATCGTGCTGGCGGCAACGACGCTTGCATCCGAGAAAATCGGCGCGTTGATTGTCGTCGAGCGCAACGTCGGTTTGCGAAATTTTATCGACGCGGGCGTCAGCCTCGATGCTAAACTGAGCTACGATTTGCTGGTTACGATTTTCAACCCGTCAACGCCGCTGCACGACGGCGCAGTTGTCATTCAACGCGAACGCATCGCCGCCGCATCGGTTTTTTTGCCGCTGACGAAAAACCCGAGCATCTCGCGCGAACTCGGAACGCGCCACCGCGCGGCAATCGGCATCACGGAAGGCTCGGACGCGATTTCGGTTGTTGTCTCTGAAGAAACCGGCTTGATTACGTTCGTTGAAGGCGGCGCGGTAAAACGCAATCTCGATGCAACACAGCTTCGCGCGCTGCTTCTGACCTCATTGGAAATCCCCGTCGTCGAAGTCAAACGCGAGCCGACCAAAACGATGAAAGAATCCGAAACTGAAATAACGATAAGCTAGGCGTTAGGAATTAGAGGCTAGGCTTTAGGAAAAAAACTCTGACACCTAACACCTGACACCTATCACCTGACACCTAACACCTGCTATGCTTTTTCAGACAGAAAAATTTTTCGACAAACAAAGGCGGCGGTCAATCGCTCGCCGATTGTTTCGGCGTATTTTTCTCGAAGATTGGCTAATAAAAGCGGTTGCGCTGTTGATTACGTTCGGGCTTTGGCTCGGCGTTACCGGGCTGCGCGCGCCGATTACAGTTCGCCTGCCGAGCGTTCCGCTGACGGTTCGTTTTTCTAACGAAACGGAAGTTACCAATTCGCCCGTGCAGGAAGTTGACCTTGTAATTACGGGCGACAAGCGCAAAATTGACCAGATAAACAAAAACGATTTGGTTGTTCTTCTTGATTTAACAAATGTTCCAGCAGGCGACCGGACAGTTTTGCTGACACCGGAAAATGTCAATATTGAGTTGCCGACCGGCGTTAAACTCGAAGAAATCCAACCGAACAAAATCGCAGTTAAGCTCGAAACGGTCGCCGAACGCGAAATTCCGGTCAAAGTGGAAACCGAAGGCTCGGTTGCGGAAAATTTTGAAATTTACAGCCAGACTGTTTTGCCGCAAAACGTGCGTGTTCGCGGACCGAAAAGTTTCGTCGTCTCGCTCGATTCGGTTTCGACCGAAAAGATAAATCTTGACAATCGGGAAACGAATTTTACCGCCCGACAAGTCGAAATAAATCTTGTTAATCCGAAAGTTACGCTGCTCGACACGGTTGTCGATGTATATTTTAAAATCGGTGAAAAACGAACGGAAAAAACTTTTCTCGTTCGGGTCAAAGGCGAAAACAAGACAGCGACAGTCGTTTTATACGGCGCGCGTTCTATTTTGGACGCACTGAATGCGGAAAATCTGCAAGTGGAAATTCAAAAAAACGAGGCTGGCGAAACCGCGCCGCATTTGATTTTACCATCCGAATTTCAAGATAACGTCGAGGTGAGAAAACTTAAAATCAACGGAATTTAAAATTAAAAAAGACAAAAAATAATGGTGAACGCTCAGTGGTAAGTGATAAATCGAAGAAGTTTTTGTAATTTGCAACTCACCGTTCACCACTATTTTTGTGTTAATCTTTCGTTGCTTTTTATATGCGAAAATTCTTCGACCGGATTGACGAGCTTGGCGGCGTAAATTGCGAAAAAAAATCGGCGATGTGGCTTGAGCGCATCGCGTTTGTTTTTCTGATTTTGATGATTTTGTCCGCGCCACATTCGATTGCCGCCACACAGACAGCTTGGCTTTTGGGAAGCGCAGCATGGCTGGTTCGATTATTTATAAAACCGCGCCCGAAACTTTCCCGAACGCCGCTCGACATTGCGCTCTGGGCTTTTTTCAGTTGGACGGTTATCACTTCTGTTTTTTCCTACGCGCCCGGTATTTCGTTTGATAAATTGCGCGGCGCATTGATTTTTTTAGTTTTTTATTTTGTCATTAATAATCTGCGAAACGTTCGCGCCGCGAAATTTCTGGCGTTTGCGCTCGTCTTCTCGTGTATGGCGAGCGTCGTTTGGTCGCCGATTGAGAGAATTTACGGGCGCGGCGTGGAAATTTACGGCGTCGGCGCGAATAGTTTATTTTCAAAAGCCGTTCATTTTGACCACGATACATACCTGAAAGCAAAAGGTAAAAACCTACCGGAAAATTCGGCGGAAAATGAACTGAAACCGCTCGTTGACGGCGACACGATTGTCGAGGCAAACGGCAAAAAAATCAGAACTCCGGATGATTTGGTTGACGAAATTGAAAAGTCGAACACGACATATCTCGAATCTTTTAACCCACCCGACTATTTTACGCGCATTGTAAAACGCGAAAACCTACTCGACGGCGCAAGCTCGCTTGAAAAGCTCGGCATAAACAATTGGAAGCACAGCCGAAACTGGCGGTACGGCGGTTTTTACGGTCATATTATTACTTATGCCGAAGTTTTGCAGATGATTGCTTCGCTGATTCTCGGTCTTTTTATCGCTGGTTTTGGTAGAAGAGGAGATGAAGAATCTCCGGGCGAAACAAATTCGGCGCGCCCATTTTTCCAATCGTTGCTTTGGTTCTTCTCCTCGTTTTCTTTTCTTTTCTTCTGTCTGCTCGCAATGATTTTCGCCCTTTTGACAACATACACGCGGTCGGCGCAAATCGGTTTTTTAGTCTCGGCAATCGGAATGATTTTAGTTTACGGCAGTCGCAAAATGCTGCTGATTTCGGCAATAATCATTTTGCCGCTCACTATTGCCGGAGCTTTTCTTTTGCAGCAGAATCGCAACCCCGGCTTTGAAAAAAAAGACGAATCGGTAATTTACCGGCAGACAGTTTATAGTGAAGGTTTTAATTTATGGACGCAGGATACCCGGAAATTTCTGCTCGGCGTCGGGATGGATTCGACAAAACGCTTTGCAAAAGAATGGCATTTGTTTGACAATGGCAGACTTCCCGCAGGGCATTTTCATTCGACGCCTCTGCAACTGCTCGTCGAACGCGGCTTGCCGGCGCTGATTTTATGGTTTTGGATTCTGGGGATTTATGCGCAAATTTTACTGCGTAATATAAAATTACAAATTCCAGATTCAGATTCTGCTGTTTCAAATTCAAAATCCAAAATCCAAAATTCGAAATCAGGCAGTTGGCAGGCGCAGGGAATTTTGCTCGGTTGTTTCGGTGGTTTAATCGGATTTTTCGTCAGCAGTGCAGTCAATTACAGTCTCGGTGACGGCGAAGTTGCAATGGTGTTTTTTATATTGATGGGAATCGGTGTCTCGGTAGTATTTCAAAATTCAAAATCCGATGCGTTGTAAAGTTATAAAAAATTTGCGCGGCATTTTTTACTCTTTTAATGTTAAAAATCAAATGCTGGACGCAAAATGCTTTTTTATGACATTCTTTTAACATATTTATTCAAGAGGAAAAACTTTGAACGCAGAAGACAGACGGCTCGAAGAAGCCAGAACAGAAGAAAAAGATTGGAAACTCTGGGGCGCTTATTTGAGCGAGCGCGCTTGGGGAACGGTGCGCGAAGATTACTCAAAAGACGGCTCGGCTTGGGATTATTTTCCGTTTGAACAAGCCGTCTCGAAAGCGTATCGCTGGAACGAAGACGGAATTGCCGGGATTTGCGACCGCAAACAGCGCATTTGTTTTGCCGTTTCCTTGTGGAATGGTAAGGACAAATTCTTAAAAGAAAGGTTTTACGGTCTCGGCGGCAGCGAAGGCAATCACGGCGAAGACGTAAAGGAGTATTATTTTTATCTTGACAACACGCCGACGCACTCTTACCAAAAATTTCTTTACAAATATCCACAAAACGAATTTCCATACGACGAGCTGCGTACTGAAAATGTCAGGCGAGACAAATCAAATCCCGAATACGAGCTAATGGACACGGGCATTTTCGACGAAGATAAGTATTTCGATGTTTTGGTCGAATATGCCAAAGCCGACGCCGAAGACATCTGTATAAAAATCACGGCGACAAATCGCGGGCGCGAGTCTGCGCCGCTGCATATCTTGCCGACGGTCTGGTTTCGCAATCGCTGGTCCTGGTACGAGACGGCTCAAAAACCGCGAATGGAAAACGTCGAAATCAAAGCGGAAAATCTTTCTTTGATTCGACTGTACGAAGAAAAACGCGGCGATTACATTTTAATCTGCGAAGGCGCACGTCAGTTGCTTTTCACCGAAAATGAAACGAATTACGAGAGACTTTACGGCGGTAAAAACGAATCGGATTTTGCAAAAGACGGCATCAATGATTATATCGTCGAAGGTCGAACAAACGCCGTAAATCCGGCACAAACCGGTACGAAAGCGGCGGCGCGTTACCAATTTGACATCGCGCCGCATACGAGCGAAACGATTTATTTGCGTTTGAGCAGTCAGAATGCAGAAGGCAGAAGGCAGCATTTTTCGAAATGCGGCGATTTTATCAAAGAATGCGAAACGATTTTCGTTGAAAGAAAAAAGGAAGCGGACGAATTTTATAAAGAAATCATTCCTGGAAACTTGAATGACGATCAGAAAAACGTTATGCGGCAGTCGATTGCCGGAATGCTCTGGTCAAAGCAGTTTTATCATTACGTTATCAAAACCTGGCTTGAAGGCGACGGTAAATTTGGCGCTCCGCCGCAGCAACGCGTCGAAGGCAGAAACTCAGCTTGGAAACATCTCTATAACGACGATGTGATTTCGATGCCTGACAAGTGGGAATATCCGTGGTATGCGGCGTGGGATTTGGCTTTTCACTGCGTCGGGCTGGCGATTGTCGATTCGGATTTTGCGAAAAACCAACTCGTTTTACTGCTGCGTGAATGGTATCTGCACCCAAACGGGCAAATTCCGGCTTACGAATGGGCTTTCTCGGACGTTAATCCGCCGGTTCACGCCTGGGCTGCTCTGAGAGTTTATCAAATCGAGGCAAAACGGCGCGGAGTTGCCGACCGCGAATTTCTCGAAAAGGTTTTTCACAAACTGCTTTTGAATTTCACCTGGTGGGTAAATCGTAAAGATCAGGAAGGCAATAACGTTTTTGAAGGCGGATTTCTTGGACTCGATAATATCGGCGTTTTCGATAGAAATACAAAGTTGCCGGACGGCGGATTTCTCGAACAATCCGACGGCACAAGCTGGATGGCGATGTATTGCCTGAATATGCTGGCTATTGCGATAGAGCTCGCAAAGGAAGATAAAGTTTATGAAGACGTGGCGAGCAAATTTTTCGAGCATTTCGTATATATTTCCGACGCGATGAACAATGTCGGCAATGAAGACACCGAGCTTTGGAACGAGCGCGACGGTTTTTATTACGACGTTCTGCACCGCGAAAACGAACGCAATATTCCGATAAAACTGCGCTCGATGGTCGGGCTTATTCCGCTTTTCGCCGTCGAAATCGTTGAGCAGGAATGGCTCGACAACTTGCCGCAATTCAAAAAACGCACCGACTGGTTTCTGCAAAATCGCCCGGATTTAACCGCCGACATCAACTGTTTGCAAGAGCCGGGCAGAGAAAACCGGCGCATTCTCTCAATCGTAACGCGCGAACAATTACGGCGAGTTTTGCGCGTGATGCTTTCGGAGAACGAATTTTTATCCGACTTCGGCATCCGTTCTCTTTCGCGCGTTCACCGCGCAAATCCGTATATTTTGGAATGCGGCGGCGTTGAAAACGTCGTCGAATACGAACCGGGCGAATCGCACACGGGAATGTTCGGCGGCAACTCAAACTGGCGCGGTCCGGTCTGGTTTCCCGTCAACTATCTTCTCATCGAAGCCTTACAAAAGTTCGATTTCTATTTCGGCGAGGATTTTAAAGTAGAATTTCCGACCGGCTCGGAACGAATGTTGACGCTCTGGGAAGTTTCCCAAGAATTATCGAAACGGCTTTCAAACATTTTCCTCAAAGACGACGGCGGCAGACGCGCCGTTTACGGCAGCGCGGAAAAATTTCAAACCGACGAACATTGGCGCGACTACGTTTTGTTTTACGAATACTTTCACGGCGATAAAGGCAGCGGCTTGGGCGCGAGTCATCAAACCGGCTGGACGGGTTTGATTGGAAAACTCTTGCAGCAAATCGGAGAATATAAAACCGAGCAAAGCGGCGAATACACGGAAACCGGCGAGTTGGCGAAAAGCGACGAATAACCATTGAATAAATCGTGTCTATTTCAAAAGAACAAACCGAAACTTTGAAGCGGAAAATTATCGACGTTTTCGCCGACGTTCCGTATCCGAAGGGCGTAATTGCGCCGCACCATTGCGATAAATGTCGAGAGCTGCGAAAAACATTTGCCCACAAAAATTGGAAAACTATCGATTCAAAAATCCTGGAAGAAAATTACAGCAAAATGCCTTTGTTTTCGCCCGAAGCGTTTCAGTATTTTCTGCCAGCGTTTTTAATTTATTCTTTGGACAATTTCAACGATAACGATGTCTGTGAATTTACGATTTACACTTTGTCTGAAAGCGAAAAGGAAATAAAAGAAAATCCCGATTACTGGCGAAAGTATTTTCAAAACAGATTCGAGAGTTTTACACTAAAGCAAATAAATCTAATTCACGAATTCTTAAGTTTAGTCGAATCTAAAGAAGACGACAATTTTTATTTGTATCGTGAATCTGCGGAAACGGGAAAGAAAATCATGAAGGAATTTATTGAACCGACTTTGAAAAATTAAACATTATGAAAGCAATAGCAGTTACGCCGAAACAAACGAATTCTGTTCGGCTCGAAGAAATGGACAAGCCGAAAACGTCCGACATCAAAAACGGTCGCGGCGTTCTGGTCGAAGTCCTACGCGTCGGCGCGTGCGGAACTGACAGGGAAATCAACAACGGCGAATACGGCGTCGCGCCTGAAGGTTACGATTTTCTTGTTTTGGGACATGAAAATTTTGGGCGCGTCGCGGAAGTCGCGGAAAACGTAACGGAATTTGCAGTCGGCGATTTCGTCGTCGCAACCGTTCGTCGTCCCGGATACAGTTTTTACGACGACATCGGTGAGCAGGATTTTACGACCGATGACGAATATTTCGAGCGCGGTATCTCGCGTTTGCACGGTTATATGGCTGAATTTTATGCCGAAAGCGCCGATTTCCTTATAAAAATTCCACCCGCGATTAAAGAAATCGCTGTACTTTTAGAGCCGCTTTCGATAATCGAAAAAGGTCTGAAACAGGCAAGCGATATTCAGGAGCGGTTGAAAATCTGGCGACCAAAAACAGCGGCTGTTTTAGGCACGGGAAGCGTCGGATTGTTGACGTCGATGGCGTTGCGCCTGCGCGGTTACGCGGTTCACGGCTTCGGGAAAGATGCGCGCGACGGATATTTGAACGCGGATTTATTGGAAGAAATCGGCGTCTCATACGACTCGACGATGGAAACAACTGTCGCCGCTTCGACCGAAAAATACGGCGAATACGATTTGATTTTTGAATGCACCGGCTATTCGCCAATCGTCTTTGACGCGATGCAGTCGCTCAATCAAAACGGTGTTTTAATTTTAGCGTCGGTTACGGGCGGCGAGCGTAAAACCGATGCTATTCCGTCGGACAAAATCAACCAGCAATTCGTTTTAGGCAATCGCGTTATGTTCGGCACGGTCAACGCCAACCGCGAACATTTCGAGATTGGAGTAAAAGATTTGGCGCTCTGCGAAGCGATGTATGCGGGCTGGCTTGGCAAAATGATGACGCACAAAATCGAAGGTTTGGAAAACTTCGCGCAGGCGTTCGACGTTTTGAACAACGCCGGAAAATACCGGGCGATTAAGGCGTATTTTGAAGTCAAAAAGATTTAATCCGAAAATTGTCGGGCGAGAAAACAAAGAGAAATTTAACCGCAGATGAACGCGGATTTGTGCAGATTTTTAATGATAAATACAAATTAATTTTAATTGGTTTTTATCTTGCCTTTATTTGTTTTCACCCGCGTTCATCTGCGATTAAATTTCCTCTCTGTTTTCTCTGTGAACTCTGTGGCAAAATAAAGCTATGCCTGAATTTCCAGATTTCGACACCGATGTCGCCACTGAAAGCGAAACGCGCCTTGAAAAACCGCCGCTTTTCAAAGTCATTCTGCACAACGATGATTTTACGACGATGGAATTCGTTGTCTTCATTCTGCAAACGGTCTTTATGCGCTCGGACGCCGAAGCCTTCACGGTTATGCTCAAAGTCCACAACGAAGGCGCCGGAGTTGCCGGAATTTACACATACGAAGTCGCGCAGATGAAAGCCGAAAAAGCGATGAATTTATCGAAAGCGAACGAATATCCATTGCTTTGCACGGTCGAGGAAGAGTAGTTAAAACGACTTTTGCAAAGCCGTCATCAAAACTGTTTTAGAAATTATGCTAACCAAAGAATTAGAAGAAACATTAAGCTACGCGGTTGACGAAGCCGTTAAATATAAACACGAATACGTTACCTTGGAGCATCTGCTTTTCGCGCTTCTTGAAGATACGGCGGCGCGGGATATTTTGTATAATTGCGGCGCGGAATTAGAAGAAATAGGCAAGCAGTTAGAAGATTATTTCGCAAATGTTTTGGAGAAAATGCCCGCGAAAGTCAAACAAATGCCCGAGCTGACTTCGACGTTTCAGAATACTATTCAATACGCGATTTTGCAGGCGGAAGGAAGCGGGCAGAAGGCGGTTGACGGCGGAAATATCCTGGCGGCGATTTTTCAAGCCGAGCAAAGTTATGCCGTTTATGTTTTACAGCAGCAGGGTGTTTCGCGGCTCGACATTCTAAATTATATTGCACACGGCATTTCTAAAATTGACGGTGATGATTCGACTTTGGAAGGCTTTGGCGACGCGGATGAATTCGGCGGACAAGCGCAGGCGAAGAAAAAACCGCTCGAAAGTTTTACCGTTGAACTGGTTGCAAAAGCAGCGAAAGGCGAGATTGACCCGATAATCGGGCGCCTGGCGGAAATCGAACGTACCGTTCAGGTTTTGTGTCGTCGCAAGAAAAATAATCCGCTTTATGTCGGCGAACCCGGTGTCGGCAAAACTGCGCTGGCGGAAGGTCTGGCACTGAAAATATCGGAAGGCGACGTGCCGGAAGTTCTGCAGGGCGCGAAAGTTTTCGCGCTCGATATGGGCGCGGTTTTGGCGGGAACGCGGTATCGCGGCGATTTTGAACAGCGTTTTAAAGCAATCATTAACGATTTGAGCAAAGAAGAAAACGCGATTTTGTTTATCGACGAAATCCACACCATCGTCGGCGCGGGCGCAGTTTCCGGCGGAGCGATGGACGCTTCAAACATTCTAAAACCGGCGCTTGCGTCGGGAACTCTGCGTTGCATCGGTTCGACTACTTTTGCCGAATACAAAGCCGCGTTTGAACGAGACCGCGCGCTTGCCAGACGTTTTCAAAAAATCGACATCGGCGAACCGACAATTGAAGAAACTTACGAAATCTTGAAAGGTTTGAAACGCTTTTACGAAGACCATCATAAGGTTAGATATTCCGACGACTCTTTGAAAGTAGCGGCGGAACTTGCCGGAAAATATATCAACGACCGATTTTTGCCCGACAAAGCAATTGACGTAATCGATGAAGTCGGTGCGGCAACGAAACTTTTATCGGAAGACAAGCGCCCGAAACAAATTTCGGTGCAAATGGTTGAAAACACTATTGCGCGAATGGCAAAAATTCCGCCGAAGACGGTTGTCGCCGACGAAAAAGACCGCCTTAAAACGCTTCGACCGGATTTGAAGGAAGTAATTTTCGGGCAAGATGACGCGATAAATAAAATCGTTGACGCGATACAGATTTCACGTGCGGGTTTAGGACAAGAATCAAAACCCGTCGGCTCGTTTTTGTTTTCAGGTCCGACCGGCGTCGGCAAAACCGAACTCTCGAAACAACTCGCCGAACAACTCGGCGTCGAATTTATCCGTTACGATATGAGCGAATATGCCGAGCCGCACACGGTTTCGCGGCTTATCGGCGCGCCGCCAGGATACGTCGGTTTCGACCAGGGCGGCTTGTTGACCGAAGCGATTATGCGAACGCCACACGCCGTTCTGGTTTTAGACGAAATCGAAAAAGCACATCCGAATCTTTTCAATTTGCTTCTTCAGGTAATGGATTCGGCGACTTTGACCGACAACAACGGCAAAAAGGCTGATTTCCGCAGCGTGATTCTGATTATGACGACCAACGCGGGCGCAAGAGAATTGTCTTCTGGCGGAATGGGTTTCAAAAATCAGGCAGCCACAAAAGGACAGGGAAAAGGTGCCATCGAACGCACGTTCACGCCCGAATTCCTGAATCGCCTCGATGCTTGGGTCGCCTTCAAACCGCTTGATTTGGAAGTTATCAAACTCATCGTCGATAAATTTATTAACGAGCTAAACGGACAATTAGCCGAAAAGCGCGTTCTCATAAAACTTACTGAACAAGCCCGCGAATGGCTGGCAAAAAACGGCTTCGACGGCAAATACGGAGCGCGTCCGATGGCGCGTCTGATTCACGAACGAATCAAACAACCGCTGGCGAATGAAATTCTTTTCGGCAAATTGACCGATGGCGGAAGTGTTTTGGTCGAAGAGAAGGATGGCGAATTGGTTTTGAATCTTTAAATTATGTGAAGTATGAACGACTGCCTCAAAATACCTCGTTCTGAAGGCGTAACTGATGCTGAAAGATACTTGAAAAAACTTTGTGACCGTTCTTTCCTTTCATTGTGGAGTTATACAAGAATTTTTAATGATTTGCGCGAGAAATTAGGCTAAAATTCTTAATGCAATTATTCGGTGTATTCATCCGAACCTTGAACCCAAATAAACGATTGAATGTCCATCATATCGCGCGGCTGTAAATCGCTGAGGTCGCGCCGGATTGTTTCGGCAAATTCGAGCATACCGGCATAAGTTTCCCACGACGGGCGCGATTTGTATTGCAAATCGAAATCGTATTTACGGGCGGCGATGCGCGTGACATTCGGTTTTAGAAAAATATGCGTTTCGGGTTGGGCGATAAAGCCGAAAACGGTTGCGAGCGGATGCGTTAAAACGCGCGTCTGCTTTCTTGGCAAAGCAGCGATTACTTCGCACCAACGCTCGAATTTTGTTTCAACTTTGCCGCGCCCGTGTAAAAATTCGTAAAGACCTTCGGCAAACATTCGCGCGCCTTCCGGCGTTTTTACGGCATCGCGCAGTGCCATTTTTTCAAACGAAAAAAGCAAATTTGTTCTTGATTCTATGCGAACGGCAAAGGCGCAAATTTCGGCAAATTTTCTTTCGCGCAAAAGCGGGCGATAAGCTGAGCGATTAAGAACTTCTTCCCAATCTTCGTGCGCTTTCCATTTGTAGCCGCGCTCCCAGTTTATATATTTTTCGTCATAAAAACCTTTCGGAAAAAATCTGAGAAACTTGCGGCGACACTCCGTCGCGCCTTCAGTGGATATTTTTTGCTGCTGTACGTCTTTTTTCTTCATAGGATTTTTATTTTCTCGCGGCAGTTTATTAGCCAACAAGCTGCAATTCACTTAAACTTGATTTGCTAACTTTGCTTAAAAAATACTATGAAAACTGATGTCATCATAATCGGCGCGGGACCAACCGGACTCGCTTTAGCGTGTCAGCTAATCAGATACGGCATTGATTTTGTGATTATTGATAAAAAGGAAACGACTACGCCGCATTCAAAAGCAATCGGCGTGCAGGCGCGCACCCTTGAGATTTACGAGCAAATCGGTTTAGCAAACAAATTGATTGAGCAAGGCGCGATTGCCGCAAAAGCGCGAATGGTCGTCGGTGGCGAAGTGCGCGGCGAGATCGAGTTTGGCGAACTCGGCAAAGATATGAGTCCGTACCCGTTTGTACTTATCGTCGAACAAGGCAAGCACGAAACGATTTTGTATGATTTCATCAAAGCAAACGATAAAGATGTTTCGTGGCAAACGGAACTTGAAAGTTTCACGCAAGACGAAACGGGCGTCAAAGCAACGGTCAAAAATGCAAATGGCGAAACTGAAACAATTGAAGCGAAGTTTCTCGTCGGCTGCGACGGCGCGAAAAGTCCTGTTCGTCACGCGCTCGGTTTGACATTTGAAGGAATTACATTTGAGCGGATGTTTTATGTTGCCGACGTGCAGATTGATTGGAATTTCAGCCACGATGCCGGGCACGCTTTTTTACTTAAAAATAATCTTCTCGCATTTTTCCCGATGACGGGCGACGGGCAGTGGCGCATCGTCGGCACGTTTCCCGAAGAATTTGCCAAAGAAGAAGGCGATGTCTTGTATGAAGAAATCGAAGTGCGCATCAAGCGGGATACGGAACTCGACCTCGATATAACAAAAGTAAATTGGTTTTCAACTTACAAAGTCCACACGCGCCACGTCAATAAATTTTCCGTCGGCAGATGTTTTCTTGCCGGAGATTCCGCGCATATTCATACGCCAGCCGGAGCGCAGGGAATGAATACGGGGATTCAAGACGGTTACAATCTGGCTTGGAAAATTTGGACGGTTTTGCGCGGCAAAGCCGACGCTGTAAAGATTTTAGAAACTTACAATGAAGAACGACTCGAAAATGCTAAAAATCTTTTAGAGACAACTGACCGTTTTTTCAATATGGCAGCAAGTCCCGATGTGTTTTTGTCTTATTTCCGAAGGTATGTTTTCCCGTATGTTGCCGGTGTTGCTTTTAGTATTGATGCCGTTAAAAAATTCGTTTTCCCGCGTGTTTCGCAAATTGGAATAAACTATCGCCACGGTTCTCTGAGCGAAAACGCTGACGGTAATTTCAAGGTCAAAGCAGGCGACCGAATGCCGTATTTTTCGGTTGAAGGCGAAAGCATTTACGATAGATTACGTCAACCGAAATTTCATCTTTTAACCTTTTTTGACGGAAACAATAATCCGCCCGAAATATCTGAGAATGACTTTACCGAATTAATGGATTTTCACAGTTTGCCTTTGTATCCGGCTATTGCGGAAATCTTCGGCGCGAAAAAATCTTTTGTCGTTTTTCTCAGACCCGACAATTATGTCGCATTTATTTCGGCACAGATATCCGCCGCAAGATTAGAAAAATATTTAACGGAAAAACTGCAATAGTGAAAGTTTATCTTTCACTTTCTTTTGCTGCGTTAAATTTATTTGCAAGACAAAAGCAAATTAAACAGTTCGGACTTTTTCCGCAAAAAATTTCGCGCCGTGAGCGTAACTTTCGGCGCGAAATTTTTATTGATTTTTGATTCTGGATTTTTATTCAACTGTTACGGATTTCGCCAAATTGCGCGGCTGGTCAACATCACAGCCGCGGCGGACGGCGATGTGATAGGCGAGAAGCTGCAACGGAACGACTGATAGAACGGGCGTGAGTAAATCACTCGTTTGCGGAACTTCGATGACGTAGTTCGAGACGAGCGAAGACATTTCGTCGCCTTCGGTTAAGATTGATAAAATTATGCCGTCGCGCGCTTTTACCTCGACGATATTCGAGTGAGTTTTTTCGTATCTCAGTTGACTGGCGGCGTTTCCTTCTTCGCGCGTGTTGACGACGACGACCGGCAATTTTTCGTCAATCAGCGCGTTCGGTCCGTGTTTCATCTCGCCTGCCGGATAGCCTTCAGCGTGAATGTAAGAAATTTCTTTGAGTTTTAGTGCGCCTTCCAAAGCGACCGGAAAATTGATGCCGCGTCCCAAATAGAGAAAATCCGTTTTGCGGAAAAAATCTTTTGAGAGTTCTTCGATTGAATCGGCATCGCTCAAAAGATGCTCGATTTTTAACGGAAGTTCGGCAAGCTGCTGGGCGTGATACTTCGCCTGTTCTTCGTCAATTTTGCCGCGCAATTGACCTAAATACGATGCGAAAAGATAGAGTGCAATCATTTGCGAAGTATATGCTTTGGTCGAGGCGACGCCGATTTCCGGTCCGGCGTGCGTCAGAATTGTGCCGTCGGCTTCGCGGTGAATCATCGAACCTTGCACGTTGCAAACTGCCAAAACTTTGCAGCCATACTTTTTCGCTTCGCGCATCGCGGCGATCGTGTCGGCGGTTTCGCCCGATTGTGAGATGACGACGAGCAAAGTATTTTCGTCCAAAACCGGGTTGCGGTAGCGAAACTCCGATGCATAATCTACTTCGCAGGAAACGCGCGCCATCTGCTCAATCATATATTTTCCGGCGATTCCTGCGTGCCAGCTCGTTCCGCAAGCGGCGATGATGATTGAGTTTATGGTTTTGAATTCGTCTTCGGAAATATTCATCGCTTCGAGATAAATTTTTCCTGTGTCTAGAGAAACACGACCGCGGGCTGTGTCGCGGACGGCGCGCGGCTGCTCGTAGATTTCCTTGAGCATAAAATGTTTAAAACCGCCTTTTTCCGCCGCAATCGGGTCCCAGGTGATGCGCTGCTGTTTTGGCTCGACCGCGTTTCCATCAAAATCGGTTACGCGAACGCTGTCTTTTGTCAGAACCGCGATTTCCCTTTCGCCCAAGTAGAAAACGTCGCGCGTGTGCTGCAAAATCGGCGGAATATCCGATGCGACAAAAAATTCGCCGTCGCCTAAACCGATAACGACCGGCGCGCCTTCGCGGACGGCGATAATTGTATCGGGTTCGTCGGCTGAAATTATTGAAAGCGCGAAAATACCGTACAGTTGTTTGACCGTAGCGCGCACGGATTCTTCAAAATTCAAGCCGTTTTTCAATTCTTCTTCGACCAGATGCGCGACGATTTCCGTGTCGGTTTCAGTCTTGAATTCGTGTCCCTGCGCTTTTAATTTTTCTTTTAACTGCAAATAATTTTCGATAATGCCGTTATGCACGACGACGATTTTCCCCGAACAATCGCGGTGCGGATGCGCGTTCTCTTCGGTCGGTCGCCCGTGCGTCGCCCAGCGCGTATGCCCTATGCCATAATTTCCGTCCAAAGGATGAAGGCGGATACATTCTTCAAGGTTGCGAAGTTTGCCTTCGGCGCGGCGCAGTTCCAAATGGCTCGCGTCGTCAACTACGGCAATACCTGCCGAATCGTAACCGCGATATTCCAGTTTTCGTAACCCGTCAATAATGAGCGGGACGACTTGTTTATTTCCGACGTATCCGACAATTCCACACATAATTTTTTGAAGGATGAAGAATTCGTGGTGATGGAGAAAATCCTTCAAACACTACGCTTCAGCCGATTGATTTTCTTCCTCTACTTTTAAGTTCTTTTTCACCCGCGCCGGAACGCCTGCGACGAGCGTGTCGTCCTGAACGTCCTTAGTTACAACACTTCCCGCAGCAGTAACCGCGCCGTCGCCTATTTTGACGGGTGCAACCAGCATCGTATCCGAGCCGATTTTTACATTGTTGCCGATTGTAGTTGCGTGTTTATTTTTGCCGTCGTAGTTGCAGGTAATCGTTCCTGCACCGATATTCGTTTTTTCGCCGATGGTCGCGTCGCCCAAATAAGTTAGATGACTCGCTTTCGAGCCGCGCCCTAAAACTGTTTTTTTCAACTCGACAAAGTTTCCGACTTTCGACCTTTCATCCATTTTTGTGCCGCCGCGCAAGTGTGCGAAAGGTCCGACCGTGCAGTCGTTTGAAATTTCAGAATCAGTAATCACGCAATTGTCTAAAATTGTAACGCCGTGTCCGACGCGCGAGTTTGTTATTCTCACGCCTGTGCGAATCGTGCAGCCGTCGCCGATTGTGCTTTCGCCTTCGATTGAGACGTTCGGGTAAATCACTGTGTCACGCCCGATATTCGCCCGCTCGCTGATATAGGCGTTTTTCGGGTCAATAAACGTAACGCCGTAATCGAGCATCATTCTTGAAACGGTGCGCCGCGACAAAATCCTTTCCAAATCGGCAAGTTCGACGCGGTTGTTGATGCCGGCGACTTCGCGCGCGTCGGCGTGATGATAAAGCGAAACGCCTTCGCCTGTGTCGCGCAGAAGCGCCGGCGCGTCGGTTAAATAATATTCGCCCTGCACGTTGTTGTTCTGCACATCGGCGAGCGCGGCAAAAAGTTTTTTGGTATTGAAGCAGTAAATACCCGAATTGATTTCCTTGATTTTTCGCTCTTCGTCAGTAGCTTCTCTCTGCTCGACAATTCTGCTGAAAAGTCCGTCCTCGCCGCGAACGATACGCCCGTAACCGGTCGGGTCTTCAAGCCGAACGGTCAAAATCGTACAGGCGGCGCCGCGTCCGCGATGATTGTAATGCTGCTGAATCAGTGCCGCCAAAGTTTCGGCGCGTATCATCGGCACGTCGCCCGAAAGCACAAGCAAGGTCGAATCTTCCGTTTCGAGAAACGGGCGTGCCGCATTTACCGCGTCGCCCGTTCCGAGTTGCTGCTTCTGCCAGACAAATTCGGTGTGTTTCCGGTCAAGTTCTTCCAAAACGGCGTTTTTTACGTCTTCGCCCTGATGCCCGATGACGACGTAAATTTTGCGCGGAGCAAGTGCCGTCGCCGTCCGGCAGACGTGATTAACCAGCGGGCGATTGTCGAGCCGGTGCAAAACCTTCGCCAAACCCGAACGCATACGAGTTCCGAGTCCGGCGGCTAAAACCAGAACATCGAGCGGTTTTTGTTCGTTGGAATTGTTTTCCATATCAGAATTTTGCCACAGAGGACACAGGATTCACAGAGAGGACAGATGCAAAAACGCACAAAATCTAATGAAGGAGAAAAATATTTGCATTTATCCGTGTGCATCAGTGATTAAGTTTTTTTCCTACTCTGTGCGCACTGTGTTCTCTGTGGCTAAATAAGTAATTTTCTGCTTTGCTGTAACGCACGCAACAAAACTACTTGCGCCAATTTTTCCGAATGATGACGCACCTTTTCGCCGTCATCCAATAGATTACCATAAACGATTTCCGCCCCTTCAATCGTATTGGGTGAGATTGAGTTGCGCACACCGATTTGCTCCGCGCCTTCGAGCGCATAAATTTCTGTTTGCGCCGGACTAATCGGACGATTGTTGACAATTACAAAATCAAAATCTATTTCAGGCGCGTATTCTCGTATAATTTCTAAATGCTTTTTAGCGGAAAAACCGTTTGTCTCGCCGGGCTGCGTCATCAAATTAGAGATAAAGATTTTCGAGGCGGCGGATTCGGCAATTGCACGGGCGACGCCTCTGACTAAAATCGGCGGCAAAAGCGAAGTAAAAAGCGAGCCGGGTCCGATTGTGATAACGTCTGCTTCATCAATGGCGATCAAGGCTTCGGGCAGCGGATGACAATCTTCCGGCTCCAGGCGAAGACGCCTTATCGAACTGCCGACTTTTGAAATATTTGTTTCGCCGAAAACAAACGAACCGTCCGAAAGCTCTGCTTTCAGTTGAACATCGGCAAGCGTCGCCGGATAAATATGTCCTTTGCTCGCCAGAATTTCCGACGACAATTTCACGGCTTCGGCAAAATCGCCGGTAATTTCCGACATCGCGGCAAGAAAAAGATTGCCGAAGTTGTGTCCGCCCAAATCGCCGTCGCCGCCAAAACGATGCCGAAAAAGTTTCGATAAAAGATGCGAGTCTTCCGACAGCGCGACCATACAATTGCGAATATCGCCCGGCGGCGGCATTTGCAGCTCGTCGCGCAGCCTGCCGGAGCTTCCGCCGTTGTCGGACACGGCAACAATCGCCGAAAGATTTTTCAGCCAAATTGATTCGGTTTCGCTCGCTGCGACAAACTTTTTCAACCCCGACAAAAGTGTCGAAAGACCATTTCCGCCGCCAATGGTAACAAAATTCAAGCCCGGCGGATTTTGTGAAAATAAATGGTTTTTCATTAGTCTTTCAGGAAAATGTATCGAAAACCGGCAAGTCGTTCAAGGTAAAAAAATAATATTTGAAAGGTAAATTTTGACCGGGCGATTCAGCAATTTGCTTCGAGAGTGAGAAAGTATAAATTTTATTTCAAAACAAAATTTAAAAGCCGCTCGAATGAGCGGCTGGAAATTACTAATTTTATTGATATTAATGGCGGAGCCGACGGGACTCGAACCCGCGACCTCCAACGTGACAGGCTGGCGTTCTAACCAACTGAACTACGACTCCGCATCTTTACAAATTTGGTGGGCACGAAGGGACTCGAACCCCTAACTTCCTCCTTGTAAGGGAGGCTGTCTACCAATTGACGTACGTGCCCGAAAACTTTTCCGCTTCAAACTTTATTTTGACACAACGCCCAAGTTTTCTTCAAAAAACACTGCCGATTATAACCAAGCGGCGAATTGCAATGCTACGAAAAATAAGTCGCAGATGTCAAGTTCAAACGAATTTTAAAGCGGCTTTCCGAGAGATGTTAAGAGAAAAACTTCGACTTAAAATTATTTACGTTTACGACTTCCGGTTCAAAACAAAATCAGCCAACTTACATAATAAATCGGTGTTTTTATCAATCTCCTGCAATGCCGCGCACGCTTCGTCGCAAACTCGGCGCGCCAATTTGCCGGATTCTTCCACGCCGTAAAAACCCGGATATGTCGCTTTCGCCGAAGCCGAATCCTTGCCTGCCGTTTTTCCCAAAACTGCGGTCGTCTGCGTAACGTCGAGCAAATCGTCTGTAATTTGAAAAAGCAAACCTAGCTTTGAAGCGAATTTTGAAACGGTTTCGAGTTCTGCTTCGCTTGCTTCGGAGATAATCGCGCCTGCGCGCGCCGCGCCGCAGATTATCGCGCCGGTTTTGCTGTGATGAATTTTTTCCAAATCTTCGATCGAAATTTTCTTTCCTTCGGCTTGCAAATCAAGCTGCTGTCCGGCAACCATTCCGGTCGGCGTTCCTGCCGCGCGCGCCAGTTCCGAAATTAGCCGAATACGAATTTCCGCGCTTAAATTTTTGTCTTCGCTAACGACTTGAAATGCCAAAGTCTGCAAAACGTCGCCCGCCAAAATCGCCGTCGCCTCGTCGAATTTTCTGTGGCAGGTTACGCGCCCGCGCCGCAAATCGTCATCGTCCATAGCCGGTAAATCGTCGTGAACCAGCGAATATGTATGAATCATTTCGATTGCAGCGGCTGTGCAAAGGAGATTTTCTTTTCTTGCACCAAACGCTTCGCCTACTGCCAGAACGAGCGCCGGACGAAAACGCTTGCCGCCCGCAAACAAACTCCAGCGAATGGCTCGGTGCAGTTTTCTCGGCTCAGTTTGCTCCGTCGGCACGAAACGCTCAAGTTTTTCGTCAATCGTTCGGGTGCATTCAGCGAAAAAGGTTTTCAGATTGTTCATTTGCGAAGTCCGAGTCTAACATTTGATTTGTTGTTTTTTCATTATAAATTATTTGCCGGTTTGCAAAAACAAATGGATTTTACTGTTTGTTTTTTTCACCTTAAAATTATTAAAGGTTGCCTTGCGTCACAACAAAATCTACAATTAGAAAAAATCCGAACGAAAGTTTTCGTTTTATATTTTCTCAAAAATAAAAGGAGTTTGCGATGAAATTCAAGAGCGTTTTTATTACTTTGCTCGTGCTTGTTTCGCTTATGACAACAATTGCCACAGCCCAAAAAGGCGAGAAGCTGCCGCCGATTAAATATCAAGAGATAATGCTGAAGAACGGTTTGCGCGTGATTATGCACGTTGATAAATCCACACCGATTGTCGCCGTCAATCTGTGGTATCACGTCGGCTCGAAAAACGAAGTGCCGGGCAGAACGGGCTTTGCACATCTGTTTGAACATATGATGTTTCAAGGCTCGAAACACTACGACAACGATTATTTCACACCGCTTCAGGAAGCCGGTGCGAGTCTAAACGGCTCAACCAACGCCGACCGGACAAATTATTGGGAAGTCGTGCCGTCGAACTTTCTGGAAACCGCGCTGTGGCTTGAAAGCGACCGGATGGGTTATCTGCCCGACGCGATGACGATGGACAAACTCAATAACCAGCGCGATGTCGTCAAAAACGAAAAACGTCAGAACTACGACAATCGCCCGTATGGGCTCGTCAGCGCAAAAATTGCCGAGTTGATGTATCCGAAGGAGCATCCGTATCATTGGCTGACCATCGGTTCGCTGGACGATTTGACCGCCGCTTCGATGGATGATGTCAAAGGGTTTTTCCGTCAATATTATGTGCCGAATAACGCCAGTCTGGTTATCGCCGGAGATTTTGACCCGAAAGAAGCCGAAGCGCTGGTGAAAAAGTATTTCGAACCGTTACCGCGCGGCGCAAACATTACGCGCCCGAACCCGCCGATGCCGAAGCTCGACAAAGAAATTCGTTACCCGATGGAAGAAGCGGTGCAGTTGCCGCGTCTTTATATGGTTTGGCAAACCGTTCCGCAATACACGCCGGATGAAGCCGCGCTCGATATGCTCGGTTCGATTTTGTCGAGCGGCAGAGGTTCGCGTCTGCAATCGAACCTCGTCTACGGCAAGCAAATCGCTCAGGATATTTTCGGCGGAAATGGCTCGCGCGAAATCGCCGGAGGTTTTCAAATTGTTTCAACTGCTAAATCCGGAAAATCAACCGGCGAAATAGAAAAGGAAATTTTGGTCGAGATTGAAAAAATCAGGAATGCGCCGCCGTCCGCCGCTGAGATGGAACGCGCGCTCAATCAAATTGAATCGTCGTCTATTTACAGTTTGCAAACCGTTGGCGGCTTTGGCGGTAAATCTGATCAACTCAATGCTTACGCTACGTTTGTCGGCAAACCCGATTATTTTCAAGCCGACCTCGACCGCTACCGCAAAGTTACGGCGGCTGACATTCAGCGTGTGGCGAACATTTATTTAACCGACAAACGCCTTGTTTTGACCGTTACGCCGCGTCCGAAAGATAAAATGCAGTCCGTAGAAATGGATGCCTCGAACAAACCGACTTCGGTTGCCGAGAAAAAGGAAAAGAAAGGTAAACCGGACGCGGTAAAAGTTGACCAGAACGATTCGCTTTATAAGCAGCCGCAGCCGAAAGCCAATCCGACATTCGCTTTGCCGACAATCGAAAAAAGCAAGCTCGCCAACGGCTTGGAAATTTGGCTGGTCAAACAGACGGAGATTCCGATTGTTACGATGAATATGGTTTTCAAAACCGGCACGACGAGTGAACCGATAAACTTGACCGGACTTGGAAATATTACTTCGAGTTTGCTTGATGACGGAACGAAAACTCGCTCGGCGGTTGAAATTGCCAACGAAGTTCAATCTATCGGAGCGCAGCTTTTCACGACTGCCGGCGATGATTCTTCGAGCGTGAGAATGCTGACGCTGACAAGAAACTTTGATAAAGCGTTGAATATTTATTCGGACGTAATTCAAAACGCCGAATTTCCCGAAGCGGAAGTTGAAACTTACCGCAAGCGTCAGTTTGGCGCGCTTCTCCAGCGCCGCGACAATGCCGATGCCATCGCAAATCTTGTCTATAATAAGGTTTTATACGGCGACGCTCATCCATACGGAGTTTCTTTGAGCGAAAAATCTCTGAAAGCCATCAAGCGCGACGACCTGAAAAATTATCACGCGGCTTTTTATCATCCGAACAACGCGGTTTTGATTGTCGTCGGTAATACGGAGATGAAAACTCTTAAACCAAAAATCGAAAGCGCATTTGGAAATTGGAAAGCGGGCGAGATTTCGCAAACGACGCTTCCCGATGCGCCGAAGCGCGACAAGGCTATGATTTATCTGGTTGACAAACCGGGCGCGGCGCAGTCGGTTATCAGTATCGGACAAATCGGTGTTTCGCGCAGTTCACCCGATTATTTTCCGCTTCAGGTAATGAATACACTGCTCGGCGGCGGATTTACGTCGCGCATCAATATGAATCTGCGTGAAGATAAAGGTTACACTTACGGCGCGCGTTCCGGTTTTGCATTCCGACGCGGAGCGGGACCTTTTGCGGCTACGGCTGGCGTGCAGACTGCTGTAACGAAAGAATCGGTTATCGAGTTTTTGAAAGAAATCAAAGGCGTGCGCGGCACAATTCCCGTTACGCAGCAGGAACTCGAATATAATAAACAAAGCCTGATTCGGCGTTTTCCGGCAAGTTTTGAAACGGTTGACCAAATCGCTTCACAACTCGGCAGCATTGTAACCTACGATTTACCCGACTCTTATTATAATGATTATATTTCGCGTGTGAATGCCGTCACGCTCGAAGATGTGAACCGTGTTGCTAACAAATATTTGACACCTGAAAATATGGCGATTGTCGTCGTCGGTGATAGAAAAACGATTGAACCGGGACTCAAACAAATCGAAAGTTTGGGCAGTTCGATAATTTATCTCGACGCGGAAGGTGATCCGATTAAATAGTGAACAGCTAAAAAGTGAAAAGTGGAAGAGAGATTTTTGAATGATTCTTCTTCCACTTTTTACTTTTATTTGTTATTTATTCGATATTTATCAGCTCGCCATTGCTTGAATTTCCTGTGCTGCAGGTGGTTCAAAACCGAAATGTCTATAACCTGCATCAGTAACAATTCGTCCGCGCGGCGTGCGATTCAAAAATCCGATTTGGATCAAATACGGCTCGATAACCTCTTCGATTGATTCGCGGTCTTCGCTGATTGACGCGCTGATTGTGCCGACGCCGACCGGACCGCCTTCAAATTTTTCGATAATACTTAAAAGCAGTTTGCGGTCAACTTCGTCCAAGCCGAAACGGTCAACTTCCATTTCGTCCAAACCCCTTTGAGTAATCGCTCCCGTGATTCGTCCGTCGCCTAAAATCTCCGCATAATCTCTGACGCGGCGCAGCAGACGATTGGCAATTCGCGGTGTTCCGCGCGAGCGGCGCGCGAGTTCGTTTGCGCCGGTTGATTCGATTTCGACGCCGAGAATTTCCGCCGAGCGGTGAATAATAATTTCCAAATCCTTGCGCGAGTAAAAATCCAGATGGTTAACAATGCCGAAACGTCCGCGAAGCGGCGCGGAAATCATTCCGGCGCGTGTCGTTGCGCCGACCAGTGTGAATTTCGGTAAATCAATCTTTATAGAACGCGCGGCAGTTCCTTGCCCGATAATCAAATCAAGTTGAAAATCTTCCATCGCCGGATACAAAATTTCTTCTATTTGCGGTTTGAGGCGGTGAATTTCGTCGATAAAAAGCACGTCGCCTTCTTCGAGATTCGTCAAAATTGCCGCTAAATCGCCGCCTTTTTCAACTGCCGGACCGTGAACCGTTTTCAAACCCGCGCCGAGTTCATTGGCTATAATTATTGCTAAACTCGTTTTTCCAAGCCCCGGAGGACCGAATAATAAAACGTGGTCGAGCGCTTCGCTGCGCCGCAGAGCCGCTTTCAAAAATATGCGTAAATTATTGACGATTTTGGTTTGCCCAATATATTCGTCCAGTCTTTTCGGTCGCAAACTCTGCTCCATCGAAACATCTTCAAGTGTCGCCTGCCCGACAACCAAACCGTTTTCGCGCACCGGGCTGCTTTCAACTAATTCAAGTGCCATTAATAAAACCTCTTTTTTATTTTGAATTGAAATACAATTTTACAACGCACAGGATTTTGTTTCAAGTATGAAACAAACCATATAAAAAAATTAGATCTGTTTGAGAATAAAAATTACGCAGCCAGTTTTAATCGAACTTTTTCAATAGTTTCTTGAACTTCTTCGCTCGCGTCTTTTATTTCTGCTTTCGCGTCAGCAATGCTTGTCAAAGGCGCGCTCAATTTGCCGACGAGCCAGCGACGGTAAATCTCCGCTTCTTCAAGTTTTCCGGTCCAGCGCGCGCGGTCAAGCATTGTCAAAGCCATTTCCAGCGCGTGATGCTGTCCGGCGCGGTCTTGCCGGTTGGCAAAATAACTGTAGGACTCCTGCAAATTGTTCACGCTGCGACGCGCCGTAAAAACGTCTTTGAAGCCGAGTTTACCCTGAAAATGTTTGGAATAAACGTTTTTCGGATACGCATTTGATGTGTATAAATCAAAATAATTGTCAATCAAACCTTCGCGCTGCAAAACCGAACCGACATAGCTTGGCTTCGCGCCGGAAATCGCCGCAATCGCTTCGACTTCGGTTGTTCCCGAATTATAGAGCGATAAAATCATTTCCTTTTTACTTTGAATAGTTTCCAATTCTTCTGTTTCAAACAAATTTCCGTTCATATTTTTAGTCATTTTCTTTACCTCTCCAATTTGATTTATTAGATGTTTCATCTGTGAAACAAGTTGCTTTGCGAAGTAAATTTTTTATCAAATTCGTAAATGTAAGTTACATAAATACAATAACTTACGGACTGCCACAAATTAATTGCTTGTAAATAAAAATAATAAATCGTATCTTGAAAATAGAGACGAAAAAGGGTTGTAAAAAATGGCGGAAATTAAAATGTTTTTCGATAAAGCAAAAGCAAAAGAGATTATCGAAAAAGGCAAACGCAGCAGCTGGTGGCAGCGAAAAGGCGGAAAGGCGAGCGGTTTTTATTACATTGATAAGGACGGAAACCGCGTGAGCGACGAAAGACATCTCGAACGGGTAAAATCTCTGGTAATTCCGCCCGCTTGGAAATTCGTGCGCATTGTGCCTTCTTTTTCGAGCAAAGTTCAAGCTGTAGGAATGGACACGAGCGGGCGCATACAATATCTTTACCACACAAAATTCAGAGAAAAACAGGAACGGAAAAAGTTTCAAAAAATCGAAAAATTCGGCGAGCATCTTCCTAAACTGCGACGAATAACGAATGGACACATCGCTCTCGAAGGCTTTCCGCGCGAGAAGGTTTTAGCCGTAATGACGCGCCTGATAAATTCGCTTTATATTCGGATGGGAACGGAAAAAGGCGTCAAACACTATAAAACATACGGCATTACAACTTTGCAAAATCGGCATCTGGAAGTCGAGCGAGGCAAATTGATTTTTAACTTTGTCGGCAAACATCACGTCAAACATCGAAAAATTTTGGTTGACGACGAACTCATCGCGATTATGCGTGATTTGAAGTCAATCGGCGGCGCGCGAAAATTGTTTAATTATTTGGACGAAAGCGGCAAACCGCAGCCGATAAAACCGAAAGACATCAACGAATACCTAAAGAAAGTGACAGCGCCGGAATTTTCCGCCAAAGATTTTCGCACCTGGGGCGGGACGCTGCTGGCGGCAACCGAACTTGCCGAAATCGGCAAAGCGGACGACGAGAAGCTGTTGAAAAAAAATATTGTCGCGGCGGTCAAAAAGGTAGCCGAACAACTCGGCAATACGCCGACGGTTTGCCGCGGCTCGTATATTCATCCGACTGTTTTGAAATCATATGAAGCAGGCGTAACGCTCGAAGAATTCAGACCGAGAAAAGGGCGGCGAATCAAACGTTTCAATGACGAATTTGAACCGGAAGAAGCGGCGTTGATAAAACTTTTCCAAACAACCTCATAGCTTTGACATATAATTCTGCGTTTTCTAAAACTTATTTTTCGGCGGCGACGGCAAACGCAAAGCGGTGCTTTATCGTCAAAGCACAGACTTTTGTTTGATTCACACCAATTACAATTTTTAATTTTCGTCGAAATTGTGAGTTAATTTTATACATCATCAGCAGTTATGGTATGTAATCATTACAAAACGTGATAAAAGATTATGTATAAACCACCGAATTTCCCGCCGCCTTCAGTTGAAATTTGAAAGGAAAAATTATTTTTAAGGAAATTTTACTAATGAAGCGTTTTTATTTTGTTTTAGTAAGTTTAGTTGTGATTGCCGTCGGACTCGGCATAAGTTCTCATACGAAGGCTCAAAGCGAAGGCTCAAAGGCAGCAGCCGAATGAAGCTGAGTTTGTCTCGCAAAGTATTGTCATCAGCCAATTTTACGGCGGCGGTGGATTATCGAATGCGCAATATACTAACGATTTTGTGGAGTTGTTTAATCGTAGTAATTCGCCGATAAATCTTAATGGCTGGTCGGTTCAGTATGCCAGCGCAACCGGCTCGAACTGGCTTGTAACGCCTTTGACAAATGTAACGCTGCAGCCCGGACAATATTATTTGATTCAATATTTTTCAAACGGAACAATCGGCAGCGCGCTGCCGACGCCGGATTTGATTGCTCCGCAAGTTACGACCACTTCGGGAACTTTCATACCGAATTTGTCTTCGACCAGCGGAAAACTCGCGCTCGTTAACGTCGCAACTGCATTATCAGCCGTAACTTGTCCGACGGATTCGACGATTGTAGATTTTATCGGTTACGGCGGGTCGGCGAATTGTTTTGAAAACACAAAAACGGCGGATTTAAGCGCGACAACCGCCGGAGTTCGTAAAGGCGGCGGCTGCACCGACACGGACAATAACAACAACGATTTTTCGATTACACTACCGTCGCCGCGCAACACGAACAGTCCGACAAATGCTTGCTCGGGCGGAAATCCGACACTTTCCGCGACCGGCGCTGCAAATCCGAATACGGTCGTTCCCGGCGGAACAACGCTTTTGCGAGTGGCGGTTTCTCCGGCGACTACGCCGCCAAGCACATCAATTACGGTTACGGGAAATTTATCAAACATCGGCGGCTCTGCCGCGCAGACTTTTTACGATGACGGCACAAACGGCGACGCGACGGCAGGCGACAATATCTATTCTTTTCAATACACGGTTCCGGCAAATTTGGGTGGCGGCTCGACAACCGTAACAACCACAGTTTCGGACGCGCAAGGTCGAACGACAAACCCGACAATCAACATCACAATTTCCGCCGCGCCGACTGATGACGACCCGCTGCTTTTGGGAAATCCGAGCGGAGCGACGAGTGATGTCGCCAATGAAAATAATTATTTGATGGTCAAACCGCAATACACGCTTTCTTACAACCGCAGCAAAGGCGAGCCGAATTGGGTCGGCTGGCGGCTCGACAGTACCTGGATTACCGGCGCGGCAGACCGTCAGGACGATTTTCGTCCCGACCCAATGCTGCCAGCCGATTGGTATCACGTAACTCCTCAAGATTATACGGGTTCAAACTATGACCGCGGGCATATGACTCCGTCGGGCGATAGAACTCGTTCAGTTCCCGACTTTTTACGATGACGGCACAAACGGCGACGCGACGGCAGGCGACAATATCTATTCTTTTCAATACACGGTTCCGGCAAATTTGGGTGGCGGCTCGACAACCGTAACAACCACAGTTTCGGACGCGCAAGGTCGAACGACAAACCCGACAATCAACATCACAATTTCCGCCGCGCCGACTGATGACGACCCGCTGCTTTTGGGAAATCCGAGCGGAGCGACGAGTGATGTCGCCAATGAAAATAATTATTTGATGGTCAAACCGCAATACACGCTTTCTTACAACCGCAGCAAAGGCGAGCCGAATTGGGTCGGCTGGCGGCTCGACAGTACCTGGATTACCGGCGCGGCAGACCGTCAGGACGATTTTCGTCCCGACCCAATGCTGCCAGCCGATTGGTATCACGTAACTCCTCAAGATTATACGGGTTCAAACTATGACCGCGGGCATATGACTCCGTCGGGCGATAGAACTCGTTCAGTTCCCGACAATTCGGCGACGTTTTTGATGACGAACATCATACCGCAGCTTGCCGCCAATAATCAGGGTCCGTGGAACGATTTTGAAAATTATCTTCGCACAGTGGCGCAGGCGGGAAATGAGCTTTATATTTTTTCAGGCGGCGCGGGCGTTGCCGGAACAATTGCGGGCGGCAAAGTAACCGTTCCGCTGGTTACCTGGAAAGTCGTCCTTGTTATCCCGAACGGCAGCAACGATTTGCAGCGCATCAGTAAAGGAACGCGCACGATTGCGATTATCGTTCCGAACCAGCCGCCGCTGAATATAAACACTCCCTGGCGCAATTTCAGAGTCAATGTTGACTCTGTCGAAAACTTAACCGGTTACAATTTTTATTCTAATGTTGCGAAAATTAGTCAGGAACTAATGGAACGCAGAAGAGATTATCAATAATGAATCAATATCATCGAACTTTGAGATTTCCGTCTTTGCTTACTGTTTCTTGTCTTCTGATTTCTGCTTTCTGCTGCTCGCCGCTTACCGTTCTCGCGCAGAAAGAGCGATTGATAAACGCCGTGCAAAGCGATAAAAACGTCTCGCCTTTTGAAGGTCAGACTGCGCAGTTGAACGGAATTGTAACGGCGCGATTAAAAAGCGGATTTTTTATTCAAACGCCGGATGATAAAACGGACAATAATCCGGCAACGTCCGAAGGCATTTACGTTTTTACGGGAAGCGAGCCGACAAGCGACGCAACCGTCGGAAATCTCGTAACGGTTACCGGATTTGTTACCGAATTTCGACCGAAAGCCGAGCCTGCAAGTTTGCCTTTGACTGAACTTTCGATGAAGAAAGGAACCGATACGATAAAAGTCGTTTCCAAAGGCAGTGCTCTGCCGAAACCGATTGTTTTAACCGCCGCCGATTTCGCGCCGAACCAGATTGACGAACTCGAAAAATACGAAGGAATGCGCGTCGAAATTTCCGCGCTGACCGTTGTTGCGCCGACAAGGGGCAGAGTTAACGACAAGAATGCAGCTTCCGTTTCCGACGGCGTTTTTTACGCAGTTTTAAAAGGTATGGCGAGACCGTTTCGCGCGCCTGGAATGGACGTTTATGATTACTACTTCTCAAAGGACAAGGATGAGTTGAAGAAAAATTTTCCTAAACTTTTGGTTTTCGATTCCAACCCTGAAACACTGCGCGTTGACAGCGACGAGCAATTAGGCGCGCAAACGATTGAAGTTACCAGCGGAGCGGAAATCAAAAATCTCGTCGGCGTAATGCATTACGGTTACCAGAAATACACGATTCTGCCGGACGCTGGCTTAAAGCCGGAGATTTCCGGCTTGATAAAATCCGAACCTTTGCCAGCGCCGACCGAGCGGCAATTTGCGATTGTCGGGATGAATCTGGAAAACTTTTTCGACGACCAGGACGACCCTTCGATAAAAGAAGACATCGTAACGACCGAAGCGTTTGAAAAAAGGTTAAAGAAAATCTCGACGGCGATTCGCTTGTATATGCGAAACCCGGACGTTATCGGCGCGGTCGAAGCGGAAAATCCGGCGGCTCTGAAACGGCTTGCGCAAAAAATCAATGATGATACGGTTGCCGATGGGAAGCCAAACCCGAAATACGAAGCATATTTGATTGAAGGTAATGACGGACGCGGTATTGATGTCGGTTTTCTTGTCAAATCTTCGCGCGTCAATGTCGTCGAAGTAAAGCAATTCGGTAAGGACGACCAATATAGAAATCCCGAAAAGAAGGAAAACGAAATTTTAAACGACCGTCCGCCGCTTCTTCTCAAAGCAACCATAAACGACCCGAAAAACAATCAACCGTTTGGCTTTACGGTCGTCGTCAATCACTTGAAATCGTTTCTCGGTTACGAAACCGACCGCGTGCGGCAAAAGAAAAAAGCGCAAGCCGAATTTCTTGCAAAGTTCGTGCAGGAACGCCAAAAGGCTGACCCGAACGAGCGTATTGTTTTGGTTGGCGATTTCAACGCTTTTCACTTTCCCGACGGAGTTCTCGATGTTATCGGCACAATAAAAGGAACGCCCGCGCCAAAAGGACGAGTTTTAATAGCATCTGACGATTTGGTCAATACAAATTTAACGAATTTGGTCGATTTGATAAAGGAAGAACAGCGTTTTTCGTATGTTTATGACGGCAACGCGCAGGTTCTCGACCATATGATTGTAACGGAAGCGATGAAAAAGCATCTTGCCGGCTTCGGCTACTCGCGCCTGAACGCGGATTTTCCCGAATCTTATCGCGGCGATGCAAATCGTGTAGAGCGTTTTTCAGACCACGACCCGGCGATTGGATATTTTTCTTTTGACGAAAAATCAACGGCGACGACGGTAAAGCAATAAAACAAGAAATAAACCACATATAACCACAGATTTTTATTTAATTTTATCTGTGTTTATTTGTGGTTTATTTCCCGATGTTCGTTTCCGGTTTCTAACTTTTAGGAAAAGCGTTTTTATACGCCTGAACCGCATCTGCCGCGCCCGCGTGCATAATTTCAGGTTTGTGATAACGCCAGTGTTTTTCAAATTCCTCGTCCGACATTTTCGGTTTTGTCACGCGCTCCTGTGATTTCAAAAAATTTTCGCACCAATCGCGTATTTCCTGATTTTGATTCAACGCCGTTCGCGCTCCGTGCATCATATTGTCTCGCTGCATTTTATGATTTCTCCTTTATGATAGATTTCTGTATAAAAACTTTTTCGCAATTTTTGCGTAAAAACTTAAAATTTATGTTTTATTTTCCGGGAGTTTCTTTAGTGAAAAAATTTTTAATTGCCTTGTTACTCGTTTTATCCGCTTTCAACTTAAATTTCGCACAAACCGCAACCGGTAAGCAACCTGCCGCTGCCGCAAAAACGGCGACTGCGAAAACTGCTGCCGCGCAAGGCATCGAAGTTCCGTTTGTCAATCGGACTTTGCCAAACGGTCTGGAAGTAATCGTTTTGGCGGACAAAAGCGTGCCGTTGGCGACCGTGGAATTAGCCGTTCGCAACGGCTCTTTTACCGAACCGCCGGAGCTAAGCGGTTTGTCGCATATGTTTGAACATATGTTCTTTAAGCCAAATCAGGCGTCTCTGCTCTATCGGTGCCAGCTTGCCGAGCAATACGGTAACGTAACGTATTACAACAATCAAAATTGTTCGGAAAAAGCAAAATTCAAATCCCAAATCGGCAGTGTCGCGTATTTGAACGACGCCGAACAGCTCGACATCTTCAACGGCAGAACTCAGGAAGAAGTCGTCGAGTATTTTTACACGACGACAAGCCCATATTTGTTGAGTGCGATGCGCCTTATCAACGATGCGGTTCGTTATCCGACTTTTGACGAAAACGAGTTTGCGCAGGAAAAAAACGTGGTTGTCGGCGAGATTGACCGCAATGAAGCAAATCCGTTTTACTACCTCGACCGAGCCTTAAAGGATAAACTTTATTACAAATATCCAACACGCAAAAACCCTTTGGGAACGCGCGAATCGATTTTGACGGCGACAACCGACAAAATGCGTTTGATTCAATCGCGCTATTACGTGCCGAATAATGCGGCTCTGGTTGTTACCGGCGATGTCAACGCCGAAGAAGTTTTCAAATTAGCCGAGCAGACTTTCGGAAGCTGGGAACGGCGAAAGGTTGACCCGTTTAAGGAATTTCCGCTTGTCGAACATCCGCCGCTTCAAAAAAGCGAAGGAGTGATTGTCGAGCAGCCCGTGCAAAATGTGCTGGTTAATATCGGTTGGCAAGGACCTTCGGTTGGCAAAGACGATGCGGCGACATACGCGGCAGACGTTTTTTCTTTTATTCTGACGCAGCCCGATTCGCGTTTTCAGCGCGCTATGGTTGATTCCGGTCTGGTCGCGGCGGTTGACATCGGTTATTACACGCAGAGAAACGTCGGACCGATTCAATTGAGTTTGATTACGACGCCCGACAAAGCCAAAGCCGCGCTTCGTGCCGCTTACGCCGAAATCGCGCAGTTTGATAAACCCGATTATTTTACCGACGTAGAATTAGGAAACGCCAGAACGCTGGTCGAATCCAGAGATTTGTTCGAGCGCGAAAAAATCAGCGATTACTCGCACACTTTGAGTTTCTGGTGGTCTTCGACCGGAATTGATTATTTTCGCGGTTATTACAGAAACTTACGCGCCGTCTCGCGTAATGATTTAAACCGCTATGTCAGAACTTATATTCAAGGTAAGCCCCACGTCGCCATCGCGCTCGTTTCGCAGAAAGCGCAAGCTGAAGCCAAAATTACGCCCGAAGATTTAATAGGAAAATAAATATGAAAGTAATCAGATGTCAGATGTCAGATGTCAGTAAAACGCTTTTATTGACACTTGTTTTTATAACTTTTACAATTTCCACTTTTGCTCAAACGGTGGCGGGCAACAAAGCGAGTATTGCCGGGCAAACCGCGCTCGTAACGGAATTTGACGTAAACGGCTTGAAGGTTCTGGTCAAACACCGCGCCAATTCGCCGACCGTCGCCGCCGGACTTTTTATACGCGGCGGCGCGCGCAACATCAACGCCCAAAACGCCGGAATCGAAAATCTGATGCTTGAAGTTTCGACCGAAAGCAGTAAAAGTTTTCCGCGCGAAACTCTGCGGCGCGAACTGGCAAGCACGGGAAGCAGCATCAATTCGGGCGCAACGAACGATTACAGCGTTTTGAGTCTGGCTTCGACTCGTCAGAATTTTGACCGCTCGTGGAATGTTTTTACAGACATCGCACTTAACCCGATTTTTGCCACCGCAGACCTTGAGCAGGTGCGGCAGAGACTTGCCACCGGCTTGCGCGAACAGGAAACCGACAACGATAATTTTTTGCATATTTTGCAAGACCGCATTATTTACGCCAACCACCCTTATGCAAATTCGGTGAGTGGAACGCTCGACACGATAAATCGTTTAACTGCTAAAGATTTGAGCGAATATCACAAAAAAGTTATGCAGACTTCACAGCTTCTGCTCGTTGTTGTCGGCGACATTGACGCCAAGGATTTGCAAACGCGCGTCGCCGCAACTTTAGGAAAATTGCCGCGCGGCAATTACAAAGAGCAGGCATTTCCCGCGCTGGATTTTTCCAAAGCGACGCTGGACGTAACCCCGCGCACTTTGCCGACCAATTACGTGCAGGGCGTTTTTAATGCTCCGTCGCCGAATAATCCTGATTATTATGCGATGCGCGTCGCGATAGCGCTTTTGCAGAGCCGCGTCTTCGACGAAGTTCGTCTCAAACGCCAGCTTTCCTATGCGCCGAATGCAGAACTTGACTCTTTTGCCGTAAATACGGGAAACATTTACGTAACGGCAGTTGACGCCAACCAAGCTGTCAGCGTAATGCTTAACGAGGTAAAAAATCTGCAAACTAGAACCATCAACCCGGAAATACTGGAAAGTATTTCCGGACATTTTTTGACAAAGTATTACCTCGCACAGGAAACCAACGGCGCGCAAGCCGCCGAGATTGCCAAATACGAGCTTATCGGCGGTGGCTGGCGCAATGCGTTTCAATTTCTCGACAAAGTGCGCGAAGTAACCCCGCAAGATATACAAACCGTTTCAAACAAATACATAAAAAATTTACGCTTTGTCGTCGTCGGAAATCCGCAGGCAGTCAATAAAGATATTTTCCTGCAAAATTAGGATTTACCGGTTTTTAACGGAAAACTAAAAAAGAGTAAAAGTGAAAAAAGTTTATGTCGCTTTTACTCTTTTTTAGTTTTGATTAGCCGTCTTTTTCAGTCGACTTTTCCCTCTCCTTACGCGGCGGCTCAGGTTCGGTTTTCCGCTCCGGCTTCGGCGGTTTTTCCTCGCGCGGTTCAGGTTTCGGTTCGATGCGCGGCGGCTCAGGTCGCGGCTCAACTCGCGTTGGCGGCTGTTCGGAGCGCGGCGGTTGTTCACGTTCCGGCGGTTTTTGCTGTTGTTCCTCTCTGCGCTGCTCCTGCTCTTGTTGCTGAGAGGGTGGAGCGTAGCTGGGCGGCATCTGTTCACGCTCGCGGTTTCTGCTGCGCGGTTTGTATGCCGGCTGTTCGACGTTGCCTTCTTGAGATTTTTCTCTCGTTTCCGGATTGTCGTTGTCGCTGCCGCCACGCACAATTCCCGAATGCGGCAGACGCCTGACCGCACCCGTTTTTGGTCTTTCCGGGTTTCCGCCATCTTCTTTCGGCGCGCTCGGCAGAGTTCTTTCAACCGGCAGGCGATTACCGTAAATGCGTTCGTTGCGAAGACCTTCGTCAAGCGAAGTTCCTTCGTTTCTCTGGCTTGCTCCCGTCTGAATTTCCCGTCTGATTTTTCCGACGCGGGGATTGTCAACCAGAATTTCTCTGCTGATGTTGCCGTTTAAATCCGTGTATGTCGGGAGAATCGGCGGCTTTTCGGTTTCAAGCGGCATTCGAGACAAAACCTGTCTCGCCAGTTCCGGCGGCGCGGTCATAAAACCTTTTGTTCTCCTGCCGAAGTCGCTGGCGTCAACCGCGACAACAGCTTTCGGCGGAACATCAAATTCCAGCGGCTTTCTTTCAAATCTGGAATTTTTCCCTCTCGCATTTTTTTCGCCGATTACCGGAGTCGGCGCAGGCGTCGGATTTACGATAACGGTTGTGTTATTGATAATCGTCGTGCGGCGACGGTCAATGTAAGTGGAGTTATAATTGTAATAATTGTTTTCATAAGGCAGCGGATACCAGCAAATTAAACTTCCCGAATAAGTTACGACAACTAAAGCCGGATGCCACCAATTTCGGCGGGCGCGGTGCTGCGAATAAGGCGTCCAAACCCAGCCGTTATCAATGTAAACCCAGCGTCCGTGATGATACGTCGCCCAGCCCCAAGGCTCGTCGTTGACCCACGTCCAGCCGTAAGGCGGAACCCAGCGCCAGTGCCCGTAACGATACGGCGACCAATTGGCGTAATCGCTGACTGCGTTTGGAAAAGGACGCCAAACGTAACCGTATTTTTTCGTATAAATCCATTCGCCGTATTCGCTCAAATCTTCCGCGCCGTAAACATCGCGGTCATAATACTTATCGTAAGCCGCATTTTGCAGACGCTTGGCAATCGTCGCATCACGCTCTAAAGCCCAAGTGTCAAAATCGTCTGCGTAACGCCCGGCGTCAGAGGTTTCCCACTCGCCCGCGTAATTTCCTTCCAGATAAATTCGCGCGCTTCTGCCGTTGCGAAGAACGAAGCCTGAATTTTCCGAATAAAGCCGCGCTTCGCCGTCGTCGGTAACGGTTACGCGAACTTCCGGCTTACGGCTTTCGCCCGCATCGACGCGATACATTCCGGCTCGCTGCACGGCGACAGTTGTTTTCGGCGCATCAACTTCAAAATAACTGCGCTGTTTATCAAACGCCAAAACGCGCAGGCTCAAACTTCCCTGCGACAAACTAACCGCGATACCTTCGTCTTTCAAAGTTGTAATTTTCAGATATGAGTTTTCGGTAAGACGCAGGTAGTTACGACTGTCGAACTGTATTTCCAGGCGCGAGTTTGCATCGGTAGTAATTTCATCGCCTTCGACAATCGGTAAATTTTGCGCGGCGCGTTCCCAATCGCGGCTGCCGATTCGTTTGATTTTCGCATCGCCGCGCAAAAAACCAATTCGTGCAACCCGCGCCGTAACATTCGGCGTGTAATCGTCGGCAGAGGCAAAAACGTTTGCCGTGTTCAAAAACAAAAAGGGCAGCAGGAGCGGAAATACCCAAAGAAAATTTCGTGCAGGACGCATAAGTTTTTCTCCTCGAAATTTAGATTTTCCTTTTGGGGAAAGTGGCTCAGTAAAATTTCTTCAACTGTTTGCCGCGCTTGAAGGCAAAAATTATACCGACCCGGAAATAAACTTTCCCTCGTGCTTCCGCATTGAATTTGTTGACTAAAAGTAAAAGTAAAAAATTTATGCCGAACCAAATCGTGCAGCGGAAAAAATATCAAATACGAAATAGTATAAAATCTCTGAGACGAAAATTATTTATTACTAACAGTTTTCGGTATAATCAATAAAACTTTTCATTGCAATTTTGCAACTAAAAGTTTTTCGCTTTATAAATTAGCATATAAAATTTTTTGTAAAAGGACTTATAAAAATGAAAAAATTAGCATTCATAAATATTATTGTCTTAACCGCCGTTTTCGCGGCTTTCGGACAAAAAACTACGACGACAATCAGACCGAAAGTTGTAACGGTAACAAAAACGCAGACAGTAAAAACCGAAACAACAGCAACAACGCCGCAAACAGCCGGTCAAAAAAGCGTGCGCGCCGCTTTCGACCGCCTTATCGAAGGCATCAAACAAGTTGACGCCGATAAAGTAATGAGCGTTTATCAAAACTCCGACAATATTCTTTTCTTCAACAACAACGGCACGGCGACAATCGGCTGGGAAACGATGAAGAAAAATCGTGATTCCTCTTACCCTAAAACTAAAAATGTTACTTTAGACCCGACGGGCGTGCGCGTCGAGATGCTCGGCAGAGACGCGGCGTATGTAACCTGCAAATGGAAACAGACGCAGGAATACGATGGAAATCTCGAATCGGCTTCGGGCAGAATGACGCTCGTTTTCCGGCTTATCGGCAAAGATTGGAAAGTCGTTCACCTGCACACATCGCCCGACAATCCGGCGGCGACGCGCCCGGTTTTACCGTCAGAGAGAGACAATCAATAATCAATTAGCCAGGAGCAGACATGAAAATCAATCGTGTTTGTTTCTGGCTATATCTTTTCCAAAATAACTTGAGCAATTGCGTGGTCTGTTGTGTGCGACATTGAAAGAAGAACTCGATTTGCACCTAAGTTTTCTAAAATTTTATTTGCCTCGCCTTGAATTTTCAAACTCGGAACGCCGGTATCATTTGAGACAATTTCAATATCGTGCCACGTAATACCGCCGCGCCAACCCGTCTGCAACGCTTTCAAACACGCTTCTTTGGCGGCAAAACGCGCGGCATAAGATTGTGCCGCCGCTACTTGCTTAGCTTCGCAGTAAGCGCGTTCGCTTTTGGTGAAAACCCGCTCGACAAAACGCGGCGTTCTCGTCAGGATTTCGCGGATGCGATAAACTTCAACAATGTCTATTCCGATTGAAACAATCACAAAGCCGGTTCAAAGCTCAAAGTCTAAAATTCAAAGTGATGAAAGTTTAACCGAAAACGGCTTTTATTGGCGAGAGAAAAACGGCGTAAAAGTTCTTGTCTGTCGCGCGTTGGAAGAAAATGGTTTTACAAACGGTTTTTCGACACGTCTCGGCGGCGTATCTTCTTTTCCCAAAAATGATTTGAATCTGGCAGGCTTTGGCGAAGACACGGACAAAAATATACTTGAAAACCGAAGGCGTTTTTTGCAGGTTTTCGACGGTAATTTTCAACTTGCAACCGCGTGGCAAGTTCACGGCGACGCGGTTAAAGTAGTTAAAAATTTGGCGCAAGCCACGGAAGGCAGCGGAAAATTCGACGCGCTTGTTTCAAATCTTCCGGGTATTTTGGTCGGCGTGAAAACCGCTGACTGCGTTCCGATTTTGCTCGGCGATGCGAAAACACAAGCGTTTGCAGCGGTTCATGCCGGTTGGCGCGGAACCGTGCAGTCTATTGTCAAGAAATCTGTTGAGAGAATGCGCGCTGAATTCGGCACGAAAACGGAAGATTTAACGTGTGCGATTGGCGCGGCGGCAAGTTGCAAAAATTACGAAATCGGGCAGGAAGTGATTGACGCCTTTCAAACAAATTTCCCCGATTCCGAACATCTTTTTACGCCTACACGCGAAAATCACGCTCTTGTGGATTTGCATCTCGCTAACGAAGAACAACTCGTTTCAGTCGGAGTTTTGCCCGAAAACATATTCGTCGCGCCTTTTTGCACGATAGACAGAACCGATTTGTTTTTTTCTTATCGCAGCGAAAAAAAACTCTACGGCAAAACGGGACGATTGCTTTCTGTTATTGGGTTGAAAGCGAAAGTCGAGACGTGAAGATAAGGAGATTTGCTTTGTCATTCAAAATCTAAAGTTTCAAAATGGCATGTAAACAAAGATTTTTCTCCGCTTTTTCTTTCCTCGCCGTCCTTATTTAACCCGTGCCGTCAAAGTAATTTCCTGAGTTTTCGGTGGGTAGCAAACTTCGTTCGTACAAGTTTGATAGCGAACCGTCGCGCGCACTTTGACGACATTTCCTTTGAAATTTGCGGGAACGGATAAATTAAAACCAAACGCTGCGCGTCCTTCATAAACGTTCAGCGTGTCTTCGGAGAACTCGAATCTGCGCGATTTGCCGCGCGGATAGCTGACGCCGCCGACGCGCGCGCCGCTCATTGCCGTTAATTTTACAACCGTCGGAATCGAGTATTCGTTTCCCGGACGATTTGAATTGGCATGCAAACCGTTTGGAACGTTCATCACGATTGTGCCTCTGGTCGAACCGCCGCGCTTGACCGCGCCGATTGAACCGTTTATGCCAACAGATTGCGCATATGTTCCAACAAGCGAACCGGACACGAAAACGAAAATTAAAGATAAAATTGCAGTAAATAAATGTTTTTTCATAATTTTTTCTCTCACAAGATTGATGGTTTTGCATCGCGGCAAGATGCATTATTTCAGGCGAAAGCTGTTTATCATCTCGTTTATTCTATGAATGTAAACGTCTCTAAACGGCTGCAGAACTAAAACTTGCAGATTGTATGTCTTTTGCCGCTGGCGGCTTTCGACGATTTTTCGGAAATCAATCATTGAAAAATCGTCTTCCGTTTTCTCGCTTTCGAGCAGAAAGACTTTTTCGTCGCCTGAAGCATTTCCCAAAACTCTCTCCGACAATATTTTATCTGCTAAACTTTTAGCTTTCGCGCCTTCGCCATCAAAATTCAAACCGCTTGTAACTGTCAGAAATGCCTGCGCCTGCCGGATGTTTCGTGTATTCTTTTCGCCGTATCCGCGCGAATATGCTTCAAATAAAAATTCGGAATTTCCTTCGAGCGGACTCATAAAGCCTTCGGGTTTCGCAATCGCAAATTCGTCCTTTTCAATAAATTCCGGCACAAAGGCTTGCCCCGCGCTTTTTTTTATTTTTGTCGAAACGAAAACCATCAGCGCAACGACGACAATTCCAACAATAAAAATTTCCATAAACTAAAATGAAATTATGATGCAAATGAACACTAAATCTTAACCTGAAATCTGCACCAAATTCGGCGCGTCTTTCGCCGCCAGTTGTCCACACGCCGCGTAAATGTCGCGCCCGCGCGGGCGACGCACGTAAGCGGAGACACCTTTCGATTCTAAAATCGTCTGAAAGCGTTCGACTTGTTCCCAGGATGTCGGTTTGTATTCGAGCGGTTCGGCGGAATTGTGCGGTATTAGATTTATTTTTACTCGCTGCAAATCATACCGGTTCAGTAAATTAGCCAATGCGCGCGCTTGTTCGTCCGAGTCGTTAACGCCGCCGAGGAGAACGTATTCAAATGTGAAACGCTCGCCGCGGCGCATGGATTTCTCAAATTCTTTTGCCGCCGCAAAAAGTTCTTCGATGTTCCAACGCCGGTTTATCGGCATCAATTTGTCGCGCAGTTCGTCGTTCGGCGCGGAAAGCGAAATTGCTAAATGAGGACGTTTTTCAAGCCGCGCAAATTCATAAATTTTCGGCACAATTCCGGCGGTTGAAACGGTAACGCGGTTCGGCACGATAAAAAGTCCGTCCGCTTCGCTCATAATGTCCAGAGCTTTTATTAGATTTTCAAAATTTAAGAACGGCTCGCCCGCGCCCATTCCGACAAGATTTGTGCCGTGCGGCGTTTCCGCGCCCGTTCCATAAACGTCATTTAAGACAACAATTATCTGCTCGACGATTTCTCCGGCGGTTAGATTCCTCAATAAACCCAACTTCGCCGTCAAGCAAAAATCGCATTTGAGCGGGCAGCCCGACTGTGATGAAAAACAAATCGTGTCGCGGTTTTCCGTCGGAATAAAAACCGTCTCGACCGGAAGATTGTCGCGAGTTTTCATCAGAAAACGGCGCGTTCCGTCTTCGGAAACGAAGCGCGATTCGACTTTTAACGTCGAAGCCGTCGCCGTTTTATTCAACTTTTCGCGTAAAGTCTTCGGCAAATCCGTCATTTCCTCGAATGAACCTAAACGCCTTTGGTGCAAGCCTTTGAAAATCTGCGCGGCGCGAAATCGAGGCTCGCCGAGGTTTTCGGCAAAATCGGCTAATTCATTTTTTGAAAGTGCGGTCAGATGAATTTTTTCGCTCATTGCAATTTTATTTTACCTCAATTCTGACGAAACGCGCACCGACTAAATTTTCAATAGTTTGTGATAAACTTTTTGAAAATCCGTTTGGCGCGAAATTTTATGATAAACAAACCCATTATCGGCGGCATTATCGCTTTGGCAATCGTTGGTTTGATTGCGTATTTTTGTTTTTGGTTCGGAAAAAAAACTGTTGACGAGTTGCAGCAGACGAACACAAATACATCGGTGGAGCCGCAAATAATTTTGCCGCCGACAACGCCGGAGGAAGCCGAGCGGGTTTTTCTGGCTCTGGGAAATCCAAGCAATGCAACCAGCAGAACATCGAATCGGGACAATTATTTAATTGTAAATACGGCTTACACGCTTTCTTACAACAGCGGCAAAGGCACGGCGAATTGGGTCGCGTGGCGCATTGCCGAGAGCGATTTCGGAATAGCTGACCGGCAAAATAATTTTCGTCCCGATACGAGTTTGCCGCAAGGTTTTACCCGCGTAACGCCTGCCGATTACACGGGAAGCGGGTTTGACCGCGGGCATTTGTGTCCGAGCGCCGACCGTTCGACCAGTCCCGAAGCCAACGGCAAGACCTTTTTGATGACGAATATTATTCCGCAGACAGGCGACTTGAACCGCAACGTTTGGGAGCGGTTTGAAACTTATTCGCGCGGCTTGGTCAAAAAAGGAAAGGTAGATTTATACGTCGTCTCAGGCGTTTACGGCGAAAAAGGAAAACTCAAAAACAAAGTTGTCGTGCCGACCAATTGCTGGAAAATAATCGTCGCCGTTCCGCAAGGCGCAAACGTTTCTGCCGCCGTCAACGAAAACACACACGTTATTGCAGTTGATATGCCGAATGTTACGGGTATTGCCAACGAAGATTGGCGAAAATTCCGCACGACCGTACGCTCAATAGAACAACGCACCGGTTACAATTTTCTCTCGAACCTGCCGCAAAATTTGCAAGACGCGCTGGAGACGCGCATGGAAAATTAAATGTATTTATTTAATTTTCCACAAAATGTTTCGAGCATTTCTGAAACTCAATGAAATTTTCACCGTAAAAAGTTAAATTATGAAAAGAAAACTTTTTATAGGGGTTGTGAGTTTACTACTGGCTTATCAATCCGTTATGGCGCAGACAACAAGCGAAACAAAAACGGCTGCAAATCCGGCGGATGTTTCCTCGATAGAAGCGATTATGAAAGCCGTCTATGACGTGATTTCCGGCGAAGCAGGACAAAAGCGTGATTGGAACCGCTTTCGCTCGCTTTTTCATCCGAACGCGCGAATGATTCCTTCGGGGAAAAATCCGCAAACCGGCACTTTCGGCGCACGTGCTTTGACGCCGGAAGAATACATCAAACGAAGCGAGCCTTTTATGGAAAAGGAAGGATTTTTCGAGAGAGAAATCGCACGGCGCACGGATTCTTACGGCAACATCGCACAGGTTTTTTCAACCTATGCTTCCTTTCATAAAGCCGACGACAAAAAGCCTTTCGCACGTGGCATTAACAGTTTTCAGCTTCTCAACGACGGCAAACGCTGGTGGGTAATAACGATTTACTGGCAAGGCGAAACGCCGGAAAATCCGCTCCCGAAAAAATATTTGAAAAGCAATAAAGATTAGTTTTCGTGAATCATAAACAGTAAATAGTCGGATTTGAGCAAACGACAAAACTATTTAAGAATCACCCGCTAATTTATGGCAGAGCATATTCTGACGCGAAAGTTGACTTTGGATTTGCCGCGCGAAAAGGTTTTCGAGTTTTTCGCCGATGCGGGAAATTTGGAACGCATTACGCCGCCGGAACTCAAATTTCACATTATCTCCGCGCAGCCAATTATTCTCGGCAAAGGAGTTTCGATTGATTACCAATTAAAACTGCGCGGTTTTCCGGTTAAATGGCGCACTGAGATTTCCGAATGGAATCCGCCGCATTTGTTTGTTGACCGGGCGTTGAAAAGTCCGTATCGACAATGGATTCATCGCCACGTTTTTTCCGAAAACGAGAGCGGCGGAACGGACATTGAAGACGTTGTGCGTTACCGTCTACCGCTCGAACCTTTCGGAGATTTAGCGCATTGGTTTGTCAGCCGCGAACTCGATTATATTTTTGATTACCGGCAAAAGATTGTACGAGAAATTTTGCAGCCGAAAGTGTAAATAAAAGTAAAAAGGCAAAAGTAAAGGAGTGATTTTGCCTTTTAAAACTTAATCCAATCGGTAGGCTCTTTGTGATATGAAATTGTAATGCGTGTTTCGGCTCGGAAAAGTTCCGGGCGCATTTGCAGCGCTGTTTCCGCCATCAGACGCGCCAGATGCGGTTCGTTTGCGCGCTGCGAAAGATGCGCTAAAACGACGTGGCGCGCCGCGCCGTCAAACTCTTCGGTCAGCCAGTCGGACAATTCTTCGTTCGATAAATGTCCGGTTCTGGACAAAATTCTCTGCTTCAATTCCCAAGTGTAAATCGCGCATGTTTTAAGCATATCGCGGCTGTGATTTGACTCGATAACTATTGCGTCGCAGCAGCGAAGTTTTTCTTTTACGAGCGTCGTAAAACAGCCTAAATCCATCACGGTTGCGATGCGGACGCCCGCGTGTTTAGCGACGAATCCGAAATTGTCTGCTGCGTCGTGCGGCACTGAAAACGGCTCGAAATCAATGTCGCCGATGCGAAAGTCGCGGCTTGATTCTATCTCGATTGTCCGATTTTTTATCGCTTCAACTCTTTTATTCGCCTCGTTGTCTTGCCGATTCGTGTCGCGCAGGTAAGCATCTCGCGTTTCGCGGGAAATAAACACCGGACAATTTAAGGTTTTGAGCAAAACGCGCAACCCGCCTACGTGATCGCTGTGTTCGTGCGTGATGAGAACCGCGTCTAAATCTGCAAAGTCAATGCCGACAAAGGCAAGCCGACGCAGAGTTTCCAACGAGAGCGGCGGAACGGACATTGAAGACGTTGTGCGTTACCGTCTACCGCTCGAACCTTTCGGAGATTTAGCGCATTGGTTTGTCAGCCGCGAACTCGATTATATTTTTGATTACCGGCAAAAGATTGTACGAGAAATTTTGCAGCCGAAAGTGTAAATAAAAGTAAAAAGGCAAAAGTAAAGGAGTGATTTTGCCTTTTAAAACTTAATCCAATCGGTAGGCTCTTTGTGATATGAAATTGTAATGCGTGTTTCGGCTCGGAAAAGTTCCGGGCGCATTTGCAGCGCTGTTTCCGCCATCAGACGCGCCAGATGCGGTTCGTTTGCGCGCTGCGAAAGATGCGCTAAAACGACGTGGCGCGCCGCGCCGTCAAACTCTTCGGTCAGCCAGTCGGACAATTCTTCGTTCGATAAATGTCCGGTTCTGGACAAAATTCTCTGCTTCAATTCCCAAGTGTAAATCGCGCATGTTTTAAGCATATCGCGGCTGTGATTTGACTCGATAACTATTGCGTCGCAGCAGCGAAGTTTTTCTTTTACGAGCGTCGTAAAACAGCCTAAATCCATCACGGTTGCGATGCGGACGCCCGCGTGTTTAGCGACGAATCCGAAATTGTCTGCTGCGTCGTGCGGCACTGAAAACGGCTCGAAATCAATGTCGCCGATGCGAAAGTCGCGGCTTGATTCTATCTCGATTGTCCGATTTTTTATCGCTTCAACTCTTTTATTCGCCTCGTTGTCTTGCCGATTCGTGTCGCGCAGGTAAGCATCTCGCGTTTCGCGGGAAATAAACACCGGACAATTTAAGGTTTTGAGCAAAACGCGCAACCCGCCTACGTGATCGCTGTGTTCGTGCGTGATGAGAACCGCGTCTAAATCTGCAAAGTCAATGCCGACAAAGGCAAGCCGACGCAGAGTTTCCTTTGCGCTGAGACCTGCATCAACCAAAATTTTTGTTTTTTCGGTGCAGATTAAAACGGAGTTTCCCGTCGAACCGCTGCCGAGAACTGTGAACCTCATTTTTGTATGTAGGTGTTAGTTTTTGGTATCAGGATTTAGTCTGGTTTTTTACTAAAACCTAACACCTGAAACCTATTACTTCTCCTCGACTTTTCCGCGCAGCGCTTTTCCGACAACACGCGTAACGAGCGAATTCGGCAAAAACGCGCCGAAAACCGAGCCGACGTAATTTGTCCAACCCGAAACGACTTTGGATTTTCTGCTTTTAACCGCGCTCAAAGCCGTTTCAACAACCGCTTCCGGCGTCTGCATTCCCTTCATTTTAAAGGCTTCGGCGTGCGCCACGTTGAAAAAGTTGGTGTCGGTCGGACCGGGACAAAGCGCTAGAACTTGAATATTAAACGGACGATTTTCCTCGGCAATTGCCTCGCTAAACGATGTTACGAAAGCCTTTGTCGCTGCGTAAGTTGCCATAAACGGAACGGGTTGGAAGCTCGCCGTCGAAGAGACGTTGATAATTACGCCGCTTCGCCGCTCGCGCATTTTTCGCAAATAGCGATGCGTCAAAGCAACCAGAGTTGTTACATTCAAACTTATCATTTCAAGCTCGCGCTCGAGTTCGAGTTTAGCAAAATCGTCCATCGAACCGAAACCGGCGTTGTTTATCAGCCAATCGATTTCAAATCCGTGTTTTTCAGTTTCGTTGAAAAGCCGTGCTGTGGCTTCTCTATCAATCAAATCAAGAGCGACGTAATGCGCCATAATTTTGTGTTCGAGCATCAGTTCGTCGCACAATTCGATGAGCTTTTTTTCGGTTCGCGCAACCAAAACCAGATTGTGTTTTTCCGCCGCCAACCTGCGTGCGAAGGCTTCGCCGATGCCGCCCGACGCGCCCGTGATAAGTGTCGCTTTCATAAATTTTTTTTCTTCGAAGAAAATTGCAGGATCATTTTTGAAATATTTAAGTTACAGACGAATCACTGCGACTGGTTGAATTTGCGGAAAAATTCATCGCGCGTAATAGTATAAAAAACACATTCTGCGCCGTAATGTTGTTCGGTTTTTTGATATTTCATTCCGAGTTTTTCCATAATTCGCCACGAACCTTTGTTTTCAGGATAAGCGACGGCGACGATTCTTTCGAGCCGCACAATGTTGAATCCGTAATCCAGCCACGCTTTGGCGCATTCAAAACCAATGCCTTTGCCCCAGAATTCTTTTGTCATTCCATAACCGACTTCGATTTCAGATGTTCCGTCGAGCGGCTGCAGTCCGCTCCAGCCAATCATTTCGCCCGATTCCTTCCAAAGCATCGCCGACATTCCAAAACCGTATTTCGCGTAACAATCAATATAAAATTGCAGCCGCTTTTCGAGCGCCTCCGCATTTTGCAGGCGCGTGCCGCCGAGATATTTATTTACTTCCGGGTCGGAACGCAGCTTGACCAGCGTTTCCAAATCTTCGGTCGCAAATCTCCGAATCAAAAGTCTTTCGGTTTCGAGCATAAAGTCGGTCAAAAGTCTTAATGTTCAAAGTCGGTTTTGTCTTAAAATCCTCGAGTGGTTAAATTTCTCATTTATCGTATAATCACAAACGTTATTTATCAAACTTTTGAGGAAACACGAATTGATTTCAAACGGCGCGACACTCGGCGAAATAGCAGAAAATTTGGGCGCAAAAATTTACGGCGACGCGGAGGCAAAAGCCTTTGACGTAACGCACGATTCAAGACAGGCAAAGGCGGGCGGACTTTTCGTTGCCGTGCGCGGCTTGACGATGGACGCACATCGCTTCGTCGCGGACGTGATGCGGCGCGGCGCGGTCGGCATAATCTCCGAATCAGAAGTTCCGGCAAATTTTCAAGGCGCGTGGCTGCAAGTTGCAAACGCGCGCGTCGCGCTTGCAAAAGCGGCGGCGGTTATCAACGGTGATCCGTCGCACGATTTAAAGCTCGTCGGAATCACGGGAACGAACGGAAAAACTACAACGACTTATTTAATTTTCGCGCTTGCCGAAGCCAACGGTGAGAAAGCGGCAATGCTGACGACGGTTGAATATCGCACCGGCGAACGAAGCGAACCGGCAGTTCGCACAACGCCGGAGGCGAGCGACACACAGCGTTTTTTGCGCGAAGCCGTCAACGAAAATTGTAAAACGGCTGTTATGGAAACATCGTCGCAGGCAATTGACCTTCATCGCTGCGATTGGCTGAGGTTTCAAGTCGCCGTTTTTACGAATTTAACGCGCGACCATCTCGATTATCATTTGACGATGGAAAATTATTTTGACGCGAAAAAGGCTTTGTTTGATGGGCGAATCGGTGAAAAACCGGCTTCGAGCGTGATAAATATTGATGACGAATGGGGCGCCAAACTCGCTAATGATTTGAAATCAAACAATCAACGGGTCGTAACTTTCGCGCAAAATAACCAGGCGGATTTGACGGCGGAAAACGTTGAAGTTTCATTGATTCGAGGAACGTCTTTCGATTTGAAAACACCGCACGGCAGGAGAAAAATCACGTCGCCGCTCGTCGGCAAGCCGCACGTTTATAATATGCTTTCGGCGACTGCCGCCGCGCTCGAACTCGGCTACGATTTAGACCAAATTCAAAAGGGTTTGGAGATGTGTGTCGGCGCGCCCGGACGTTTTGAAAGAGTGCCGAATGACGGAGATTTTGCCGTCGTTGTTGATTACGCGCATTCGGACGACGCGCTGCTGAACACTTTGAAAACCGCCCGTGAATTAACGAGCGGAAAAATAATCACAGTTTTCGGCTGCGGCGGCGACCGCGACCGAACAAAGCGCGAGCCGATGGGCGCAGTTGCGGGAGAAAACAGTGATTTGGCTATCTTAACCTCGGACAATCCGCGAACCGAAGACCCGCTTAAAATTATTTCGCAAATCGAAGCTGGGTTAAAAGAAACAAATTGCCCATATTTTGTGATTTCAGACCGGCACGAAGCGATTCATCAAGCAATCAGACGAGCAAAATCCGGCGACGTTGTTTTAATTGCCGGAAAAGGACACGAAACTTATCAAATTATCGGCAGCGAAAAATTTCATTTTGACGACCGCGAAATTGCGCGCGAAGCTTTAGAAAAGCGGGACGAAGTATAAAATTTTATCTACGAATTTTGAATTTCCGCTTCCGTTTTCTTCGTTAAATAATAATAAACAGGTAATCCGAGCAAAATCAGAATAATTCCGGCGAAAGACTGCGTCGGACTTGTCCAAATTGTGTTTATAAGCAGCCAGCCCGCGACAAGCAAAAACAGAATCGGCACAATCGGGTAACCGAACGCTTTGTAAGGTCTTTCCAAATCCGGGTATTTGCGTCGGAAAACGAAAATCGAAGACGTAACCAGCGCGTAGAAAATCCACGAGCCGAAAATAACGTAATCGGTCAAAGTGTCGAATGAACCCGAAACACACAAAACGCACGCCCAGATTCCCTGCACAACTAAAGCAATAACCGGAACGCGTGTGCCTTCCGAGAGTTTGCCCATCGATTTAAACATTACGCCGTCTTGCGCCATCGCATAAGGCACGCGCGCACCCGTCAAAATCGAAGTATGGAGCGTTCCGACCGAAGATGCCATCAGTCCGGCGGTCATCAAAACGAGCGCGCCCGCGCCCAAAAATCTGACGGCAACTTCGCGCGCAACCGACGAATCTTTTGAAACCGAAGCAACCTGCGTCGGGTCAAGCACATAAAAATACGCGACGTTGACGAAAACATAAAGCAAAATTATCAAAATCGTGCCGCCGATGAGCGCGAGCGGAATGTTGCGCTGCGGATTTTTCACTTCGCCGGCAATCAAAGTCAGATTGTTCCAGCCATCGTAACCCCACAGCGCGCCGAGCATCGCCGCGCCGAAACCAGCCATAAAAGTCGTTCCCGCAACACCATAACGAACCGAATCCGCCACGCCTTCGCAGGCGCCGCCCGTATTTGACTGAGCAAAATGAGCAAAATCGCCGCCGCCGAGAAAAAACGCACCGAAGCCGACCAGCAGAATCAGGGCGATTTTTATAATCGTAAAATACGTGGCAAGCTGTCCGCTAAATACGACCGACGCGCAGTTTATCGTCGTGATAATAACAATCATCATTACGGCGACGATTTGAAGCGATGTCAGTTCGTATTCAAAACCGAAAACGTTTGTTTGAAACAGAGTTTGTTTTAACCCGCCGCCAAGAAAATCGTTGAGAAAAATCGCAAACGCGACGGCAACCGACGCTTGCGAGCCGGTCTTTGCAATAAAAATCTGCATCCAGCCGTAAAGAAAACTCGAGACTCGCCCGTAAGCATCGCGCAGAAAAACATATTCGCCGCCCGCTTCCGGCTTCATCGCCGAAAGTTCTGCATAAGTCAACGCGCCCGCCAGAGACAAAATGCCCGCCGCAATCCACGCCGCCAAAACCCAGCCCGGCGTGCCGACATTGCACGTCATCACGCGCGCTTTCAGAAAAACGCCCGTACCGACGACATTCCCGATAATTATCGAAATCGCCGCTAGAAACCCGAGACCGCGCACCAAAGTTACCTTGTCGATTGAATTAGAAGCCATAGATTTTAAAATAAATGATTTAACAGCAGATTGAGACAGATTAACACAGATTTAATGGTAATTGGTGAACGAATCGAACGCTTTTAATTAATCATTTATCATTTACCCTTCACCGTTGATTTCGTGTTAATCTGTGGATTCAAAAAATGCGTGAAATAAATTTTTCAGCCGATGAGATTGTCAACGCTTTGCTCAAAATTTCCGAGCGAGAAAAAGTTTGTTTTCTTGATAGCTGCGCGGTTAATTATTTAGATTCGCATCTTTTAATTGCAGGCATAAATCCGCTCGAAACCGTTCAAATCACGAACGAAAACTCGTCTGACACCCTTGAATTTTTAGACGAAAAATTGTCGAACAAAAATGCTGCGTGTATTTTCACAATTTCTTATGATTTTGGTTTAAGGCTGGAAAACATCGAACCGCGCCCGAAACCATTTCCGAATTTTCCCGAACCCGACGTTTTTCTCGCCGTTTTCGATTGCCTTTTAATTCACGAATATAACGAAAACAAAACTTTTTTGACTGGAAATGAAAACAAATTCGAAGAATTCGAAACTCTTATCACCACTCATTCAAAAAGTTCCACAAATGCGGCGAACTCTTCAAAACCGATTATCACTTCGAATTTTACACGCGAAAATTACCTGGCGACAATCGAAAAAATCAAGGAGTTTATTCGACGTGGCGACACTTATCAAACAAATCTGACGCAGCAGATTCGCGCACAATTGCCGGCGAATCTGACGGCTCAGGAAATCTTTCGGCATTTGCGGACGAATCATCCCGCGTCCTTTGCGGCTTTTATTCGACGAGACGCGGATTTCGTCGTCAGCATCTCGCCCGAAAGATTCTTTAATGTTCAATGTTCAAAGTCGAAAGTTCAAAGTCGTCTGATTTCAATGTCGCCGATAAAAGGAACACGACCGAGAGGAAAAACAGAACAAGAAGATTTGAATTTAAAAAATGAACTCGTTAAAAGCGTAAAAGACCGCGCTGAAAATGTGATGATTGTGGATTTAATACGCAACGACATCGGCAGGATTTGCAAGTTCGGCAGCGTTTCGGTTGAAAAGCTGTGCGATTTGGAAACGCATCCGACACTTTTTCATCTGGTTTCGACCGTCGAAGGCGAACTGCGCGAAAATATCAGATTTTCCGACATAATCAAAGCCGTTTTTCCGTGCGGCTCAATCACGGGCGCGCCAAAGATTCGCACGATGCGGATAATTGAAGAACTCGAAACAGTACCGCGCGGTCTTTCAATGGGCGCAATCGGATATTCAATTCCAAATTCCAGATTTCAGATTCCAAACTCTAAATTTAAGATTCCAGATGCGGAAACTCTTAGCTCTCAACTTTCAACTCTCCAGTATTTTGATTTAAGCGTGGCGATTCGGACAATGGTCGTGCGCGGGCGCGAAGCGATTTTTAATGTCGGCGGCGGCATTGTAATTGACAGCGACGCTGGAGACGAATATGACGAAACCTTAACAAAAGCATGCGCCTTGCTCACCGCGCTCGGAGCGGAGGATTAACTGAAAATCAAATTGTTTAAACTACTGCTCGTCTTCTCTCAATAATTTCGTTGTGCCTTCGGTAACGCTCGGCTGTACTAAATCCTTTGTGTTGCGCCAGTTTTGATGAACCGTCGGAACGTATGTCGAAACCGGAATTGATTGCTGCGGCGGCAAGGCGGTTTGATTTTTTTGATTTAGGTTTCTGATATTGTTTGCAGGGATGTTTTGATTTTGAAAATCTGAAACGGGCGTTTCTTTTTTCAGTAAGGTAAAAGACGCAACAAGCAGAAGCAAGCTGCCCATCGTTCCCAAAATAGCCGCAGCCAACGCCAGCGAATCGGCACGCACCACCGCGGGCGCGAAGCGATTTTTAATGTCGGCGGCGGCATTGTAATTGACAGCGACGCTGGAGACGAATATGACGAAACCTTAACAAAAGCATGCGCCTTGCTCACCGCGCTCGGAGCGGAGGATTAACTGAAAATCAAATTGTTTAAACTACTGCTCGTCTTCTCTCAATAATTTCGTTGTGCCTTCGGTAACGCTCGGCTGTACTAAATCCTTTGTGTTGCGCCAGTTTTGATGAACCGTCGGAACGTATGTCGAAACCGGAATTGATTGCTGCGGCGGCAAGGCGGTTTGATTTTTTTGATTTAGGTTTCTGATATTGTTTGCAGGGATGTTTTGATTTTGAAAATCTGAAACGGGCGTTTCTTTTTTCAGTAAGGTAAAAGACGCAACAAGCAGAAGCAAGCTGCCCATCGTTCCCAAAATAGCCGCAGCCAACGCCAGCGAATCGGCACGCACCACACCGCCGAAAATCGGCGTCAGAATCAAAACGAAAAGCATAAACCAAAAGAGCGAGAAAATTAAACCGTTGCGGCGTGTGAAAACGCTTTTCTTTTTATCAAATTCAGTAACTTGAGGCAGAAAACCGTCATGCGCGACGATTTCTGCAACAAGTGCGAGCGAAAAACCGCACCGCGAACAAAATTTTGTTTCTTCCGAAATCTGCTGTTGACTGCAATTTGGACAATACATTTTTTCCTCCCAATCGTTTAAATAATGCTGCCGCCGCTGTTGTCGGTTTGTCTTAGTGAGCGTGAATGTTAATTAGAAATTTTTAAGACTCTAGTTGCTAACGAATTTTGCAGACGAATTGTTCAAAGTTCAAGAATTGATCTAAAGGCGCGAAATTTTCTCGCCGGAAAACATTTGAAGAATCGCAGCGGCGCGACCTTGAAAGTGTTCGGCAAGCGCGAGCGTTTCTAGCAAAATCTCGAAAATTGTTTGCAGCTTTTCAGGCGCGGGAATTTCGCGGTGCAAATCTTCGTTAGACGCGAAAAAAGCGAAACCTTTCGCCCGCGTTTCTTCGACCTCCGCGAGATATTCTAAAACTTTTTCATTTGTCGAAAGTTCTTCCGGCAAAGTCCATTCAAAAGGGTCATCCCACAGTTTTGTCGTTATGCCACCGAAAGTCTGCTCAATTTTTCCTGCGCTTCGCAAGACATATTCGCCGCAGGAAAACGCCGCAAAAGATTGCTTCAACGCGCGCGACGGCTGCCAATAGAGTTTTTCGGGCGGAATCTTTACGACGAGCGCGCACGAGCGTGTGTGAAGACGAGAAAATTGTCGGTCGAAAGAATCTATAAGCGATTTCATACGAAAAAACGAGCGAGAAAGGATTTTAACCTATTTCGCCCGTCGAATGTCATTTTTTAAAATTATTTATCTGCCGTTGAATCTGCGGTCTTGTTCCTGCATTCCGAGTCCGTAATTTTTGCCGTGATAATTCAAACCGCTCTGAATTCTTCCTTTCACGCCGATTTGCACGCCTTTTGTCGGAACAGCGTTTTGCGTCGCAATCCACATCGAACCGGTTCCGTCGTCAATTTTATAAACGCCGCCGCGAATCTGTGTGAACGGAACGTTGACGCCGTAACTGTCTGTGACCGTGCCGGCAACCGCAACTTCTTTGTTGAAATATTTTGACGGATTCGCTTCGATGTCGGCAATTCGCACGCGCTGCGGACACGCCGCGCCAAAAAGTCCGATTGTCAAAATCAAACCGAGCCAAAACGTTTTTGTTATTTTTTTCATTTTTCTCCTTTTATTTTCTCGAAAAACTCGGGAGAGCCGGTTGAGTATTTATAGAGATTAAAATTTCGCCGGAAAAGTTTGCCGCCGGATTTCAGTTTTTTCCTCCAAAAGGTTTGTCTCGCACCGGCGGCTTTGCTATATTTCAATAATAATTCAAAATTTCAGGAGATTTAATTAAAATGAAAAATTTTGCTCGCACCGTCGGTTTTTTGTTTTTGACAATAGTTTTAACCGTTTCAGTTATTGCTCAGGACAAAGAAACCAAAGACCAAACCTTTAATAAAATTGCCAAATTAACGCAGACGAAAAAATTGGAAGACGCCAATAAAGCGTATCAAATGAGCAAAGATTATCTGGCTAAATACGGCAAGGACGATGATGATAAAACGAAGAAAATCAAGGCTTTTGCCGAGTTTTATCGGAACAGCGCTTTTAATAAAAAGCTGGATGAAACGAAAACCGCCGAAGCGATGGCTATTGGCAAAGAGATTTTAGCGCAGGAGCCGGAAAACACTTACGTTTCGATGAATCTGGCTTATGCCGGTTTCGATGCGTTGCAAAAAAATAAAAACAAATCTTTCGCCGCCGATTCCATCGTGTATGCGAAACAAACCTTGACCCTTATAGAAGCCGGCAAACCTCCGAAAGCCTTTCAGCCTTTCACAGATCAAACCGAAGCGACTGCTTTTATGTATTACATTATAGGCAATTTTTCGCTCGATTCGGATATGAAAGAAGCCGCGCGAAATTTTTATAAATCGGTTCAATACGATTCCAAAATCAAAACCGATGCGTTCCCGTATTATGTAATTGCCACTTATTATGAGAAAGAATACGCAAAAGCGGCAACTGATTTTCAAGCCAAATACGCCGCAAAAACGACCCAAGACGCTGAAATGAAAACCGCAAAGGATAAGCTCGATAAATTAGTCGGCAATATGCTCGATGCTTACGCGCGCGCAATCAAATTCGGCGAAGCGCAAAAAAATCCTAGTTTGGCGACGTGGAAACAGCGTTTTACGGACATTTACAAATTCTCGAAGAAGAGTGATGCCGGAATGAACGAATATCTCGCCAGTCAGCCAAACGCCGCGCTGCCCGACCCGAGCGCGCTTTAGTTGTCGGCAAAAACTTTGACTTTCAGCCTAAGAGAAGTTAGCTTTTCTTAGGCTTTTGTTTTTTAATTTTTTCACAACAAACCTATCCAAATGAATGCAGCCGGAAATGTTCGAACCGAAAAATTTTCTTTTACTTCCAGCATAGCGGCAGATGTCTGGCACCCGAAGCCGAACCGGGAAGCGTATGAATGGTGGTATTTCGATGCTTTGAGCGAAGACGGACGCGACGCGGTCGTGATAATTTTTCTCGACAATTTTGTCTTCTCGCCGCGTTATAACAAACTGTTTAAGAGTTCAAGGTTCAGGCAATCCGAAATCTCAGATCCCGCATCTCAAATCAAAAATTTCCCAGCTCTCGCATTTACTTATTACCGGGACGGAAAACCGAAATACCGGGCGATAAATGAGTTTTCAAACGACGAATTTTCGGCAGATGCGGAAAAACCGTCGTGCCGTATGGGAGAAAATTTCTTTCGATTTAAACGCGCGCCTTACGGTTCGGGTTACGATGTTTCAATCGATACGAAACTCCGCAGAAACTTTCGTCTGCAAGCGAGTTTCGAATGGCTTTCGATTGAAAGCGATTTTTTGCCCGACAGAGATATCTCCACAAGCGACGCGCACAGTTGGAATTTGGCGGTTTCGCGCGCCGACGTTACAGGCAGAATTAGTGTTGAAAACGAAAAAGGAAAAAATACCGACGTTGTTCATTTTCGCGGAACGGGTTATCACGACCATAATTTCGACAATCGCTGGCTGCCGCAAACCGTTTCCGACTGGCAATGGGGACGCGCGCATTTTACTGATTCAACTGCGGTTTTTTATCGTTACAAAGAGACAGACGAGGAAAAACCGACGACAAAAATTTTTATCGTTCAGGACGAAGTTTTAAGCGAAATGGATGCGAGCTACGAAGAGCAAAATTTTGCGCGCGATATTTTTGGTATTAGGTATCCGAAGCAGCTAAGTTTTGCATCGGAAGGCAATGTGCGGTTGCACGTTAAGCCGACGAAAATTATTGACGCGAGTTTTTTTTATCTAAGATTTTTGAGTGAAATGACTTTAACCTTAAGCGATGGCAGAGAACGAAAAACCGTCGGAATCACCGAATACCTCGCACCAAAAGCGTTGAAATATCGCTGGCTAGATTGGTTGGTGAATATGCGCATCGGGCGCGGCGGGAAAGGTTCATTTTTGCCTTAAGGCAAAAAACAATTACGAATTTCAAATTACAACGGATACCGGGAAATTTTCTTCAATTAGTAATTATAAACTTACTTATTAGTGAGTTTGACCGCTGTTCCGTAAGCTAAAACTTCGGTCGCGCCTTGCGAAAATTCCGTCGCGTCGTAGCGCATTCCGATAATGGCGTCAGCACCGATTTCCTGCGCGTGTTGAATCATTCGAGCAAATGCTTCCTGGCGTCCGGCTTCGCAGACACGCGTAAATTCTTCGATATTTCCGCCGCCGAGAGATTTGAAGCCGCCAATTAATCCGGCGCCGATGCCTGTCGCTCGCACGACGATGCCGCGCACGACACCCAAATACTCGACGATTTTTCCCATTTCAACCTCATTTCCGGTTGTAACAATCATAATTTTCTCTCTTTATTTAATCCTCGATAAGATGAACCAGCAAGCCGTCGCGCAGTTTCGGCTCGAACCAGGTTGATTTCGGCGGCATAATTTCGTTTATGTCAGAGACGGCAAAAAGCTCTTCCATCGTCGTCGGAAACATCGAAAACGCAACTTTTGCTGTGCCTTCGTCGACGAATTTTTCTAGTTCCGAAGTTCCGCGTTTTCCGCCGACAAAGCCGACGCGCTTGTTTGTCCGCGCGTCGTCGATTCCCAAAATCGGCGCGAGTAAATAATGCTGCAAGATGCTCGCATCGAGTTTTTCAATTACGCTTGGTTCTTGTATAAAATTTATAGTAAAGCCGAGTTTATACCATTTTCCGCCGATATACATACAAAACTCACCGTGATTTTGCGGCTCTTTCTCGCTCGATTCGCTGATGACGAAATTCCCGCGCAATTTCTCGAAAAATTCGGCTTCGGTTAAGCCGTTTAAATCTTTGACGACGCGATTGTAAGCCAGAATCCGCAAATCTTCGGACGGGAACATTCCGGCGACGACGAAATTATAATCTTCCGCGCCGGTATGATTGGAATTTTGCTCGCGCAGGATTTTCCGCGTCAGCAGTGCGCTTTCAATTCGGTGATGTCCGTCGGCGATGTAAAGCGCGGGAACTTCCGAGAAAGCCGAAACAAAATTATCGGTCAAGGTTACGCACCAGACGGTTTGTTTTATGCTGTCGGCACATTGAAACTCATAAATCGGTTTGCCCTGCGTCGCTTCGGAAATCAAGGTTTTTATCCGTTCCGTGTTGCGAAAGGCGAGAAATATAAGTCCCGTCTGCGCTTTTAACGCAAGCATATGTCCGGTTCGGTCTTCTACTTTATCGGGACGAATTTTTTCGTGTTTTTTTATCGTGCCGAGTTTGTATTCGTCCAGCGAGCAACAGGCGACGACTCCGGTTTGCCGGTGCGCGTCGGTTGAAAGACGATAAACGTAAACGCACGGGTCGGCGTCGCGGACAAACAATTTTTCCTCAATAAACTTTTCCAGATTTTGCCGCGCGCGCTGAAAAACTTCTTCACACGAAATGTCTTCACCTTCGGGAAATTCCGCTTCAGAGCGCGTAACTCTCAAAAAACTAATCGGGTTTTCCTTGATAAATTCACGCACTTCCCGTTCATAAACGACATCGTAAGGCACACAGGAAATTTGCTTTGCTCGTTCGAAAACGGGTCGCAAAGCGCGGAACGGTTTGATTACTGCCACAAATTTCTCCTCTGAAATTTATAATTTATTCCAGATTTAATTAAAAGTTTTTTATCTTAAATGCTAATCCAAAATATAAAATTGCTAAGGTTGTTTGCCGTTTATTATTTCGTCAAGCTGTTTGCTGCCTTCTTCATTCTGCTGAAGCATCTGATTGGCAATGGTTTGTTTGTCAATTTTCCAAACACCTTCTTCACGGACGAAAGGCAATGTATCCCAACTTCCGAAAGAATTTTTTACTTCGATTGTTGCCTTATCGCCTTCAACCTTTTCGTTGCGAAATTTAAGCTCGGTTTGGCTTTCGTTGAAAAAAGTTTCGTTTTTCACCACATCGTCAAGCGTTCGATTCTGCGCGCGGGCTTCCTGTTCAGCCATTTTTAACGAAGCGTCGGAGAGCAGCAATTTCATCGCCGTCGTATCTTTTTTCTTGATAGCTTGAGTGTAAGCCTTGAGAGTTTCGAGCGGCGTCGAGAGTTTCCGATTTTCGCCGCAGGCAAACAAAACGCCGGTCAGCAGTAAAATTATGAACTTAGAATAAAAACGCATTTTTGAATAATCAAGAGCAAAATCGTTATACTAAAAAGCAAAGTATAACCTAAAACGAAGGGAAGCGAAAAAACCGATGGAACGAAAAAAACTGTCCGACGAGGAAATTGAAAATTCTCTTGCCGATTTGAACGATTGGGAAGCGGAAAACGGAAACTTAAAAAAGCACTTCGAATTTAAGAACTTTGCCGAAAGCCTGGCTTTTATCAACCGCGTCGGCGCGATTGCCGAAAAACTCGACCATCACCCGGACATTTTATTCGGATGGGACTACGCGGAATTTTTTATCACGACACACGACGCAGGTGGTATTACAGCGCAGGATTTTGCGCTGGCAAAAGAAATAAATAATTTAATGGAAAACGGAAAATGGAAAATGGAAAATTAAAGCAAAAGTATTATCCATTTTCCATTTTCCGTTATCCGTTATCTTCCCGTCTTTGTGTTCTCACCGCTTTTTGCTTATATTTCTTTTTTAGTTTTTATACTGAACAATTTAACAAAAGAGGTTTTTATATAAATTTATGGCAAATACTCCTATTACGGTTGCGCACGGCGACGGCATCGGTCCCGAAATTATGGACGCGACGTTGCACATCTTAAAAGAAGCGGGCGCGCGGCTCGACATCGAAACGATTGAAATCGGCGAAAAAATTTATCTTTCGGGAAATGCTGCGGGCATTGCGCCTGAATCGTGGGAAAGTTTAAGACGCACGAAAGTCTTCCTAAAAGCTCCGATTACGACTCCGCAAGGCGGTGGCTACAGCAGTTTGAACGTCGCGGTTCGTAAAACGCTCGGACTTTACGCGAACATTCGCCCGTGCGTTTCCTACGCGCCGTATATCAAGACGAAACATCCGGTGATGGATGTCGTCATCGTCCGCGAAAATGAGGAAGACACTTACGCGGGCATCGAATATCGCCAAACCGACCAGGTTGAAGAATGCCTGAAACTCATCTCGCGTCCCGGTTCGGAAAAAATCGTCCGCTACGCTTTTGAATACGCGAAACGTTTTAACCGCAAAAAAGTTACCTGCTTTATCAAAGACAATATTATGAAGCGCACGGACGGCTTGTTTCATAGAATTTTCGACACGATTGCGACCGAATACCCGGAAATCGAAGCCGACCACTGGATTGTGGACATCGGCGCGGCGAAAATGGCAGACACGCCCGAAAACTTCGACGTTATCGTAATGCCGAATCTTTACGGAGATGTTCTCTCGGACGTAGCCGCGCAAATCGCCGGTTCGGTCGGCTTGGCAGGTTCGTCAAACATCGGCGAAAACGTCGCAATGTTTGAGGCGATTCACGGCTCTGCGCCGCGCCGCGCCGGACAAAATCTGGCGAATCCGTCGGGTTTATTTTTGGGCGCGATTTTGATGCTCGTCCATATAAATCAGCCGGATGTTGCCGAAAAAGCTCACAACGCCTGGCTTCGCACGATTGAAGACGGCGTTCACACTTACGACATTTTCAAAGAAGGCGTTTCCAAAGAAAAAGTCGGAACAAAAGAATTTGCCGAAGCCGTCGTCGCCAGATTGGGACAAAAACCGGAAACTCTGAAAGCCGTAACTTACAAAGCAAACGTCGCAGAAACCGACGCGAAACCGATTTTCTCATCGCCCGAACCGCAGAAAAAACAACTCGTCGGCGTTGACGTGTTTTTGGATTGGTGGAAAGGTTCATACTACGGCGTGGCAAACGAACTCGGCGCGCTCGTCGAAGCGGTCAACGGCGACGGCTTAAAGCTGCAATCAATCGCCAATCGCGGCGTCAAAGTCTATCCGGGCGGAAACCCCGACACCTTCACCGTTGACCACTGGCGCTGCCGCTTCGTCAGCGAGGCGGGCGAAGGAAACACGGTTGACAAAAACCAACTGATTTCGCTTCTGCAACGCTTTAACGAAGCCGGATTAGACGTTGTGAAAACCGAAAATCTCTACAACTTCGACGGCGCGAAAGGTTATTCGGCGTAAGTTTTAGAGATGAATTAGGAATGATGAAAGACGAAGTTTCGGCTTCGTCTTTTTGTCTTTAATTTACTTCTTTATATTTCCACAGCTATATGTTATTAATAAACTTGTTTCATACGTTGTCGTTTGTTTCACCTATTCAATTTTATGGAAAAGGAAACATTTTTTAATTACTTAAAGCCGTGGTCTAAACGCAAGCATCGTATTCTTGGTAAATACTTAAAACCGTTTGCTGCTAAAGTAGCGACAATTACTCAAAATAGAGAAATTTTTTGTATAGACGGTTTTGCAGGCGCGGCTAAATATGATGATGGAAGCGTCGGTTCTCCTTTGATGTTAGCGCAACTTTCAGATGAATGTTCAAAATGGCAGAATCCTGTAACTTTGAAGTTAATTAACATTGAACCAAATAACAAAAATTTTTCTTCGCTGGAATATATAACGCAAGATTGGATAAACAAAGGAACTGTCAAAAACTTTAATGAAAAGTTTATTGATGCAATTCCTCACATACTTTCGGAAATACGAAACGCCCCGGCATTTTTCTTTGTTGACCCGTTCGGACCAACGGCAGTTCACTTTTCACATTTGCAACCGATTTTGCAACGAACGCAACAAGCCACCGAGCTATTTATCAATTTCGATACGGACGGATTGCAACGTATAGCTGATGCAAGTCAATCAAAAAGCGATAATCCCAAAACCGTTAAATCAATTCCTAAAAATACTCAGAATGTTTCAGATATTATCGGAAGCGACGAATGGATACAAACATATCAGAATAAAAATTTGACAACCGAACAAAGACAGAATTTTCTGCTCTCAATTTATATAAATAATTTGAGAAAATTCGGATATGCTGTTGTTGCTTACCCAATTCGAGAGGCACTGGAAAAAGCGGCAAAATACCATATGATTTACTGCACTCGTCATAATGACGGAGTGATTTTAATGAATGATTTTATGTTTGAAGAAGAAAATTCTTTGGAAGAAGAACATTCAACTATGCATTTTCCGCTTTTTGCATCATCGGCGAGCAAGAAAAACGTCGCCAAAAACTGCATATTTTGACAGAACAGTTTCTTCAAAATAATCTGCAAACAACAAGAAAACAAATCAAACGTCATCTGATTTTCGCTTATTTCGCTCAATTTCATACTAAAGATTACAATGCTGTCGTTAAAGATTTTCTTGACGACGAAAAATTAAAAGCCGCGCACGGTAAAAAGAGAATCAACGACGACGAAATTTTATTTTATTCCAAATAATGGCTACAAAATCATCAATCGAATGGACAGAATCAACTTGGAATCCAATCACGGGCTGCAACAAAATCAGTCCGGGCTGTAAGAATTGCTATGCCGAACGGCTGGCGAAACGGCTCAAAGCAATGGGACAAGCAAATTACAAAAGAGGTTTCAAGCTCACTTTGCAACCGCAAATGCTTGAACTGCCGTTAAGCTGGAAGAAGCCGCAAACGATTTTTGTTAATTCAATGTCTGACTTATTTCACAAAGACGTTCCTCTTGATTACATTCAACAAATTTTCGACGTGATGAAACGCGCTTATTGGCATCGTTTTCAAGCTCTAACAAAGCGTTCGAGCCGATTGGCTGAGTTAAGTCCTTTTCTTGAGTGGTCGCCGAACATTTGGATGGGCGTTTCGGTTGAAAGCCAAAAATATGTTTATCGAATTGATAACTTGCGACGAACCGGCGCGGCAATTAAGTTTTTATCTTTAGAGCCTTTGCTCGGAGCGTTGAAAAATCTTGATTTGAGCGAAATGGATTGGGCGATTGTCGGCGGCGAAAGCGGTTACGGCGCGCGTCCGATTTTAGAAGAATGGGTGACTGAAATTCGGCATCAATGTCAAAATCAAAACGTGGCATTTTTCTTCAAACAATGGGGCGGCACAAATAAAAAGAAAACCGGACGATTGCTTGAAGGTAGAACTTGGGACGAAATGCCGGAAAAAGCTCAAGCAATCACAGCATAATTAAACAAAGATTTGTTTGAAATGCGGATTTGTCTATAAAGAAATAGAAAAATGAATGACTTAAAACGTTTTTTAGACGCGCAGGAAAATGATTTTGAGCGTGCATTATCTGAAATTAAACGCGGCAGAAAACAAAGTCATTGGATGTGGTATATTTTCCCGCAAATCAAGGGTTTGGGTTCGAGCGAAACTTCCAGATTCTACGCCGTCAAAGATCGCGCCGAAGCCGAACTTTACCTGGCGCATCCGGTTTTGGGCGCGCGGCTCGTTGAAGTTTCCGAAGCACTGCTGGAAATCGAGGGGAAAACGGCGAATCAGATATTCGGCAGTCCTGACGACGTGAAACTGAAATCCTCTATAACATTGTTCGGGTCGCTGGAAAACGCGCATCCGGTTTTCCGAAAAGTTTTAGATAAGTATTTTAACGGCGCAAAAGACCAGAGAACATTGGAACAGATTGACGTTTGAAAATGTAATGATGAATCTGTTCGCGGATGAAAAATAAAAGGGACGAAGCCGAAACTTCGTCCTTTTTTCCGTTTGAGAATCAACTCTCTACGAGCTGCACGAAAGCATTGAACAGCCGGCTTTTTCCTTTGCCCAATCGGGGCGTTTGGCAAACCATTTTTCAGATTCGGGTTGTTCGTCGTATGGTTTGAGAAGCAATTTAAATAGTTCGTCAACGACCGAATAATCGCCTTCGTCCGCCGCGTCAATCGCTAATTGCGCCATATAATTTCGCAAAACGTATTTCGGATTGACCAGGTTCATCGCGGCGGTTCTTTTGGTTTTTTCGCTGGTTTCGGCGACGAGAATTTCGGCGTAGTTTTTTAGAAAATCAGTCCACTGCGGTTTGAATTTTTCGAGCGTTGCGGAATAGCTCGATTCTTCGAGCTTCGTCCAAAACTCATTCGGATTGTTTTCATCGAATTGGTCGAGTCGGCGGAAAAACAAAGTCATATCCATCTCAGATTGGTAAAGCAAATTTTCGAGTTCGGCGATGAAATCCGTCTCACCGGCATTTTTCAAACCTAATTTATCGGACATCATTCGGATGTGTTTCGGTAGATACGAAGTTTGGTACTTGTCCAAAATTTCTTCGAGCGGCGCGGCGTCTTCGATGAGCGGATAAAACGCGTTGCCGAGTTGGAGCAGATTCCAGAGACCGATTGAGGCTTGGTTGCCGTAGCGGTAGCGACGCTGCCCCGCGTCGGTCGTGTTCGGCGTCCAGTTCGGGTCGTAGTTTTCGAGCCAGCCGTAAGGACCGTAATCAATCGTCAAACCCAAAATCGACATATTATCGGTGTTCATCACGCCGTGAACGAAGCCGACGCGTTCCCAGTGAATCATCAAATCGAGCGTTCGTTCGGTGATTTCGCGGAAAAATTCGATGTAGCTTTCTTTGTTTGGCTCGCCCAAATGCGGGTAAAAATTACCAATCGTGTAATCGGCGAGCTTCTTCAAATTTTCCAAATCCTGCCGCACGGTCAAGATTTGAAAATTCCCGAAACGAACGAAGCTCGGCGCGACGCGGCAGACGATTGCGCCTTTTTCGTATTCGGCGTTGCCGTTATAAAACATATCGCGCAAGACTGCATCGCCCGTCAAAACCAGCGACAGCGCGCGCGTCGTCGGAACTCCGAGATGAAACATCGCTTCGCTGCAAAGATATTCCCGAATCGAAGAACGCAGCACGGCAAGCCCGTCCGCGCCGCGCGAATACGGCGTTTTCCCCGCGCCTTTTAACTGCAAAGCCCATTGTTGATTATTATGATTGACCTCAAACAAGTTAATCGCTCTGCCGTCGCCCAACTGTCCCGCCCAATGTCCGAACTGATGCCCGCCGTAACACATCGCAAACGGCTCGGTTGCGGGATAAATTTCCGCGCCCGAAAAAACTTTCAGGAATTCTTCGCTGTTCGCGTCCGTTTCAGTTAACCCGACCGCTTTGAGCATCTGCGGCGAATAATGCACGAGCGAAGGTTTGCCCGGAATTTTTGGCGTAACACGAGAAAAACAGGCATTCGGCACTTGGCGAACATAGTTTTCCGTAACCGAATCCGCGGGCAGCGCTTTATTAAAGGTGTCGTTCAGGTTTAATTTCATTAATTTTATTTTCGCAATTGAAACGATGTTTAGACAAATTGTAATTGATAAATATTGATTAGCCGCTTAGATTTTTCAGTCTTCATTTTTTACCTTAATCGCTGATATTTCATTTTCGGCTTTGTCCTTTTTGTTTTTTGATTCCATAACTCAAATATTTTATATTTAGAATCTAACCGCAGGCAAAAAACCACGAAAACTTTAAGCTGCACAGCAAAACCAAAGATGGAAATAGAATATAAAAAATTAGAAATCGAAGATTTAAGCTGTTTAACGGAACTAATAAAATTGTATGAAGAAGTTTTTGAAATGGAAGATTTTACATTGCCGGCAGCTCAATATCTGCAAAGTTTATTAGAGAAAGAAACTGTCATTTTTTACGCGGCGATTATTAATAATAAAGTTGTCGGCGGCTTAACCGCGCACATTTTGCCGTCAACTTATTTTCCGTCAAGCGAAGTTTATATTTACGATCTTGCCGTCGAGACTGAATTTCAACGAAAAGGAATCGGCAGGCAACTGATAAATTCCTTGAAAGAATACTGTGCGAGTTTGCGATTGAAAGAAGTTTTCGTTCAAGCGGATTTGGAAGACCAACACGCGCTGGATTTTTATCAGGCGACAGGCGGAATCGCGGAAAGTGTCGTCCATTTTTCATACAAATTGAAATGAAAAACGGAGCTGCTATCTTTTCCGACCAGTAACCGTCGGAATTTTGTGATTGCTCTCTGGAAAATAGAAAAGATGCGCGCTGAATTTGCTTTCGTCGCGCATCTTTTCTATTTTGTAAGCAATGAAAAATGACGAAAACCCGATTGTCTCAGTGATAATGGGAAGCAAATCCGATTGGGAAACGATGCGAAACGCTTCGGAAACACTGGGGAAATTTGATGTTCCGCACGAATGCAAAATCGTTTCGGCGCACCGCACGCCGGATTTGCTAGTTGAGTTTGCAAAATCTGCGGAATCTCGTGGTATTGAAGTTATTATCGCGGGTGCGGGCGGCGCGGCGCATCTTCCCGGAATGTGCGCGTCGCAAACGGTTTTGCCCGTTCTCGGTGTTCCAGTGCAAAGTAATGCCTTGAGCGGAATGGATTCACTGCTTTCAATCGTCCAAATGCCAGCCGGAATTCCAGTCGGAACATTCGCAATTGGCAGCGCGGGCGCAACCAATGCCGCGCTTTTAGCCGTTGCGATTTTATCGAACACACAAAAAGATTTACGCGAGAAATTGAGAAAATTTAGAGAAGAGCAAACAAATGCGGTTTTAAACGCAGCTTTAGAGTAAAAATTTGAGCGAATCCAAAATCGAAATGGTTCTTCCAAATTCTACAATCGGCGTTCTCGGCAGCGGTCAATTAGGGCGAATGTTTGCGATTTCCGCGCGTCGAATGGGTTATCGCGTGCATACTTTTTCGCCTGAATCGGACACGCCGACCGGTCAAGTCGCGGATTTTGAAATATGTGCCGAGTATCAAGATTTGGATGCGGTTAAGAAATTTGCGAAAAATGTTGACGTTATCACGTTTGAATTTGAAAACGTGCCGTTTGAAACCGTCGAAGTCGCTGAAAAATTTGCGCCCGTCAGACCAAACGGCGAAATTCTGCATATAACGCAAAACAGATTGAGAGAAAAAACTTTTCTTGCGCAAAACGGTTTTCCGGTTACGCCTTTTCGCCACGTGAAAACCTTAAATGAATTGCAAAAATCAATCGAAGAAATCGGCGCGCCGGCAGTTTTGAAAACTGCCGGTTTCGGTTACGACGGTAAAGGTCAAACAAAAATAAAATCAGTGGGCGACATCGAAACGGCTTTTGCAAATTTGAACGGAAACGAAGCCGTTTTAGAAGCGTTTGTCGAGTTTGAAAAAGAAGTTTCCGTCGTAGCGGCGCGTGATTTACGCGGGCATTTCGCCCATTACGGCGTGATTGAAAACGTGCACGCGAATCATATTTTAGACGTTTCTTTCGCGCCCGCTTTTGTTTCCAAAAAAACGGAAAAAGAAGCTGTCGAAATTGCGCGAGAAATTTTGGAAAAGCTCGATGTCATTGGCGTTTTATGCGTCGAATTTTTTCTGACGAAAGATGAAAAGTTGCTGGTCAACGAACTCGCGCCGCGTCCGCATAACTCCGGTCATTTAACAGTTGACGCCTGCGTTACTTCGCAGTTTGAACAGCAGCTTCGCACCGTATGCGGTTTGCCTTTGGGCGCGACTGATTTGTACAAACCGGCGGCAATGGCAAATCTGCTCGGCGATTTATGGGAAACGGGCGAACCGAACTGGCAAAAGGCTTTGCAGTTTCCCGAAGTAAAACTTCATCTTTACGGCAAAGCCGAAGCTAGAAGCGGGCGCAAAATGGGGCATCTAACGGCTTTATCGGAAACGGTGGAAGAAGCAATCAAAGTTGTGAAAAAAGCCCGTGTTGCTCTGAAATAAAAATCTTTGATTTTTACTGATTTTGTTTTATTATTTTATTATTTTCTTACATATCTGCATCTAAATCACAAAAATTTCACAGAGGTTACCTATGATGTCTAAAAAATTCGTTTTTACAGTATCCTTATTGATTTTGTTTTCGGTTCAATTTAGCTTAGCTCAAGTAAGAGTCGATGAAATCGCAAGTGCGGCAAGCGCCAAACTCAATCGTTCACGCGGTTTAACTATGCTCGATGAAATAAAGAGTATTATCAAACAAAGATATTTCGATAAGAATTTTCGCGGCATAAATATAGACGAAAGATTTAAGATTGCCGCTGAAAGAATTAAAAATGTGGACACCAATAAACAAATTTTCCGCATTATTGCACAAGTCCTTTTGGAGTTTAACGATTCTCACACGCGATTTTATCCGCCGAACCGGGCATATCGAGTTGAATATGGTTTTACGATGCAGATGATTGGCAATAACTGTTTCGTTACGGACGTTAAAAAAGGTAGTGATGCCGAAGCAAAAGGCTTGAAAGCCGGAGATATAATAGCGGCAATCGGGCAATATGCTCTTACAAAGAAAAACCTTTGGAAGATAAATTATACTTTTTATGCACTCGACCCGCAGGAAAGCATCAAGCTTTACGTGCTTACGCCAGACCGCAAGGAGCGCGAAATCGATATTAAGTCAACCTTTAAATCTATCGAAGAAAGACGAAAAGAAGCGGAGAAAAGGCGCAGCGAGAAACGGGAAAATCCGTATAAGTGCCGGGAAATAAATTCAGAGGTAATTGCCTGCAGACTCGAGACTTTTGTTGTTGATAAAAGAATTATTGACAAGATGTTTGCTGAGGTAGGTTCGCATAAAAAACTTATTTTGGACTTACGCGGCAACGGCGGCGGCTACATCAAAACTGAAGAATATCTGACCGGACATTTCTTTGACCATGATGTGAAAACCGCTACTTTCATATCGCGTTATAAAACCGAAGAGCGCATTGCCAAAACCCAAAAGGAAAAGGTTTATAAAGGCGAACTTATCGTTTTGATAGACAGCAATTCGGCTTCGGCTTCCGAGATATTTTCGCGTGTTATACAACTTGAAAAGCGTGGAAAAATTATGGGCGATGTCAGCGCCGGAGCAGTTATGACAAGTAACTTTATTCAGATGACAAATGCACGCGGAGTTCCCGATTATGAAACATTTTCTTCTTTTGCATTAAGCCTGACGATTGCCGATATGATTATGAGCGACGGTAATAGATTAGAAAATGTCGGCGTGATTCCTGATTATCCCGTCGGTCCAAACGGAGAAGCCTTGTCAAAAAAAACCGACCCCGTTCTAGCTTATTCTGCCGAACTCTTAGGAGCAAAGCTGACGCCTGAAGATGCGGGCAAATTCTATTTTCTAACTAAAAAGTCGGAGGAAGATGATAAAGAAAATTCCGACACGGAAGAAAAATAATCGTAAAGAAAAATGGATAAAATTAATTCTTTCCATTTAACCGGACATCAAGAGACTTTTTACTTTATATATCGCATTACTTTGCGTTCCTAACTGATATATATCACAAATCTTAAATTCCTAAATTTGGAGAATCGAATGAAAAAACGAGGATTAAAAGTCCAAGTCGTTGTGTGTATAACACTTCTTTTCTTATGCTTAAATGTCGTTCCGTTTTGGGCGCAAACGACAAATCATAGTAAAAATACAGCCGAAAAAATGACGGAAACGTCGGCGACGGCAAATCTCTCCTGGCGTAGTATCGGTCCTGCAAATATGGGCGGGCGTGTTGCCGATGTCGAAGGCGTGCCGGGCGATCCGAATATTGTTTACGTTGCTACCGGTTCGGGCGGAATTTTCAAAACAACAAACGGCGGAATGAAATGGACGCCGATTTTTGACCGGCAAAATACGATTTCCGTCGGCGACATCGCGCTTGAGCCGGGAAATCCCGATGTTATTTGGGTCGGCACGGGCGAATCGAACACGCGCAATAGCGTTTCTTTCGGCGATGGCGTTTATAAATCAACCGACGGCGGAAAGAGTTGGAAACATCTCGGTTTGAAGGATACGAACACGATTTCAAAAATCATCGTGCATCCGAAAAATCCTGATATTGCATACGTCGCGGCAGTCGGTCACGTTTGGGGCGCGAATGAAGAGCGCGGCGTTTTTATGACGACCGACGGCGGTAAGACCTGGCAAAAAACTTTGTATATTGACCAGTTTCACGGCGCGTCGGATTTGGAAATTGACCCGCAGAATCCGAATATTCTTTACGTCGGGATGTGGCGTTTTGAGCGCAAGCCGTGGACGTTTACGAGCGGTTCGGAACAAGGCGGAATTTTCCGTTCGACCGACGGCGGCAGAACGTGGAATAAAGTTGATAAAGGTTTGCCGAAATTGATTGGTAGAATCGGTCTTGCGGTTGCAGCAAGTAATACGAATGTCGTTTACGCCATTCTCGAATCGAAAGACGGAACGCTTTACCGTTCGGACGACAAAGGCGAAACTTTCCGGCAGGTTTATAAAAATCAAAACATTGTCGGACGCGGATTTTATTACACGACCGTGCGTGTTGACCCGACGAATGAAGATAAAGTTTATGCGGTTTCTTCGCCGCTTTTCGTATCATCAGACGGCGGGCGCAGTTTCACTAGGATTTCACCAAACACACACATTGATTATCACGCGCTCTGGATTGACCCGCTCAATCCGAAGCGTATGTGGCAAGGACAGGATGGCGGCGTTGCCGTAACAATGGACGGGAAGGTTTGGGATTATATCAACAATCTTCCAATCGGACAGTTTTATCAGGTTTTCGCCGACAACCGCGAGCCTTTTTATAATCTGTCGGGTGGGCTTCAGGATAATGGAACATGGACGGGACCGAGCCGAAATCGTGAGCCTGCGGGAATTATGAACGACGATTGGCGAATGATCAGCTTCGGTGACGGCTTTTTTGCGATTGCCAATCAAGACAATCCAGATTTGTATCTGACCGAATCACAAGGCGGAAACGTAGTCAGAACCGATATGCGAAACCGCGAGCAGCAATTGGTCGTGCCGTATTTCGGCGTCGGCGGCGCGGCGGAAAACGACAAATATCGTTTTAACTGGAATGCTCCTTTAATACTTTCGCCGCACGATAAAAACACGGTTTACTTAGGCGGCAGTTCGGTTTTTAAATCAATTGATTTCGGAAAAACCTGGACGACAATCAGTCCCGATTTGACGACGAACAACCTCACTCGCCTCAAGGACGCAGGCGGACCGGTTTTCACCGAAAACACTTCCGCTGAACATTACGAAACCGTTATCAGCCTTGCCGAATCGCCGCTTCAAGCCGGTTTGATTTGGGCTGGAACTGACGACGGAAATTTGCAGGTTACAACGGACGGTGGAAAGAATTGGGCAAATATCGTTAAAAATGTGCCGAAAATGCCAGCCGATTCGTCCGTTTCGCACGTCGAACCGTCGCTCACGAATACGAATACGGCTTACATTTCATTTGACCGTCATAAATTTGATGATTATAAGCCTTACGTTTTCAAAACAACCGACGGCGGAAAAAACTTTACAAATATTACCGGAAATTTACCGGAAAAGGCTTACGTCCACGTAGTAACGGAAGACAGGCGCAACCCGAATTTGCTTTATGCCGGAACTGAATTGGGTTTGTATGCTACCTATAACGGCGGTAGAAATTGGATGGAACTGAATATGAAAAATCTGCCGCGCGTCGCCGTTCACGATGTCGTCCTTCACGCGCGCGACAACGATTTAATTTTGGCGACGCACGGGCGCAGTTTGTGGGTTTTTGACGACGCCGCGCCGATTCAGCAAATGAACGACACCGTTTTGCAAAACCCGACGTATATGTTCGACGTGCGCCTGGCATATCGTTTTTCGACGATGATGACTCGCTACGGCATCGGTGACAAACTTTTTCAAGGCGCGAATCCGCCGCGCGGGGCGATTATTACTTATTATTTGAAGGACAAACCGGACGAAAAAATCCAACTTAAACTTGAGATTTCCGATGCCGGCGGCAAAAAAATTGCCGAGGTAAAAAATTTGCCGAAGGAAAAAGGCTTAAATCGCACAAGTTGGAATTTGAGTTATGAAGGCGAACGCCTGCGTCGCGCCCCGACAGCCGAACAAAGCGCATTTGCCGGCAATCCGCGCGGACCGCAGGCAATGCCCGGAACTTATACGATTCGATTGTTTGTCGGCGATAAAGTCGTGCAGGAAAAAAAGGTTGAAGTTCGCGTTGACCCGACTGTTTCGGTTACAACCGCCGAGTTGCAGTCGCAGTTAGATTTATCTTTGCGCCTTCGCGATATACTCTCGACACTCAACGACGGGCTTCGACTGCTCGACAGCGCGAAACAGCAAGCCGAGCAAATCGAGCGAGTTGCAAAAGACCGTCTGACGGAAGTTCCGGAGGATTTGACCAAAGCTCTGACCGATTACAAAAAACGAATTGACACGATAACCGGCGATTTGGTTGTCGGCGAAGAAGACGGCATCCGCGCTTCCGCAAAACTAACCGACCAAATCGGCGGCTTATACAATACCGTCGGGGACGGCAATTTCTCGCCGACGGCAGCGATGCGCGAACAGTTTGGTTTACTGCAAACACGGTTGCCGTCCAAAGTTAGCGAAATAAACGGCTTTATCAACAACGATACGCAAAAAATGAACGCCGCTTTGCTAAAAGCCGGACTTCCCGTTATTGTTGTCGGCAAAGCAATTGAGTCGCCGCAGTAAAATCAGATATCAGGTGTTAGGTTTTAGTTTGGAATCTTTCTAAAACCTAACACCTGACACCTATCACCTAAAATCTTTTTGCCAGCCAAACGCCGCTCAAAACACCGATTAACCCGAGCGCAAAACTCAGCGCGACATACAAAATCGCCGTCGTAAGTTGTTTTTCGCGGACGAGCACGAAAGTTTCAAATTCAAACGTCGAAAAAGTCGTGTATGCGCCGAGAAATCCGACAATGATTGCCAGCCGCAAATTTTCACTGATCGTAAATTTCTCGGCGAAAAGAATCAGCAGAAAACCGATGCAAAACGAACCGGAAATATTTATAAAAAACGTGGCGAACGGAAACGATTGAAAAATATTTGAAAGCGGCGAGATGTTCAGCAAATACCGTGCGACCGCGCCTAATGCCCCGCCTACGGCTACCGCAAAGATTTTTGTCAAACTTTCCATTTTTTGAAAATCATCTTAAATAAATAAAAATAATTATAAACTTTTGGTTCTGAAATATTTCTATTCATTTCCTAATCGGCTTATAAAATTTTGCCAAAAGGCGCGGCGGAAACCCGATCCAGTAAAGCCCTTGAAAGAAAGACCAACGCGAGAAGGTCAGCAAAAACGAGCGGTTTTCAAAACGGCGCGAAGATGTCGTAACAGGTAAATTTATATGCACGAAGCGACCGCGCTGGCGCTGCAATCTTTTATACAAATCCAAGTCTTCAAAAATCGGTAAGAAACGAAATCCGCCGATTTTTTCATAAACATCACGACGAACGAAAATCGCCGAATCGCCATAGACAAGCCCGATTGAGCGCAAGTAAGGATAAAGTTTGGTTAGAAACCGCGCCCAACGATTTTCCCCGGCAAAGGTAATCTCGAAATTTCCGCCGACGACTTCCCTGTAACGCATAAACTGTTTGATTTGTCTGGCGCTTCCCTGCACGGGTCTGGTGTCTGCGTGGAGAAACCAAAAAACTTCGCCTTTTGCGTGTTTTGTTCCTTCATGAAGCTGGCGTCCGCGGTTTGCTTCAGCCATTTTTATTATTTTTAATTTTTTTAATTTTTCAAAACTATCAATGATTTCGATTGTTTTGTCGGAACTGCCGCCGTCAACGACAACTACTTCATCAACATTTATAAGGCGAGACACGGCGTCGAGTGTTTTTTTTATTGAAAGCTCCTCGTTAAAAGTTGGAACAATAATGGAAATTTCAACCGAAGATTTGGTGTTTATAAATGTCGGGTCTAAAAGGTTTGGCACGTTTTTGCTGAAAGTTTTGCAATCGAAATTTATTGCGCCTAATCTAAAAAGCGCTTTTGTCAGGTCAGCTGGAAATTATTTCGGTTTCCTCTTACACTTTAATTTCACACACCTAAATAAAGCAATATAAATTTAGCTTTTTTCAAGTTATTTTTCGCGGAAACAATGCTTGTCGGGAAAACAAAAAATTTTACTGTATTTCGCTTTTCCAAGTTCATCTGATGGCTTTGATTCAATTCAAAATGATATTCTCAAATTAGCAGTAAAATTTTATGTTTAATAATTTTGTAAAGCCGCGTCGCGTCGTAATCACGGGTTTCGGGTGCGTTACGCCAATCGGCATCGGACGCGAAAATTTTTGGACGGCTTTAAGACACGGTGAAAGCGGCGTGCGGCAAATCGAAAGTTTCGATGTTTCCGATTCGAAGGTTAAAATCGCGGCGGAGATTAAGGGTTTTGATTGGGAAGCTGAGTTAAACGCCAAAGACCGCAAGCACGTTTCGCGCACCGTTCCGCTTGCTTTGCGGGCAGCCCGCGAAGCGGTCAAGGATGCAAAAATAGAGACGGAAGAATTGAGCTTGGCGGAGAGACAAAATTTCGGTGTCGTTTTGGGAACAGGCGGCGGCGGGCTTGAATTTACCGAGAGACAATATAAATACTGGTTTACAGGCGAAGAAAACAAAGCCAGCGTTTATACAATTCCGGCTTCGACGCACGGCGGATTATCTTCGGAGCTTTCGATGGTTTTCGGTTTGCACGGACTATCTCACATCGTATCGACCGGCTGCACAAGTTCAACCGACGCAATTGCTTACGCGGCACAGAACATTGCGCTTGGCAAACACGATTTTATGCTTACGGGCGGTGTTGATGCGCCGATTGCGCGCGGAATTCTTGAAGGTTTTAATTTGATGACGGTTTTGACCGACGATTGGAACGATGAACCGCAGCGTGCGTCACGTCCGTTTTCGGCTAATCGTTCGGGAATCGTTCTGGGTGAAGGCGCGTGGATTTTTGTGCTGGAAACTTTAGACGGCGCGCTATCTAGAAACGCAAAAATTTACGCGGAAATAAAAGGTTACGGTTCGACCTGCGATGCTTATCATCGCGTTCGTTTGCAGGAAAACGGCAATGAACCGGCGCGTGCGATGCAAATTGCAATGCAGGACGCAAATGTTTCGCCCGAAGAAATTGATTACATAAATCTGCACGGAACTTCGACGCAATTAAACGACCGCATCGAAACGCAAGCTGTAAAAAACGCTTTCGGCAAGCGCGCTTATAAAATTCCGGCAAGCGCGACGAAATCTCAAATAGGACATCCGCAGGGCGCGAGTGGTGCGGCTGGAATCGGCGCCGCTCTTTTAGCTTTGAACGAAAACATTATTGCTCCGACAATAAATCTAGACGTTCCCGATGAGGAATGCGACTTAGATTACACGCCAAACGCGGCAAAAGAAAAAGCCGACGTAAAAATCGCTTTGTGCAACTGCATCGGCTTCGGCTCGAAAAATTCGGCATTGATTTTAGGGAAAATCTAGCGAGCGACTAATTGTTTGTAATAAAAAAGCGCGAATTATTAAAAGCCGCGCCGCAAATTTCAGCTTATAATTTTAGAAAAAAAATTTAATTGTTGTTAAAATTTATATCCGAAGATACTGCCGGCGGATAATGGAAAGAACCGAACGCCTGCAAGGTTTCAATATCGAAACGCTTTCGCGCGCCACAGCTCAAACAAGAACGATACGAATCTTTTCCGATTGTAAACGGACGACTCAATTGTTTATGCCAGCAGCCGAAAATTGAGCCGAATAAACCTATTTTATTGCCGAACGCCCCGTCGGTTCGGTTGTTTAAAGATTTTGCTATTCTGTTTTGTTCTAAAATCGCCTGCATTTTATTACTCCCCTCTTGATATTTCCCTTACACACTGAATTTCAATTTTATTCCCTGTTTTAGAACCACATTGCAAGGAATATTTTGCGGTTTTTATGATGAAGTTTTGACACAAAAGTTTGCTAATCTAATGTCAATCTGAAACAAATAAAATTTGAACGGCGTTTTTCTTTCGCTGCTTTCTTTAATTTTATATCTTCGCTAAAATCGTTCATATAAATATTTGGAGAATAAACGATGAAAAACCGCTTTGTTAAAATTTTCTTTCTTTTTGCAATAATTGTTGTTTCGGTTTCCCGCGCATCGGCTTGGGACGATACGGGACATAAACTCACCACGTACATCGCTTGGGAACAAATGACGCCGCAGGCTAGAGACGCAATGATAAAGGTGCTTTTGAGCGCACCGGAAGATTCCGATTTGAGCGTTTTTTATTTGCAGGATTCGCGCTCTGCTGTCGCTAAACAACGCGAATTGTTTATGATTGCATCAACCTGGGCAGATATTGTTCGCGATAAAAAATTCAAAAACCGTAACGCGAAATATCATCACGGAACCTGGCATTATCTCGATACTTTCTTCCGCAACACAAACGGGCGAGTTGAAATTGTTACCGATTTAGAATCCGACAAGGAAAACGCCGTCGAGCGTCTTTTTACGTTTGATAAAGTTTTGCGTAATACTTCGACATCGAATGAGGACAAAGCAATTGCGCTCGCTTGGATTTTGCACGTAGGCGGCGATATTCATCAACCGCTCCACGCTACGGCGCGCGTAACGAACATTGAACCAAAAGGTGACCAAGGCGGAAATCTTTTTGAACTCTCGCCAAAAGATACGCCGCGCGAAGATAAAGTTAACCTCCACTGGTTTTGGGATTCGATTGTCGGACGAAATATTCCGCGTGTGAATGATGCTTGCGATTCAGATTACCTTCCGGCAATTGCGCAGCAAATGACAAAAAAATATCCGTTTGCAAAAATGCGTAGCCGTTTGAAAATTGGAAAATTCGACGAATGGCAGCAGGAAAGCTTCCGTATCTCTTCGACGGAAGTTTACCCGCCGACTTTGAAACGTTTTGAAATGCCGTCAGAAGCATATAAAAAACGGGCTTTCCAAATAGCGCAGGAACAAATCACGCTGGCAGGTTATCGCTTGGGAGAAATGCTCAACCAAATTTTTAGCATTCAAGTCTCCTCGAATGAATCAGTAAAAATAACAAAGAAATAAAATTAAAACTTGAGATTTATGAAGAGTTTGCTTTGATTAAAGACAATTAAATATATTTTTTATTTTACTTTACAGGTTTTCAACTTCTGGATCCTTTTGTCTTTTCTTGCCGAAAAACCAAGCGATAAAAATTGAGATAATATACAAACCCATCATAGGGGTAGCAAACAGCATCATATTCGGAATATCTCCGGTCGGCGAAACAACCGCTGCGACAATCAAAATCACGACTAGCGAAATCTTCCAGCTATTAATCAATAGTGTTGCTGAAACCAATCCAATTCTGGCTAAAACATAAGTAATTGCAGGCATTTGAAAAATTATGCCCATCGCCAGCATTATTAATGTTATAAAATCAAAATAATCGGTTGCTCTAAGCATTAGACGAAAATCTTCGCCCAGACCGAGCAGATATTTTACCGCCGGTGGAAATAAAATATAGTAAGCAAATGCTGCGCCGATAACAAATGAAATGGTTGAAAGTCCAATAAACGGAGTAACATACGAACGTTCGTGGCGATACAGTGCAGGCGATATAAATCCCCAAATCTGCCATAGCAGAAAAGGAATCGAAAGCGCAATTGCTGTATAAAGCGATACAGTTACATAGAGCGTAAACGGCTCGACCGCAGTCGTAACAATCATTCTTTCGTCGGCGTTTGCACTGTTCGTCGGGTCTATATGCTCAAAATCGACGGGAAGTCTTATCCCTTGCGGAACGATTGCGTTACTTGTAAATAAAGGCTCTGCAGTAAACAGCCCTAACTTCCCTTCCCCATCTTTCGCTGCTTTCGCCAAAACAGAAGTGCCTGGAGAGACTACGCTGACGCCAAGTTTTGTTGACCGGTCAAACACATAACGCCCGCTATCACCTTCGTGCAAATTATTTAAGGGAAGAACCTTTTCGCTTCCGGTCAAACCTTCGACCGGAATTTCGCGTCTTTCAGCTTCCGAAAGAGCTTGGCGAATTGGAACTGATAAAAAATTATAAATCTTATCGGAAACAAACCAGCACAAAGCAAAAGCGATAACTACAATTATTACAGAGTTTACAAGACGACGGCGAAACTCGTCCAAATGTTCCAAAAATGACATCTGCCCGCCCAATTGTTGTTCTTCTTGTTTTGTTTCCTTAAAACTCATACCGCGATAAATTCGCTCTGACCTTTTTCCTTTATAACCAATCGCGTTTGTCGGCAGTTGTTTTAGCAATTTCGGGTTGTTTTAACTTTTCTATTTCTTTGTCTGTGAAAGTCTTTTCAAAATCTGCTTTAGTTATTTCTTTAATTTCCGGCAAATCCGGCTTTTTGATTTCACTAATATTCGGCAATGTGGTTTGGCTGATAGAATTTTCGTTTTTTATTGTGTTCTCTGTTTGCAAATCCGTCAGCATTTCGGTTGGTTGTTTATCGTTTTCCAAATCTATTTCCTGTTGCCAGGTTTTCTTAAAATCGTCGGTTGAACGACGAAAATCAGTCATTGTTTTCCCGATTGTACGCGCCATATCCGGCAGTTTGCGCGGTCCGAACACTATCAGAGCAATTAGTCCGATGAGCATCAACTCCGATGTTCCGATTGATTCGAAAATAAACAGATAAAACATTTTTAATTTCTACCTTCATACTTCTGCAAAATTAAACTCTTTTACTATGAAGTATTTTCTATCCAACTTCTATCAAATTGTTTTTGTAACACTCAACTCTACCAATTACAATTGCGTTTGGAACCTGCGCTAAAAATCTTTCTGCCTTTTCTTCTTCCAAACTTATAAGCAATCCACCCGCCGTTTGCGGGTCAAACAAGGCGCTTTGCATTTCTTTAGTTATAGTTTTTCCAAACCTGACAGTTTCGCCGACATATTCGCGGTTGTTTTTATCTCCGCGCGTCAACATTTTTTTTTCAATTAAATTCATTACATCGGGCAAAAGCGGAATTTTATCAGATTGTAATGTAAGCGTTACGTCGCTTGCTTTTGCCATCTCAAAAGCATGACCGAGTAATCCGAAACCGGTTACGTCCGTGCAACCGTTTGCCTTGACTTTCTGCATTACTTTAGATGCTTCTCTAGCAGAAGTTGTCATTGTTTTTAATACTGCCCTTTTTGATTCCTCACTCGCCTTGTCAAATTTTATTGCTGTGTTTATCACGCCCGTTCCGATTGGTTTTGTTAAAATCAATACATCACCTGCCTTTGCGCCGGAATTTTTTATAATTCTTCGATGATCAATAGTTCCGGTAATTGCATAACCGAATTTTATCTCTGAATCATCAACCGAATGCCCGCCTAAAACGACTACGTTTTCCTTGTTTAAAGCCTTTTGCCCACCTGACATTATTTCTCCCAAAACATCCCAATCGCCTTTCTGCGGATAACAAACTATGGAAAGTGCAGAAATTGGTGTTCCGCCCATTGCATAAACGTCGTTCAAGGAATTAATAGCGGCAATTTTTCCGTAGATTTCCGGCTCGTCAGCGACAGGTGTGAAGAAATCAACCGTTTGAACCAAAGCAATCTCAGCGTTAAGACGAAATACACCGGCATCGTCAGCTGTTTCATAGCCTACTAAAACATCCGATGAAAAATTCTGGTTCGGTAATTTACTCAAAACTTGAGCAAGGTCGCGCGGCGCTAATTTAGCCACTCAACCAGCGCAAGAAACCATTTCGGTTAGTCGTTTATGTTTCATAAATTATAATTCCTATCCTATTTAGAAACTAACAATTGGTAGATTCTATCCAAATCCGATTCACTATAATATTCTATCTCAATTTTACCGCCTGTTCCCTTTCCATCAGAAATTATTTGGACTTGTGTCCCTAGTTGTCGTCGCAGTTTTATTTCTGCTGCTTTGACATTAGCATCTTTTTGCCTCGTAACTGCTTTATTTTCAGGCGCTTGCCCGTCTTCCCTGCCAATTCTTTTTACTGCCTTTTCGGTTTCTCTGACCGATAACGACATCTCAATTATTTTTCCGGCAAGGCGTCTCTGCGAATTTTCGTCTCCCGTCATCAACAAAGCTCTTGCATGACCGGCTGTAATTTTTTGCTCTTCGATTAATTTTTGTATATCATCGGGAAGTTTCAACAATCTTAAAAAAGTCGTGATCACAGTACGATTTTTCCCAACTCTTTCGGCAATCATTTCCTGCGTTAGCCCGATGGTTTCAATTAAATTTTTATAAGCTCTTGCCTCTTCAATTGCATTGAGTTCTTGTCTTTGAATATTTTCAATCAATGCTAATTCGAGCAATTTTTCGTTTGCTACAGTTTTTACTACTGCAGTAATTTTTTTCAACCCTACCTTTTTAGCGGCGCGCCACCGTCTTTCGCCTGCAACTAGTTCGAAAATCGAACCTTTACGCCTTACTATAATCGGTTGTACTATTCCATTTGCTTTTATTGACTGTGCTAAATCGTTTAGACTTTCTTCGGTAAATTTTGTTCTTGGTTGTTCAGCGTTTGGTTCTATCAAATCTATGCCGATTTCAAGTAGTTCCCCGCCTTTCGTCTGAGTTGTTTCTTCACCCAGAAGAGCATTTAATCCTCGACCCAAGACTTTCCTATTCATGAGTTAATATCTCCTTTGCCAATTCTATATAGCTTTCCGCTCCCCGTGACCTTATATCATATAAAATTATCGGCTTACCGTAACTTGGCGCTTCTGCAAGCCGAATATTACGCGGAATTACAGTTTTCAAAACTTGAGTCCCATAAAAATCTCTCAAATCTTTTGCTACCGCTGCCGACAAATTAGTCCTTTCGTCATACATTGTCAAAAGCAAACCCTCAATCATCAATTGTGGATTGAGCCCTCTTCTTACTCGTGCCAATGTATCAAATAATTCCGTAACTCCTTCTAAGGCAAAGTATTCACATTGTATTGGGACTAGAAGAGAATTTGCAGCTGTTAAACTATTTAATGTGAGAAGTCCTAAAGACGGTGGACAATCTATAATTATATAATCATAATCATCTTTTATTTCTTTAAGTATTTTTTTTAATTTATATTCCCGCCGCTCTGCATCAACCAATTCAATTTCAGCACCTGCCAGGTTTTTGTCTGAAGGAAGTACCGACAATAGCGGTAATTCAGTTGGTAGAACTACCTTTTCAATCGGTTCGTTTAATAACATTACATTATATAGTGTTTTTCTATTATTTAGTCGCGGAATTCCAGAACCTGAGGTTGCATTTCCTTGCGGATCTGAATCTATTAACAAAACCTTTTTTTCTTCTACAGCCAAACTTGCTGCAAGATTAATTGAAGTTGTAGTTTTTCCGACACCACCTTTTTGGTTGGCGACAGCTATTATTTTACCCATTTTTTTTGTTTCATTTTGAATTTGTTAGTTGGAATTTATTATACACAACAATTATAAATGTGGAACGTGCCACCTAAATTATTTTCGTTTTGGTGGCACGTTCCACATTTAACAAATTCTCAATTTGAAACTTGTGATGTTAAATAAACAAGAAGTGTAGAAATGGCTGATGGTGTAAGACCTGAAATGTTTCGTATTTGACCGAATGTTTGTGGTTTAGATCGTTCCAGTCGTTCTATCATTTCAATCGATAGTCCATTGACACGATGAAAATTTATTTTTTCTGGTATTTTAAGATTATCATTGTGTTTTATTCGTTCATTAACATTATGCTGAGTAACTAAATAACCTCGATACAATAAGTCTGCTAAAGCGGTTTCCAAATCAGAATCTTTTATTTTCGCTTTTATTGCTTCGGGTAATATTCTATAAATAAACCCCGAATTTACACCTTGACGTTGAGAAAGTTGAGCTAAAGAAATTTTGTCGCCTAAATCAACGCCGAGTAATTGTGAAATTGAAACATATTCAGGGTCGGAGCGTTTAAAATTTGTTGACTCCAAAACACTCCTAAGTTGAGCTATATTATCTTGTTTATAATTAAATCTATTCCAATCAGAATCAGTTAAAAGCCCTATTTCATTGCCTATTGGAGAAAGTCTTTGATCTGCATTATCATGTCGAAGTGTAAGCCGAGCTTCTGCCCGAGAGGTAAAAATTCGATATGGCTCATCAACCCCATGGTGAATGAGGTCATCAATCAAAACTCCGATATAAGCGGAATTACGTTGTAATTGAATTGAATCTCTTTTCTGGGCAAAAAAGGCAGCGTTAATTCCTGCCATTAATCCCTGACATGCCGCTTCCTCATATCCGGTAGTTCCGTTTATTTGTCCTGCCAAAAACAATCCGTCAAGCCGTGTAGTTTCCATTGACGGTTTTAATTCTCTTGGATCTACAAAATCATATTCGATAGCATAACCGGGGCGAATAATTTTCACCGTTTCAAAACCATCTATCATTTTGAGAAGATTTTGTTGTAAATCAGCCGGTAGAGAAGTTGAGAAACCATTTAAATACACTTCATTTGTATTATGACCTTCGGGTTCGAGAAAGAGTTGATGACGATTTTTATCAGCAAATTTAACTACTTTATCTTCAATTGAAGGGCAATATCGCGGTCCGATTCCTTTAATTTTACCTGAATAAAGCGGCGATTGGTAAAGATTCTTTCGAATTTTATCGTGTAAATCTTCATTCGTATAACCGATGTGACAAGTAATTTGCGATTGCTCAATTTTTTCGGTTGCGAAAGAAAAAGCTACGGGGTTTTCATCGGCAGGCTGTGCTTCAAAAGCATCCCAATCTATAGTTCTACCATCAAGACGTGGCGGAGTTCCTGTTTTAAGCCGCCCGACAGGGAAACCGAGTCTTTTTAAGCTTTCTGCTAATTCAATAGACGCAGGTTCACCAGAACGACCAGCCGAAAACGATTTTTGCCCGGTATGAATTTTCCCGTTTAAAAAGGTACCAGTTGCAATGATTATGGCTTTTGCTCCAAGTCTCCGTGTATCTTGCAGTTCCAAACCGATAATTTTATTTTTATCAATAATTAAATCAACTACAACACCTTGTCTAAGATGTAAATTAGGTGTGGCTTCTAGAACACGACGCATTTCTACGCGATAAAGCGAGCGGTCAGCTTGAGCGCGAGGAGACTGAACGGCGGGACCGCGCGAACGATTCAGGAGTCGAAATTGTATACCGGTACGGTCAATTACTCGTCCCATAATTCCACCGAGCGCATCAATCTCCCGAACGATATGACCTTTAGCAATACCACCAATAGCCGGATTACAAGACATCTGACCGATTAAATCTAAATTTATAGTAACCAACGCGGTTTCTGAACCAAGCCTTGCCGAAGCCGAAGCAGCCTCACAACCGGCATGACCTGCCCCAATCACAATCACGTCAAAAACTTCATCGAATATCATAAACTTTATTAAGGGGTAAAAACTATTTCGTAATCTAATGTACTAAATGAAACATTCTATTTTATAAAATTATCAAGTTTTCTGCTAGCAAACGAAAGGATGCGTTATTGTAAGTTTAATCACTTCAATAGTTAAGGAATTATTCATTGAATTGCAAATTGTTGAAGCTAAAAAGAAATTAATTAGACCAATATGGATTCTTAACCATTGCTTTACTTTCTATTATTTGATGGCTGTTAAATTATTTGTAATACGACCAACGGGATAGAGACCGATCCTTTTATCTTGAAATTGAGACCGCATGTAAAAGAAATTTAAGCGTGCAAAAGGACTTGCAGCAAATTTTTCATCCTTCAATTTTTCCTCAAACTCTTTTCGCAGATTTTCATCTTTTACCAACATTTCCCTTGCTAATTTTTCCAAAATATAACCTTCTGCATATTCCTTTTGTTCAAAGATTGCATTAAAAAATCCCCAGTAAACAAAAGAATCCGTTGAATTTGGCTCAAGCAAATGAACTGCAACATTTGCCGATTTTTGCGTCAAGGGAATTATTACCGAATTCTGCGGGAAGTTGCGGATTTCCTTTACAGGTATTGTTTTAAAGCTCAGAGTTAGACGCCCTTCAAACGAAGTTGAAGACCATTTAGGCTCAGTCAAACTGTAACTTTCAACTTCAATTGTTAAAGGCTTAGCGGTTCGCTGAAATTTTATATCGTGCAATTGTAAAATACTGATTACGTCTGTCCATTGCGGCGGAATAATATAATATAGAGGCGGCGCCACACCGATTGCAATTTTCGCCTCATCAAATTTCGGAATTTTTATGTCAAACGGTTTTGTACCGTAAACAATTTGTTTTGCGCCGGAAATTTCACTGTCTTTGACGCTGTATTCAACGCCTTTTAGATTAAAGGGTTCGGATTTGTCCGTAATCTGAAGCCTAAGAGGGAAGTTGTTTCCTGAATCGTAAGTTTTTCCGCGCTCGATAGTTTCTCTGTCGGCTTTTTTATTAGCTTCAAAAAGGCTCATTTTTGTTTTGCCAATTTCTTCGATAGTATAACGCAAAACATCGTAAGTTCCGCGAACACGGGACTTATAAGGTTTTAACATATGAGTTTCAATCAGCAAACCAGCACGATTTCGAAGCGGTGCGTAACCGGTCGCAAAACGCGGCGTGGCTATAAATGAAGCGAAGCCTTTGGAAACATCTCGCCCGTTAAATTCCAGATAATGCGTCAAAAGATTGCCTTCTTTTTCAACTTTCGGTACGACATTTCCGTCGAAATGTTTGTCCATCCAATTTTTTATAAACGGCGAAACATCTTGAAAATGCGCGTATTCATAAGTTACGTTGTAGCGAAAATCCGCACCATCGGTTACGTGACAATCGATAAAAAAATCGGGTTTCCATTCGTTCCACAGCGCCAGCCAGGCGCGCGTTTCCGGTGCATCGGCTTTCATATAATCGCGGTTCAGATTGAGGTTTGTCGTAGTTGCGCGAAATCCCATTTGGTCGGGACCGTTTTGGTTTATGCGATTGTAAGGGCTAAAAAGTTCGTGTCCGTCAACGTTGTAAATCGGCACAAAGATTATCACAACGTCCTTAAGCAAATCGGCGCGCGTTTTTGTAATGGCAATATCACGAAGGAGAGCCAATCCTGCGTCTTTTCCGTCCGATTCCCCGGCGTGAATACAGGCTTGGATGAAAACGACCGCCTTGCCCCGTTTACGCGCCAATGACGGGCTAAATGTTTTGTCGGTTGCGACAATCAAAAGCGGCAAATCTCTGCCTTCACCGCTTTTTCCAAAAGTTTTATACAAAATTAAATCCGAAGCCTGATCCAATTTTCGGCTGAAGGCAATTGTTTCCGCGTAACGCGGAGTTTGACGGTAATCGGTTTTCTCGGCAAAAGTTTGCCATTCTTTCGGAATGTTTATTGATTCACTTTGTGCGGAAATTGCCATAAAAGAAAAAACAATAAAACCTGCATACAGAATAAGTAAAAAAATTTGGCGCATCTTGGTAAAGCGCAAAATGCTGCCGGACAGTTTTGAAAAAAGCATATAAACGAATCTAATTTAAAGACGTTGAAATAGGCAAGGAATCTAGCTCAAAATCGAATTATTAAATGATTTTTCGACTTTTGCAATTTGAATTTCAACGTCGGGAAATGAACCGCGCCCGAAAAATACGTGCCGCGCAAATTTTTTGCCGATTCTTCCGCGCATAAAACTAAAACCGAATTCTAAAAGCGTTTGATTTGAAATAAGCGCAATCAAACGCCGCATCCACAGACGCGAGACAAATCGTGCGCGAAAAAATTCTCCCGAATAATCAAGCAAAACTTTCGGATTTTTCGTCTCTAATCTTTTCCAGATAATTTCAGAAGCAAACTTTGAAAGCCGCAGGCACGGGTCTAAACCGCCCGCCGTCAACGGGGAAACCGCGCCCGCTGCATCACCAATCAATAAACCGTTTTCATTTGCGATTTTTCGCAAAACTCCGCCGACCGGAATTTTTCCGCCGCGAGTTTCCGTTAATTTCATCCGACTCAAATCAACGATTTTATCAGCAGTTTTAACCTTAAATTCTTTTAATGCTTCGCGCGGATTAAATTTCTCGGCATAACCGCCAACGCCTATATGAATTTCCTCGCCGTCATTTGTAATCCAAGCCAAATATCCGGGGGCGAGTTTTGCATCCAAAAAGCAATGCAGACGCGGCTCATCAATTGAAAAAGCGTTTTGATAAACTTCTTCGTAACCGACAATCCATTCTTTGTTTTCGTCTAAATTCAAATCTTCTGCAACGTGCGATTGTGCGCCGTCTGCGCCGACCAAAACTTTTGCTTTAACTTCCCAATCTTTGCCGCTTTTTTTTAATTTGACAATATTTTCAGATTCATTGATTTCGGTTGATATGTAACGAGTTTCATTTGCAAATTCAACACCGCTCGCAATACATTCCCGCAAAAGGTTTCCATAAAGTTTGCCCATTTTGCCGACGCGAAATTCATCTTTTTCACTTTCCAAATTTATTGGTTTTAGTTTTGGCGAGTAAAGCGTCACATTTCTGACAGGTTTTCCGAGCGTCCCGGCAGGAAAATCGAAATCTTCAAGTGTTTTGCGTACAAAAATTCCGGTTGTGTGAATGCCTTTCGTCAAATCAATTTTTCTGTCAACCAGCAAAATTTTTGCGCCTCGCTGCGAAAGCAACTTGGCGCATTGTAAACCGGCAAGTCCGGCACCGATAATTACTACATCAAAACATTTTATTTGACCGAACATAAAAACTCCATCGTGTTTTCTTTATCCTCGCCGAGAGGCTCAAATTCATAACCGAAACCTTTGAGATATTCCAAACATTCGGTTCGCAGATTTTCCGAATGAAGCGACAAAAATATTTTTGGTTTAGCCGGCAGAACCGTTTCGCGCGCGCCGCGTAAAACCGATAGCTCTGCGCCTTCAACATCAATTTTGATAACTTTCGGCACAATTTTCAGTCTTTCCGCTACTGCATCTAAAGTAACTGTCGAAACAAGAGTTAAATTATTACTAACTGAATTTTTTTCCAATTTATCTTCGTTTGTCAGATATCCCATCGCGGTATTTTGACCGGAAGAAAACGATTCCAGGGAAATTTTATCCGAACAAGCCGACGGAATTATGCTGACATTTTGCAGTTTGTTAATGGTTACATGACGATACAAATGCGACAGGTTTCTTACAAGTGGTTCAAAAGAAACGATTTGTCCGCGCTCGCCGACAAGCCGCGAACCTAAAACCGTATAGTAACCGACATTTGCACCGACATCAAAAAAAACGTCGCCAGAGTCTAAGTTTTTCGCAAAAATCTCAGTTTGTTCTGGCTCGACCAAATTAAAATATACTGAACCGCCCCCGCCTTCGCCTTCTAAAGTTCCGAGAACGAATTTTGCTCCACGCAGATGACCGCTTATTACCGGATATGCCTTTTTCGGCAATAATTTACCGAAAATTGCTTGTGCGGCTAAACGCGCTAAATTTTTCATAAAATTTCTAGTTTAGGCAAAAACTTATTTCCTCAATGCGGCTGAAAATTCTCTAAGAAAAGATAAAGCGTAATAGTCGACAGCAAGATATAAATTAAGGCTATCAGACCTAGATTCATCATACTATTTTTCAGGTAAAGGTTCAGGTCAGCCGGTAAATCAAACACGATTTCCTTGTCAAAACTTTCAACCGGCGAAATCTTTTTTTCAAACGGTGGTTGCTCTCCAAGTTGAAATTCGGCTTTTTCATCACGCGCGAATTCACGGTTTTGTTCGTCAACAAAGCGCGCGTTAACCGTAATGAAACCGAGCATTGCTCATCTTGCATCATTGAAAACTTTAACTTTCACAATGTAAATTCGCTATAGACGGTTTCGTTGCCGAGCGTTTTTGTTTTTCTCACATTTATTACTGCCTTATGCATATGGCAATCGATAAAAAAACCGCAAAATTCCTCTGGTTCATTCAAAGCGAGCGTTTTTTCTTTGCTCAAAAGGGAAGTGCCAAACAGCAAAATCGTATAAAAAACAAACCATGTCGCAATAGCTCCGAAAACAAATTCTCTAAGCCAAGCCTTCATTGTGAAAATCGAAATAACCAACAAAATAAAAGCTACAATTAATCCGCCGATTGTCATCAACAATAACAAGGATGCCCATTGTTTTACCTTCCTTTCATTGCCTTTATTAAGGCTTCCATATGATTTAAATATTTCGCCAAAGCATTTTTGCCCGCAGCCGTGATTTTGTATTCGGTCAGCGGAACTCGATTTTTGAAAGATTTTTCGCATGCTAAATAACCGGCTTCTTCGAGTTTGCGGGCGTGGACGCTGATATTCCCGTCGGTTGTATTGAGAAGATTTTTCAAATCAGTAAAAGATAGAGTTTCATTTGCCGCCAGCGCGCTGATTATTCCAAGACGCATACGTTCGTGGATAATTTTGTCCAGTTCGTTTGAAACGTATTCCGCCGCTTTTTCAATCTTTAACGCTTGCGGTTTTGTTTTTTCATTTTCCAAATTTTCTTTTTTCAAAGCCAAAATTTTGTTGCTCATTATCCGCCGAACCTCCTTGCTATAATCGCTCCGAAAACGATGTGCAAAATACCAAAACTTAATGCCATCATTGAATTACCAAAATTTGCAGGAAGAACAAAAGCAAGCGTTCCAAGCGCGATAAAACACCATCCCATAATCGGAACTGATTTGACGGAAAAACTTCCGCCCATTATAACCGCCGCGCCGTATAGCAAAATCCAGACGGGAATCAGCGTTTCAAAATGTCCCAATCGCCAAAGTCCGATTGTAATTACAAACGCGCAAATCAAAGGCGGAAGAAAACTCATAGCAAACTTTTTCGCCGGCGCGGAATTAAGTAGCACATTAGCGATTTTCGATTTTTGCCACATCGCAAATAAACCGATTGCAAAAGCTAAAACCGCTTCAACCGCCCAGACGATTAACCAATCTTTGATTAATACTTGCTGATTAGCGATAAATGCTGCACCAATCGCCGTCAAACCCATAAAGATACCGCCGTAACCCGGAACAGCCGTAAAATGCGTCGAGCGTTCCATCGTCTTGCGTATAAACTGCAGATTATCCATCGCCCGCCCGTGCAGACTCGGCGGCTGATCCGCTTTGCTTTCTTTTGTTTGAATTGCTTGAATTTTCGCCATAACAATTTGTAAATTTACAATAATTAATATTTTTTGTCAAGAACTTTATATCATAAAGTTTTATCAGATATGCGTTTATTCATTTTAAGATGTAATAAAAATTATTTTACAACCGAAGTAAAAATGCTTTGTGGGTTTCCCACAAGTGGAAAAACATAAAAATAAAGTCAAAAGGGAAGTTGCGGATAAATATAGAAATTGGCAGATGATAATTAATGTTTTTGAATACATTTATCAACTGCCAATAAATTTATTAAATGAATAGTACTGAAAATAATAAATTAAAAAAACTCAAATTCTCAGCGGCATAACAATATATTTGTAATCGTAATTTTTCTCGCCAGCAATGTTTAATTGGGTTTGAGCATTGCCGTCTTTAAATTCAAAGGCAATACGAAGACGGCTGGAGTTTTCTTTGACCCGGACGGTTTTGCCATCAATCTCCTTTTCAAGGTTTTCTCCGGAATCGTTTTCGCCCGAACTGACGATATTTAAAAACTCCTGTAAATACTGCGAATTAAAACCGATGTTTACTTCTTCGCCGTTGTAATCAGCAGCGACTTTTTCTTCGGCTTCGCCTTCTTCAGAGCTTTGCGCACCGATTTCGATTTCATTTGGTTTGATAGTCAGACGAACTGACCGCGTTCTTTCATCAGCCATCAAAGAAACGCGGCGAATCGCGTTTTTCATTTCTTCGGCGTCAAAGACAGCAACTTTGTCGTTGTCTTTGGGAATTACCATTTCATAATTCGGAAAACTTCCCGACAATTTACGAGTGATAAGAAGTCTCCCCTCAACTTCAAAATAAATGTGGTTTTCATCTTCGCCAAAACTGACTTCACCGCTTGCGTCGCGTGCGATTTTTGTAAGTTCCATCAAAGCTTTTTTCGGAATCAGCGTGTCAATCGTTCCTTTATCAGCGTTTCCCGTCAATTGTTTTTCGACAAAGGCAAGGCGATGTCCGTCGGTTGTAACCATCCGTGCCATTTTGCCGTCAACCATAAACTTCGCGCCTGAAAGCGTAAAACGAGATTGTTCGTTTGTGATAGCAAAAGCCGTATTTTGAATAAAATGATTAAAGATTTCCGCCGAAAGTTTCATCGGCGCGCTTTTAAAGCTGGGAACTTCGGGAAATTGTTCGCGGTTGACGCCGGCTAACCTGAAATTTGATTTGCCGCAATTTAATTTGACCCATTCGTTTTCATCTTTCGTAAAATGCACATCGGCGTCCGGCAAAAGGCGCACAATGTCAAAAAGTTTACGCGCCTGTATGCACATCGAACCGCTCTTTTTGATGTCGGCTTCGGCTTCGCAGCGAATTGTAACGTCTAAATCCGTTCCGATAAACCGAATTGTATTCTCGCCGATTGATTCAATCAAAATATTTGATAAAACAGGAATTGTGCTTTTCTTCTCGACAATGCCTTGAACAAATCCGAGTTCGTCTTTTAAAACGCTTTGCTTTATTACGAATTCCATTTCTCTTTAACTCCTAAAATTTATCTTAGATTATAACTAAAAAATTTCTTTTTATATTCGCCGCCTTTTACTATTTATACTAATTTAAAAACTTAATATTTTTATAGTAGTAGTAGTAGTGCCTGTGGAAATGTGGAAAACTCACTTAAAACATTGTAAGTAAAAGAATTAAATTTCCACAGGCTCTGTGGAAAACCTGTGGAAAACTATTTTACCTGTGGAAAACTTCGGCAAAAATATTGCTTTTCCACTTTTCCACAGCCCTAAATATTCACCAACCTGTGGAAATGTGGAAAACTTTTTTTAACTTGTTGAATGCAAACTACATATTCAAACGACTAAATTTTATCCCTGTGGAAAACTACCGCCCGATTTTGTGTAAAAAACCATCTAACTAACTGCAAAGATTATCTATTAGCTCGCTGACGACCCTGTGGAAATTTCTGTCTTCCCTAATTAAAGCATCAATTTTCTCAACCGAGTGCATAACTGTCGTGTGATGTTTTCCGCCAAAATCGCGTCCGATTTCAGGAAAACTGTGTTTTGTTAATCTTTTACAAAGATACATCGCAACCTGTCTCGGTACAGCGATTTGTCGCACGTTGCTTTTTGATTTTAGTTCTTCAACCGACAATTTATAATGCGTGGATACGGCTTTAGAAATTTTGTCGAGCGTTACGCCCTCCGCTTGTCCGTCATCAATAACATTTCGCATTGCATCTTGCACAAGCATTTTCGAAAGCGGCAAACCGCGCAGAGATGAAATAGCCACGAGACGAACCAGTGAACCTTCGAGTTCCCGGATGTTGCTTTTTACTTTGCTAGCAATAAAAAACGCAATTTCGTCCGGCAGACTTACGCCGTCTAAATCCGCTTTGCGTTTGAGAATAGCGACTTTTGTTTCCAAATCAGGCGGTTCGATATCGGCAATCAAGCCCCATTCAAAACGTGAGTGAAGGCGTTCTTCCAAAGTCGGAATTTCGCGCGGCGGACAATCTGATGTAATCACAATTTGTTTTTGGTCGTTGTGTAGCGCATTAAATGTGTGAAAAAATTCCTCCTGCGTCCGTTCTTTACCAGCCATAAACTGCACGTCATCCATTAGAAGAACATCAATCGAGCGATATTTTTCGCGAAATGTCTGAGTTTTGTCGTAACGAATCGCGTTAATCAATTCGTTCATAAATTTTTCGGCGGAAATATATGCGACCCGCAAATGTCTGTTTCTTTCCTTGATAGCGTGTCCGGCAGCATGCATCAGATGCGTTTTGCCGAGTCCTACACCACCGTAAATATACATCGGATTATAAGTTTTACCGGGCGATTCGGCGACCGCCAAAGCCGCCGCGTGTGCAAATTGGTTGCAGGAGCCGACAACAAATGTCTGAAACGTATATTTACGATTGAGCGAGTTTTCAATCGGTTCAATATCAACGAAATTGGTCGAACTGCTTTTTTGCAGAATCTCGGGTTTTGATTTTTCTATAAAATTAAAGCTGTTTTGTGGATTAGCGGTTGTGATTTGTTTTTCGAAGAAAAATTCGTCGTCCTCGTCGGCAAAATTCTCGCTCTTCGCTTCCGATTCCTCGACTGCCCAATCGACACTGTAATTAGTCAAGTTCAATTCCTTCAATGTCTGCGTAATAACTTCCGAGTAATAGTTGTTGACCCAATCCTTATTCACCTGACTGGCACGAAGGTGCAGAATTTTGCCTTGGTCATCACAGCCGTCGAATTGAATCGGACGAAACCACGCCTCAAAAATTTGCTTGTTAAGCCGTTTTTCTACAGATTGAAGAATATTGCTCCAAACATTGTTGTTTTCTGTCGACATATTCATAGTCTTTCTCCACGAATTTTTGTTAAATCTTTGGTAAACCTTTTAAGCAAAAAATCTTTTTTCTATATCCCCAAACCGAATCGAAAATTCCTCTGATTTATTCCTTACAAACCCTTTTAAGTCAGCAACTTTTTTATGTTTATAGAACCTAAAGTAAATAGGTTTTCCACAGGGTTTTCCACAGGCTTGTGGAAAGTTGCTTAATTGCTAAAGTGACACTTTAACTGTTTTATTTTCAATAACTTACAAGAATTTGTTTCTTTGGAAATGGGTCAAAGACTATCAAAATAAAAAGAAAATAGCAAGAGAAATCCACAGGTTTCCGAAATTATTTTTTACCATTTGATAAAGCCCTTTTTTGACAAACACTTGGCAGGATTTTAGATTGTGTTAGACTTGTTTTTTCGATGATTTTGGAGCGCAAAACTCTATGAAAAGAAGAAAAAAGAAAATGAAAAAGCCCGACGTGATGAAATCAAAAGAAATTGAATTGCGGTTGCAGATCAAAAAAATTACGGACGGGTTATTTTACACCAGTGAAACTGACGCCGAAATCCTGCCGTTCACCGGAAAAAAGGCTCAGGCGGTTACTTGTGAAGAAATACTCGCTCAAACCGGAAATGAGGCAAATTCACCGGTTGAAGAAAGAAACTTCACGGAATTTTTTTCGCGCCTGACGGAAATTCAAGATTGGTTTGGCGATGAGGAAAAAACAGCGGCGCAGAAATTTACTGATTTGAAAAATTTGTTGGAGAAAAACTTAAAGAATTTAAAAGTTTTCAAAGTCGGCAAAATTCAGCTTGATATTTACGCCGTCGGGCTTGATGCGGAATGTAATCTAATGGGAATACAAACAAAAGCCGTCGAAACCTAATTAAGTGGTGAACTATGAGTAGGCATTAAAACTATTTAGAGTAGTTTTTGTTCTTACAACTTATTAACAGCTCACCACTTATAAAATTATTTTTTCTTAACCGAACTCGCCCCAGAAGCTGTTTGTTTAATGTTTTTCGGCTCATTGGTATAATAGACAGAACTGGCACCGCTGGCGTCGGCGTTCAAATCGTTTGACGGCGCAACCGTTATACTGCTCGCGCCGCTCGAATCGACATCTGCATTTTCCGTCTGCAAACCTTCCGCATCAATTTTGCTTGCACCTGATGCATCGGCATGAAAGGATTTTACCGTTCCGTCAATTTTGATTTTTGACGCGCCGCTTGCTTCCGCTTGCAAAGAATCGGTTTTAACGTTTGTAGCAAGAGCGTTCGACGCGCCTGAGATGTCCAAATCGGTCAACTCCGGCATCGAAATTTTAACGTTGATTTTTGACTTCGCCGAAATTCTGCCTTCGCTGAAAATTTTCAAAGTATCGCCGTTTGCTTCGGTTTTGATGTATTGAAGCAAATTGTCGTCGGCTTCAACCGTAACGCTGAAATCTTTTTGCGCCGTAACTTCCAAATTTATCGCGCCGCCGGCGTCAATTTTGCTGAAACCGGAAACGTTTCGCTGCTCGCTTTTCGTCGTTCCCGAACCGCGAACGCCGCCGCCGAAACCATTGAAGCCGCCAAAACCGCAGCCGTTAACGAAAACCAAACTGATTGAAAGAGCCGCCGCAAAAACAATTAAGCCGAATCTTTTCATAATTTTTCTCCAAAAATATATTTTCCGCGAATTTGAATTTGAAAGGGAAACGAAAACCTTTTTTATAAAGTTCAATAAATTATTTTGAAAAAGCCCAGTAAGACAAAAACGCCTGTACAATTCCGATAATCAAACCGAACAATGCGCCGAAAAGCTCGATTGTCCGCAAGTGTTCTTTGGCGACGGACAAAACGAGACCTTCGAGTTTTTCAACCGGATAAAGATTTATTTTTTCGCGCACGACGTTGCCGATGTCGAATTCGCGGATTGCTTCGGGTAATTTTTCTTTGGCGGCGGAAATAATCGTTTCGGTCAAAGATTTTCCCGCTTGCAGCACTTTTTCTTCGGAAATGTGGTCGGAAAGTTTGCCGATCGGCGCGGCGAGAAGTCTTTCGATTTGTTTTGACAAAACCCGATTGATGATATTAGAAGTTTCCGGGCGAGAAATAACGTTCAGCAAACTTTTTGCCAGCATATTTTTGAACTTTTCTTCCGCTTGCGGATGCGCCGTCTGCAAAATTGCTCCTAGACTGTGCGGGCGAAGTTTTTGCAGTGTGTCGGTCAAATATGCCGAAACCGAAGTCATCATCTGTTCGCCCTGTAAAACCGAAAATACGCTTTTAGAAATTTGCGATTTCAATCTTTCGAGCTGTTCGCGCGCGATTTTTCCGATAATTTCGGGAAGCGGCTGGCGCATCGCGTTATCAATTGAAGTGTTGAGAAAATTTTGCGCTTCGTTGGCAAAAAAATCGCCGCGCAGCGTTTCCTCTATCCGTTTCGGCAGACTTTCATTTACCAAATCGTCAACTTCTTTTATAAGATTTTCGCGCGAGACAAACATTTTTTTGAAAAACGGAAGATGCTCGTAATAATCGTGAACTTCACGTTTTATCAGCGCGCCGATTTGATTGCGCGTACGGTCTGCTGTGATTATCTCGCTTAAATGGTGAACAATTGACTCGACTTGTCCGACCGCTTTTTCTTTAAGCAGCGCAACAGCATCTTCGGTAAACATTTCGCCCAGAGGAATTTGACTAACGGCTAAATCGTCTACGCGGCGATTGATAAAATCTCTGATTTTCTGCTCAAACACCGGTTCTTTAACGACCGAACGAATGCGTGTCTCCAAAAAACCAAGAATTTTATTAAACGCTTCTTCATCAACAGTTTCAGAAATCCGGCGCGATAAAACTTCGTCAACACGCCGATTGACAAAACCTTGAACGGAGGCGACGGTTTCCTCGCTCTGCAAAACGCTTTCGATATATTCAAAAATTTTTGTTTGCAGCGAAGAAATCGCATCCAAAACAGGCTCGCGGATGTTTGCGGGCAAGGCTTCGACAAGCGATGGATAATTTTGCGAAAGCAAATCGTGACTGTAAGAATCAACGACGCCTTGAATTTTTCGGCGCAAAAAATCCTTCTGGAAAAGTTCTTCCAAAACCGTTTCCTGGGAAACAAGCTCTTCGCCGACGGCTTTACCGATAGCTTCCGCCAGCCGCGTGCGATGTCGCGGTATCATTCCCTGCGGAAAAACGGTAACGCCGAAAACTTTCACCGGAAAGCGCGGGCGAAAAAGCATACGCACGGCAAGCCACGCGCCGATGTATCCGTGAACGGTCGCAAAAATGATAAGCAGAGCAATCTGTACCCAAAGCTGGCTGAAAAAATTTCCAAAAACTTCCATTATTTTATACAGAAATCAGGACTTGCATTGCCGACGATTGCGACCGACTTGTTTTATAAAATCCGCGTCAATTCGTTTTTAGCGTGTTTGTCTCCGTTCCGTTTCTTCTAAAAAACCTGAAAACCTTTCGATTTCAAACAAAAATCGGAAAATTCTTTCAGCCATTCATAACTCGCGCTGTAATTTTTCCATTTCTCGTCATCATCGTGATAAAGCGTGCCGTCGTCGGGCGCGTCCGTGATGCTCAAATCCGAAAAAATACGTTTGTCAGGCGCTAATTTCGGCAGAATTTCATCGCGGATTTTCTCGCCGATGGCGTGCGCTTCTTCTTTGTCCAGAGAAACGCCGGTTGCTGTGTAGTTCATTTGCCGCAGCTTTCCCTCGCTGATAATGTCGAAACTTTTTACAATTTCAAGCGCGGTTTTCCAATTCCAAATACTGGCGCGATACTCAAAATTTTCCGCTCCCAAATCCATTAAAGTGAAACTCATATATTTTCCCTCGTTCGTCTCCTGAAAAAATGCTAAACGCGAAAAGCGATTTGGTCAATGAATTGTCGCAGGAAATTACGCGAATAAGAGTGATTTAAAAAATATCTGTGTGTATCCATGTTCATCTGTGGTTAATTTTTTCTCTGCGGTTTATAATCTCGTTTCAAAAACTTATGTCAAATTCAATTTCATATCAGGACGCTGGCGTTTCGATTGATAACGCCAATATTGCGCTCGACAAAATCAAAAGTTTTGCCAAATCAACTTTCAACGAGCGAACTTTGACGGAAATCGGAAGTTTCGGCGGAATGTTTTCGGCGATGTTTCCAGAAATACGCGAGCCGATTCTTGTCGCTTCGGCGGATGGCGTCGGCACGAAACTGAAACTCGCTTTCGACACGGGAGTACACAACACAATCGGTCAAGACCTCGTAAATCATTGCGTTAACGATATTTTGGTGCAGGGCGCGCGCCCGCTTTTTTTTCTAGACTATTTTGCGACCGGAAAACTAAATCCTGAAACCACAATCTCAGTTGTTTCCGGTATGGCAAAAGCCTGCAAAGAAAACGGCTGCGTTCTACTTGGCGGCGAAACGGCGGAAATGCCCGGATTCTACAAAGACAGTGAATACGATTTGGCGGGTTTTATAGTTGGAGTTGTCGATAAATCGAAAGTTATAGATGGAAAAAATATCGCTGCGGGCGATGTTATTTTAGCTTTACCGTCAAACGGTTTGCACACGAATGGTTATTCGCTGGCGCGAAAACTGTTTTTTGAAGTCGGCGGTTTTACGGTAGACTCAAAAATTGAAGAACTCGGCGGCGAAACTTTAAGCGAAATTCTGCTTAAACCGCACAAAAGTTATCTGAAGTTATTAGATAAACTGCTCGAAACAAACACGATAAAAGGTCTGGCGCACATCACCGGCGGCGGACTTCTCGAAAATAGTCCGCGAATTTTGCCGGAAAATGTAGCGGTCGAAATTCGTCGAGGAACCTGGGAAGAATTGCCGATTTTCGGTGCGATGCAAAAACTCGGAAATGTTTCAGATGGAGAAATGTTTCGGGCGTTTAATATGGGCGTCGGATTAGTGATTATATGTGCCGAAAGCAATGTTCTGCAAACAAAATCGCACATCGAAAATCTTGGCGAGAAATGTTTTGAAATCGGTCGAGTTGTTAAAGGGAACAAAGAAGTTTTAATTACTTAATTTTTAATAATGGTAACGCGCTTGCAGAAAATCAATGCGTGTTTCGCCGACTAGATAAACGATACGGTGTTCCTGCGTCAAACGCCGCAACCAGGCGCCCGCCACAAGGTATTTCAAAGGTTCAGGTTTGCTGATACCGTCGAAAGGTTCACGCAAAATCGCTTCAATTATATCAAAGGCGCGAAGCAGTGTTTTGCGGTTAGTTTCTGCCCAAAAACGCAAATCTTCCCGAAATTCCGGATGAAAAACCGCTTCACGTTGAAATTTGCGATTACTTTCTTTTCTCAACTCCAAACTCCAGCCGTAGATTTTCTAATGTTTCGGGTTTTTCGGTTTTCGCCCGTGCGCGACGTAAGGCTTTGAGAAGTCTTTGCGCGTTTTTCGGTGAGCGAAGAAGATGTGCGGTTTCCAACAAACTTGAAAGTTCGTTTGCGTTGACCAGCGCGACATCTTCATAACCGCGCCGATTTATTATTACGATTTCCTGCTCGTCCGTAACTTTTTCGAGTAAAGATGCTAAATTGTTTCTGGCGTTGCTATAAGTTGTTTGTATCGGCATAAATTTATACTCCAAACTTGGACAGAACTATTGTGCAAGTTTTCAATCTAATTATCAAATGAAAATCGGCATTTTAATATCAGAGCGCGGCTCGAATATGACGGCGATTATTGAAGCCGTTCAAAAAGGGCAAGTTCCGAATTCTGAAGTTGCTGTCGTCATCAGCGACAAAGCAGGCGCGGAAGGTTTGCAGAAGGCAAAAGAGCGAAATATAGAAACGCTTGTTGTGGCTCGAAAGAGGCGTACACGCGAAGAACACGATGCGGAAATTGTTGCCGAACTCAAGAAAAGAAATGTCGAATTGGTTTGTCTTGCCGGTTATATGCGGCTTCTTTCAAGAGATTTTGTACGCGCTTTTCCCGACAGAATTTTGAACATTCATCCGAGCTTGCTTCCGGCTTTCAAAGGTTTGGACGCGCAACAGCAGGCGATTGAATACGGCGTCAAGTTTTCCGGCTGCACAGTTCATTTTGTTGATGAAGATTTAGACCACGGCGCAATCGTCGCGCAAAAGATGGTAGAAGTGCGAGACGACGACACGCCGGAAACTCTGGCAGCGCGAATTTTGAAACACGAACATTCGCTTTACGTTGAAGCGATTGCAAAAATTCTCGAAGGAAAAATCAAAATTGTCGGAAGGCGTGTCGTTTCGGTTACGAATTAGAAGGGTTTTCCGAAAAGATTTTGGATTACACCGAGAAGAAAGCTGAAAGGTTGCAGATTCTGAGCAGTTGTTTTGACATAATCGGGGCAAACGCTTAAACTCTAAGTTTTCACTTTATCGTCAGGAGATGAGTAATTATGCCAAAGAGAACATTTCAACCAAACAACCGTCGGCGAGCCAAGAAACACGGCTTCCGCGCGCGAATGGCGACCAAAAACGGGCGCGCGGTATTGAAACGCCGCCGCGCGAAAGGACGCAAAAGATTAACGGTTCATCATTATTAGACTTTTCTTTGCCGAAATCTGCGCGGGTCAGAAAACCGAGCGAGTTTCGCCGCGTTTATGCTGAAGGCAAACGGTTTGAAGGGCGATTTATGACGGTGTTTATTGCGCCGTCGGCTGCGGGTGTTCAACGTCTCGGTATTACGGCTTCAAAAAAGGCTGTCGGGAACGCCGTTCAGCGCAATCGGACAAAGCGTCTTTTGCGCGAAACGTTTCGCTTAAGTCGCGCCGAACTCAACGAATTGGAAACAAAGTTCGATTGGGTTTTGAATGCCAGAAGAAGTCTTCTGACGGTTAAACTCGAAAAGCCGCTCGAAGAATTTCGGCAAATCGTCGGAAAAGTTAAAATTTTTGAATCGATAACCAAAACAGGCGAAAACGACGTAATAAAGTAAAGAAAAATGAAGTATCTGGTTTTGGATTTTTTGAAACTTTACGAGACGTTGCTTTCGCCTCTTTTTCCGCCTGCCTGCCGTTTTACGCCGACTTGTTCGGAATACGCGGCGCAAGCGGTGGAAAAATACGGCGCAATTGGCGGAACTTGGCTCGGATTAAAACGTATTCTTCGCTGTCAGCCTTTTTGCCGAGGCGGACACGACCCAGTTAGATGATTTTAGATTTTGGATTTCGGATTACCGTCAATTCAAATTGAAATTTGTTTGTTAAATAACTCATTTAAATGAACATTTTGAATTTTGGTTGAAAACGTGAACACCTGACAAATCCAAAATCCAAAATCCAAAATAAAAATGTCTGATTCTAAACAAAACGCACAATCTCGATTTATTCTGGCGTCATTGCTTGCGATGCTGGTGTTTTACGGTTACAGCTATTTTTTTCTGCCGAAAAATACGCCGACCGATAACGCAAATACGGCGCAAACAGTTGTTACTGCAACGCCGACACCCGAAACGGCGCAACAGCCCATTCAAGCGCAAAATCAAACTCAAATTACAGACTCGACGCCGGACGACAATCCGAATAAATCCGTTACGATTAAAACGCCGCTTTACCAAGTAAAACTCGACTCGCGCGGCGCAGTGGCGACAAGCTGGATATTGATAAAAAACGTTTCGACGCAAAACCCGGACGGAAAGCCGCTTTTTGCCGACGGTTCGACTAAAGATGACAAAAAGCCGCTCGAACTCGTTCCGCCCGAAGCCTTGAACCGCAATCCGCGCGAACTTCCGTTTCGCCTCGCAACCGGCGACCCGAACCTTGATAATTTTATAAACCAGCGCAATTATCAAATTTCGGCAAACGAAGAAAATATAGAAATTGCCGCCGGACAGGCAAAGCAGATTGATTTTGTTTTGCGCGAGGAAGCAAGCGGTGTCGAAGCCGTAAAAACTTTCATTTTCAGTGCGGACAGTTATGTAACCGATTTAAAAATTAAATTGACGAAAAACGGTCAGCCTGTTCCGAACACGAAGCTTCTTATCGGCGCAAGTCCAGGCGACCAAGGCATCGAACATCACAATTTTTATCATATCGAATCCGAAGCCGTCGCTTTTGTAAAAGGCGACATTGAACGCCATTTGGGAGCGTCCATTGTTCCTTCCGATAAAAACGAAGGCTCGCTTATCCTCAACGGCGAGACGGATTGGGCTGGAATCGGCGACGCTTATTTTGCGATGGCGGCAATTCCGGCGCAGCAAGTAAACGGTCTCGAATTTCGTGCTTCAAAATACGAGGTTGAAACGAAACCTTTTTATGACGGAATTATAAGCTGGATTACGCGCAGTGAAACAACAAAAGAAACTCGCCATTTGATTACGGCTTACGTTACGATTAGCGCAGACGGCTCAAGCACGAAAATCTACACCGGCACGAAAGATTATTTTGTTCTGACGGACTACAACAAAATTTTGACCGATTCGGTTGGAAGAACGATAGACATTGAAGATTTTGTAAATTTCAGTAATTACAGTTGGTTTCGCTGGCTGGTTAAACCGATTACAGTTCCGATTGTTGGCGCGCTGAATTTTCTAAATAATTTCACGAACAATTACGGCGTTGCCATTATTCTTTTCACGCTTTTGTTTTATTCTTTGCTTTTTCCGCTGCGCTGGTATCAATCGAAATCGTTCAAAAAATCGGCGGAAAACGCGCCGAAGATGAAGGATTTGCAGGACAGATTGAAGGAAATGCAGAAAAAAGGCATTCCGGCGGACGACCCGCGAATGCGCGAATTGCAGATGGAGCAGTTAAAGATGACGAAAGACGCGCTGCCGATTGGCGGCTGTCTGCCGATGCTTCTGCAATTCCCGCTTCTTATTGCGCTCTATACGGCGGTTACGGTTTCAATCGGTTTCCGTCAAGCGACGTTTTTGTGGCTGCCCGATTTGTCGGCAAGTGACCCTTATCATTTTCTCGAATTCGGTTTCGCGCTTTCGATGATTCTGGCGATGAAATTTACACCGCAAGCCGCCGTTGTTACGCCCGAGCAACAGATGCAGCAAAAAATGATGACGTATCTGATGCCGGTAATGATGCTCTGGATTATGTGGAGCGCACCGGCGGGACTGCTGATTTACTGGCTTTTCGGAAATGTCGTCAGCTTTGTACAGCAAATTATTATCAATCGGATAAACAAACCGAAAGAGCCGCCGACCGAAGAAATTGTTTCGAGTGTTCCGAAAAACGCTAAAAAGGTGAATCCGAAATTTTCGACATCGTAAATTGTAAAGTGTGGATAGATGACACTAAATTCTATTCACATTTTTACTATTAACAAATCTATGAATGAAACCTGCGAAAAAGCCGAAGCATTTTTAACCGAACTCGTCGCCGATTTACGATTCAAATTAACCGTTTCGGCAAACTGGACGGATGAAGGTTGCTGGTTGGATTTTAAGGGCGACGACGTACAGTTTCTATTGACCGAAAACGGCGAAATGCTCGACGCTTTTGAAACCCTAGCTTTCCAGATTTACGGCAGAGAACTCGACCGAACGCAGCGTTTTATCTGCGACGCCGAAGGTTTTCGCCGCACGCGCAAAGCCGAACTCCAGGCAATGGCACGCTTTGCCGCGCAAAATGTTCGCAAAAACGATAAACCGTTTACTTTTGGCGTATTAAATTCCACTGAAAGGCGCGTCATTCATCTCGTTCTGCAAAATGAAGAAGATTTGATTACCGAATCTGTCGGTGCGGGCAAAGACAGACGACTTCAAGTCCGCTTGAAATAAGAGTTCAAGGATTTAAGGTTCAAAGTTTAAAGTTTGATTTTGCAGCCTTGAACTTTGAACCTTAAACTTTGAACTATGTCAGATACGATTGTCGCACTTGCAACTCCTCTCGGACGAAGCGGAATCGGCGTGATTCGCTTGAGCGGCGCGGATTCGCTCAAAATCGTCAGAAAACTCACGCGCGATGAAAATTTCTTACCCGAACCGCGTTTCGCCGCGCTGAAAAAACTCTACGACCTCGAAACTTCCGACGTAATTGACGAAACGGTAATTACTTACTTCAAATCTCCGCAATCATTTACCGGCGAAGACGTTATTGAAATAAGCTGTCACGGTTCGCCCGTAATTCTTCGTCAAATTATAGATTTTTGTCTCCGGCTCGACGCGCGAATGGCTGACGCTGGCGAATTTTCCCTGCGCGCTCTGGCGAACGGGCGAATGAATTTAAGCCAAGCCGAAGCAATTCGAGATTTGATTGATGCGCAATCGATTGCTTCGGCGCGTCAATCCGTTCGTCAACTTCGCGGCGAATTGTCTAACGCGCTCCAGCCGCTCAAAGACGATTTGCTCGACATTATAGTCGTTTTAGAATCTTCGCTCGAATTTGTTGAAGACGATTTGCCCGATTTCCAAGCTCAAAACATCAAGCAAAAACTTCTCACAATTTTAGATGGATTAGAAAAAATGGCTGCGACTTTTCAAGCCGGAAAACTTCTGCGCGAAGGTTTAAAGGTTGCGCTCGTCGGTCGTCCGAACGTAGGAAAATCTAGTCTTTTCAACGCTTTACTCGGACACGAACGCGCCATTGTAACCTCAATAGCCGGAACGACGCGCGACCAATTGCACGAAAGATTTACAATAAACAACATTCCGATTTCTCTGATTGACACGGCAGGCTTGCGCAAAACTTCCGATATGGTCGAAAGCATCGGCGTCGAGCGTTCAAAACGCACGATGGCGGACGCTGATTTGGTTGTCGTATTGCTGGACGGTTCGGAAAATTTAACCGTCGAAGATAAAGAAATTTTCAATCAAGCCGAAGACTTAAATCATCTGATTGCAGTAAATAAAAGCGACTTGGCGCAGACGAAAATCAAATTTGACGGAAACGAAAAAGTTCTGTACATTTCCGCCAAAACAGGCGAAGGTTTAAACGAACTGCAAAAAGCTATCATTGAGCCTTTTTCCGCGCACGACACTGAAAATACCGGCTTTTTAATTTCCGATGCCCGCCACAACGATTTGCTCCGCCGCTCGATTTTGGAAATTGAAACTTCTTGCCGCTCGATAGACGAAAAAATGAGTGAAGAAATTATCCTGATTGGTCTGCATAACGCGATACGCTTTTTGGGCGAAATCACCGGCGAAACAACTACTGAAGACATGCTCACGCGCATTTTCTCCACTTTCTGCATTGGAAAGTAAGAAGCAATAAACAACAAAAACAATAAAAATAATAAACCATACTAAAGTCTGTAAATACAGGATTTTTTCTTTCTTTGTTTTTATTCTTACTTGTTTTTGTTTCGTTTTAGTTTGTATCTTTTTGTATCTCTATTGTATTTTAGATGTAGAAACGAACGAGTAAAATTGGTTTTGGCGAAATTATGCTACATACAACAACACAAACAATTTCAGGATTGAAGGAACGAAAATGAGTTCAAATATTCAGATACAGCGGATTTGCAAATTTTGCGGAAACGAGTTCACGGCTCGGACAACAGTAACAAAATACTGTTCTCATCCGTGCGCTTCAATGGCTTATAAAGCACGGACGCGAGGCACGAAAATCAAAATCAGCAATATTGAAATGACGCAAGCCGTTTCGATTCCGATTGCCAGATTACAGGCAAAGGATTTTTTAAGCATTGAGGATACTTGCAAATTGTTAGGTGTTAGTCGTTGGACGGTTAGCCGTGCGATCAAAGAAAAGCGTTTGAAAGCAGTGAATCTCGGCAAGCGGATTGTTATCAAACGAACTGAAATTGACCGTTTGTTTTCGTAAATACAACAGAAAAAATGTTTTTTTCTTAACCACTTTTACCACTTTAACCACTTTTTTGACTTGATTATGATTAAAGTTTTCCTGCGAGACAAAAAACTAATGCACGGCAAACGCGGACTTTACCTTGATTTTTATCCGCCAATCATTCACCCGGAAACGCAGAAACAAACCCGGCGCGAACATTTGCGGCTTTATGTTTTTGAAAAGCCAAAGGCAGAAACGGAAAAAGAGCATAACAAAGAAACACGGATGCTTGCCGAAAACATTCGCGCACAAAGGCAGCTTGAATTTCAATCCGGCATTTATGGTTTTGTTTCGGCGCAAAATAAGAAAAAGGATTTTCTCGGATACTTTCAAAAATTAGCCGAAAGCAAGCTGCAAGGCTCGAAAAGCAATTACGATAATTGGTTGTCTGTTTTGAAATACTTGAAAGAATTTACCAACGAAGTTTGCAGATTTGGCGACGTGAGCGAAAGATTTTGTTTGGACTTCAAAGACTTTCTTTTAAAGCGCGAAACGATTTCACAAAACACGGCTTCAATTTATTTCGACAAATTCAAAGTAGCTGTGCGATCTGCTTTTGATGACAAACTGCTTTTCGATAATCCGGCAAAGCGCATCAAGTCAATCAAGCCTACCGAAACACAGCGCGAATTTTTAACGCTCGATGAGCTGCAAAAATTAGCCGTAACGCCCTTCCAGTATGAAGATTTGCGCCGTGCATCGCTATTTTCGGTTTTGACAGGCTTACGCTATTCAGACATCGAAAAATTAGTTTGGACCGAAATTCAGCATAGTAGAGAGCAAGGTTTTTTTATCCGTTTCCGTCAAAAGAAAACAAAAGACACGGAAACTTTGCCGATTTCCGAAAATGCTTATGAATTGCTTGGTGAACCGGGCAAAGCTGATGAAAAAGTTTTCAAAGATTTGAAATACTGGCAATGTGCTTATTTGGATGATTGGACAACCAATGCCGGGATTGATCGAAAGATTACGTTTCATTCTTTCCGGCATACTTTTGCTACTCTACAACTAACTTTGGGAAGTGATATTTACACGGTTTCAAAGATGCTCGGACATAAGAATCTGCAAACAACGCAGATTTACGCAAAAGTTATTGACGAAAAGAAACGTGAAGCTGCGAATAAAATTAAATTACTGAAATTATAGTCAAAGATACAAATTTAGATTGTTTTCAGAAAAATTGTAGTTGTAACTGTTTACAAAATAATAATTTACGGCGATAAAAAACAATTCATTAGAGGCATTTAACATAAATGTAACATTGTAAAATCCAATTTCAATTATCCTTTTTGTGTGATATTTGGCAGAAAAGCATATCAAAATTAAAAGCAGTTAATTTTTAGGTTGCTTTTCTTATAGATTCTTTTGAAAAGGATAAGTCAATGCAAAATTTATTATTAACACAAATTTCAGATTCAGAAATTAGACAGCTTTTTCGTGAAGAACTCGAAAACTTCTTTGCTGCAAAACAGCTTACCGATGGAAAAACCGAAAGTGAAGAAATCGGCGGAATTGATTTGGCAATCGAAATAACAGGGCTTGCCAAGCCAACTATTTACAGTTTAGTTTCGGAGCGCAAAATACCGCACTCAAAGCAAGGCAAACGGCTTTATTTTTCCCGGCAGGATTTACTCGAATGGATAAAAAACGGCAAACGCAAAACACAAACCGAAATTGCGATTGAAGCCGAAAACTACAGACAAAAAGAAAAAGAAGCGTTTCCGCCTACCAAGCAAAGAAACCGCTTCTTAAAAGTAAAAGAAAATTCTTAAACCACTATGAATAATACCGCAATTCAGCCGCGAACGGCAAGCGAATACCCGTTTTTCAAAATCACGGCGGATGAGATTTTGAAAGATTTTGAAAGCATTTCCGCCGTCAAAGTAAAAGCGCACGAAACAATTCTTGACGAATTTCTTGCTGAGATCGAATCAATTGATTTTCGTGAAATTCTCGGAATTGATAAACAATCTAACATTCCGCAAAAGCATTTTGTCGTTTTGGTAATTGATGAAGTTTTGCGGCTTATCAAACAAAACAATTTTGGACTATGCGCCAAAAATGATTTTATTTATCTTTTTAACGGCGTGTTTTGGAAACCAATTGACCGAGAAGAATTTCGCTCATTTCTGGGCAAAGCAGCGGCACGGCTCGGAATAAATGAACTCGAATCAAAACATTTTGCTTTCCGTGATTCTCTCTATAAACAATTTATTTGCACGGCGGACGCTCCAAAGATAAAGGAAACTGAAAATACTCTAATCAATCTGCAAAACGGCACTTTGGAAGTTTCCGAAAAAGGATTTCACTTGCGCGAACACCAGCGCGAAGATTTTCTAACCTATCAACTGCAATTTGCCTTTGATAAAAAGGCTGAAAAGCCTTTGTTTGACAAATACTTGCAGAGGACTTTGCCGGATTGCGAAATGCAAAAGATTCTGGCTGAATATATTGCTTATTGCTTTACACGGCATTTGAAACTTGAAAAATGTCTTTTCCTTTTCGGCACGGGCGCGAACGGTAAAAGCGTCTGTTATGACATCGTAACGGCATTATTTGGCTCGGAGAGTATTACAAGTTTTTCATTGAATAACCTTCACGAAGAACACAATCGCGCTTTGATAGTGAATAAACTTTTGAACTATTCGAGTGAGCTTGGCGGAAAGAAAGCGATTGACAGCGATCTATTCAAAAAACTTGTTTCCGGTGAAACTGTGCAATGTAGGTTGAAATACGGCAATTCGTTTGAATCCAATCGTTACGCCAAATTGATGTTTAATTGTAATGAATTGCCGCGCGATGTCGAATTTACGCCCGCATTTTTCCGCCGTTTTCTAATCATTCCCTTTAACGAAACTATTTCCGAACGCGAACAAGACAGCGAGCTTGCCAAGAAAATCATTAAAAGCGAGCTTTCCGGCGTGTTCAATTGGATTTTAGACGGCTTAAACCGTCTTTTGCAGCAAAAGCGATTTACCGAAAGCGAAACCGTGCGAAAGATGAATAAAGATTTCCGCGAACAATCCGACAGCGTTCAAATGTTCCTTGCCGATTACAGTTATCAGAAATCGGCTCTTGATTTTGTTTCGCTCAAAGAGCTTTACAGCGAATATCGGCAGTTTTGCCTAGATGATGGCTTCAAATCTTTGAATAAAAGCAATTTTGGCAGGCGTTTAGAAGCAAACGGCATCCAGATTGAAACGAGAAATTTTGGTAAAGCCGTCTGCGTTTCCAAGTCTTAAAAAGTGGTAAAAGTGGTAAAAGTGGTCGTCTAAAAAACATTTTTTCTGTCCGATTATGGCAAATTTTACATTTACACTCGAAAAATATCACGGCACAAAATCACGGCATAATTGCCCGAATTGCGGCGGACGGCGCGAACTTTCCCGATCAGCGATCTATTCAAAAAACTTGTTTCCGGTGAAACTGTGCAATGTAGGTTGAAATACGGCAATTCGTTTGAATCCAATCGTTACGCCAAATTGATGTTTAATTGTAATGAATTGCCGCGCGATGTCGAATTTACGCCCGCATTTTTCCGCCGTTTTCTAATCATTCCCTTTAACGAAACTATTTCCGAACGCGAACAAGACAGCGAGCTTGCCAAGAAAATCATTAAAAGCGAGCTTTCCGGCGTGTTCAATTGGATTTTAGACGGCTTAAACCGTCTTTTGCAGCAAAAGCGATTTACCGAAAGCGAAACCGTGCGAAAGATGAATAAAGATTTCCGCGAACAATCCGACAGCGTTCAAATGTTCCTTGCCGATTACAGTTATCAGAAATCGGCTCTTGATTTTGTTTCGCTCAAAGAGCTTTACAGCGAATATCGGCAGTTTTGCCTAGATGATGGCTTCAAATCTTTGAATAAAAGCAATTTTGGCAGGCGTTTAGAAGCAAACGGCATCCAGATTGAAACGAGAAATTTTGGTAAAGCCGTCTGCGTTTCCAAGTCTTAAAAAGTGGTAAAAGTGGTAAAAGTGGTCGTCTAAAAAACATTTTTTCTGTCCGATTATGGCAAATTTTACATTTACACTCGAAAAATATCACGGCACAAAATCACGGCATAATTGCCCGAATTGCGGCGGACGGCGCGAACTTTCCCGATATATTGACGCAAACGGATACTATCTTGCCGATGATGTCGGCAAATGCAACCGTGAAAGCAAATGCGGTTATCACAGAAAGCCGAAAGAATTCTTTGCAGACAATCCGCATCTATCAAAATTGGAAAAATCGGAAACTCTAAAAAGGAAAAGTTTGAACAAGTTTGGACGTAAAAAAAACAGAAACTTGCAACAAGTTGAAACCGAAAAAGGAAAAGTAACGGACAAATTAGAAACTCCAAAAAAAGGAGAATTGCAGTCTATAAAAAAGGCTGAAACAAGATTTGATTCAATTCCATTCGATTCATTCAAAAACACACTCGGAAATTATCGGCAAAATAATTTTGTGCAATTTCTTTCGGACCTTTTCCCGGATGATCTCAAAGCCGTTCAAACCGTTCTGCAAAAGTATTATATCGGCACATACAAAGACGGCTTAACAGTCTTTTGGCAGATTGACGGACGCGGCAAGATTCGCACTGGCAAGATAATGCGCTATGACATTCAGACCGGGAAACGGCAGACAGTTAGAAGTTGGATCGAAAACGGCGAAACGTGCGAACTCAAAACCGATTGGATGCACAAGAAAATTAAAAGGGATTTCAATTTGAAACAATGCTTTTTCGGTGAACATCTTTTGCAGAAAGAACCCGGCAAAACAATTGCCGTTGTCGAAGCCGAAAAAACCGCTGTGCTTTGTGCAATAAAATTTCCAGAAATGATCTGGCTTGCCGTCGGCGCGAAAGGTTATCTAACAGATGCAAAATTTCAGGTTTTCTCAGGTCGCAGAGTGTTTCTTTTCCCAGATGCGGATGCTTACTCGGATTGGAAGGAAAAAGCCGTCAGAGCGCAAAGAAAAGGCATTGATGCGCGAATCTCAAACCTCATCGAAACACACGGCACAGACGCGGAAAAGCAAAACGGGTTTGATTTGGCGGATTATTTGATTGCCGAACAGAAACTAATTTTAGTTTCCAAAACGGAGTATGAATCATTTGTAACAAGTCCTTACTTTGAAGGATGGACAAACGCAAGTTTGTTTTAGTTTGTTTGAGTAAATCGCAAGCGTTAAGGAAACCTTTGTGAAAGTAATGATTCACAAAAAAAGATGTTAGGTTATTGCAGAGCGTGAACCTTTGAAAAACAAAAAATGTAAATTCGGCTACTAAGATGAACGATTTATTAAACGGACACGTTCAAAAACGGCACGTCAGATGCGGCAAACCTAATTGCAAATGTGCAAAAGGTGAAAAGCACACAGCGTATTATCACGTTTGGCACGAGGTTGGACGGCGTTTTCAGAGATATGTGCGGTGTTCGGAAGTTGAAACGCTTCGCCAAAAATGCGAGCAACACAGGAAATTACAAATAAAATTACGCGCCGGGCGTGCCGAATATAAACAAATTCTTGCTCGCGCACGAGAACTTTTCAGGAGGCTTTCATAATGACGGACAAAAAGAAACAACGTCCTTTTGCAGTTGACCGCGAAAAACGCAAAACTCGACGAAGCGCATTACGGATCGCCGAACGCACTTATGGACGAACTGAAGAAAATGGCAGCACGATTGAGAATAAGAGAATTATTGAGAAAAGCGCCGAACGCGCCGAAAGCCTGACAATCGTCCAAGAAATGGCGCAAGCATTCATCAACACGGTTGAATTTTACAAAACCGACTGGGGCGGAGCAATGTCGCATGATGATGCCTTCAAAAAGGGACTTGAACATAATGAATGGAAACGCGGTGCTGTCGAAAACTTACAGCCGGAGAATGTTAACTGGTCGCATATTGCGGCGGTTGCTGAAGTCAATGTCAATGACAGTTTGACGCTTTGGGGGCGAGTTCGTGAAGCGGCAGACGATGAACTTGAAAGCGGCAAGCGTGCGGCGCAAGTAACGGGCAGCCGAACAGAGCCTTACGCACTGGCTCAATTTCTTGCAATCCGCGATTCGTTTGCCGACCAATGGCAACCAAATGGCGGAATTGAATCGGCAATGATTGATATGATGACAATCGCTTTTTCGCTGCAAATGTATTGGTCAACAATTGCGCATAAGCGAGCCATTGAAATTCATAACAGCCAGGAAAAAGACTTAAGATTGCAAGAGAACAAAGGTTGGAAATCGCCATATCAATATGAAGCTAATGCCGTAGAACAAGCATACCGATTAGCAGACGGCTATAACAGGCAATTTTTGCGTGTGTTAAGACAACTTAGGGATTTGCGAAGATATTCGCCTGTTATCATTCAAAACAATGGAGGACAAGTTAATGTTGGCGCACAACAAGTCAATGTCCAGAAATCTGAATAATACAAATCTCGATGTTGCCAAAGTTAAATTGCTTTTTTAAATTTTATTTATGTATCCTTTTCTCATTTTACTTAATTCTTAATGTAGGAAAAACATATGCCTCGATTATCTCAAGCGGAAATTCGAAATAATGCCATCGCCTTTGTTCACGAATGGAAAGGCGAAAAGCGTGAACGCGCCGAATCGCAGAGTTTTTGGAATGATTTTCTTTCCATTTTCGGCATCAAACGCCGACAATTTGCCATTTTTGAAAAAGCCGTTAAAAAGAATAATCAAAACACGGGCGCGATTGATTTATTTTGGCGCGGTGTGCTTTTGGCAGAGCAAAAATCATTTGGAAAGAACTTCGACAAAGCCACTTCGCAAGCCTTTGAATATCTCGAAAATTTAGACGAAAACGAATTGCCGGAATGTGTCTTGATTTCCGATTTTGCAAAGTTTCGCCTGTTTAATCTCGAAACAAAAGAAGAAACTGAATTTCCGCTTGAAGAATTGCCGGAAAGGATTCATCTTTTCGGTTTTATTTCCGGTTATGAAAAGCGCGAATATAAAGAACAAGACCCGGTAAATATCAAGGTCGCTTTGAAACTTGGCGAGCTTCACGATGCTTTACAAGCGAGCAGTTACACCGGGCATAAACTCGAAGCCTTTCTTGTGCGGCTCGTTTATTGTCTGTTTGCCGATGATACGGGCATCTTTTTGCCGCGCAGCAGTTTCCTTTTCTTTTTGCAGGAAAAGACAGCAGAAAACGGCTCAAATTTGGGCGCGATGCTCACCCAGCTTTTCCAAGTCTTAGACACGCCGGAAAATGAAAGACCAAACTTTATAGATGAAGATTTGCGGGCGTTTCCGCACGTCAACGGCGCACTTTTCCGCGATAGAATGGATTTGCCTTTCTTTGATGCAAAGATGCGTCAAATCTTGATTGAAGCCTGTGAATTTGATTGGTCGAAAGTTTCGCCTGCTATTTTCGGCTCGTTGTTTCAATCGGTAATGGATGCAGACAAACGCAGAAATCTCGGAGCGCATTACACATCTGAAAAGAACATTCTCAAAGTTATCAGCGGACTTTTTCTCGATGAACTCAAAGCCGAATTTGAAACGGTCAAAAACAATCAAACCAGACTCAAACAATTTCACGAAAAACTTGCGAGGCTCAAATTCTTTGACCCGGCTTGCGGATGCGGAAACTTTCTCGTTATCACTTACCGCGAAATCAGACGGCTTGAACTTGAAGTTTTGAAACAAATTCGTGAATTGACCGGAAAAGGACAAATGCTTGATGTCAGTCTGCTTTCGCTAATTGATGTCAATTCCTTTTACGGCATCGAATACGAAGAATTTCCGGCAGAAATTGCGCGTGTCGCTTTGTGGCTTACCGACCATCAAGCAAATATGGAACTTTCGGCGGAATTTGGTTTGTCGTTTGTCCGGTTGCCTTTGCGAAACACGCCGAATATTTTGCACGGCAACGCTTTGCGAATTGATTGGAGCGAGCTTGTTTCCACAGACGGCAACCAAACCGAAACAACGCTTTATATTTTAGGTAATCCGCCGTTTGTCGGAAAACAATTTCGTGATTCACAGCAAAATGCAGATATGGATTTGGTTTGCTCCGATGTCAGGAATTACCGCTTGCTTGATTATGTTTCAGCTTGGTATATCAAAGCAGCAGAGTTTATCGAAAACACAAAAATCAAAGTCGCTTTCGTTTCGACAAACTCAATTTCTCAAGGTGAACAAGTTGGCGTTTTATGGAGTTATTTACTCGAAAAAGGCGTAAAAATACATTTTGCACATCGCACATTCAAATGGAATAATGAAGCGAGCGGAAATGCAAAAGTTCACGTTGTAATAATTGGTTTTGCTTTATTTGATGCGAAACAAAAAAGCCTTTTTGACTATCAAACGCCAAAGGCTGAAGCGCATAAAATTGCCTGTAAAAATATTAGTCCTTACTTAATTGATTCTGCTGATTTAGTCGTTACAAGCCGAACAAAACCGCTTTCTGACGTTCAAGAAATTGTGTTTGGCAATATGGCAAATGATGGCGGACATCTCATCTTATCTGATGAAGAAAAAAATCAATTATTGTTACTTGAACCTAACACAAAAAAATTCCTTAAAAAGTTTGTTGGCTCGGTTGAATTTATTAACAATAAAACTCGATGGTGCTTATGGTTAAAAGATGCTTTACCTAGCGAGTTGCGTTTAATGCCAGAAGTAATGAAGCGAATTGAATTAGTGAAAGAACATAGGCTTGAAAGTAATCGTGAAGCGACTAATAAACTAGCTGATTACCCTTATTTATTTGGTGAGATTAGACAACCAATGGGCAATTATCTTTTAATTCCGCGCGTTTCATCCGTAAGCCGTTACTACGTTCCGATTGGTTTTCTAACAAGTGATGTAATTGCAAATGACCGCGTTACAATTTTGCCTGATGCTACGCTTTATCATTTCGGCATTTTGACTTCATCAATGCACAATTCTTGGATGCGCCAAGTTTGCGGACGTTTGAAAAGTGATTATAACTATTCTAACAACTTAGTTTATAACAATTTCCCTTTCCCGAAAGAGCCAACGGGCAAACAACGCGAACGAGTAGAACACACAGCACAAGGCATATTAGATGCGCGTCTAAATTTTCCCGGCGCAACTCTAGCCGACCTTTACGACCCTTTGACGATGCCGAAAGAACTACTCGACGCACACCGCGCAAACGATGAAGCCGTTGATGCCTGTTACGGTAAACAACGCTTCAAAAACGAACTTGAACGCCTTGAGTTTCTATTTGATTTATACCGCAAATATACAGTGCCGCTTGCAGTAATTGAGGAAAAGGAAACGCGGAAAGCAAAAAGATGGAAACAATAGCTTTTCAGAAACGTAAATTTTTGATGTAAAAGTTTTTCTCAATTGGTAAAATATTAAAGGTTGTTGATAAGATTAACAAAAATATGCCTCGAATCTATAACAAGCCGCCTTTAATTGAAGCACTTTGCGAAATCAAATTTGCTGAAACCGAAGGCGATTTTACTATTTGGGGCGATTTTTACCAAAAAATTAAAAAATTCTACCCGCAAAAAAATGAATTGCCGCGCGGCATTGAATTTCAATTTACGCCCAATGAAAGTTCAATAAATCCGACCGAATTTGTAAAGCGTTTTATTTCAAATGACAACGCTCAACTTGTTCAAGCTACAAAGGATTCTTTAACTCTAAATCGTTTAAGTCCTTACTCAGGTTATGAAAATTTCAAAACTTTTTTTGTCGATGTTTTAAGAATTTATTCGGAAACCTTTTTGCCTAAGCGTTTTGTCCAGCTTTCAATGCGTTATGTTAATCAAATAATCATTCCGCACGAAAAGTTTTCTGTAAATGACTATTTTGGTTTAGTGCCGATAATTCCTGAAGGCGTAACTGATGCTATCGGCAGTATGTTTGTCCAAGTGCAAATCGCTCCGCAAATTGAAAATCACTTTCTGCAAGTTACGTTGCGCTCCGCGCCCTCAATGCCGGAAGGAAATTCAGTTTTCTTTTTAGATATTTTTGATGCCTTTCCGATTAACAGCGAATACGACGAAAACAGCATCTTAAAAGCAATGGATGATGCACACGAAAACATCGAACACGTTTTTGAAAAACTTATTCAGGAAAAATTACGTGAAGTCTTTGAGGAGGTAAAATAGAATGGCTGAAGCTGTAGCTTATAACAATGCAAAGTTTTTTGTAAATATTTTCAACGTCCGCCCTTTTATTCCGTCTGAAGGCTCTTCAGAAGTATTATCTAAAATTTCTGAACAAGCTAAAAATGGAGCGATAGATATTCGTCATTCTGCTTCTAAAGAAAAGCAACAACAAACAGAAAGACAATTACTCGTTTTCTTAGCTGAATTAGATGATGAAAGCGACTACAACGATGAATTTTTGAAACCTTCTAAATCTGCAACTAATGCAACCCGAAATATTCTACTACAAGCATATCGGGGACTTTCTAATTTTTCACTTTTGCCGAAATTTGTAACTGCTGACGGTGTTGGAGGCATAAGAATCCAATGGCAAAACGAAGCGAAGGAACTAAGATTGCTCTGCTCTAATGAAGGCGCATTAAAACTCTATTGGCAAGATGGTGATAAATACGGACTGGAAGAACCAGCAGTTGCTAATATCATTTTAAGATTTGGATGGCTCAAAGAAGTCTAGTTGAATTTAATGAGCAAACCAGTTTCCTCAAACGCAACGGTTTTTCGTGCGATAGGTTATAAAAGATGGATAAAAGACTATGAAGTCGCCCCTGATGCCTTCTTTCTAAGAATGGCTGAAACTACCTTGTCTGTGCTTACACAAGCGGATTGTTCAAAAGAGATTTGCTTTGCCGGATTAGGAACTTGTTTCGGTGAGATTGAAATGAAAGCGGAATCAATTAGGCAGCTTGGATTGGAAATTATTGATGATTCTAAAGAACTTGAAATTCCACATCACGCATCCATCATCAATTTGCCGCCACACGAAGGCGATACTTTTGCTGAGGCAGAGTTTATTGCAGGCAAGTTAGCTAAACTCGAAAATAATCAAATAAGAGAACGCCCTAAATCGTGAGAGGATATTTCGCAAAAATTTCTACTTTTGCATCTTAATTGTATCTTTACCCAATACTTACATTAGTAAGTCCTTTGTTTCTAACTAAATGTGAGAACCGGTTACTTTCTGCATTGGAAAGTAAGTAGCAATAAACAACAAGAACAATCAAAATAATAAATCGTACAAAAGCCTGTGATTGCAGGCTTTTTCTTTTGTCTAAAATAATCATTTTTAATTGTTAGTTCGGCTTTTCTTATATCTCTGTTGTATTCTCAGATACATAATTTGTTTTGCAAATATAAGTAAGGCGAAATCTTGCTAGATATAACAACAGTTCTTAAATTTTAACTCGAAAAAGGAGAAAATATGAAACGGCTGAAATTCGGATTATCTATTTTGTTCGGGATGATTGTTTTGAGCGGTTCTCTGTTGGCGCAGAGCGAGAGAGTCGTCGTCTATAATGACTACAATTTTCAAGGTGCGAATATGACGCTGACAGAAAGTTGGGAAGGCGGCAGAGGCTTTGACCGCATCATTAAATCAATTCGCGTTCCGGCGGGTTATCGCGTAACGCTTTACACGGAAAAAAATTATAGAGGAACGGAAACCAGTATTACCGAAGACTGGAATCCGGGCGCAGGCGCGTATTGGATTAACAAGGCTCGTTCGATTCGCGTTGACCGGGCGCAGATTCAGCCGCCGGTAACCTTGCCGCAGCCTGTGCTGGACAGTTTTCCGGTGCTTTACGCCGGAACGAATTTCGACGGCGCGGCGGAAGCCGTCGAACGCGATAAAGCCGACCTCTCCGATTGGGATGGCTCGCCCCATACGATTCGCTCGATGCGTGTGCCGCAGGGTTGGTATTTTGTGGTTTATACGAAAAAGAATTTTCGCGGAAAATCCTACAATATCAACTCGAATATGACGTTTGCGCCGGGCGACGCCTGGTATAACAAGGTTCGTTCCATCAAGGTTTATAAAGGAACGCCGCCGAAACAGCCGCGCTAATTATGACAAATAATGCAGGGCGTATTTCGCCGAGTAATACTGCTTGCGCGGAATCGCCTTAACACTAAATTTTCTTTACATAAGGAAAAGGAGCAAGGTGATGAAAAATCTGAAAATTAAATCTTTGTTGGCGACTTTTGCAGTTATTTTATCGTGCGGTTTTGATGCCCTCGGGCAAAGTGATTGGCTGGATATGAAACCGCTGCCAAGTTGGAACGAGCGCAAACGCGCCATTCTGCAAACAAAAAAAATTTCATCCGCCGAATTAAAGCGCTGCGCCGTCGTTGTGCGCCAGCCAACGCTTCCCCAAGACAAACTTCTGACGAAAATGGGCTGGACGCTGACGGGCGCGGCGCAGGTCTTCGGAAACACGACCGTCGTTACGGCTGCCGAAGCATTTGACGGAATGTGCCGCCCGCTTAAATTCGACACATACATTTTCGTCGGCAACCGCGTCGCCGGAACGCTTTCGCCCGGACAGATGGACTCGCGCACCGACGGTTCCTTGGTCAACGTGCAGTTGACAGGCGAGAAAAATCTGACCGCCGAATACGTGCGTTATCGTGCGTCGGACGCGCTTTGCTGCCCGTATAAAACCGAAGCGGTGACGTTTGTTATTAAACCCGACGGCGCGAATTTCCTGCTCGTGCCGGAATCGAAGATGCAAAGCGGAATCATCGAAAATCAAGTGCCAGAAGCGGCGATGAAATTGAATAAAACGGTTTGGCGCTGGCAAAGTTCGGAATCGGCGACAGGAAAAATAACGGTTGATAAGCCCGAAAATTACCAGCTTGAATTTAAGGCGGAGGGCAAAATCGCCGTCAAAGCGGATTGCAACGGCGGCGGCGGAAGTTACGCAACCGAAAGCAACAACATCTCGTTTATGAGAATTTTTACGACAAAAATGTTTTGCGGAGAAAAGTCGCTCGACAATCGCTTTCTGCGCGGTCTCGAATCGGCGCGCAGTTTTCGCATCAAGGGCAACAATTTGTCAATCGGGAGCGAGGGCGAAAACGGCACGATGAGATTTTTCAAGGTCGTGCGTCAAAACTAAGACGAAATTATGCTGAACATCGTCGAGCGAATCGAAAAACTAATTATCCGCGCACTGATAATTCTTCTGCTGCTGGCGATGGTTTTGGGAACGATTGAACTCGGTCGCGTAATTGTACTGGAAATCTTCGCGCCACCGTTTCTGCTGCTCGATATTTCAAAGATTTTTGAGGGTTTCGGTTTGGCTCTCGTTATCTTAATTGGTCTGGAACTACTCAAAGTATTAAAGCTGTTTCTGGTCGAAGATAAAATCAAACCGGACATAATTGTCGAAATCGCCGTCATTGCCCTTTGCAATAAAATTATTACGCTCGACACGAAACACACTTCGGGCGACGTTCTGCTCGGTATCGCCGCTATTCTCGTCGGACTTTCAATCGGCTATTTCGTTTTTCGCTTCAAGGCGTCGAATAAAGAAACTAATCAAAGAACGCCCGTCGCAGAAAAATCAAACAGTGAAGGTTAATACAAAATCAGAGGGGAGAATCGAGAATTTATGTATAAAGATTTCAAGGCGTTTATTTTGCGCGGCAACGTTATTGATTTATCAATCGCCGTGGTCGTCGGTGCCGCTTTTGCAAAAGTAATCAACGCTATCACCGACATTCTAATTTCACCCCTGGTTGGCATTATTTCAGGCGGCGCACTAGACTTTAGAGACAAATACAGCAATCTGAACGGACAAAATGCAACCGGTTTGACTGCAAAGGAAATAGCGGAAAAGCTGGCGATTTCTCGTTACGGCGAATTGGGAATTGACGTTATCAATTTTATCATCGTTGCTTTTATCGCATTTTTGATTGCCCGTTGGTTTGGCAAATACTTCAGATTGGTCGAAGTTGCCGCACCGCCGACTAAATCGGAAGAGTTGTTAATGGAAATCCGCGACCTTTTAAAGACAAAATAAATTTTACCGGCAAAAACGGCAAACCGCCGAAAAGTTTTCCGAAGTATTATTGGAAAAGGAAAAAATACGTCTATGTTTTCAAATAAAAAATTCATTCGTCTTTCGGCGACATTTTTGTTATTAGCATTGCTGGTAATTTGTTCTGAATCAGCAGCGGCGCAGAACAGTAAATTAGCCGTCAGCAACGGTAATCTTGTGAGTTCGACACTGAACGGAACGATGTCTATCGCGCAGGTTAATCAGCAAATAAAAAAGATATTCGGAACTTCTGTGAGTCCGGCGGCACAGACACTCGATTTATACAAAGTAGATTATCGTTCACGCGACGAGAAAAACCGCGTCGTCGTTTTAAGCGGGCTAATCGTCCTGCCGCGCGGCGGCGCGCCGAACGGATTAGTTATTTTCAATCACGGAACGATTGTCAATTCCGCTCTCGCGCCGTCGCGCTTTACCGGAAAATCGAACGCTTCCGAAGCGGAAGTAGCGACTCTGGCGTTTGCTTCCGGCGGCTACGCGGTGGCGATGCCGGATTATCTCGGCTTGGGCGACAACAAAGGCGCACATCCGTATCCGCTCGGTGCGGCAAACAGCCTGTCCGCCGTTGACATCATTGAACCGGCGCGAACGCTTGCCGCGCGTCAAAATACGCAAGTCGGCTCGCGTCTATTCGTTTCAGGTTATTCGGAAGGCGGCGCAGTGGCGATGTGGACGGTGCGCGATTTGGAACGAAAATCCGGCGCACTTTACGATGTAACCGCAGCCGCGCTTGCTTCCGGTCCGTATGACCTTTCGGACACAACGAGAAAATGGCTACTCGCCGCGCCGACTAATCAGCAGGAATTCGTCATCCGGCTTTATCTCGCGTCGTATATGGCTTATTACTTTCACAAAGACAGAGGCGTGAAACTGACCGATTATTTCAAACCGGTGATGGCTCTGACCATTTCGCAAGCGTTCAAAGGCAATATCTCCAATGAGAATATAATTAAAAGACTCGCATTGGCGGCAGTTCTGATGCGGTCGAAAAATTCGCTCGCTAACGTCATTACGCCGCGCTTCAAAAAGGTTCTGGAAACATTAGATGCTTCCGACCCCATAATTCGTGAAATGCAAAAGAGCGACGCTTACGATTGGTCGCCGCGCACGAAGATGCTTTTAATCAGTTTGCAAGGCGATAAAGTGGTTGACCCGGCGAACACGGAAAAAACGATGCGGACGATGCGGCGGCGTGGCATATCCGCAGACACGTTGCGCCAATTTGTGATTAAAGACGCGAGTTTGAACCACATCACGGCAATTGCTCCAGCACTCGCTCAAGCGCGACGTTTCTTCGACGGTTGATTTATCATCCTAAGCGTCGCTCCTTAAAATAAATTACTTACACAAAACTATAAAATCTTTTTGTCTTTTGGACTGGTCTCTAAAATATTAAACGGAATAGTAATTGCTTCGAACGTAAATTCTAAACGAGCGTATTGATTCGCTTCAATCTTTTACAAACTTAAGGGGGAAATTATGCAGGTAAAAAATATTATGACGAAAAATCCGGCGTGCTGTACACCGGATTCAACTTTACAGGAAGTAGCGCATATGATGGAGATGTATGATTGTGGTTGCATACCGGTTATTCAAGACCATCAGACGAAGCGTCCAATCGGTACAATTACAGACCGCGATATTACCATACGCGCTCTGGGTGAAAACAAAAATCCGCTTGAAATGAAAGCGTCCGATATAATGACGACTGAAATTGTTACTGTTACGCCCGAAACCAGCCTTGAAGATTGTCTGAATAAGATGGAAGACAGACAAATTCGCCGCGTACTGGTAGCGGATAAAAATGGAAGATGTATAGGAATTGTGGCGCAAGCCGACGTTGTAGAACATGGAACGCCTGCATCTCGAACGGCGGATTTTATTCGTGAAGTATCCGAATCCGAGCGTCAGCACGACAGAGGATATGAATCGCAGCGTTCACAGCTCAACGAAAGGAGAACGTTTGGTCAAAACAATTATTCATCTTCGCAAAATAGACCAAATGAGTTACATAATCGGGAATCCTTTGCGCCGCCGCCGCTTTTAAAAAATAAACCATACCAGCTACAAAACCGGTCAGCAGAAACGCACTATAAACCAGCGAAAAAAGAATCGTTTTTTAACAGCAAAATGTTATTAACGCTTTTGGGAACTATTGGTTTAGGCGCGGGTTTAAGATATTATCTCGGTCCCGAAAGTGAAAACAAACAGCGTCCGTTCACCGGTCGGAAAATCCGAACTTATAACGCGGATGCAGGGAACACGTTAGATACAAAATCCTCTGATTCGTCAATTCATTCGCCGACAACCTCAGTTAATACAACAACGTCTTCGACTTCTTCATCAACACAGAAGACAAAAGACAAAGATAAAAGTATTGGCGTAAGTGGCGATTCGTTTAATAAAACAAATGACGACAATGATTTGAAACCTATTACCGAGGTTGGACGCACCGCGACCAATACGTAATCTAATTGTAAATCCATAATAGAATAGAGGACAGTCAATATGGCTGTCCTCTATTTTTTAGGTGTGAAATTGTCCGACATCCTTACAGAGAAATTAGTTGGTGTAATGGTTATTTATTTTTATATAAGATTTTTAAAACTATTACGATTTTTTTACCTTATAGGACTAATGGTAGGATTATCCTCGTTATCTGAAGAAACCAGTAGAGCAACAAGCGCAACTCCGGCTACCGCGCCTAATATACCAACAATAACAGCCGGATTAACTCCGCTTTTAGAAGAGTCGGAATCTGCTGTTTTGTCATCTGTCGTTTGAGGAAAAGTCTCTCCGCCGGATACTAAAACTTTATTAAACATTGCCTGACCGGTTAAGGTCGTTACTCGCGTAACACCGTTTTCGATTGAAATTTTGACGATGTTTTTTTGATTTCGATTCGGAGTCGTTATCGCTCCGTCAATTGTAAAAACGTTGATAGCGGTATTCGGTGCGGTTTCGATAATAACCTCACCTGCAAGAAGGTCTCCGGCAATGCTGGAATTTACAAAAGTTAAATTTATCCTAGTGTTCGGCGAGATTGAGATTGAACCGGTTTGAGCAAACAAAATTTTTGCGCTCGTCAGCGCCGACGTTGCAACCTCGGACGGCGACATAATCGAACGTCCGCTGACAGCCGGCTGGCGGTCAACCGTTACATATTCTTCACCGCTTGCAGAAGAAGCGTTTGATGTAATGGTTAAGTCACCGAAAAGCCTGCCACCGCTGTTTTGAGCCAACAAAAACTCGGGCGAAGCAGCCAAAATTGCAACTAATAAACCGATAGAGACAAATATACGGATTCTTGTTTTCATATGTTTTAAGCCGGTTTTAAAGTAAAGACCATCAAAATCCGGCGCTTGTCTTTATTTAAGTTTTTCGATAGGCGTATTGTTAACTCTGAAGCCTAAAGTAACCGTTTCTGCATTTTTAGTCAATACCTTTTGTCTTCACGAGAGCGGCGGCGGTTCTTCACCTTCGTTCGGATATTCGCGGTTAATCATCCGGTAGATACTGAGAATCTCGTCAATCCATTTTTTAGCATCTTCATTGTTCGGGTCATACTTCAAAGCGCGCCGATAATCGCCTAGCGCCGAAGCGTATTGCCGCGCGTCCGTCAAAGCGATGCCGCGTTTCAAAAACGCCTCCGCAAGAGATTTTTTCGTCGCATCGTCTTTCGGTTTGGCTTTCAAATCCTTCGTGGTTTTAGCAATTTCCGCGTCAAATGCGCTCGTATCAATCGGATTTCCGCTTTGCGTCCATTTGGTTTTGGTTTCAGATTTCTGAACCGGCGCAACTGTTTGTGGCGAAACACTTAAATTGCCGTTTTGAGTTTGCGAATGACTGGAAACAATCGGCGAATTGTCCGAACTCTGTGCGGAAACATTTGTATTTGCAGTTTGCTGCGCTGTTTTGTCACAGCCGATAAGAGCAAAAGCCAGAAAACTAAAAATTGCAATCTTCTTAAACATATAATTTTAATAAAATTGGGTAAATTATTGTTTACATTGTAACTGTTTCAATCGCAAATTTCATTTCCAAAATTTTATTTTTCAAAATTTGAAGCGGCTTTAGCGAAACACATTTTTTCTTTACAGAAATTTATTCTAAAATCTAAAGTAAATATAAATCAGAAACCCAAAATTGAAAGATGCACATCACGAAAATTGAATTAGAAGACATCAAATCTCACGCGAACGCAAAATTCGAGTTCGAGCGCGGAACGACGGCGATTACAGGCGAAAACGGTGCGGGGAAAACAACGATCATCGAAGCTGTCGCCTGGACTTTATTTGATTTGCTCGATTATAAAAAGGAAGATTTCACCAGACGCGGCGCAAAAAAAGGCGTTGTCAACGTAACTTTTCAGAGCGGAATTGACGAGCGCGAATACAGAATTTACCGCGACACGGGAACGGGTTATTACGTTTATGACACGCAGCTAAAAATTCGCATTGCCGAAAAAAAAGAAGAAGTTACACGCTTTTTGCGGCAACATTTGGGCGTCGAAGCCGGAACGGATTTGGAATCTCTTTTTCGCCGCGCCATCGGCGTACCGCAGGGAACTTTCACGGCGATTTTTCTCGAATCTCCGACCGAGCGGAAAAAGGCTTTCGATAAACTTTTAAAAGTCGAAGAATATCGTCAAGGCGCTGAAAAACTGCGTGAAACAGCGCGTTATATTGACAATCAAATCACCGCCGTCCGTGAAAAAATCGCGCGCGCCGAAGGCGAACTCACACGCTTTGAACAAGTCGAAACCGAACAGAAAACTTATGCCGAACAAGCCAAAACTTTGACGGAAGATTTTGAAAAATTGAATGCCGAAACGACAGAGAAAAGAGGAACTGTAAAGAAGTTTGACGAAACGGAAAGCACTGTCATTGAATTAAAATCTTCACGCGACAAACTGCAATCGGAAAACAAAAACGCCGAATTTGTGCTGAAACAAAAGGAAAATGAAAAGAATTTAGCCTTTGCAGCGGCTGAAAAAATCAAACTTGTCGAAAACGATTATAAAATTCACGTTGCGGCTGTCGGAGATTTGAAGAATCTCGAAGCAAAACGTATCGAGCGCGACCTGGTTCGCACCGAATTTAACAAAATCGAAAACCGAATCGTCAGCTTGAAAGCCGAGCAAAAATCTTGCGGCGACAATCTGAAAAAAGTTGCGGAAGCGCGCGAAAACATTGTCAAAATCGAGCCGCAAGTGCGCGAGCAGGAAAATTTAGAGAAACAGCGCGAGACTCTGCGAACCGATTTGGCGAACGTGAAAGCCGCAGAAAATCAGGTTTCGAGTTTTGAAGAAAAACTTAAACATCTGCGCGACGAACTCGCTGACATAAACAACAAGATCAAAACTGCCGAACAAAAAAGCGTGGGCGTTGAAAACTTTGAAGTTTTGCAAAAGCGCGATATGGAAATTATCGGTGAACTTGCAAAATTCCGCGCCGTCCTCGAACGCGATGAACAATTCGAGCGCGAAGTTCTGGAAAGTCTCATCAAAAATCATTTTTGCCCGATTGTGTCGCAGAAGTGTTTGAACCTCGAAACGGGAAAAGCGAGCGAAACGCAAATTGGCTTAAAAAACGGCGACGGCAAAGCGCAAATCGCCGTTCTCGAAACCGAACAGAAAACGGTTTCCGCGAAACTCATGCAAGCGCGCGAAGCTGAAAAAACTGCTGCTGGTTTGCCTGCGCTGTTTGAAGATAAAGATAAAACGACCGAACGCGGCAAAAAAATGCGCGAAGAACAAGAAACGTGGCGCGCCCGCGCCGGAAATCTGTCTAAAATTACATTTGAACTTTCGGAAATCGAAACGAAATCCAATGTTCTGGGAAATCCAAAAGCGAAACTTCTAGCCTTTGAAAACGAAATAAGCCGTGAAAACGAAGTAAAGGAAAAGTTATCGCAAACCGAGCAAAATCTTGCTCGTCTGGAAAGCGAAAAAGGCGAATTTACTCAGCAATTATCGCAGTTTGAAGCATTAGACGCAGAATGGAAACGCTTGTCCGACGAGCGCGACAAAACGGCAAACGCGCATCGGGAATTTTTGTCGAACGAATCCTTGGCGAAAACTTTGCCGACGCGCAAAATTGAACTTGCGGACGCTCAAACAGCAGTCGAAAAATTAAAAAAAGATTTGGCGCGAGCCGAAACGAATTTTGAAACGGCAAGCAAAGATTACGACCGCGAGCGGCATCTGACCGAAAAGGCTTTGTTGCTCGAAGCCGAAAAACGTCTGGCGGAAACCGGCGCAAATCTTGAAAATGCAAAACGTTACGAAGCACAACTGGCGGAAGAATTAAATCGTTTGGCGGAAACTCGCCGCGCGATGCAAGCCGAATTTCTGGAAAAAGAGCGGCTTGAGAAAATCTCCGAAGCGACGGCGTTTATCCGCGAAACCTTAAAAGAAGCTGCGCCGCGCGTGGCTAGAAATTACGTCTTTCACGTTTCACTGGAAGCCAATCAGATGTTCCGCGAAATTTCCGATAACGCTGAACGAACACTGAAATGGACGGAAGATTACGGCATTATTTTAGAGGAAAACGGCTACGATAGACCGTTCATCAATTTATCCGGCGGCGAGCAGATGGCAGCGGCTTTGTCGGTTCGCCTCGCGCTTTTGAAACAATTGTCGGACGTGCGCCTTGCGTTTTTCGACGAGCCGACGACGAATATGGACGCGGCGCGGCGCGAGCGTCTGGCGGAACAAATCAGCCACATCACCGAGCGCAAAACCTTCGACCAACTTTTCGTCATCTCGCATGACGATACTTTTGAAGGTTATGTGGACAATGTTGTTTCGGTCGGAGGAAATGAACCGCAATGAACAATTTGATTAAAAGCAAAGTGTTTATCATCGGTTTTCTATGCGGATTTTTGTCCTTTTTATATTTGGCAGAAGAAATTGACGGGCGAAATAAAGTGCTTTGTTTTGATTGTAAGATGCTGACAGGATTTCCATATTCTTATCATCAAGGAAGTGGATAAGTTGAGCCATCACGTTTTTTGTGGTTTGGCTTAATTGCAGATATTTTAATTGCGCTAATTTTTAGTTTTGTAATTGGATTCGTCTTTAAATTCATTTGGTCAAAAATTGCGTCGCGGCGTTCGCCTCTAAAATAATTTATGAAGGAAGTTACAATCGTCTGCGACGGCTCGTCTTTGGGAAACGGTAAGGGAAATCCGCGCGCGGCGGCGATTGCGGTTTTGGGTTATAAAGGTTTTTGGCGTGCGTTTGGCGAGTATTTGGGAAGCGCTACGAATCAGCAGGCGGAGATTGCGGCGGCGGAAATCGGTTTGCGAAATTTGACCGAACCGTGCAGAGTTCGTGTGTTGAGCGATTCGCGTTACGTTGTACAGACGATGACGGGAAATTTTCGTAAAAAAGCAAACCTTGATTGGTGGGCGAAACTCGACAAAGCCGCAAGCAAACACAAAATCGAATGGGAATGGGTTAAAGGACACGACGGACACGCGGTTCAGGAAGTTGCTGATAAAATGGCGCGGCGAATGGCGGAACTCGGAAGAATTGATGAGAGCGTTTTAGACGAAGCGGTAGCGGAAATCGGCGTGGAAGAGATTTAATAATAACTACAAAAGACACAAAAAGAATAAAACAACGCGCAGGAATTAGCTACAGATTTCGTCGAGGAACTCACAGAGAAATGAAACCTCAGATAAGCACAGATAAATTCGGATTGGGGCATCTTTTTTTTGCGCTTTTTGTGCTTTTTTGCAGCTGTTTTCCCGTCATTTCTCAAACTCCTATCTTTCAGAAAAGAAACGCGCTCGGTTGGGTGTGGCAGAATCCGTTGCCGCAGGGAAATCCGTTGTTTTCAATCCATTTTGCGAAAGATAAGCAAACCGGTTTTGCCGTGGGCGCGGATAGTACAATTTTAACTACAACAGACGGCGGTTTTAACTGGAAAAATCAGTTGTCGCCAATTGACGGAACGCTTTCCGGCGTTTTTGCTCTAAGCGATAGAAAGGCGGTCGTAGTCGGCGCGCGCGGCGCGATTCTTTTAACTGATAACGGCGGAAAAGATTGGCGAAAAATCGAATCCAATGTCAAAGACCATCTTTACAGCGTTTCTATGACAGGCGAAGATTTGCAGACGGGCTGGACGGTTGGGACATACGGAAAAATTCTGAAAACGACGACCGGCGGTGAATTCTGGGAAATTCAAAAGAGCGAAACGACCGAGCAGTTTTTGAAAGTAGCGGCTTTTGACGCGCAGAAGAGCGTTATTGCCGGTATGAACGGCACGATTTTGACGACCAGAGACGGCGGCAAAAACTGGAAGTTAAATAAGCCGTGCGAAAACGCTTTAATGTCGAGTGCAGCATATCTATCGGCGGAAAAAATTGTCGCTATCGGTTACGACGGTTGTGTTGCGCAAAGTGTGGACGGCGGCGAGACGTTTCAAAAAATCAACATTTTCAGCCGCGCGGATTTTCTTTCGCTCTCGTTTGCCGACGAAAAAAATGGTTCGATGACCGACGCGGACGGAATGGTTTGGCTGACGGGCGACGGCGGAATGACGTGGCTGCCGTTTAATGTGCGGACAAACCCGAAACTCGTTTCGCTTTGTTTTGCCGACCAATTTACGGGCTGGGCAGTCGGCGAAAGTGGCTTGATAATTCGTTCTGATGACGGCGGTTATAGTTGGCAGCGTTTGAGCGAAGGCGGACGCGAAAACGTCAATAGTTTGACTTTCTTTGACGGAAATACCGGCTGGGCGAGCGGCACGCGGGGCAGAATTTGGATTACCAGCGATGGCGGAGAAGACTGGCTTCCCGTCTATTCCGGGACGGAAGAAAATCTTAATGCGCTGGATTTCGTCAATGCCGAACGCGGCTGGGTTGTTGGCGATAAAGGCACTGTTTTGCGAACTAAAAACGGCGGTGCAAGTTGGGGAAAAGGCATTTCAAACGTTACGGAAGATCTGCTCGGCGTTTATTTTGTCAGCGAAAAAATCGGTTTTGCGGTTGGCTCCGGCGGCTTGATTCTGCGGTCTGATTCAGGGGGCGCGTATTGGGAGAAAAAAGAATCCGGAACCAATGTCTTGCTCGAAGACGTGAAGTTTTCCGGCGAAAAACACGGCATTACCGTCGGCGACAAAGGCACGATTTTAATCACTGATGACGGCGGTTTGACTTGGAAAAAAATCAAAACAAATTTAAAAGAAAACCTTTACGCGCTCTCTTTTTATGATGAAAAATACGGTTTTGCGGTCGGCGCAAACGGCACGATTTTGCGAACCGAAGACGGCGGCTTGACGTGGTCAGACCAGGAATCGCCGGTGAAGATGAATCTCTACGCGGTAACGAGTTTCCGGCGCAGCGAAGCAGTCATCGCGGGGGAATTGGGAACTGTTTTGCGAACGCTCGACGGCGGCAAAACCTGGGAAATTCAGCCGAATATCACGAGTAATTCTTTGCAGGCAGTTGTTTATCGCGGCGGCTCGGAGCTTTGGGTTGCCGGTCGCGGCGGCTCGATTCTGCGGCGCTCCGAGTCGTTTTCGACCAGAAAAATTTTGCCGCAACTCAAATCCGCGCCAATTTTGCGCTCTTCAAGTATTCGGAAAGGCAAGCCGAAACCGCGAACGCCGTTGCTGACAATTACCGACGACGGTGATATTCCGCCTGCGACACCGCCAAAAAAAGAGAATTAAACGAAAAATTGAAAAATTAAATATTCTTTATTTTCCGTATTTCATTTTTTTATTAAGATTGAAATCCATTCGCCGTCGGTTTCAATTTTCAAATTTGAAATTTGAACCTTGAATTTTGAGCTTAATTCTTCTAAAACCCAATCTTTCTGTTGCTGCAAAATCCCTGACAGCAAAAGCATTCTTTTAGATTTAGCAACGAGCAGGGGCAAAAGCGGAACGATAACATCGGCGGTTAAATTCGCGCAGAGGAAATCAAATTGCGGCGTGTCTTCGTCAATCGAACCGACGTAAAATTCAATGTCGTCTACGCCGTTGAGTTCAGCGTTTTCGACAGCAATTTCAACGGATTTCACATCTATGTCGCAAGCCGAAAGTAAGTTGAGATTTTGAGGTTGAGAATTCAGAGTTAGAGATTTTTCGGCTAAATTGGACTTCAACTTTGCGGCTGCAATCGCCAAAATCCCAGTTCCCGTGCCGACATCCAGAAAACTCATATCGCTTTGATAAATCTCTCCAATGGCGTGCAAACAAAGCCGCGTCGTTTCGTGCGTTCCGGTGCCAAAAGCCATATTCGGTTCGATGCGGATAATGATTTTGTCGGTATTCTCGACGTTTTCCCAACTCGGCGCAACGATAAATTTTCCGGTTTCCGTCGCTTTCCAATGTTTTTTCCATTCTGCGAGCCAATCTTTATTTTCAATTGCTCGCCATTCAGTTTTTTTTATCGCGGCGCTCGAAAAACCGTAAATACGCAAAGCTGCGTTCGATTGATTTTGAACAGTTTCGCCGCTCGGCTTTTCGTTGAAATAACCGACGATGCAAACAGTTTCGCTTTTCGCTTTACCCAAAGTATTTATTTCCGTGCCGAGCGAATCGAGTTCATTAAAGGCAAATTCGATTGCTTCTGATGCTTTGGAATCAGCCGTGATTTCGAGTGCGAACCAAAGTTTTTGATTATCGTTCATCTGATTTTCGAGTTTATCAAATTGCTTTTCATCTCGCTTGCCGAAGAAAAACGATTTTCCGGTTTTTGTGCTAGACCTCGTCTGAAGAATTCAGCGAAAAATTCGTTTTCATCTAAAACAATTTCTCTGCTCATTGAACGTATAATCTCTTGGTAAGTTTTGCCCGCGAAAGGCTTTTCGCCGTGTAAACATTCATAAATTATCATGCCCATCGCAAACAAATCGCTGCGTTCGTCAACCTTTTCGCCGCGCAGTTGTTCGGGCGGCATATAACCCAAAGTTCCCATAACCGTTCCCGGTACGGTTACGCTGTCGGTGAATTCATGTTCGTTAAATCTCGCAAGTCCGAAATCTAAAATACACAAACGCACCGTTTCATCTTGATTGCGCATAACGAAAATGTTGTCGGGTTTCAAATCGCGGTGAATGATTCCGGCTTTGTGCGCCGCTTCCACGCCGGCAAGAACTTGAGCAAACCACGCAACGACGGTTTCCTTATCTAACTTTCCTTTGCGCTTTAACACTTCGGATAAAGTTTCACCCGCGACGAGTTCCATCACGAGAAACGCTCCTTCGGTTGACAGAACGCCGTAATCGAAAACCGTAACGATGTTGCGGTGATTTAATTTTCCGGCAGTCTGTGCTTCGCGTTCAAAACGGCGCAAAGCATCCCGGTTTCCAAACATCGCGCCGCTCAAGATTTTGACGGCGACGGCGCGATTAAGACGCAAATCCGTCGCTTCATAAACCGCGCCCATTCCGCCTTTGCCAAGTAGTTTTTCAAGGCGGTAACGATTTTCGATTGTGCGTTCGACGGGCAAACTGAAAGTCAGTTCGGCATTGTCTTCGTCGCATTTTTCCGCGTTTCGGTCAAAGCATTTGCCGCACGTCGGACATTCTTTCAACAGATTGATATTGCCTTCGTCAAAGCGCGCGAGAACTTCGGTTTTAATCTTGTGTTCGCGGCGCGCGCGGTCTTTCAATCCGAGATTTTCGTGGACGAGCGCGATTTGGTTGGCGAGCGTTTCTAAGAGTTCTTTGTCGCGCGTCGTGTAGGGAATCTGCGACATCTTTTCGCCCAAGGAAAAAATTCCGGCGAGTCGCCCGTCCGAGCCGTGCATCGGCACGAGCAAATTGGCATTGATTTCGCGTAGCCAGCGTTTTTCCCGAACGGGCAAATCGTCGGTTTGGCGAGTCGGAAATTCGATTGCGCCGTGCGTCTGCTGCATAAAACGAAGCAGCGGCGATTCGGCGGCGAGTTTTAAGTTTGCGCTCGTCTCGCCGGTCGCGTAGCCCAGAGTAAAATCGCTGCTGCGGTCTTCTTGAAAAAACAGATGAACGCTCGTCGGATGCAGAGCAGATTGAATTTTACTGCTAACGAGCCGCGAGAGTTTCGGCATCGAATCGCTTTCTTTGACGGCTTCGGTCAATCCGCGCAAAATGCGTTCCTGGTTATACTGCTCGCGGAAAAAGCGTCGGTCAATCCAATCGCTGAGGCGCGAACGTATCAACAAACCAAAACCGACGGCAAGCGCGATGCAGGAATAAAATCCGAACGAGTTGTTCAATAGAATCTCGCTCAAAGTGCGGTTTGGATTCGCTGCGATGTTCCAGATGATTCCCAGAATTGGCAGGACAAGCAACAAACGAAGCGCGTTTTTGGCAAGCAGATATTGAAGCCCGCGCCGGATGACAAAGCTGATGGGAATAACTTTGTGTCGCAGGATGGCGTATGCGACGGTGAGCGGCATTAGAAAATATAGCGATTGAGTTGCCGTGTTCAACCACGGGCTTATCTTGTTTACAAGATCAATGTTAAAAAGTTTTTCTATCAAAGTTATTGGTACGATTAGTAAAAGAGGCACAAGACTGAAAGCAAAACCGACCAGCACCAAACGAACGCGGCGTTTGCCTGCCTTGTCCGCCCTCAAATAATTGAGCAGCAACACCGCCAAAGTAGCGAAAAAGTAGAAAAAAATTACAGAGCTGCCGGCAGTAAAAAAGTATGAGGATTCAAAATCATCAAACTGTGTAAAGCCTTCGCGCGATAAGTGTCTTAGCGCGACACCTGGCACAAGAAAAAGTAAAGCCGGCAGGTAAATCAGCCATTCGAGATTTGGAAAACGGCGCACCAGCCGCGACCGTTCGGGAAACACGAGAGCCAGATGCAGCAGAACCACGATGCTTAGTATTAAAACAATAAAACCTACCCGCCACCAAAAAGCAAAAAACAGCGGCAGTTCGAGAATATATGACAGCGTTTTTGGCATCGCGCTCATACTCTCTGTTGCGAAAAATACAGCCACCAGCAATACCTGTTTATTGTCTGGCTTGAGCAGAAAAATCGCCAAACCTGCAAAGAGAAACATCAGCGATAAAATAACGGGAAGATAAAACTGAAGGGCATCGGCAAAATCAGTAAATCTCGAATGAGCGACGAGTTCAACTTCGCGCAACTCCGCTTCATTATTACGTTTAAGTTGCAAAGTGTATGGCTCGCCCGGTTTTGTTCGCTCGAAAACCAAGTATAGATTCCGGTTATTTATCGGCTCGTTGTTTATACTCACCAGTTCATCACCGGCTTTTATTCGGTCGGCGACATCCGGCGTAACCGAAATGACGACAAACCGCTTATCTTCCCAATCCACAGTCCATTCCGGCGCACTGCTGACGACCGAGATTTGCTGAACAAGGTTAATAACGCACCATCCGGCGACAAAAGCGAAAAATAGACAAACGAGCGCAAACCGCAGACGGCTTGGGCGGAGCGCATTTTCGTCCGGCGCGGCTGGCGGTTCATCTGCTTCATCATTATGCGATTTATCTTGCAAAATCTTTGTCGGTTCGTTTTCAAATTCGGTTTTGTGGTTGGTTTGAGGCTCGCCTGCGGGTGCGGCAAATTTGCGCGTCGGCTCATCTATTGCCTCGTTTGTGAGCGCGTCGGAGCGCAGAAGCGTTTTGTCTTCGGTAGGAACTGCGTTTTGTATCGCAGTTTCAGGTTCGTTTGAAATGCCGGAATTTTGAATGTCCGGTTCGTCTTTGTCCGTCATTCTGCCGCTTTTAATCGTTTGGATTTTATCGAACTACATTTTCGATACGCATTACTAACTTTTTTCGTCCCGCTTGATTTGCAGATTACTCTATAATTCCCATTTCGTCTAAATTTTGCTCGCGGTTGCGCCAATCTTCGACGACTTTGACAAAAAGCTGCAGGAAAACCTTTTTGCCCAGAAGTTTTTCGATATCGTAACGGGCTTCCGTGCCGATTGTTTTTAGTTTTATGCCGCCTTTGCCGATGATAATTCCTTTTTGCGAGCTTCTTTCGACAAAAATCGCACAAAAAATTTCGATTCTTGTCGGGTCTGATTCATCGAATTTTTCGGTTACGACGGCTGTTACATAAGGAATTTCGTCGCCCGTCGTTTGCAGAATTTTCTCGCGCACCATCTCCGCAACCAGCGTTCGCAAAGGTTGGTCGGTCATTTCGTCCGCCGCAAAAATCGGTTCGCTTTCCGGTAAATGTTTAGTTATTTGCCTTAAAAGATTGTCAATTGCTTCGCCTTTGAGCGCGGAAATCGGCACGATTTCCTCGAAATCGTATTCCTTCGAATAAAATTCGATAAGCGGCAATAATTCTTTTTTGTCTTTGATTTTATCAATTTTGTTGAGAATAAGAACGGCGGGTTTTTCGGATTGTTTAATCAAATCAAGCACAAAGCGGTCGCCGTTGCCGGTTGAAACCGAAGCGTCTCTTAATAAAACGATGACATCAACCGACAAAATCGCGTCGTGAACGGCGGACATCATTCGGCGGTTCAATAAAAAACCGGGTTTATGGACGCCGGGCGTGTCAATAAAAACGATTTGCCCTTCATCCAAGGTAACAATTCCTTTGATTTTATGTCGCGTGGTTTGCGGTTTGTTAGAAACGGCGGCAATTTTTTCGCCGACAAGAAAGTTTAAAAGCGTAGATTTTCCAGCGTTCGGGCGACCGATTAGAGCCACGTAACCGCTGCGGAAACAATTATCATTTATCATTTAATTTATCATTTACCATTTATCCGTAGAGACAAAATTAAATAATAAATGATAAATGATAAATGATAAATGTTATTGCTGTTTTTTGAGCAGTCTTTCGCGGGCTTCGACAGCATCTTTATATGCGCTGTTCGGCACATCACCGATTTTAATGGCGACTTCGTAAATTTTTACGGCATATTCGCTTTCTCCGTAATGCTCGTAAATTCTCGCCAGCCCTACATAAGAAAGAGAAATTAAGGCGCGCGCCGTGTTAGCCGTATCTTTATTCGGCGAATTGATATTAATTAAATCTGCGGCACTGACCGAATCAATTTTAGCCGTTGCGGAGCGGATAACATTTTCGTAAGCGACTTTGGCGTCCAGCAAACGCTGTTTTGTTTCGACTTCGCTTGCACCTTCGGCAGAAAGGCTGGCGTTGCGTCCGAGCGCGTAATAAATGCGCGACGCGTCGTTCGGATTGGCGTCGAGAAGCTGTTTAAGTTGAATTTCGGCTTGCGGGTAACTTTTAGCTTGAATAATTTTTTCGATGTCGAGCAGTTTTTTTGTTGTCGTATTTTCTATTGTAACGATTTCAACATCACCCACATTTTTTCGTGCCGCGCGTGCTGCAATTGCACGCTGCCGGGCGTCAGCAAATTGCGCGTAACGGTTTGCTTCTTTCGCGGCGTCGAGCGACAAAATCATTTCGCGGAACGAGCTGGCAATATCAAAGCCGGAATTTTCCAAACCTTTTAACTGCTCTGCAAAATAAAATGACAAAACCGCTCCCTTTTCGTAGGCTTCCGATAACTGCAGAGCCGTTTCGTCTGTCAGAGATTTTTTATACGAATCGAGTTCGGCGGAAACCTTTCGTTTTTCGGCGTCCGTTTTCATCAAATCAATTTTGCGGCGGGCTTGCGCGGTCGCAAACTGCGTTTTCTTATACTCGATTTCGCGGGCGTCAACTGCTGAAACGAGTGAGCGCGAAACAGCCAGAAAAGCGTCGGGCGAGAGCGTTACGTCTTCAATTCGCAAGTCTTTATTTTTCGCCTTCTCCCTTGCATACAAAGATTGTTTAAGGTCAGCAAGAAGTTTTTTGATTCCTTCGTTTGAAGCAAAAATGTCTTTGGCGTTGTTCAAAACAAGCGGGTCAAGCACGAATTGCAGATAAGCACGGCGAACTTCCGACCTGCTCAAATTGGTTTCTATCGGAACAACTGCAAAATAATCATCCGCAATGTTTAAGAAATTGACTGTTCCTTTCGGTGTAAGCATTTCCGGCACAATGAAAAACCGGCGCGCGCGTTCGCGGACTTCTATTTTCTGTATTGTGGATTTTTTATTATTTGTCGTTTGTGATTCGGTTTTGATTCGTTCGATAAAATTCAGCTGCGGTTTCGTATGCAGATAATCGAGCAGTTCGCTGACCATTTCGACGGCTGAACGCCTTATTCGCGCGTCTTCGATTTGGTAAATTTTGACGTATTCGTCAATCTTCGCAGCAGTCAAGCGACGGTAAAATTCGCGCACAAGCGGCGCGTAATCAAGCACTTCCAACAAATTGCCGGGCAAATCCGTCGTGCGCATCGGGTCTGACAAATCCGGCGCAGGCGATAGACTGTAAGCCATTGAAACGAAAGGCGAGATTAATTCAGCCTGGGATTGATTCGGATGGCGACGTTTGTATTGGTCAACAAACGTTTTTATTTTTTGGCGAAGTTCGGGATTTAAAGTTTGTAAATCCGCTCTCAACTGCTGACGAAATTTCACACCTTTTGCCGTCAAAGGCGTTTCAACTTCGGCGGCTTCAAGCGAAGCCAGTACCGCAATCAGGCGTCTATCGGGTTCAATTCTGACACCGTAATTCGTCAAATCGAAATTTGAGGAAGCGCTTTGAGCGAGAATATTGTTTGAAAAAACTAGAATTAAAACAAAAAATAAAACTTTTTTCATTGTATTTTTGGTTGAAGATTAAGAAAGCGAAAGACGTATTATAGGCAAAGGAAGAGGGGAATTATCAAAAATATCTTTGCATATTCCGCGTCCTTCACTTTCTAAAAGATGCTTTACGGCTGATTATAGATGTCTTTGAAACGGTTTGAAAACGCTCAAACTAAATTTGAAAAACCGTGATTAAATCACTTAACTTTCAATAAAACAATCGCCAATTCGCCGTTATCGCCTAAAATTTCTGCCTCGACCAAATCGCTTTCGGTTAATTGATTTATATATTCAAGCGGCGTCAAAACTAACGCATCTTTTGCGCCTTCGCGCTTGATTTCTTCGAGCATTTCCGTAACCGCAAAAAAACGTCTCTGTTTTCCGTCTGCGCCACGCACAAGCCTTTCTGCACCGTAAAATTCGGCATTGTGCGAGATTGTATTGAAACTTAAAATCTTTTTGGATGTGTAACCTTGCCTGTCGGCACTTTCGACTAAAGTTTTAATAGTTTCGCCTCGCGCATAATTTATCACAAAAAACTGTAAAGCAATGATAACAAAAGCGAAGGTTGCAAACGCGACCGCTTGCAAAGCAACTTCACGCCTTCGATTATTTTCCGCGAAACGCGAAACGTAGTCCGCCGTTAAAATAAGCGCGGCGGGTAAAGCGGGCAGAATGTAACCGGGAAGTTTCGAACCGGAAAACGAAAAGAAAACAAGCGGAATAAGCAGCCAGCAAAAGGAGAAAGAGAGAAGAGGAGAATCAGAAATACGAAACAAAGAAGAAGCATTTCGACTTTGAACTTTGAGCTTTGAACTTTGAACCTTTACGAAATCCCAGACCGAAGCCAGAAAAAACGGCAGCCAGGGCAGTGTCATCAATGGCAGTACAAACCAGAAAAACCAAAACGGCTGCGGATGCTGATATTTGTTTGAGGTATAGCGTTGAAAATGATGCTGTATAAAAAATTCATTAACAAAATTCCAACCGTTTTGCCGATACATCGGCGCATACCAAACGGCGGCGACTAGAAGGCTGAAAATTGTTCCCCAAAATAAACTGAAAATGAATGTTTTCGACGGCAATTTCCGCCTTAACAGATAATAAACAGCGACGATTGCAAATGGAAAAACGATGCCGACAAGACCTTTGGCAAGCAAGCCCAGACCGATAAAAAAGTAAAAAGCGATGAGCGGTAGTTGGTAAGTTGAAAAAGATTTTTTTGTTGATTGGTCAAAGATGAAAAAACTAATTAGCGAAGCCGTAATCGGAAAGGTCAAAATAATATCGAAACTTGCGCCGCGCGAAAAAACCAAAAGTCCGATAGATGAAGCAGAAATCAAGAAAAGCCAGTTTGCGAAATTACTTGCCACAGAGTTTACAGAGGAACTTTTTATATTTCCAACTTTTCTGTGTTTCTCCGTATTCTCTGTGACTAATCTTCTTCCCAGAAACCACAACGAAAAAACAGTCAAAAGCCCGCAAATGGCTGAGCCGAAACGTGCCGCAAATTCAGAAACGCCGAAAATTTTATAAGAAACTATTTGTAGCCAATACAGCAGCACAGGCTTTTCAAACCAGTTAAAACCGCCCAGAGTTGGCGTAACCCAATCATTTCGCTCCAACATTTCACGCGCGACCTGTGCGTAACGTGACTCATCAGGACCCAAAAGCGGAATCGAGCCGAGCGCGAAAAAATAAACGAAAACAACGACGAGCGCAAAAATAATCCAAACGATTTGGTCTTTGTTCTTCGGTCTTCTGACTTCAGCTTTTGTCATTTGTTTCATCTTGGCGGAAAATGTTAAGTATTGCCGAAATAAGTTTTACATTCAAATTATGGAAACAATTCGAAATCTAAAAACTGCCGTTGTCGGCGTCGGAAGTCTCGGACGACACCACGCACGCATTCACGCCGAAATTGCTAAAAGCGGCAAAACCAAATTTGTCGGCGTTTGTGATTCAAATCAAGCCACAGCGCAGGAGATTGCGTGCGAAAATAACTGTAATTATTTCACCGATTGGAAAGATTTAATTGATAAAGTTGATGTGGTTTCAATCGCCACGCCGACCGAAACGCACGCAGAAATTGCCTGCGCTTTTTTGGAAAAAGGCGTTCATATTCTGGTCGAAAAACCGATAGCACGAACTTTAGCGGAAGCCGACAACATGGTTAAAATTGCCGAGAGAAGCGGCGCAAAATTGATGGTCGGACAACTCGAACGCTTTAATCCGGCGATGGTCGCGCTTCGCCCGCACGTTACAAAACCGCTCTATTTCGAGATTCATCGCGTTTCACCTTTCCCAAATCGTTCGCTTGATGTTGATGTTGTGTTAGACGTGATGATTCACGATTTGGATGCGGTTCAATGGCTCGTCGGCGAAGATGTGAAAGTTTCCGCGATTCACGCCGTCGGTATTCCAGTAATTTCCCACAAAGTTGACGCGGCAAACGCGCGCATCGAATTTGAAAACGGCGCGGTTGCCAATATCACGGCGTCGCGCATCGGCACGGAAAAAATTCGCAAAACACGATTTTATCAAACGAATTCTTACGTCGTTTTAGATTACGCGACAAAATTTGCTTCGGTTACGTCGCTTGCGCCGAATGCAATTCATCCGCTCCTCGGAATTTCGGTTAATCGTCTGGAAATAGTTGACATTGAACCGCTTCGCGCCGAAATTGAAGCGTTTTTCGATGCGATTTTAGAAGACAAACAATCGCCGGTTACAGCACACGACGGACGACGTGCGCTCGCTTTGGCTTTGGGTGTTCTGGAAAAAATCGACGGACACGCCGCAAAAGTTTTTCCGAAATGAAATCAAAAGAAATTTCAGCATTTCTGCAAGAGCGAATCGAAGCGAAGGATTTTCCGTCTGCCGTTTATTTAGCTGCGGAAAAAGGTAAAATTGTATTCCGCGACGCGCTCGGTTTGGCGGTCGTTGAGCCTGAAAAAATTGAAGCGAAAATTGATACGATTTACGATTTGGCAAGTTTGACCAAACCGCTTGTTGCCGGATTGCTGTGTGCGAAACAAATCGAAATTGGTGAAATAAATTTGAGCGACGAAATAGCAAAATACTTACCCGAATTTGATACAAATGAAAAACGCAGAATCACAATCGAAAATTTATTGACGCACACTTCGGGTTTTCGAGCCTGGAAACCGCTTTACTCAATTGGAGACGAGAAACGTGAAACAGAAAATGTAAAACGAAAAATTCTCGAATTGATTGGCAGAGAAACATTGGAATATCTGTTGAATTCAAAAGCCGTGTATAGCGATTTGAATTTTATAACGCTCGGATTTCTGCTTGAAAAAGTTTTCGCCGCAAGTTTAGACGAAATTGCAAAAAGGGAAATTTTTGTGCCGCTGAATTTGCAAAACACTTTCTACAATCCACCGCAAAATCTGCAAAAACAAATCGCTGCCAGCGAAAACGGAAGCGTATTCGAGGAACAACTCTCCGTCGAACAAGGTTTCAACGAAAAAAAAATCCGAAATCCGACAATTTGGGGCGAAGTTCACGACGGAAATGCTTATTTTATGAATGGTGTTTCAGGACACGCCGGACTTTTCGCAAATGTTTTCGACACCTGCAAAATCGCGCAGCAATTTTTGGCTGAAGAAACGATTTTGCTGAAACCCGAAACTTGTAAGTTGTTCCGCACAAATTTTACAAAAGGCTTTAATGAAGCACGTTCTATCGCATTTCAACTTGCCGAAACAAAAGATTCGACCGCTTCAAATGCTTTATCAAAAGATAGTTTCGGGCATCTCGGTTTTACAGGAACGAGCCTTTGGATTGAGCCGGATACGGAGAGAATTTTTATTTTGCTGACAAATCGCACGCACGCACGCACGCTGCCATTTGCAAATATTAATTCCGCGCGCCGGAAATTCAATGAACTTGTCGCGAAAATGTTGAACGCAAGATAGACATTTCGGTAAAAAACAACCACAAAACGTCGGACATCTTAATTTGTTATAATCTAATCAAAATACAGCATTTATTAGATAAAACTTCATCATTGGAGAATCGGGAATGAAAAAGATTGCAGCGATTTTAATGTTTTTTAGCGTGTTTGGAATGGCTGTTTCGGCACAAACGGGGCGCACGTCTCGTCCAAGAATTATCGCCGCGCCGACGCCCACAACAACAACTCAGAGCGATTCTTCCACTCAAAATAAAGTAAAACTTCCACCGGTTTTGAAAGGCGGAACGAATTCTACCAATAAAACACAAACCACGACAAACACTACAGCAGACACAACGGACGAAGATGATGGCGAGGTTATTCGCGTCGAAACCAGTCTGGTTACGATTCCCGTTTCCGTGCTTGACCGCAACGGCAGATTTGTTTCGGGTTTGAAAAAACAGGATTTTAAGATTTTTGAGAATGGCGTCGAGCAAAAGGTTGATAGTTTTGCATCAGTTGAACAGCCTTTTACGGTAGTTTTAATGCTCGATGTCAGCCCTTCGACGCAATATCAAATCGATGAAATCCAGGATGCGGCGATCACGTTTGTCAATCAATTGCGCCCGGATGATAAGGTTATCGTTATATCGTTTGACCAAAGAGTTCGTGTTTTGAGTCGCGCGACAAATGACCGAAATGTTTTGCGCAGTGCGATTCTGCAAGCCAGATTCGGCGACGGTACGAGTCTCTATGAAGCGGTTGACAATGCTATTCGTCAGCAACTCAGCCAAATCGAAGGTCGCAAAGCGGTTGTGCTTTTCACCGACGGTGTTGACACAACCAGCAGGCGTGCAGATTACCAAAGTACCGTTCTGGAGACGCAGGAAACCGACATTTTGTTTTATCCGATTCGGTACGACACATATCAGGAAGGCGGTTTGGGCGGCGGAAATTATCCGACGAACAATCCATATCCGAGACGGCGGCGGCAAAGCAGCGGCAGTATTGTCGCAGATATTCTGGGCGGAATTTTAAGCGGCGGTAACGTAACAATCGGCGGTTATCCGCAAGGCGGCGGTTCGGCAGGCGGAAGTCGCAGCGAGTATGAAACTGGTCGCAGATATTTGGAGGAACTTGCCAGAAACAGCGGCGGCAGAATGTTTGAGGCAAATAGAACCAACAATCTTGACGCTGCCTTTAACGGTATTGCCGAAGAACTTCGCCGTCAGTATTCGCTCGGGTATTATCCGGAAACCGTTGGGCAAAAAGGCGACCGCAAACAGATTAAGGTTCGCGTAATGCGTCCGAATCTGGCTGTAAGAGCAAAAAATAGTTATATCGTTGGCGCTAGTGATAAAAAACTTGCCGGTAAATAGTGAGATAGGTGTTAGGCGTTAAGTTTTAGTAAAAGCAAACTAATTTCTAACACCTATCTTTTCGGTTTTAACCGTCAGAAATATAGCGGCTGCACACAATGAGATAAACGCGCTGACCAAAAATGCCGTTGTTGCACCGAATTCGTTCCACAGCGCGCCGATTAAAAGCGACGCCGGAAAAACAGTAATACCAAAAGCCAGGTTGTAAAGTCCGAAAGCCGTGCCGCGTTTTTCCGGCGGAACCAAATCAGCAACCAGAGCTTTTTCCGCGCCTTCCGACAAACCGAAATACACGCCGTAAATTATAAACAAAGCCCAGGCTCCTTCTGCCGAATCGACAAATGCAAAACCCACATAAACGAGCGCGTATAAAATCCAACCGGAAAATATCAGTTTTTTTCGTCCGAGCTTATCCGATAAATTTCCGCCGACAAGCGAGCTGATAAATTTGCTGATGTGCAGAACCATCCACAAAAGCGGCAAAGTTGCCGGCGCAATCCCCGATTGCTGAGCGCGCAGAAGCAGAAATGCGTCAGACGAATTCGACAGCGTAAACAAAGCTATGACAAAAAGAAAGCGTTTGAAATTGCCGTCAAACCCGGCGAGCGAAAGATTTAATTTGGGCTTTTCGGCGGTTACGACTTTTTCTTCCTTTACCAGAAAAATTATAACGAACAAGCCGAGAATTACCGGAACGGACGCGACGAGAAAAACTAATTTGTATTCATCAATCGTCGGGCTTTGTGAGTTTTGCGCGTAAAAATAAAGCAGCGCGGAAGCGATAATCGGACCGAAAACAGCGCCCAAATGGTCGGCAGCGCGGTTAAATCCGAACGCCAGACCGCGTTTTTCCGGCGGCACAGCCATCGACAAAAGTGCGTCGCGCGGAGTTCCTCGAATTCCTTTGCCCACTCTGTCGGTTAAGCGAACAAACAAAACCTGCTGCCAGCTTGTTGCCAGAATAAGCATCGGGCGCGTTACGCTCGCCATCGCATAACCGATAAAAACAAGCAGCTTGCGCTTTTGAAAACGGTCGCTGATATAGCCGGAAAAAAGTTTTAGAAGGCTCGCCGTCGATTCCGCCGCGCCTTCGATTGCGCCGATGGCAAAGGGCGACGCGCCCAATGCCAAAAATAAAAACGTCGGCAGCAGCGGGTAAATTATCTCGGAGGATGTATCGTTGAGAAGACTGACTAAACTAAGTGCGAGAACGTTACGCGGAAGTTTTGTGTAACGTTCGTAAAAGCGTGGTTTCGGTTCGGACATTCGTTAAATTTAGCGAACTTTTCGGACGGGAGCCGAGCGATTGTCCGAAGTTTTATCCGCGCCGCCGAACATCCAGAGCGAAACTCCGCCGACGATTGCAATCAGCAAAATAAGTGCAACAATAGTAGCGCGAATCGCCATTTTCACGACGCGCTTCAAAACAAAAAACGCAACTGCCGCGATTACAATCAAAAAAATTACAGAACTGACCGCCGTTGTTTCCATTTTTATTTTTCCTTTTGTTTCTCTTCTAAAACCTTTTCGATTATTTCCGTGTCTTCTTCGCTCAGAGGCGTATTTTCAGCGGGTAAACTAAATCCTTCGTCCGCCCAAACCCCGAAGTCTATCAATTTGCAGCGCTCCGAGCAAAACGGTCGAAACTTATTGCCGTTATATTCGGTTTTTCTACCGCATTTGGGACATTTTACAATCGGCATAAAGCCAAATTATACGATAGATTAGGACAGCCGTAAAAGATTAAACGATAAATCAGTTTTAATCTTTCTCGAATGAAAGTGTTTGATTGTTTTTTTCAAAAGTGTAATTATACAAATTTTACCGGACTTTTCAGCATCAAAAGCGAACAAACTATTTTATAAAAACGTATTTTAGAGAAGAGAAACAAAGCGGAGGCGAGAAAATGGCGGATTACAAAGAAAAGTTTGAAAAATGGCAGCGCGAAGCAAAAGAGCGTTTTGAAGATTTTGACAAACAAATCGGGTTGAAAGACAAACTTGATGAAGGTGCGAAAATTGTCAGAGAAACAGCCGAATCATTAAAAGAAGGCGCGCAGAAAATCAAAAGCGAAGCCGAAAAGAGCGAAGTCGGTAAACAGGCGACGAAAGTTGCTGAAGAAACTTTTAAATCGGCTGGAGAAAGTGCGAAAAAGGCTTGGAAAGCAAGCGAGCCGATTCTTCGCAACGCTGCCGAAGACGCGAGCGAGCGAGCCGCCGATGTTTTCAGTAAAACTGCCGTCGAAGCTGAAAGTACCGTCAAGAAAGTCGGAAAAAAAGCGGGTGAGTTTTTCGATGTCGCCAGCCAGCGAGCAGGCGAAGTTTTCACCGACGCGCGCGGTTCTTTTGAAACAACGGCAAACCGCGTTTCAAAAGCGTTTAACTTTGGCGCAAGCTGGACGCGGACGATTGATTCGGCAATAAAAACCGTGCGGAAAACTTCCGATTGGATTACGGAAAAACCTCTGCAAGCCGCAACGACCGGGGTTTCAATGGCGGTTGGCGCCGGTTTGGGCGTTGTTTTTACGGGAATTAGTTCACACTGGCTTTTCAATTCGGCTTTGCCCGCGTGGTCTGTGCAAAAGGCGAGCGAGCAGTTTTATACTTATCTGAAAACTCAGGACGAACTCGTCGAACGAGGCGAATTAACAAAAGCAGAAGCTGAACGAATTCAGTTCGAGCGCGAAATTGCAAAATACATAGGCGCGCCGCTTTTGGGCGCATTCAGTTTCGCTTCGGGCGCGGTTTTGATGACAAACGTTTTCAACCCGAAAACAATTACCGGCGCGCCGATTGATTGGATTTTGCGCGGAAACCCGCTGCTCGAAGGCGTCTGGTTTTTCGGCAACGGCGTTGTCTGTATGAAAACCGGCTACGAATTTTTTATGTTCGCGCTCGAAGACCAGGAAGACGTGCAGCGAATTGTTAAAGAGGTAAAAGGTTTATTACCTGTGTAGAAAAATTTATAATAAAAGAGGCTGTCAGATTAAATGTTTTTGTTTAATCTGACAGCCTCTTTTATTAAAGACACATTCTACTTTCAATCTTTCTATTTTGTAAAAAAGCAAAATTATGTTGAAAGATTTCCGATTTATAAAAGTAATTTGAACGATTGCCTTACCAGTCTCTATTTTACAAATTTCATAACCACACCGTTGATGCAATAGCGCAGTCCGGTCGGTTTCGGACCGTCATCAAATACGTGTCCGAGATGAGCGTCGCAGCGATTGCACAATACTTCCGTGCGCGTTTCCGACAGGCTGTTGTCAATTTTTTCGCGGACATTGACTTTGGCTATCGGCGCGTAAAAACTTGCCCAGCCCGTATTCGAATTAAATTTATTTTTCGAGCTGAAAAGCGGCAAATTACAGCACACGCAATTGTAAACGCCCGGCTTGTAATTTTTATCGAGCGGGCTTGAGTAGGCAGCTTCCGTTCCGCCCTTCCGCGCAACCTGATATTGTTCGGGCGTCAAGATGCGTTTCCATTCGGCGTCCGTCTTAACGACTTTTTTAAATGGAAGTTTATCGCCTTTCTCGTCGATTAAATTTTCTAAAACGCCTGTCGAACCAAGCGAAAAGCCCGAAAGAGCGGTTAAAGCTCCCAAAAACATTCCTGACTTTAAAAACGCTCGTCTGTCCATTTTTATTTCTCCCTTTGTAACTCTCTGTAACATAATTCGCCGTCCGCGGGATTTTGGTTTCAATAACGTGTACCTTTCTCTATTTGCAATTCACAATTTTTACGGGCGTAACGCAAAAATCAATTTTTACGTCAAAGTTTTCTGCATCGGAGATTTCCGCAACGGGTGCAAAATAGCCCAAACCGATTTTCAAGCAATCAGCGCGACAATTTTTCAAAAACTTATCATAAAAACCTTTGCCGTAACCGACGCGAAAACCGCGCGCGTCAAAACACAAAAGCGGAACTAAACAAACGTCAATCTTTTCGGTTTCAACCACCTCGCTTTCGGTCGGCTCATTAATTCCCCAGGCATTTTTAACAAGTTTCGTTTCCGCCGTAAATTTCACATTTTCAATTTCGTGAGTTTGAAAATTAACACGCGGAACAACCGTTTTAAGATGCGCAAATTCACGCCAAATTCGTTGAAAAATCTCCTTTGTATCAATTTCGTTAAACTTTTCAATCGGCAAAAAACAATGTAGAAAATTTACTTGGCTTAAATCAAACGCTTGAATAAAACAATTTGCAATTTGTTTGCTTCTATTTTTTCTTTCAATTGGAGAAAAATTTTTTTGTTTGGCAAGGTAGATATTACGAAGTTCGGATTTAATCATTTATCATTTCGCACAATCCAGCCGCCGCCGACAACTTCTTCGCCGTTGTAAAAAGTGGTCGCTTGTCCGGGCGTGATGGCGCGTTGCGGCTCGTCGAAGACAATGCGGGCGCGATTTTCCTGCAAGACGTAAATTGTTGCAGGCGCAGGTTCGTGGCGGTAACGGACTTTTACTGAAGCGCGAACAGGTTTGCCCGGCTCATCAAACGCAACCCAATTAACGCCTTTTGCCGTGAATTCAATTGATTCAAGCTCGTCCGCCTCACCGACGACGATTTGATTGCGCGCGCGTTCGATTTGCACGACATACAAAGGTTTTTCGTGTGCGATTCCGAGACCACGGCGCTGACCGATTGTGTAGCGATGAATGCCCGAATGCTCGTTTAATTTTTCGCCCTTCATGTTTACGATTTCGCCGCCCGTCGGTAATTCATCCGAGCGGTTTTCGTGCGCCAGATAGCGGTCAATAAATTCGGCGTATTTTCCATCCGGCACAAAACAGATTTCCTGTGATTCCTGTTTTTCGGCAACATACAGATTCGCGTCTCGCGCAATGTCGCGCACTTCGGACTTGAGCATTTCGCCCAAAGGAAAATAGGCACGCGACAATTGATCTTGTGTCAGTTCCCACAAAAAATAACTCTGGTCTTTCCAATGATTACGTCCGCGAAACAAGCGGTAGCGATTTGCCGCAGTGTCGTGTTCGACGCGGGCGTAATGACCTGTTGCGACTTTTTCGCAATCGAGACTTTGCGCGAGTTTGTCCAGAGATGCGAATTTTAGGCGCGAATTACAGGCGACACACGGAATCGGCGTTTCGCCGTCCAGATAGCTTTGCACAAACGGTTCGACGACCGATTTTTCAAAATCGCTTTCGAGATTCAGGACGTAAAACGGAAAGCCCAAACTTTCGGCGACTCGGCGCGCGTCGTAAACGTCGTCGAGCGAACAGCAGCGCGACGGTAGCGAATCGCCGTTTTCGTCAACATTGATGTTTCGCCGTTGATTCCAAAGCTGCATCGTAAAGCCGACGAGTTCGTGTCCCTGTTCTTTTAATAGAGCCGCCGCGCTTGAAGAATCCACGCCGCCGCTCATTGCCACCGCTATTTTCATTTTAATAATTACTGAATTTTAAGAAATATCTTTCGCAAAAGCGCACAGCACGCCAAATTAGATAATTCTATTTTCTCAAAATCAAATTATAATTATAGCAAACGCGCCCGTAAATGTAAGAGAAAACCCGTTTATGAAAAGATGTTCATATATTCGTGATTACTCCACCACCAAACAAAGTTTGGAAGTGGCTTCTACGGATTGATTACCGACAGACTCTAATCCAAGTCTGAGAATGTTTATAGCGGCGTTTTCGTCGCGGTCTAAAGTTAGACCACAACT